>Ga0181574_10002249_pt1 | contig 17763 bp, 10 predicted proteins | sample 101ome_24_FD_145600 | JGI IMG/M metagenome (GOLD analysis project Ga0181574, IMG submission 145600) | Coastal salt marsh microbial communities from the Groves Creek Marsh, Skidaway Island, Georgia - 101410AT metaG (spades assembly) | ecosystem: Environmental > Aquatic > Marine > Intertidal zone... | reverse complement strand
GTTGCCCCCTACCTTTGGCCAATGGGGTTTGAAGATCTGAAATTGAAAAGGCAATTTTTGAATGCTGTGGAGGAATTGGGGTACACTGCTCCAACGCCGGTGCAGGTTCAGGCCATCCCCAAAATTCTGGCTGGACAAGACCTCATTGGCGTTGCCCAGACGGGGACAGGGAAAACAGGCGCGTACGTCTTGCCCCTGCTTCAAAAGCTCAAGGGTCGCCAAGACGGCGTTCCGCGAGTGGCCATCTTGGTGCCGACCAAAGAACTGGCCCTTCAAGTCCACAACGCTGTGCAATCCTTTGCCGTCTTTACGGACATCCGTTCACTTGCTCTCGTCGGTGGCGTCGGGCCAAAGACTCAAATCGCGGCCTTGGAATTGGGGGTGGATGTTGTCGTTGCGACGCCTGGACGCTTTCTTGAGCTGTATCTGCGTGGCGCTCTTGTGACCAAGAAAATGACGGCCCTTGTTTTGGATGAAGCCGACCGAATGATGGACATGGGGTTCATGCCCCAGTTGCGTGACATTCTTGAGGTGGTTCCTCACAAGCGACAAAACCTCCTGTTTAGCGCCACCTTTCCTGCACGAGTGGAGCGATTGGCAGATGAATTTTTGTTGTGGCCCACCCGAATTGAAGTCACTCCGGAAGGCACCCCGGTAACCACGGTGAAACAACTTGTGGTTCGGACTCCGAACGTTCAAACCAAGATCAACCTGGTTCTGCATTTGCTCACCGGCATCCATTCGGAGTCCCGCGCGTTGTTGTTTGTGAGGACGAAAGAAGATGCGAAACGCGTGCGAACGGCGCTTGAAGCTGCGCTTCCCCGGCAGGTTGCGGAGATCCATTCGAACAAGGCGCAGCACACCCGGCTCGCAGCGATGGGTCAGTTTCGAGAAGGAGCGGTACGTGTTCTCGTAAGCACAGACGTGAGCGCTCGCGGAATCGACGTGCCAGAAACAGAAGTGGTCATCAACTTCAACGTGCCTCGAATGTCGGACGATTACGTGCACCGCATCGGTCGAACAGGACGTGCGGAGAGGACTGGCGTGGCATACACTTTGGTGGACCCCACAGATGAGGTAAGCCTCAGCCGTGTTTTGGAGCGTCTACCGGCGGATGGACGGCCTTCGCCTTGGGACCTTCCGGAAGAGGTAGGCGTGGCGGAGACTCCTGCTTGGGAGGCAAAATCCATGGCCAAAACCATTGACTTTCAGAGACGAAAGGCCGACCCTTCGTACAAAGGTGCGTTTCACGAGAAGAAGCGCAAAGGAGGGGCAAAAAAGTCCTCTTCATCACGCCAAGCGCGCAAGCGACGCTGATTCACTTCGTCTTGCTGCTTGATCGAAGGGGCGGATTTCACCGTCCTCAAGGATGTAACCCTCATCGTAACACATGACTGCGAGTTTGCCGTCGTCTGTCGTTGTGACGTGCGTGTGAAATTGAAAGTCGAATCCTCGTCGAGTCAGCCACTCGTTGGATTGTTCAGATACGTTCGGTGTTTCCCCATTCGGATGCTGATTTCGCCAGGCGCGCAAAAGAGCGCGGTTGCGTTCCAAAACTCGTTTCACCTTCCAAGAGGAGCGTGTCCAACCTCCCCGTCTGCGTTTGTCTTCGTTCATGTGGCAATGTTCGGAGAAGAAGCTCTTCGATGGGAGCGCGGTTCATTGTCGTCCCCTTTGCGTGTACGGCCGGTGTTGACGAGTACCTTCGCACCATGAAGACGTGGACCAAAGTTGGTGTCGTTGGTGCAGGCACCATGGGCTCAGGCATTGCCCAAATTGCATCGCAGGCCGGTTGCAACGTGGTGCTTTTGGACTCCAATGCGGACGCACTCAAAAGAAGTGACTCTGCCCTGCTTCGGGTCATGGAGCGCCTTGTTGAAAAAGGGCGCGTGTCTGAAATGCATGCTGCGGAGATTCAATCGAGGATTGCACGGACTGGAAACATGAATGACCTGGCGGGCTGCGATGTAGTGATTGAAGCCATTGTGGAAGATCTCGGTGCGAAGTCCTCCCTGTTTCGCGCGCTGGAAGAAGTTTTGGACGCGGATGCTGTGTTGGCGACCAACACGTCTTCCTTGTCGGTGACCGCGTTGGCCCAAGCTTGCACGCATCCAGAGCGCGTTCTCGGCCTGCATTTTTTCAATCCAGCACCACTTATGGCGCTCGTCGAGGTGGTGCCTGCGTTGCAAACGCACCCGGACTTGGCGGATCACGGCGTACGCGAAATGACGCGTTGGGGAAAGTCCCCCGCCAAAGCCAAGGACACCCCTGGATTCATCGTCAATCGAGTGGCGAGGCCCTTTTACAGCGAGGCACTTCGCATGTTGGAAGAAGGCGTTGCCTCCGTTGAAGACATCGACGCCTCCATGCGAGCCCAAGGGTTCCGCATGGGTCCCTTTGAATTGATGGACTTGATTGGTCAGGACGTGAACTACGCGGTGACCTCCACCGTGCATGCTGCGTTTTACGGCGATTCTCGGTACCGTCCCAGTCACACTCAACGTCAACTCGTTGCTGCGAAGTGGCTCGGTCGCAAATCCGGCAAAGGCTTCTATTGGTACCAGGACGGAACCAAGCAAGGATCGGGTGGCCAGGTTGTGGAAGGCGTTGCTGAACGAATTCTAGCCATGTTGATGAACGAGGCTGCCGACGCTGTGTTTTGGCAAGTTGCCTCTCCCTCCGACGTGGACATCGCCATGCAAAAGGGAGTAAATTATCCAAAAGGATTGTTGGCATGGGCGGAAGAATGGGGCCTGCAGGAGGTAGTCAATCTGTTGGAAGCCCTCGGACAACGTTACGGGGAAGAACGGTACCGCGTCTCTCCGATGCTGCGAGATCTCATTCGTGCCAACAAGTCCTTTTTCTGAGCTTGCCGCACAGCTACCTACCCTTCCGTCCAGCGACGAATCCCCGCCAAATTGTGCGTGGTTGCCCCGTCGCTGATGCGCATCAGCTCGGTTCCGTCCAAGCGGTCCCTGCGGACCTGGCCTGACGCGTGAATCACGTGTCCTGTTCCGTCGCAGAGTCCAACGTGTGTGATTTGGCCTTTGGAATTCTGGAAAAAGGCCACGTCGTCTCTGCGGATGGAGCCCATCGGAACCTCCGCGCCTACCGCAAATTGCTCCGAGGCGTCCCTTGGAACTTGAAGCCCGACGAGCGCAGCCGCGAGGGAAACCAAACCGCTGCAATCGTAGCCCCAACCGCAACGCCCACCCCAGTGGTAAGGCACCCCTAGCATGGATTCTGCCCAGGTGGACATGTCAGATTCATGAAGCTTCGGCGGTTCGCCCAAGGGCGTTACTTCGTCTTCGCCGAGGAACCACGTGCCGTTCAGCTCACGAACCACACATCCAGCCGGAAGCCACCCTCCTGCCACGCCTTTCCAAGACGAATGCATGGTTGACAACCGGAACGGATGTCCATTCCACAGGAATGTCACGGGTCGAAGTTGCCGGCGATCCATCCAGCCCTGGTATCCGTCGGGAAGTTCTACACGAACCCAATCCCCCGGTCCCAATTCCAGCTCTTGGACCGTCTCGCCGCCCAGCACCTCGTTGACGCACTCCGACCGATCCGAAGCCTCCTTTCGAAGCGGCACGTGGCTCAAGTGCGCCCAGGCCTGTCCGAGGGGACGCACAGAGCTCATTGAACCAATTCGAGAACCAAGGCAGAGGCTCCACCCCCGCCGTTGCAAATGCCTGCTGCACCTCGGCTCAGACCACGGTCACGCAACGCGTGGATCAACGTCACCACAATGCGGGAGCCGCTGGAGCCGAGCGGGTGACCCAGCGCAACCGCTCCGCCATTCACGTTGACCGCCTCAGGGTTCAATCCCAATTCGCGGTTGTTGGCAATGCCCACGACGCTGAATGCCTCGTTGAGCTCCCACAAGTCAATTTCTGCGTTTGACAGGCCCGCCTTGCGAAGTGCCTTCGGCAAAGCAAGGGACGGTGCCGTGGTGAACCACTCCGGAGCTTGGGCAGCATCCGCCGTCGCCAAGAGACGAGCGAGGGGCTTCAGGCCGTGTTTTTGGACTGCTTCTTCCGAAGCCAACACCAATGCAGAGGCCCCGTCGTTCAAGGTTGAAGCGTTCGCAGCCGTGACGGTTCCCTCTCTGTCAAACGCGGGTCGGAGCGAAGGAATCTTGTCCAACCGCACGTTGGTGAATTCTTCATCGCGGTTGACAACGACATCTTCCCCACGACGTTGAGGCACAGAGACGGGCACGATCTCGGCATCAAACTTCCCTGCGTCCCATGCCTCTGTGGCACGGCGGTAACTTTCAATGGCAAAGGCGTCTTGCTCCTCGCGGGTGATGTTCTTTTCCTTCGCACACAATTCAGCGCAATTGCCCATGTGGGTGGCGTTGTACACGTCGGTTAGGCCGTCGAGCAGCATGCCGTCCTTCACAGAGATGTTCCCAAATTTCACCCCGTTGCGCCCCTCGAGGTAATGCGGGACACGGCTCATGTTTTCCATGCCGCCAGCCACCACAACTTCGGCATCGCCACTAGAAATGGCTTGCATGCCGAGTGAAATCGCCTTCATTCCACTTGCGCAAACCTTGTTGACGGTCGTGCATGGAACGTGATCCTCCACCCCAGCGCCCAGGGCCGCCTGTCGCGCGGGAGCTTGACCGACCCCAGCTTGCAAAACGTGGCCCATGAACACCTCGTCAACGGCGTTTGGATTCAGCGATGCCGCATGAAGTGCACCCGCGATGGCAACCGAACCAAGTTTGGGCGCGGGCACGGTGGACAAGCAGCCTTGAAAGCTCCCCATGGGAGTGCGGACTGCGGAAACGATGTAAACGGGGCGAGGCATGAAATGTGTTTTAGGTTAAAACTCCCCGCGAAATTAGGGCGTTTCAAGCCGATTGCGGCTCCCATTCTTTGCGCGATGAAACTTTCCATAACCAACTCCGTATTCAAACCATCCTGCAACAAAAAACAACATGGCAATTCACGGTATTCCTCTCCAGCAACAGCCAGATCGCCTGAGAGAATTCCAAACCTTGATCCGCCACGTACACCAGCAGCCTACGCAAATGCGACGGGCCTTGAGGTTGGCATTTAAGGAACTGCCCGTTCAAGAAGCGCAACTGCTTCGAGATTGGGTCGAGCGCCGGTTCTCCCTCTGAGAATCAGCGCTTTTTTTTGTCCCCACTTGGAGCTTGTCTGCCCGGAGGGCGCCTGGGCGCACCTGAATCCGGACGAGGACCCGGCTTCGGCGAGCTCCCTCCGCGCACAAGCTTGAGAAACTCGTTTGGCACGCGCGTTTTGACGTTGACCACTTCGCCGTTGGGACCCTTCATGGCCAAGGCAAAAAGGTGAATTCCGCCGCGCTTGATTGGGTCGGGTGCGCTCTTCCCTACGCCAATGAGCATGCAGTCTTGTTTACGCAAGGCGGGAAGCAAATCACCAATGACTTCGTACCCGGCCTTGAATTTCAAAAGCGTGTGCTGGTTGGTCGCTCGCATGGTTCTGTAGGGCAGCGCATACGGCTCCTCATTCTCAGGCCTCAGATACAAGTCGTCGTCCGCGGGCAAGTGTCCTTGCACCATGACGTACAGTCCCTGGGCGAAGGAATTCCACTCGGATTGCAAGTGCTTGCGCCACTCCAGGGATTTGGTCACCACCAACAACCCGCTTGCTTCCCGTGGCAGTTTGTTGACGAAGTGTACGTCCACATGCTCCGTGGATTTGGCTTCGAGGTAGGCCTTGACAATCGTGTAGGTCGTCTTGACCTTGGGGTTGGGTGAAGCACAAACCCACCCCGCGGGCTTTTCATAAACGAACACGTTTTCGTCTTCGTACACGACGGGGAACGGCGCTCGAAGCAATGCGGGATTGGCTTTGGGCGATTCTGATCGAGGTGCGGTGCCTCCTGTCCGAGCACGCTTCGTCAGCTCTTCCTTGGACAGAATCGACACTTTGGCACCTGGTTCCAAGATGTCACTTCCCCGGGAAACCACGTGCCCATTCACCAGCACTTCACCGCGCTTGAGCGCATTTCTTGCGCGTGTACGCGTCGCGTAGCCAACGTGGGTCATCAGGGCCTCAATCAGCTCGACGGGATGAGATGCGGTGAATTCTTGCATGGCGCGAAAGTACACCCGGGGAATCAGGGCGCCGCGAATTTGGTCTGCAAGGACCCAAAAAAAGAGGCCCCCGCCGTTGCAGAAGCCTCTCTAACTAACAACTAAACTTAACCGAACGCTGTCCTCAGGTATGCGAGGTGCATCCAATCAAGTCCAATGTGGGGGGAATCCTCAAGAGACGCAAGGCGAAGGGACAGAAGGGGCTGTCGACTTATTCACAGATGCAGTGAAAAACTGCGAGGGGGGCAGTTCGTCAATCCTCAGAACTGCAGCCGGATCCGAACACGGACAGCATGTTCATGAGGTCGTTCACGCCCACGTACCCGTCCAAGCTGTTGTCTGTGAAGCAGTCGCTCGAACACCCGTATTCTGCCAACACGGTGAGCAAATCGCTGACGGCTCGTTCGCCGTCGCCGTCGTAATCCGCGTAGCACCAAGGCAACGTCACGCAGAACGGCACAGTCAAAGAAGAACCGAAATCCTCCGAGATCGACTCCGAAAGCACGTCGCCCAAAGGCCCGAAGATTCGGTAGCCTCCACCCTCGCCGCAGTACGACCCGGAGAAGCCGTCGTCCCCAGAGTCCTCCCAAAGCACTTCATAGCAGCCCTCGGACAGGCACCAGGTTTGGGTCAACGTGTCTCCTGCCCAAACGGGGGTGCTTTGCAGCAGCAAGACGGATTCTTCCGAATCAAGCAACGCCCAACGCATGTCCACAGATTCACAATCTCCCCACCATTGAAGGGTGGTCGTGTGCCCCAATCCGGAGGCCCAAAGGGTGGTTTGCAACGTCGCCAAGCCCTCACTTCCGTCAAGCAAAGGGGTGATTTCAATGGACCAGTCGCCGGATTCTGGAACGTCCAACGCAAAGGCATCGAGCACGACTTTGGTCGCCGGCAATTGCGGCTCAGCAAAGGCAGTCCAAACGGTGTCGACCACCTCTGAGGAACCATCTCGCGACGCCCGAACTTCGTAGCCTGCAGCCTCCACTGGCGCGTGTCCTGAAATTCGGATCTCCGGAGACCCCGTGAGTTGGTTCATGCATTGGGTGACGGGAGCAAGAAGTTGCGTTACGGTGACGTGATGTTCCGGAGCGTCCGGCAAGGGAGCGGTCCAAACACCGCGTCCGTAGGTCGATGCGACCAGGCGGTTCTGCAACGTGTCGACCGCGAGGTCCACAACAGGCGTCAAAGGCATGCCTGAGCCCCACGATTCCCACGCTTGAGCCTCCCCGTTCCAAATGTGCACGCCAAGTTCGGAGGCGCAGGCCCAGAGATCGCCTGGCAGTTGAATGACGCGGTGAACGGGCAATTGAGGCAATCCGGCGCTCACGTTTTCCCAAGACACGCCAAAATCGGAAGTGCGCCACATTTGGGCTGATTCCTCGTAGGAAGCCATCGAAACCCACCAAACCCCGGAAGAATCGCGGTCGATCGCCACGTCCCCAATGTAGTCGCCAGGCAAGCCTGAGATTTGCTGGGCCTCGGCAGACAGGTCCCCGAACCAATGCAGTTGGTTGTTCTTGGCGATCAACGCCACGTTGGGGTCCGAAGGAGACAACGCCATGGCCGTCGCGCGGACGGTGCCCATCCCTCCCACTGTGGACCACGAGCTTCCGCCGTCGTCCGAGTAGTGCAGGGATTTTTTGGCGGCCACAATGCGGCCTGGCACAGCGGGATGCAGTTGGAACGGCGTTTGCCAAGATCCCAACTCGTTGGGTCCTGATCCTTGGTAGTAGTTGGCGATGTTCGACATGGTCCGCCCCCCGTCTTCACTGCGGTACAGCAGGCCATAGTAAGCCGATGCAAACAGGCGGCCTGGTGCACTCACGTCGAAAAAGCCGTGGAACCCGTCTCCGTCGAGGATACGGGCATCGAAGCCCGGGGTGAGAAGGTTTGTGCCGTTGTCCTGCGTTCCCAGAATGCACTTGTCCGGATCCGTTGGATGCAACCCCAACGCGTATCCCTGGGCGATGTCCAGCCCATCTGACTTGTCCGTGACAGCATTGCCATCCCATTCGAACACCCCGCCGTCGTTGGCCAAGAGAACCCTTCCGTCCGGGAGGAAAGCAATGTCGTGTTGGTCGGCGTGGGCGTATTTCGATTCAAACGCCCCTTGCCAGTGCACCTGACAATTCCAGTTCGTGCCACCGTCGAGGGTCTCCCAGACGTTGACGCCGCCAACAAGCACTCGAGTTGCGTCTTGGGGGTCGACTTCAATGCACAGATCCCAAAACGCTTGCCCTCCGTTGTCCGCTCCGTTCACGGTGTAGCCGAGCAAATTGGGGCCAGTTTGGCGCGTGGCGGGAGCCGTCCAGGTTTGGCCTCCGTCGACACTTTTCCAAAAGGCCAAAAAGTTCTGTTGGTAGTAATGTCCTCCAACGGCGTAAACCGTGTCACGTGCGTCGGCCTCTCCCCAAGCTTGGGCAGCCAGTTGAATTCGTCCCACGCTGCTCAACGACTCCGGAAGAATGCACTCGATCCAGCTCTCTCCACCGTCAGAGGATCGGAAAACCCCCTGGTTTTCAACTGCGGCCAAGGCCACGCTGTCGCTTAACCAAACAACGTCTCTGGCGTGCCCAGGAAGCACGAGCGTAAAGGTTGTTCCTCCGTTGGAAGTTTTGAATACCCCCAAGTCGGAGGCAGCCAAAAACGCATTCGGTTGGTTGGGATGACGCTGGGCGGTGTGGACGCGTCGCCCTTGACTCGCCTCAAAACTCAGTTCCAAAGGACCCCACGACATGCCAGAATCCCAGGTTTCAAGAATGCCGATGCTGTAGGTGTCCCCTCCGTTGCCGTCCCCTGTGCACAACCACATGTGGGCACTGTCTTCCGGATCCATCCAAACGTCTGTTGCCCCGAGCGGAGACAAAACGTCCACACCCATGACACTCCACGTTTCCCCGGCATCCAACGATTGCCAAAGCCCACCCGCAGGCGCACAGGCCAACCATCGGTTTGCGTTGTTGGGGTCAATCCGAATTCGATTTACACGTCCGGCTCCGCCGTGGACGGGAATCGCTTCTGGGCCGAGGTAGGACCAAACCGCAGGAAACGATGCAGGTTGCGAAGCCGCATTTCGCCAATCCTCGGCTGCCTCCCACCAACCGAAGGGGTCGGGTGCTTGCTCCAGACCTCCGCGCTCCTGCATCCACCAGGCCCAGCGTTCGAACGGCTTCTCACCGCACGAGCGACTTTCGAGGCGGAGGTGGCTTTGGGCTTCAAATTGAACGCGGGCTTCTTGCAAGTTGACTTGATCTCCGCGCATCAGTTCAGACCAATGGTTCGGTGCCGCAGGTTCAGTTTGGGCGCCAAGCTCTGCAGCCACGAAGGCCCAGACCAAGGTCCAAAGGAGCCTGCCTGTCCAAACTTCCGGGACAGCGGACCTCCAACGTGCAGAATGTGCGTGCGGCTTAGGCATCTCCTGAAGTTACGCAAGAATCCATTCAGGGTTTCATCCTGAAGGTCACAACGCACTCCAGCCCTCGCGTCAGTTCTCGTTTTACCCCACCAAGGGCTCCATTGTGTGGAACACGGCTTGCACGTCATCGTCTCCTTCAAGTCGCTCAATCAACCCCTCCACTTCTTCAACCTGCTCAGGCGAGAGGGCTTTGGTGGTTGTGGGAACACGTTCCAACCCCGACTCCACAATCTCATGGCCGTCCGATTCCAGCTTGGCTTGCAAGCCTCCGAACGACTCAAAAGGGGCAGAGATGATGATTTGGCCTGCCTCGTCGTCGCGCTCCACTTCCTCTGCTCCCACGTCGATCAGCTCCAACGTCAAGTCGTCCAGGTCCATGCCGTTGTCTTGGATGTTGAAAAAGCACATCCGGTTGAACATGAACTCCACCGAGCCCGTGGTGCCGAGTTGGCCTCCTCCACGGTTGAAGTGGGAGCGGACGTTGGCGACAGTGCGGTTGTTGTTGTCGGTGGCGGTTTCGACGTACACAGCAATGCCGTGAGGTCCGTACCCCTCGAAGGTCACTTCCTTGTAATCCGAGGTGTCCTTGTCGGTGGCCTTTTTGATGGCCCGTTCGATGTTGTCTTTGGGCATGTTTGCAGCCTTGCAGTTTTGCAAGACAGCGCGCAAACGCGCGTTGGTGTCCGGATCGGCAATCCCTCCCCCCTCTTTGATCGAGAGAATGATGTCCTTGTTCAAGCGGGCGAAAATCTTGGACATGGCAGCCCAACGTTTCATTTTCCGCTCCTTCCGAAATTCAAATGCGCGTCCCATGGAGGTTCTTTTTTGCGAAGATATTTGAGGAAGCCCTCCCCGCGCAAGAGTTGTTTTTGCAGGGTGGAGTGCTGAAAAACCTCACTCGCACGCGTCACCAAAAAACGTGAGGAAGACAATCAAATCTGCCGTGCTGATGTTCCCGTCGCCGTTTTGGTCGGCAGTGCATGAAGGGACGCACTGTCCCGCACCTTGATCCCAAACCGTGCCGGTTCCGCACGCGCAAGTCATGTCGCACGAACCGTCATCCGAAGTGGCTTGGGCGTGGTAGTTGCAAGCAATCTCGTAGGTGCATCCGGGGGACAGAAACCCACCCATCCCGGCGTTTTCCAACAAGACGTAATGCTCATCCACGGCAGGTTCAAGAAGAACAGTCCGGTTTCCGGAGGGCCAGTCGACCACAACGCTGTCGACGCTGGGAGTGGCTCCGAGACCGAAGTGCATTCTGCGGCTGTTTTGGCTCAAGTAATCCGACCCGCAAGTGAGGTTTCGCATGTCGGCCAAACCGCCCTTCCATGCCGTGACAAGGGCCCCGATGGCATCGGCGTTGCCTTCACTGGGCTCAAGGCTTATTTGAATCCAGTGGTTGCCGTTGGGGACGCCGTTGAGCAGCCTTGCATGCATTCCAATCCTGTGAGAGACGAAATCCATGGCTCCGTCCTGATTGTGGTCGGAAAAAGCAGAAGAAAAGGTCAGTTCGTTGTCTGTGTACACGTTTTCAAAGGCGCCGGTCAACGGCAAGCTTCCACCGATATTCAGGAAAAATCCATTCAAGCTTGACGAATACAGGTCCAACACGGCGGGGTAATCGGTGTAAAACGACGTTCCAGTGCCAATGAACAGGTCGAGCCAGCCGTTGTTGTCTGCGTCGAACCAAAGCGCGCCCCACGCCAAGTTGTCCAACAGGACCCCTGCCTCCTCAGCGACGTTCTCGTACGTGAGCATCGGGGGGGACACGGATTCCTCAAGAAAGGGATGACCTGAGCACACCAAGAAGTTGTTTCCCTCCGTGGCTCCGTTGCTGACCAGGATGTCCCAGTCGCCGTCTTTGTCGAAGTCCCCAAACGTTGAACTCATGGAATATTCACCGATGCCAATGCCCCACGTTGCAGCCATGTCGACAAACGTTCCGTCACCTTGGTTTCGGTACAACGCGTCTGGCCAAAACGTCCTGTCGTTGATGACGTGCAAGTCCAGCCAACCGTCTCGGTCCACGTCCACCCACGTTGCTTGAAACGACTGTTTGACCCCGTTTCCGACCCCAGCCAAGGCCGTGACGTCTTGGAAGGCCATCTCGAGATCCACACCGCCGTCGGAGAGAAAAAGGCGGTTTTGTTCGTTGTTGGTTTGCGGCGTGTGATAATGGCAGAGGTACACATCGAGCCGGCCGTTCTTGTCGTAATCGGCCACCGCGGCTCCGTAGGTTCGTTCAAGCTCGGTCCCCGCCATGCCGCCGGCATCCGGCACCTCCTGCAGACCGCCGTCGGGCATGCGCGCAAAAAGCCGGTTCAAAGACAACCGTTGGGTCACCAAAAGGTCTTGATCCCCGTCGTTGTCAAAGTCGGCCCAGAGCACGCATTTGGGTTCCCCCCCCAAATTCTCGATGCCCAGGTCGTAAGGCTCAAATCCGCCGTTTCCGTCCCCGGTGTACGCAAGCAATTCTCCCAAATACTGAGTGAACGTCAAATCGTCGAATCCGTCGCCGTTGAAGTCGGCGAAACTCACACCGTGCCCGAGAAATCCTCCAACATGCTGCGAAAAAAGTGTGCCCTCGGGGTCCCCGTCCACAAACGATTGCGCGGGCGAGCTTGCCGTCGTGCATGAGGCAACGACGACCATCAACCAACGATATGCACAAATACGAGGTTCCATTGGAGAGGAGACTGTCAGGGATGTTGCCTAGGTCGATGAGTTCGCCAAACCCTTCTGCAAAAACGGCAATTCCCTCGACAATTGCAAGTAGATTGCCGTGAGTCGTTCTATCTTGCTGCAAACCAACTCGTCGACCCATGAGTCAATTTCCCTCATTTAAACGCTCGGCACTTGCAGCTGCAATCCTGCTTGCAAGCACCTTTTCTCACCTTCTCGTGGCTCAAATCAGCCACGGAGGCCAGCCTACAAATTGGACGCAGCCTCTTGAACAGACGTTGAATTGGAAATCCTTTCCGGCATTGGATGTGGCAATGCTCACGGCTGAGGATGTGGCAACGGCAAACATGAAAGACGCTCCGTGGCGTTTTGGCGTCGAACACGAGGTGTTTTGGAACATGCAGAATTCTGGAAATTGGAGTGAAGAATCTGGTTTCCGAGTGTGGCGGTTGGGCGTGCGCGCTGAAGGGGCCACAAGCTTGAGTTTCTACCTCTCCCGATTCGTTGTCCCCAAAGGAGGTGAGTTGTTTGTTTGGGATGAAGAACGGACACACTTCCTCGGGAGCTTCACGCATGAAAATGTCAAAGAATGGGAAGGACTTGCCCTGAGCCTGATGGAAGGCGACAGCGTGGTGCTGGAGTACCGGGAACCACTCAGCATTCCTGCCACGGGGGAAATTGAAGTCGGTCAAGTTGTGCAAGGATACCGTTCCCTTCTGCGACGTGAGGCCGAATTGCTCGCGGAGAATGCTTCTTCCGGTCCGTTCGGAAACAGCGGAGCATGCAACATCAACGTGAATTGCCCTGAGGGCGCCGATTGGCAAGTCGAGAAGCAAGCAGTTGCCTTGATCGTCAACGGCGGATTTGCGACTTGCACGGGTTCCCTTGTGAACAACACGGCCAACGACGGCACGCCGTATTTCTTGACGGCCAACCATTGCTTGGGCACTCCCAACACGTGGACGTATTACTTCAATCACGAGAGCAGCACATGCTCCGGAAGCACCGGCCCCACCAACAACAGCATTTCAGGCGGTTCGTTGTTGGTGAACAACGGCGGATCGGACGTGGCCTTGATTCAGCTCAGTTCAGCTCCTCCCGCAAGCTGGGGAGTGGAGTACGCGGGATGGGACGCCTCCGGGGCCTCCCCTCAAAACGCCACCGGAATTCACCACCCTTCTGGCGACGTGAAGAAGATTTGCTTCGAAAACAACAGCCCCTACACGAGCACGGCTGGCGGTGCACAGGTTTGGTGGATCAGCCAATGGGAAGCGGGCGTCACGGAGCCCGGGTCTTCCGGTTCTCCTCTGTTTGACCAAAACCATCGAATCATTGGACAGCTCTACGGCGGTGCGGCGGCTTGTTCAGGAACAGTCAACAACGGTGCTTACGATTACTACGGACGTTTCGACGTCAGTTGGGGCCTTGGCGTCAGTCAATACCTTGATCCACTCGGAACGGGGACCCAAGTTCTCGACGGCTACCCAACGGGATTCAATCCGGACAACGGTTGCACGGATCCGACGGCTTGCAACTACAGTCCCGAGGCCATTTACGACGACGGCAGCTGCACCACGAATGACGATTGTGGGGTGTGCGGCGGTGACAACAGCACGTGCGGTGGATGCACCAACCCCGGGGCGTGCAATTTCGATCCTTCCGCAGTGGTCGACGACGGATCATGTGTCCTGAACGGCGTGAATTTGACCTTCACGTTGCTGACGGACAACTACCCCGCAGAGACCACCTGGAACATTGCCAACGACGCAGGCGACGTCGTCATGGAAGGTGGTCCCTATTCCGGCCAACAAACCACGTACACCGCAACTGAATGCGTCGCCTCAGGCTGCTACACCCTCACCGTCAATGACAGTTACGGGGACGGCATTCAATACGGCGGCGTCGTTGGAAATTACGAGCTCGTGGACGGCGACGGAAACGTGTTGGCCCAGGTGGTCTCCGGTGGGAACTTTGGGTCTCAAGCCACCCACAACTTCTGCGTGGAGGCCGGTGGACCGGACGTTCCAGGATGCACGGAGGCCTCTGCGTGCAACTACGACCCAACCGCAACCACCAACGACGGCAGTTGCACGTACAGCCAACCTTACTTCCTCGACAGCGACAACGACGGGTACGGAGCAGTTCAAATGGGCAGCACATGTCTCTCGGTGCCGCCTGCAGGGACGACATTCGAAGGTGGGGACTGCAACGACGCCAACTCCACGATGTACCCCGGCGCTCCCGCAACCGGAATAGGGGTGGACAACGACTGCAACGGCGTGGTGGATCTGGACGAAGAAGCGCCTGCGACTTGTCCGGAAGATGTCAACCAAGACGGCAGCGTCACTGTCGCGGACGTGCTGGCCGTGCTCGCCGAATTTGGCTGCACGTCTTCGTGCACTGCAGACGTGGACAGCGACGGCAATGTCAATGTCGCTGACATTCTCGCACTGCTCGCCGCCTACGGTGGGGACTGTTAAATCGATTCGCAATGACAACAGCAATGCACCATGCGGTCTTTTTGGGCTTTCTGGCCCTTTTGGCGGCCCCGGTGGCGGGGGGTGCTCAGTGCTCCACGTGCACCCCTGACCTCTCCTGCGTGGCTTCGGACTTTCCCGTCCTGTGCCCCGAGCAGCTCCCCAACGGAACGCAGGGTGAGCCTTACGAATCCACCGCTACGTTCAACTTGCCTCCCTCGGTGGTGGACCCCGGGTCGGGCATTGAAGCGACGCTGCTTACCGTGACGATTTCCTCGGTGACGGGGCTGCCGTTTGGGTTGGAATTCACCCCCAACAACCCGGATGGGGTGTACAATCCTGGCGGCGGCGAATACTACGGATGCGCTGTGGTTTGTGGAATTCCGTTGGTGAGCGGATCCTTTTTTGTGGACATCAACGTCGCGGTGCTTGTCTCGGCGTTTGGTTTTCAGCAAACCGTCAACGAAAGTTTCAGCCTTCCGCTGATCATCGAACCCGGGGACGGCGGAGGAGAGCCAACCAGCTTCAGCTTGAGTGCGTCCCAAGGCTGTGCACCCCTTGACATTCAGGCCACCAACCTCATCACCGATCCTGGCGCGAGCTATTCGTGGGACTTTGGCAATGGACAAACCTCCAACGAAATCAATCCTGCTTTCACATGCGACACGGCGGGAACGTACCTGGTTTCCCTCACGACGAGCGTCACGGAATTGGCGCTTACTCAAGTCAACATCACCTCACTTGGCGGAGGATGGGGCCAAGACATTGAGGACTTTTTTGGTCAACCTGACCCCTATTTTGTCCTCAGCGGTCCGGAAGGTGGCATCTACACCTCGGCGTACGTGGATGGCAACCAAACCCCAACGTTCAGTGGGTTCAACATTCCACTCGACGCTGGCACAACCTACAACATTGCCTTTTACGACAGCGACGGTGTGCTGACGTCGGACGACTTTCTGGGTTCCAGTGATTTCACCCCGACCGAGGCGGGGGACATCACCGTGTCCAACAGCACCACAGCCATACTCACGCTGACTGAAACCGTCACCGCAAGCATTTCAGAAAGCACGCAGGTCGTTGTTTTTGAGGATTTGAACGTGTTTGCAGACTTGGACGGCGACGGGTTTGGGGACCCCGATTTGCCCGTGGACGCGTGCGATCCCGAAAACACCACTCCCTATGCCTTCAACGACCAAGATTGCGACGACGACAACGCCTCGGTCTACTTTGGAGCGGCCGGAACAGGAGAAAACCTCGACAACAATTGCGACGGCGCAGTGGACGGCGACGAAACGCTTGAGGTTCTTGGCTGCACAGACCCCGGAGCCCTCAATTACGATCCCACGGCAACCGTGGACGACGGGTCATGCGAGCTCCCTGCCTGTGTGGGGGACCTCAACGACGATTTGACGGTCTCGGTTTCCGACATCCTCCTGATGCTGGGCGAGTTCGGATGCGTCGCAGGGTGCCCTGACGACCTCACTGGCGATGACGCTGTGGGGGTCGACGACTTGCTTGCGCTTCTTGCCAACTTTGGTCTGGAGTGCCCGGAATAACTGAAAAACTGCAGACGAAAAAACTCACTTGAATGAAACACATCAACTTCTTTGCCCTGGCATTCGCCTGCGCTGCACTTGTGCTTTCTGAAACCCATGCGCAATGCACGGCCGACTTTGATTTTGGAGACGTGACTTTGGGTGTTTCCCCCAACCCCGAATTGGGAGAACAGTTTGAGCCTGGCGTGGTTGGTCAACCTTACGAGGATGTCTTGCACATCCTTCTGCCGACGTACGTTTTGGACATCGACCCCACCCTTCCGTTCTCGCCGACGACTCCGTTGGACAGCGTCGCATTGAGCACCGTTACTTTGGTGGACTTGAGCGACACGTTGGTGACGACCACCCTTGACGCGGTGGGCCTTCAGGTGACGTGCAACAACAACGGCGACTCCGGAAATCCCTGTTCCTTTTTAGGCGGAAACCAATACTGTGCTGCCTTGACTGGGGTGCCATCGGTTGAAGGCTCCTACCGCGTAGACATCAGCGTGGTCGGGTACGTCACGGTGTTTGGTTTTCCATTTGGCCAGGAGCAGGTTTTTGGATCTTTCGTCATCGACCTCGGCGAAGAGGGTTGCATGAACCCTGAAGCGTTGAATTACAATCCTTCCGCAGTCGTGGACGACGGAAGTTGCGTTTTGGACACGTGCTACGGGGACGTGAACGGAGACAATTCAGTTACCGTGGGGGACATGCTCGAAATTCTTGCAGAGTTTGGTTGCCAATCTGGATGCACGACCGACATCAGCGGAGACGGCTTGACCACGGTCGCAGACTTGTTGGGGCTTCTCAGCGTGTTTGGGGCCAGCTGCGGGTGACAACTGGGGACGGTTCGGCCTTTTCTGCACTCAACGTAGCAACCTTGGGGGAGCAAGGGTTGTTTTGATGGAAACGACGGCTCTTTGTACCTTCGGAAATCACCTGTTGAGATGAATCTACTGCGCTTCACCCTCTTGTCTTTTTCCCTGTCCTGGCTTTCATTTCAGGCTTGGGCACAGCCGTGCAATTACACGATGAGCATGTTTAGCCAGTTGAGCTCTGGCCAAACAGACTCCGAGTCAGAGGAGCTCGCGGGCACCTTGACTTCGGCAACATTCAACTTGAACTTCAGTGGCGTGGGGGCGAGTTATCCCTCAGACATGATGGTGTACATCTATGCCCCTAACGGAAACTGCATTGTTTGGGGAGGATGGAACATCAATCCGACAGGAGGCTGCACGAACATCGGAACCGGGGCGAACAATTCTTGGCCTAACAACTGGAACACGACAACGAACGGCTTTTACACCTACACTCTTCCACTCAATGCCTACGGGCTGAACGGTTCGGGTGAATGGTCTGTCACCATTCAAAATGCTTGGACTGGTTCATCCGTTGCGACGTATGACCTTGACATCGTCTTCAACGGCATATGCCAAGGCGAGTGTTTTGATCCCCTGGCCTGCAACTTTGTTCCTGACGCGGAGATTGTGTTCAACGATTTGTGTGAGTACGCGATTGATTGGTATCCGAGCGGCCTGTACGACTGCG
>Ga0181574_10002240_pt1 | contig 17811 bp, 14 predicted proteins | sample 101ome_24_FD_145600 | JGI IMG/M metagenome (GOLD analysis project Ga0181574, IMG submission 145600) | Coastal salt marsh microbial communities from the Groves Creek Marsh, Skidaway Island, Georgia - 101410AT metaG (spades assembly) | ecosystem: Environmental > Aquatic > Marine > Intertidal zone... | reverse complement strand
GACGCCGAGCAGCACGACGATCGAGCCGACCATCGACAGGACGATCATGGCGTCGCCGAGGCTGTCGTCAGCAGACGCCAGCAGCACGTCGGGGGTGTCGACGAACCCGGCGATCACGTCGGTGGCGCCGAGCAGGACACCACCGAGCAAGAGAAGGGTCATGGCGCCAAGCCCCTGGATCCCGGAGAAGAGGCGACCGTCGGTCTTCGGGGCCCAGAACCACCAGCCGCCGAGCGCTCCGAGAATGGCGGCGACCGCAACGAGGTTGAGCACACCGGTATCGGCGGTGGTGCCGATGAGGTCGAGTGGGTCGATGACGCGCAGCGCGCCAGCGGCGGTGGCGGCCAAGAAGAGCAGCATCGAGCCGAGCGCACCGATCATGTGGGCGGGCGGAATGCCGACCGGCGCTTCGCCGGCGACGAGCGTGGCGCCGTTGCCGCCGAGCGAGGCGAGCACGGGAACGAGGGCAGCAACACCGAAGGCGATGTACACCAGCGTGTCGCGCTCGTCGCCGAAGAACGGCTGCGACCAGCCGCCGATGGCAAGCAGGCCGGCAAGGCCGATGAGGATCATCATCGCCTCGTGGCTGACCTGGCGGCCCTTGGCGACGACCGGGATGATCGAGCCGGCGACACCGAGAACAGGAACGGCGGCGGCGTACACGGCGGGCTGGTCGAGAATCCATGCCAGCTGGGCGTACACGTCGAAGCCGGGGTTAGGTGCGCCGACGAAGAGGCCGGCGCCGCCGGAGAGGTCGATGTAGAGGATTGCGATGTTGGCGATGGCGACCGGGAGGGTGAGGACCCAGACACTGCCGGCGACGAGCATCGACCAGGCGAACAGCGGGACCTTGGTGAGACCCATGCCCGAGGTGCGCAACGACACCACGGTGGTGGCGACACAGATGGTGCCGAGGATGATCGACACCATCACCATGCCGGTGCCGAGGAGGGTGAGTCGGATGGCGTCGGCTTCGTCGCCGGAAACGCCGTCGAGCGCACCCCAGCCGCCACCGGAGAGAACCGAGATGACGGTGATCAGCGAGCCGAGCACATAGCCCCACGCCGCAGCGAGCGCTGCTCGGGGGAAGGCGATGTTGGTGCTGCCGACCTGCATCGGGGTGATGACGGTGGCGAGACCGACGAACAGCGGGATCGCGACCAACAACACGATGCCGAAGCGATACAGCGACCACATCTGGAAGTAGCTGTTCACCCCGCCGAACACGTCGATCGCGTCGGCATCAAGCCGCTCGAAGGAGATCAGGACACCAATCACGGAGAAGAAGAGGAGCGACAGGGCGCCGAAGCGCAGCCAGATTCGGCCAATCGCCTTGTGATCGCTGGTGGTCAGCCAGTCGTACAGTCCGCCGACCGCGGGAAGCGGCGCAGCACTGGACTCGGCCGCCTCCGAAGGCGGTGACTCAGTCATCGTCATGGGTTCTGCAATCCTCTACGGCGAGGGCCCCTGCCCTCATCGCTGAAATGTTTTTGGCGCGCGCCCGGACAGCTCGGACACGAACCCGGCCGAGCCTACAGGTGTCGGCCGCCCGGAACGGAAACCCAGCGCAAGGAAATGCGGCGCGATCTCGCGCCGTTTTACGCGATCTCGATCCTTTTTGCGCAACTCGGACCGGTTCGGGTCCGGATGAACGGCCGCAGCGCCTGCCTAGAGACCGTTTCGCACCATGACATCGACTGCCATGGCGCCGAAAAGCAGGGTCACATAGGTGATCGACCAACCGAACAACGCCATCGCCACGTTCGGTTGAGGATCCCGGTACACCTTCACCGCAAGGCCGAGGAACACGGCGCCGATGACGATGGCGACCCCGACATAGATGGCCCCCATGTCAGCGACCGGGGCGAACGCGAGCGTCAGGCCCCACAGCAACACGGTGTAGAGGATGATGCGGGTGGCGGTGGTCCTGAGCGATTTCACCGCCGGCAACATCGGCACGTCAGCTGCCTGATAATCGTCTCGGTAGCGAATCGCCAAGGCCCAGAAGTGCGGTGGGGTCCAGTAGAAGATGATGGCGAAGAGCACCACCGGCGGCCAGTCGAGCGTGTTGGTGACCGCCGACCAGCCCACGAGCACGGGAACCGCCCCGGCAGCTCCACCGATGACGATGTTGGCCGTGGAGTTGCGCTTCAGCCACAGGCTGTACACGAAGACGTAGAACAGGGTGGCGCTGACGGCGAGACAGGCCGACAGCAGGTTGACGGTGCCCCACAGCCACAGGAAGGCGACGATCTCGACACCGAAGGCGAACACGAGCGCCTGGCGCGGCGTGACCTCGCCGGTGACGAGCGGGCGATCCTTGGTGCGTTCCATCAGGGCATCGATGTCGCGATCGATGTACATGTTGAAGGCGTGGGCGCCGCCGGCGGCGAGCGTGCCACCGAAGACCGTGGCGAAGATCAACCACAGCGATGGCAGACCGCCCTCGGCGACGATCATGGTCGGCACCGTGGTGACGAGCAGCAACTCGACGATCCGCAATTTCATCAAGGCGATGAACGCAAGGATCTTCGGGCGCGTCGGCGCGTGGGCGGGTGCGGACACGTCCTCAGGCTACGGCCGCTGAGGCAACTCCAACCAGCTGGCCCTAACGTCTTGGACATGTTCCGTGGTGCGATTTCGCCTGAGCGCTACGTCCAGCTCGCCCGAGGCGCACTCTGGTCTCTGACCGTCATCGTGATCACCGGGGCGGCCGTCCGGCTCACCGGTTCCGGTCTCGGCTGTTCGGACTGGCCGACCTGCGAAGAGGACCAATTCGTCGCCTCGCTCGAACACCATGCGCTCATCGAATTCGGGAACCGTCTCTTCACCGGGGTTGTCACGATCGCCGTGGTGCTCGCCGTTCTCGGGTCGATTCGCCGCGGCCCGAAACGACGCGACCTGATCTGGTGGTCATGGGGACTCGTCGCCGGCGTGGTCGCCCAGATCCTGCTCGGGGCGGTGCTCGTGCTCACCCACCTCGACCCGCGTTTCACGATGGGACACTTCATCTTGTCGATGGTGCTGTTGTGGAACGCAGCGGTGCTGATCGAGAAGGCCAAGACCGACATCGCCGACCCGGCGCCGCTCTGGATGGGCGCACCGTCGGACCACGACCGTCCGATCCGCAACGCGAGCCGCACCCTCTTCGTCTTCGGCTCGATCCTGCTTGTCACCGGCACGATCGTCACCGGGTCGGGCCCGCACTCCGGCAGCGACGACGAACTCGTCGCCGACCGCCTCCCGTTCCTCGTCCGAGACGTGACTCGCATCCACTCGATCACCGCGTTCACGGTGCTCGCCGTGGTGCTCGTCATCATCCGCCGTGCCCATCGAGCCGAGAAGTTCGCGTTGCGTGAGCAAGCGATGCGGCTCATGACCCTGCTGGTCGCTCAAGGCGCAGTCGGCTACTGGCAGTACTTCACCGGCGTTCCCGTCCAGCTCGTGGCGGTCCACATCACCCTCGCCTCGATCACCTGGATCCAGCTCGTGCGCGTTGCGTGGCAGGCCGAACAGGTGCCGGCGCGCGATCGTGTTCTCGTATGACGGCCCCGCTCGCCACACCAGACATCGACACCGAAAACGATGTGGCGTTCGATCACCCGTGGAAGGTGATCGTCTGGGACGACCCGATCAATCTGATGTCGTATGTGACCTTCGTGTTCCGGAAGGTCTTCGGGTACTCCAAGGACAAAGCGGAGCAGTTGATGATGCAGGTGCACGTCGAGGGCCGCGCGATCGTGTCGTCCGGCACTCGCGAGAAGGCCGAGCTCGACGTCTTCCGGCTCCACGAACACGGCCTGTGGGCCACGCTCGAACAGGACCAGTGATGGCGGCCTTCCTTCGTCGTCGTTTCCGTTGGAAGAACGGTCAGGTCGTCGTCGAACTGCCCGACGACGAGCAGGACATGCTTCGCCACGTGCTGCCCCAGCTGCGCGAACTGGTGATGGGCGAGACCGACCCTGCGCTGCGCCGGCTGTCGCCACCAGCTCGACCCGACGACCCTGACGCCGAGGCGTTCTACCGCCAGATGGTCACCGACGAGTTGCTGGCGTCGCGCCTCGAGGCGATCGAGGTTGTCGAGGAAGGCATCGGCGGCACCGCCCTCGATGACGCTGGTGTCGACTCGTGGATGCACAGCCTCAACGCCCTCCGTCTCGTGCTCGGTGAACGACTCGACGTCGACGTGACCGGGCATGACGTCCTCCACGACCTTGACCCCGACGACGACCGAGTACCGATCGTGGCCCTGTACGAGTGGCTCGGCTGGCTCCTTGAGCAGTTGGTCGACGCTGCGATGAACAGCCTCGACGACTGACAAATCCGGGTTCTGTCGGCCACCAGAACCCGCCGGAACCCCGTACACTGCCCAGTCGGTCGGTTCGCCGACACTGATCCATCGGCCCCGGCCGGTGGTCACGCCCCCGGCTCTCCGGGAGGCAGGCCCCATTCGTCCAGCGGCCTAGGACGCCGGCCTTTCACGCCGGTAACACGGGTTCGAATCCCGTATGGGGTGCGAGACGGTTGCAGGTTGTCATCGCGATGAACGACCTCTACCGTTCCCATGTCGTTCGGTCCGCCGAGCGAGGGGTCCTGTAGATCAGTTTGGAGTGATCGCCACCCTGTCAAGGTGGAGGCCGCGGGTTCAAATCCCGTCAGGACCGCACATGCGCCTTGCCGGAGATGCAGTGCGCACCCAGAGGTCGGGTAGCTCAGTTGGCAGAGCGACCGCCTGAAAAGCGGTAGGTCACCGGATCGACGCCGGTCCCGACCACCATTCGAACATCACCCCGGCCGAATCGGCCGGGGTGATGCCGTTTTCGTCCTCAGAACGCCGCCGCTGTATGCCACCCGGCATGGATCGCCCCTTCGAGGTAGCCGACCCCGCCGGCGTCACCGATCGCGATCGGCTCGAAGCCGGCTTCCGTGAAGGTCTCGGCCACCGCGAGATCGCCATCGACCAGTTGAGCGATCACAACGGTGTCGGCAGCTGCGTTGGCGTCACCCTCATCGGTCGACCAGGTGACGCGGTCGGCCCCGATCTCGATGTCGCGGGCGCCGGTGACGAGCGCGACGCCGTGATCACGGAGATCACCGAGCACCCGCCACCGCCGAGGGTGGGCCATCTCGAGTGCGAGCTTGTCGCCCTCCTCGAGCACGGTGACCTTCCGACCGCGTTCCATCAAGAACTCGGCGAGTTCGGCGCCGACGAGGCCGCCGCCGATGATCACCACCCGCTTCCCCACCGGCATGTACTGCTCGGTGAGCTTGGCGAGGATCCCCGGGTCGTCGATCAAGCCGACCCGACGACCGATACCGAGCGCGAGACGAGCCGGCAACGGAAGCTTCTTCACCGCCCCAGTGGCGCTGGCGCCAGTAAGCAACTCGCGGAGGTCGTCACCATCGAAGACGTGTGAACGGTCGGCTCCGGGCAGCGTCGAGCGCGTGCGGGCCGCCCCGGTCGCCACGACGACATGATCAGGCGAGAGCGCAGCAACCGCCTCGGGGGTTGCGGTCGTGGCGGTGCGGACGTCGACCGCCAGGCGCCGCATCTCGTGCTCGTACCACCTGAGCAGCCGAAGGTTAGGTTCGTAGAGCAGCGCCGCGAAACGCAACGCGCCGCCGATGTTGCGCGCCGCTTCGAAGACGGTGACGTCGTGCCCTCGCAGGGTCGCGACACGAGCGACTTCGAGTCCGGCAGGCCCGCCACCGACGACCACAATCTTCTTCGGCGTCTCGGCCGGTGTGGACTCGACGGCGCCGAGTTCTGACTCACGGGCGAGCACGGGATTCACCGCGCACTTCACCCGACGGTCGAAGAAGGGTTGGGCGACGCAGACGTAACAGTTGATGCAGGGCCGGATCTCCTCGACCCGGTTCTCACGGACCTTCCGTCCTGTTTCGGGGTCGGCGAGCATCTGCCGCCCCATCGCGACGATGTCGGTCTTGCCGTGACCGATCATCTGATCGCCGGTGCTCGGCCGGATCCGCCCGACGGCGATCACCGGGACCGGCAGCGCCTCGGTGAGGCGGCCACTCAGCGCCGAGTGCTTCGCCTCCTGGTCGAGGATCATGCCGTCGGTGAACGCCTGGCCCGAGGTCATGTCCCCGTATGCGGACAGGTGGATGGCGTCGGCACCGGCTTCGACCGCAAGTCGGGCGGTGATCTCGCACTCGTCGAACGTGATGCCGTCGGGTGTTCGATACTCGAGCGCATCGAGGCGCACCCAGACCGGGAAGTCGCCACCGGTACGCGACTTTGCTTCGGTGACGACCTCGCACAGGAACCGGGCCCGGTTCTCGATCGGGCCGCCGTACTCGTCGTCACGCCGGTTCCACTGCCGCGACAAAAACCCGGAGAGGAGATAGCCGTGGGCGCCGTGAATCTCGACGGCGTCGAACCCGGCCGCTCGAGCGCGGACGACTGCGTCGCCGAGTTGCTCGGTGATCGCTGCGATCTCGTCGGTGTTCATGGCGTGGAACTGCGGCTTCATGTCGGCGCCACCCGACGCGGCCGCCATCGCCATCAGTTCGTCGATCGACAAGTCGTTGATCATGTCGAGCGAGCCGTGCCACTCGGGCAGCGACGGCACATAGACCGGGTCGCCGTTGGCGACATCGACCCGGCTGATCTTGCCGTGGTGCACCAACTGCACGGCGATCTTCGCGCCGTGGCGATGGACAGCGTCGGTGAGCTTGCGCAGCGCCGGGATGTAGCGGTCGTCCGACATCGCCAGCTGGTGGACCGAGTTGGCGCCATGCGGGTAGGCAAAGGCCGCGACCTCGGTGATGAGAAGTCCGGCCCCGCCGGCGGCCCGGGCTTCGTAATAGGCGATGACCTCGTCGTTGGCCATGCCGTCGTCACCGACGATCTCGACGCCCATTGGCGCCATGGCGATGCGGTTGGCCACCGTCATCGAACCGATCTTCACGGGCGCGAGGAGATGCTCGGTCATCGCGCAGGACCGTAGCGAACCCCGCCTGATGGCGACGACATCACGTCAGGAACGGATGGCGCCGTCGATCACTGCGGCGTTCGCAACAGCAGCCGCGACAGCGGGCGCCACCGTGTGGTCGAACACCGAGGGCACGACAAAGTTCGGTGTGAGATCGTTCTCGTCGACGGCGGCGGCAATGGCGTGCGCGGCTGCGACCTTCATCGACTCGGTGATGCTGTGGGCGCCGACGTCGAAGGCACCGCGGAAGATGCCGGGGAACGCCAGCACATTGTTGATCTGGTTCGGGAAGTCGCTCCGGCCGGTGGCCATGACCGCAGCAAGCCCGTCAGCCGCCTCGGGACGGATCTCCGGATCGGGATTCGCCATGGCGAAGACGATCGGATTCGGCGCCATCTTGCGAAGATCGCTTGCGTCGATCAGGTCGGGGGCGGACACGCCGATGAAGATGTCGGCACCTTCGAGCACGTCTTGGAGGGTCCCGGCCTTGCGGTCGGGATTGGTGTGCTCGGCGAACCATTCCTTCGCGAAGTTCAATCGGTCACGGCCCGAGTAGATCGAGCCGGTGGAGTCGACACCGATGAGTTCGCCGTACCCGGCGTCGCGAAGGATCTTGCCGATGGCGAGGCCCGCAGCGCCCATGCCGGAGATGACGACCGAACAGTCCTCCGGCTTCTTGTCGATGAGCTTGAGGCTATTGGTGAGGCCAGCAAGGGTCACCACCGCCGTGCCGTGCTGGTCATCGTGGAACACCGGAATGTCGAGACGTTCCTTGAGGGTGTCCTCGATGGTGAAGCACGCCGGTGCGGCGATGTCTTCGAGGTTGATGCCACCAAAGGTCGGGGCGATTCGCTCGACCGTCTCGATGATCTCGTCGGGGTCCTTCGTGTCGAGGCAGATCGGGAAACCGTCGACACCGGCAAACTCCTTGAACAGCAGCGCCTTGCCCTCCATGACCGGCATGGCTGCTTCGGGACCGATGTCACCGAGGCCGAGCACAGCGGTGCCGTCGCTGACGATGGCGACGGTGTTCTTCTTGATCGTGTACTCGTGGGCTTTGGCGACGTTGTCGTGGATGGCCATGCAGACTCGGGCGACGCCAGGGGTGTACGCCATGGCGAGATCGTGGGCGTCGGCGACGCCGCACAGCGGCAGCACCTCGATCTTGCCGCCTTCGTGGATGCGGAAGGTGCGGTCCCACCATTCGACCACGGTGACACCCGACAAGGTGTTGGCCACCTCGACGAGTTTGCGACCGTGGGCCTCATCGCGGGCATGAATGTCGATGGTGCGAGAGACGCTGGGGCCCTTGGCTTCGAAGCCGGTTGCGCCGGCGATGTTGCCGCCGGCTTCGCCGATGGCAACGGCGAAACGGCCGAGGGTGCCGGGAACGTTGTCGAGAACGATCTTCAGCCCGATGGAATAGGCGGCGGTCGGGACCTTGCTCATGGGCCGCGACGCTAGCGGCGCCATGGTCCCAAGCCCCCATGCAGACCTTCCGCCGTCTGACCGACCGGGCCGACACCGGATAACGGGCCTTCCCGATGTTTGATAAAGCAGAGTGGTCTCTCAACCTAAATGGTCGTTAACGTCTCTTGCATGGCACCGCGTCCCGGAGAGATGACCGACGAGCACAAGGCTGCTCTGGCAGAGGGCCGAGCTCAGGGGAGCGCCGTGCGCGCGTACCTTGAGGCCCTCGAGAACCACAAACCGAAGCGCGGCCGCAAACGGACGCCGGAGACCATGCGGGCACGGCTTGCGACGATCGAGGCGAACCTCGAACAGGCCGACCCGATGGGCCGGCTCCAGATGATCCAGGAGCGCATGGATCTTGCGACCGAACTCGAGGCAGCCGAACGTCCGGTCGACCTCAGCGCCCTCGAGGATCGGTTCGTTGCGGTGGCCAAGGCCTACAGCGACCGCAAGGGCATCTCGTACGCCGCATGGAAGGAGTTCGGGGTTCCCACTCCGCTCCTCAAGCGGGCAGGCATCACCCGCGGGAGCTGATCAGACCCGGACCTCGGCGCTGGCTGACGCGGCCTCGGGGTGCGCAGCCAGGACGGTGTTGGCACGGGCGACGACTCGCGCCACCTGTGTGATGGCCGTGCCGGTGAACTCCTGAGGATTCGCGAGGAGCGCCTCAATCTGGTCGCGGTCGAGCGGCATCAGCGAATCATCGGCGAGGCGGTCGACGAGCGACGCGTACTCGCCACCTTCACGCCGATCGAGTGCGGCGGCCACGGCGTGTTCCTTGACCAGCTCGTGCGCCGCTTCGCGGCCGAGCCCACCATCGACCGCAGCGGTCAACATTCGGGTGGTGGCGAGGAAGGGAAGGTCGCGGCGCAGTTCGGCCTCGACGACCGCCGGGAAGACCCCGAACTCATCGAACACACTCAGCGCGGTCTGGATGAGACCGTCGGCGGCCATGAAGGCGTCGGGCAACATCACCCGCCGAACGACGGAGCAGCTCACGTCGCCCTCGTTCCACTGACGGCCGGCCAAGCCCGCCGCCATGGTGAGATGGCCGTCGATCACGAGCTTGAGACCGTTGACCCGTTCAGCACTTCGGGCGTTCATCTTGTGCGGCATCGCCGAGGAGCCGACCTGGCCCGAGCGGAAGCCCTCGGTCGCCAACTCGTGACCAGCCATGAGGCGAAGCGTGGTGGTCGCGCTCGACGGAGCCGACACGGCCTGCGCGATCGCCGACACGACGTCAAGGTCGAGCGAACGGGGATACACCTGGCCGACGGAGTCGAGCACCCGCGAGAACCCGAGATGTCCGGCGACCGCCTGCTCGAGCTCGTCGACCAGATCGGGATCCCCGAGCAGATCGAGCTGGTCGAGACGAGTACCGACCGGGCCCTTCAAACCCCGGAGTGGGTAGCGGGCAAGGAGCTCCTCGACCCGCTCAATCCCGATCATCGTCTCTTCCGCAACATCGGCAAATCGCTTGCCGAGCGTGGTCGCTTGGGCGGCGACGTTGTGGGTGCGGGCAACCATCACCTCGCCCGCGTGACGCTCGGCGAGCGAAGAGAAACGGGAGAGCAGGGCGACAAGACGATCACGCAAAATCTCGAGTGATCGTCGGACCTGAAGTTGCTCGACGTTCTCGGTGAGATCGCGCGAGGTCATCCCCCGATGGATGTGTTCGTGACCGGCCAATGCGCAGAACTCGTCGATGCGGGCCTTGACGTCGTGGCGGGTGATCGCCTCGCGCTCAGCGATCGACGCCAGGTCGACCTGGTCTTTGACCGCCTCGTAGGCCTCGATTGCTTCGTCGGGCACGGTGACGCCGAGTCGCTGCTGGGCCCGCATCACGGCGATCCACAGTTCACGCTCGAGCACGACTTTCCGCTCGGGCGACCAGACCTCGTTCATCGCTTCGCTCGCATAGCGAGCCGAGAGCACGTTCACCATGGGATCTGTCGTCACGGTGTCACCGTTCCCTTCCGTTCAGAAGTCTTCAAGAACCCGGACTGATCGAGCGGCAAACCACACTGTTCGGCGACGCCCACGAGGTCAGGCGGCTCGATCGAGAAACTGTTCGCGACCTGGACCCACGCCGACGAGCCGGATCGGCACACCGATCTGCTGCTCGAGGAAGGCGATGTAGTCGGCTGCCGCCGCCGGCAGGTCGTCGGGTCGGGTGACGCCGCTGATGTCGGTCTTCCAGCCAGGCAGGGTTTCGTAGATCGGGACGGCCTTGTGGAGGTCCGACTGGTGGTACGGCAGATGATCGTGCCGGACGCCGTCGATCTCGTAGGCGACACAGACCTTGACCTCGTCGAGTTGATCGAGCACGTCGAGCTTCGTGAGCGCGATCTCCGACAGCGAGTTGATGCGTGCGGCGTGGCGCATCATCACGGCATCGAACCAGCCGGGGCGGCGACGACGACCCGTGTTGGTCCCGTACTCGTGGCCGACATCGACGAGGTGGTCGCCGATCTCGTCGAACAACTCGGTCGGGAACGGACCGGAACCGACTCGCGTGACGTACGCCTTCGCGATGCCGATGATGCGTTCGATGTCGCGCGGGCCGACCCCGGCACCAGTGCACGCGCCGCCGGACACCGGGTTCGACGAGGTGACGAACGGGTACGTGCCGTGGTCGAGATCGAGGAAGGTCGCCTGCGCCCCCTCGAGCAGGATGTGCTGGCCGGCCTCGAGCGCGTTGTGCACGATCGAAATGGCGTCGCCAATGTGCGGGATGACCCGCGGGGCACACGTGTCGAGATACTCCGCGGCGATCTCGTCGGGATCGACCGACGGCTGGTCGAAGACCTTGGTGAGCACCTGGTTGGTGTACCCGAGGACGACATCGAGCTTGGCCCGGAAGATCTTGGGATCGGTGAGATCCTGGACTCGCAGACCGACACGCATCGCCTTGTCGGCGTACGCCGGGCCGATGCCCCGCTTGGTCGTGCCGAGCTTGGCGTCGCCGAGATGGCGTTCGTGCAGGGCATCGAGCTCTTGGTGGTACGGCATGATCAGGTGAGCGTTGCCGGAAACCTTGAGAGTCGACGTATCGACGCCCCGGGACTCGAGCATGTCCATCTCACTGATCAACACTCGGGGATCGACCACCACGCCATTGCCGATCACCGGCGTGATGTGGTCGTAGAGCACTCCACTCGGGACGAGCTGGAGGGCGAAACTCTCACCGTCGACCACGAGGGTGTGGCCGGCGTTGTGGCCACCCTGGTAGCGGACGACCAGCTCCATCTCCTTGGCGACGAGGTCGGTGAACTTTCCCTTCCCCTCGTCTCCCCATTGGGTACCGACGACAACGGTCGCGGGCACGGCGCACTCCTCTCGCGGATTTGCGTTACCACGAGAGGCTAACGGAACCGAGGCGGCTTGAGCAGCCCTTTTGTCCTCGACGGCAACCCACCCGGCGATTGGGGTCAGCGCAGAACGAAGGTGCGTGCTGCTGCCTCCGGCATCTGCTCGGCCGGTTCACCCGATCCCACCACGTTATCCACAGCCTTGTCCCCACTGGTTTCCCCAGGTGGGAAGCTGGTCGACAGGGGTTCGATGTCGACCGTGACGGTGTCGCCTTCGAGATAGCGACCTTCCAGCACGGCAAGCGCCAGACGGTCACCAATCTCGCGTTGGATCAACCGCTTCAGCGGGCGGGCACCGAATGCCGGATCGAAGCCCTTGACCGCCAACGCCTCCTTCGCCTCGTCAGTCACCACAAGCGAGAGGCGCCGCTCGGCCAAGCGCGTGCCGAGGCCGGCGAGTTGGATATCGACGATCGATACCAGGTCGGTCTCGGTGAGCGGACGGAACCGAACGATGTCGTCGATGCGATTCACGAACTCGGGTCGGAAAAAGTCTCCGGGCTCACCGGGGAGGTTCGAGGTCATGATCAACACGACATTGCTGAAGTCGACCGTGCGACCCTGACCATCGGTGAGGCGACCATCGTCGAGCAGTTGCAGCAAGGTGTTGAACACGTCGGGGTGGGCCTTCTCGACCTCGTCGAGCAGCACGACGCTGTACGGGCGGCGCCGGACCGTCTCGGTGAGCTGGCCACCCTCGTCGTAGCCGACGTAGCCGGGAGGGGCACCGATCAGTCGGCTGACACTGATCTTCTCCTGGTACTCCGACATGTCGATGCGGACCATCGAGCGTTCGTCGTCGAACAAGAACGCCGCGAGCGACCGCGCCAGTTCGGTCTTGCCGACACCCGTCGGGCCGAGGAAGAGGAAGCTGCCGATCGGTCGGCTGGGGTCGGCAAGGCCGGCCCGACTGCGCCGGATCGCGTTGGCGACGACCGACACGGCATCGTCCTGGCCAATCACCCGCTCGTGGAGGTGATCTTCAAGGCGGACGAGCTTTTGCACCTCGCCCTCCATCAGCCGGCTGACGGGCACGCCCGTCCAGCGCGACACCACCTCGGCGATGTCCTCCTCGGTGACCTCCTCTTTCAACATCGAGTCCTGCGCTTGGATCGTGTCGAGCTTCTCGCGGGCCTCCTCGAATGCCCGTTCGAGATCAGGGATTCGGCCATAACGGAGCTGAGCGGCCTTCTCGAGATCAGTTTCGCGATCGACCTCACCCCGGAGCTGATCGAGCTCTTCATTGATGGTCTGGAGCGACTCGATGGCGTCCTTCTCCGACTGCCAGCGAACGGTGAGACCAGCAAGTTCCTCCTGAAGATCGGCGATCTCACGGTCGAGATCCTGGAGACGCTCCCCAGAGACCGCATCGGTCTCCTTGGCGAGAGCGAGGCGCTCGATCTCGATCTGGCGGATGCGCCGCTCGACGACGTCGATCTCGGTCGGGACGGAGTCGATCTCGATCCGAAGCGAGGAGCCCGCCTCGTCGACGAGGTCGATGGCCTTGTCGGGAAGGTGACGTCCAGTGAGATAGCGATCGCTGAGCACTGCGGCAGCGACGAGCGCTGCATCTTGAATGCGGACGCCGTGATGAATCTCGTAGCGCTCTTTCAGGCCGCGCAGGATCGCCACCGCAGCCTCGACCGACGGTGGTTCGACCAGCACCTGCTGAAAGCGCCGCTCGAGCGCCGGATCCTTCTCGATGTACTTCCGGTACTCGTCGAGCGTGGTGGCGCCCACCATTCGCAGACGGCCCCGAGCGAGCATCGGCTTCAACATGTTGCCGGCGTCCATGGCGCCGTCGGCGCCGCCGCCTGCACCCACAACCGTGTGCATCTCGTCGATGAACGTGACGATCTCGCCGTCGGCGTCCTCGATCTCCTTGAGCACCGCTTGCAGTCGCTCCTCGAACTCACCGCGGTACTTCGCGCCGGCGACCATCGAGGTGAGGTCGAGGCTGATGAGCCGCTTGTTCTGCAGGCTCATGGGGACGTCACCTTCGACGATGCGCTGGGCAAGCCCCTCGACGATGGCGGTCTTGCCGACACCCGGCCCGCCGATCAACACCGGGTTGTTCTTCGTGCGACGACTCAGCACCCGGATCACCCGGCGGATCTCCTCATCGCGGCCGATCACCGGATCGAGTTCGCCCTTGCGGGCCCGCTCGGTGAGGTCGAGACCGAACCGCTCGAGCGCCTGGTACTGGTTCTCCGGGTTCTGGCTGGTGACGCGATGACTTCCTCGCACCTCGCGAAGGGCGGTGAGCAAGGTCTCGTGGTCGACCCCGCCGAGACCCTTGCACTGGCCGTGCAGCGCAAGCAGGAGATGCTCGGTAGAGAGGTACTCGTCGGTGAGGTCCTCGCGAACCTGGTCGGCCTTGTCGAAGACGTTGCGAAGGGCCCGGCTGAGTTGGGGCTCGGAGCCATAGGCGTTGGGCAGTTTGTCGAGAACGAGTTCGGCCTCGTTGCGCGCAGCGACGATGTCGACCTCGACCCGGTGCAGGAGCGGAAGGACAATGCCCTCCTCCTGGCCGAGCAGGGCAAGCAACAGGTGTTCCGGAACGATCTCGGGGTGCGATGCCGACCGGCCGAGTTCGGTGGCCGCCGAGAAGGCTTCGGTTGCTTTGAGCGTCCAACGATTGGGATCGAGGGCCATGGGGGAACCTCCGTGTGCTGATCAGGCGAGAGAGGGAAAGTTGAGTGCACTAGACTCAACTTTCCCGGCGCAGGTTTATTCCAGATCTGTAGGGATTGTTCCTCCGGTCGGCCAGTGCCGCGTGCGGCTGGGATCAGGCGCGCACCGCCAGCAGGGCCGATGCGACATCCTCCCAGCGACTCGACGAGGCCGCAGCGCCTACGGCAAGTTCATCGAGTCGGTCCGCGGCGGCGAGCACCGCATCGGCCAACGCGGCCGTATCGACCGCATCAGCCACCACGCCGTTAACACCATGCTCGATGGCCTCGGGGAGGCCACCGACCGGAGTCACAACGACCGGTCGGCCGGCGGCGAACGCCAACGGGGCGATACCCGACACCGTCGCACTGCGATACGGGGCGATGACGAGGTGGTGTTCGGCGAGGATGGGGCCAATCTCCTCGTCAGGCACATACCCGACCCGCAACTCGACCACGTCCGCGAGCATTCGCGTCGCGAGATCCTCACGCATCAACGCCGGATCCTCCCAGAAGTCACCCGCGATCGTGAGGCGGACGTCGCGACCGCGACGCCGTAATTCCGCAACCGTATCGATCGCCAGATCGGCGCCCTTGTAGGCCCGGACGAAACCGAGGAAGAGCAGGCGCAGCGGCGGACTCACCGGTATCGGGCCAGCAGCGATCGCCAGGTTCGGTGGATGGGGCGTCACCCGGATGCGTTCGAGCCCGGTGCGCTCGCGCATCGATGCGGCAGACGTCTCGGCGTGAACGACCGCCCCCTCACAGCAACGCATCACCATCCGGAGCAAGGGGCGGGCGAGGGGCATGCGTTCATGCGGCTCGGGGTTATGCACGAACGCAACCGCGGGACGACCAGCAGCCCGCAGCAACACCCACAGCGCAATGGCGTGAAACGGGGTGACCCATGGGAACACGATCAACTCCACGGCGCGACACCGACGCCCCGCGAGAACCCAACCGAGCGGGTTCCACCACCGCAACCGAAATCGCGCCTGCCCGTCGTGGCGGGGCACCGAGGGCTGCTCGCCCTTGAAGAGGGCTGCCGGATACTGCGACTGCCACGACTCGATCACGACCTCGTGCCCGAGCCGTTCGAACGCCTCAACCGTCCGCACGCCATGCTGCGCGATGCCGCCGCGATGAGGCGGGACGGGGCCGACGTAGGCGATGCGCACGGCGGCGAGGCTAGTTGCGGTCAGCCGCCGCGCTTGTAAATGGTGATGCTGCGGGCTTGATGCAGCGGCACGAGATCACGACGGTGCTCGCGATGTGCTTCCGCGACCGCGTCGACGGTTTGCTGCCGAGCGGCGCCGAGTTTCGCTTCGAGCTCGGCGACCTGAGCCTCAAGCTCCAGCACCCGCTTCACGCCCGCGAGATTCATGCCCTCACTGGTGAGCTCCTGGATCCGGCTGAGCAGGGCGATGTCGGCGTCGCTGTACCGACGGCTTCCACCACCGGTGCGCGACGGCTCGACGAGGCCCTTGCGCTCGTAGATGCGCAAGGTCTGAGGATGCATACCCGCCAGCTCGGCGGCGACCGAGATGACGTACACCGCCCGGTTGAAACGTTCGTTGTCCATGAGTTCCTCTCCCCTATCGATGTTCACACGCCCAGGTGGGTGCGGGGCGAATCGTCACTTGCTGCGGCGAATGCCTCGACCGCCGCCTTCTGTTCCTCCGAGAGCTCCTCAGGCACGGCGACGACCGCGGTGACCAGCAGGTCGCCCGAACCTCCCTTGCCCCGCAGACGGAACGTCTTGCCCGACGAGGTACCCGGCGGAATCCGCATCGTCACTGGGCCGGCATCGAGGGTCGGCACCGAAATGTCGGCGCCGAGGGCCGCCTCGGCGAAGGTGATCGGCACATCGAGCGTGAGGTCGTTGCCAGCCCGACCAAACAGGTGGTGATCGCGGACGGTGACCTTGATGAAGAGGTCGCCGGGCGGGCCACCCAGCCGGCCGGGCGAACCGCGGCCCTTCAGCCGGATCTTCTTGCCGGTGGTAACGCCGGCCGGGATCCGCGCCTTGATGTCGCGCGGGCCCTCGCCAGCGTTGAGATGGATCGTCGTCTCGATGCCGTTGACCGCGTCCTCAAAGTCAAGGGCGAGATCGGCCTCGAGGTCAGCGCCGCGCTGGGGTCGCTGCTGTGCACTGCGGAACCCGGGTGGAGTACCGCCACCGCCGCGACCGAAAAAGCCGCCGAGCAGATCGCTGAGGTCGTCGAACCCGACGTTGAAGCCGCCGGGGCCTGAGCCACCACCGCCGAAGCCGCCGGCCATCGGGCCGAGGCGCCGGACTTCGTCGTAACGCTTGCGCTTTTCCTCGTCGCCGACGACGTCGTACGCCGCGGAGACCTCCTTGAATCGCTCCTCCGCTCCGGTGTCACCCGGATTCTTGTCCGGATGCAGCTCTCGGGCGAGCTTGCGGTACACCTTGGTGATGTCCTTGTCGGAGGCGTCCTCGGCGACACCGAGCACCTTGTAGAAGTCCTTCTCGAACCATTCACGCTGGGGTTCGGCCATCGTCTGCCTCCTTTCGTCTCACTCGCTCACGTCCGCCGGACGATCCACGGATGGATCAACCCTTCACCTTCACCATCGCCGCCCGCAGAACCCGGCCGTTCCAGGCGTAGCCCGTGCGCAGAACCTGGGCGACGATCGGGCCGTCCTGGTCATCGTCGCCGGGCTCGCTCATGGCGGCCTCGTGAAGATTCGGATCAAACGCAGCATCGATCTCGGCGATCACCTGCAGGCCGGCTCGTTCGAGCTCGCCCCGCAGCTGACCAGCAATCGGTTCCACGCCCTCAACACCCTGCTGAGCCGCCGCGTCGCACGCATCGAGCACTGGCAGGAGCGCCTCCGCGACCCGCGAACCGGCCTGGGCTGCGAACTCCGAGTTGCGCTTCTCGGTTTGCTTGCGAAAATTCTGGAACTCGGCGGACACCCGCTGCAGATCGGCGAGATGTTGATCCCGCTCGGCCGTGACGGCCTCGAGCGCAACGACGAGATCCTCGACCGTTACCGGCGCGTCGGCTGCGGTTGTGTCGGCCGGTGCCTCAGCGGCACCATCCTCCACATCGGCGGCCGCCGCGTCGTTGGTCTCGTCGCTCACGACGTCTGCTCGTCGTCATCGATGATCTCGGCGTCGACGACGTCGTCGTCGCTCGGGGTGTCGGCCTCGGCGTTGCCTGCCGCAGCCTGGTCGGCGGCGGCCTGCTCGTAGAGGCGCTGGCCGAACTCCTGGCTTGCCGACATCAACGACTCGGTGGCGTCCTTGATCGCCTCCAGGTCGGTGCCCTCGAGCGCCGTCTTCACGTCGGCGATCTTGGCTTCGAGGGT
>Ga0181574_10002229_pt1 | contig 17862 bp, 7 predicted proteins | sample 101ome_24_FD_145600 | JGI IMG/M metagenome (GOLD analysis project Ga0181574, IMG submission 145600) | Coastal salt marsh microbial communities from the Groves Creek Marsh, Skidaway Island, Georgia - 101410AT metaG (spades assembly) | ecosystem: Environmental > Aquatic > Marine > Intertidal zone... | reverse complement strand
CCGCGGTTACCGACCATCGACCGCGATGCGTCCTCCTCTTTTCCTTCCGGCGAACGACGGAGGGCGATGCGAACCGGGGACGACCGGTCCCGACGCCGCGCATCGTCGACGTCGTCGTCGTCGCGCGCATCTTTGACGTCCGTGCTACTCGAGCGGGATTTTAGCCATCAAAAATATGAAATAGAGTTTATTTACATTTAAAACATATACAGTACATGAAACAGGCGGCACCTGGTGTCTTTGAACTGTCTGTACACACGCACAGCACGCATCAATCGGAACGGAACGGAACGGAACGGAACGACTTTCCCCCCCGCGTGTGTAAATTTTGAGTCATGAATCGTCAACGTATCGAACGGCACCCCGAATGGTCGTTGAAAAGATGCGTGCCGCGTCACGCGCGTCGTTTCAAAGCGAACGACGACACTTCGAGTCGCGCGCCGACGACGGCGACGGGAACGGGAACGGAAACGCGGGGTGGCTCGCGACGACGGAGGACGGGTGCGCGCCCGCGCCTTGGTCTCGTTCCGTCGTTCGTTCGTCGGTGGCGCGGTCGATTCGATTCGACTCGTTCGAAGTCTTTTTTTGATTTTTTTGCATCGCTCTTGTGCGACTAGATTGTTTTAGAGGGGGGGCGCGCGCGGGCGACGGACGGACGGACGGACGGACGGTGAAGAGGAAGACGAGATGATGTCGCCGACGGCGTGGTTGACGAAGAACGTCCGGGAAAAGGTCACTGGGTTGGCTCGCGGTGGGGAGGCGATGAAGCGAGACGCGCGGGAGAGGGGGAGAACCGACGGGGAGGATGTTGGTCGAGAAGGAAACGGGGAGACGCGCCGCGTCGTCGGAGAACGGTGGGTTCTCGGTGAAAGACTAGGGCGAGGGTCTTTTGCGACGGTTTGGCGCGGGAGCTGCGCGAAGACGGGACAGTGCGTGGCGGTGAAGGAGATTGCGTGCGAGAGATTATCCAAAAAACTCAAGGAGAGTCTCAAGCTCGAGGTTGAGGTGATGCGCAGGATGAGAGACGAGAACATTTTGCGATTCATCGACATGGAGACGAGTGGAGAAACGGTTTACATCGTCTTGGAGTACTGCGGAGGGGGGGATTTGAGCCAGTTTATCAAGAAGCACGGACGCATGGACGAAGCCTCAGCGAGACGTTTCATGAAGCAGCTCGCCGAGGGGCTTAGGGCGATGCGCAAGGCTCAACTCATCCATCGAGATCTCAAACCACAGAATTTGTTGCTCAGTTCGGATGGTTTGGACGCGGAGCTTAAGATTGCAGATTTCGGGTTCGCCAGGTACATCAGAGATAGCGAAGGAATGGCGGACACCGTGTGCGGTAGTCCTCTTTACATGGCTCCAGAAGTTCTAAACTATCAAAAGTACGACGCCAAGGCAGATTTGTGGAGCGTTGGGACGATTTTGTTTGAAATGTTGGTCGGCACGGTTCCGTTCACGGGACAAAACCAAGTGCAACTTTTGCGAAACATTCAAAAGACTGAATTCAAAATTCCCATGGAAATCGCGAAGGAGTTATCTCCAGAATGCATCAATCTCTTGAGAGGTTTGCTGCACAGAAACGCTGCGGACCGAATATCGTTTGACAAGTTTTTCAATCATCCGTTTTTCAAAACTGAGGTCGGTCTCGGTATCCCAAAGACTCCGTCGAACGCTGAAAAGCAACACGACGGCTCTTCGGGAAGTGGGCACAGCGACGAAAGCGAGACGATGACATTTGACATGGATATTGAAAGTAATAGTGTATCACCACCGAATGAAATGGATACGACGGCGGCGAGGACGGCGGCGAGGACGACGACGACACCAAGTTCAAAATCTTGGAATCGTCCGAGTTATCCCATCTCTGCGTCAAAGGCGCGAATGGATAGCTCTGAACGAGTGAACATTGGCTCTGACTATGTTTTGGTTTCATCTCCAGGTTCAATGCGACCCTCTTCGTTTCGCCCTTCCTCTTTGGGCTCGTCTCCTCTCTCTCGAATGTCGCCGAGTCCAAGTGATGGCCCAGTGGCGACATTTGGTGGCCGAGCGCGCGGCTCTCGCGACAGCTCTCCCGGAGAACAAGGGGTGTTGATGCCGCCGGCGAGATGCCAAACGCAGTCGCAAATACAAGCTATGCATCTTGGAGTGCGCGTCGGCGTACTCGAGAAGGCATCCGCTGTTTTGCGCGATACATCGATGGAGCAATGGAACCTCGGCAATAAACTTGAAGCCTTGGCGCTCGGGCTCGTATCACTCGAAGCTCTGCGCTCGGCGCACAAATTCGCATCTGAAATCTTCTCCATGGAAAGGAAGAACTCAATTGCCATGAGCGGCACGAGCGCGAGCACGAGTACTTCATCGAGTAACCACTCACCCAGTAGTAGTTCGATGGCTGTGAGCGCCAAAAGGGCAACTGTAAGAATCAGGGAAGCGTTCTGCGCCGCGCATACTCGCGCGGAGAAGGCGGCGGCGGCTTGCCGCGCCGCCGGTTTCGATACGGATGCAACGCTTCCAGATGGAATGGAATTAGTGTACGAAAAAATATGCCGGCTCGCGAAAGAGGGCGTTCGCGAGGAGTTGTCGGAAAACAAACAAATTGCCTTGGACATTTACGGACGGGCGCAGACTCTTTTGCAGTTTTTGATCGGCGAGGCGCCGAGTTTACACATCACACCGCCGCTCGTCATCGATGGCAGCACGCACGCCCGACTCTCACAACTTTCAGCGACGCTCGCCTCGCGGCAGTCCGCGCTGAACCGCGATGAGTCAGCGATGATATGAATGTAGTTTAAGCAGATACATCGACGAAGCGCGCAAGCATGACGCAGACATCCTGTTGTAATATCATCACACATTTGTGTTCGGAGTCCGAAACACACTCGCGCACTCGCTCGTGGCTCGCAAGCCACTCTTTCCAAGCTCCCGCCAGTGTTCGCCTCATCGACCCTCTTCTCACGCGCTGGACTCGCTTGGAGACGATAAAGACACCTTCAGTGGGCGTTTCAGAGCCTTGAACGCTCGGCTTTCTCCAGAAGACGAAAGCGAACACGAAAGCGCGTCGTCCCTCAGCCGCCGCCGCCAGTCATGAAGTTTGACGTCAACGTTCTGCGCTACCTCGAGAAGGACACATGGCGCGTGCTCGTCGCGACAGAGATGGGCATGAAGAACCACGAGATTGTGCCCGTGCAGCTCATCAACGCCATCGCCGGACTCAAACGCGGTGGTGGCTTCAAGCACATCAAGGAGCTCCTCAAGCACAAGTTGGTGCATCACGAAAACAAAGAGTACGATGGGTATCGATTGACACCGCTCGGGTACGATTTCTTGGCTTTGAAATCGTTCGTTAATCGAGGAGTCATCTCGGGGGTGGGTAGGAAGATTGGTGTCGGTAAAGAGTCCGATGTGTACGAGGTCATCGACGGCGACGGGAGACAGATGGCACTCAAGCTCCACCGCTTGGGGAGAACGTCTTTCCGGGACGTCAAGAGTAAGCGAGACTACCTCGGTAAGCGAACTCAGTACAATTGGTTGTATTTGTCCAGGCTTGCGGCTCTGAAAGAACACCAATTTATGGTTGCTTTGCACGAGTACGGCTTTCCCGTTCCGGAACCCATTGACTTGAACAGACACGCAGTGCTCATGTCTATCGTCCGTGGCGCCCCCTTGAGACAGATTCGGAACCCGGAAAGAACTGGTGATATTTACCGCGACTGTATGCAAAACATCGTCAAGCTCGCGAAGCATGGTTTGGTTCACTGCGATTACAACGAGTTCAACTTGATGCTCGACGACAAGCAAAGGCTCGTCATCATCGATTTCCCTCAAATGATCTCCACGAACCACCCCAACGCCGAAGAGCTCTTCTGGCGCGATGTCAAGTGTTTACACAAGTTTTTCCTTCGGCACTGGGACTATCGCGCGGAGGAGGATCCTCTCGGCGAGCCTGATCCCGATTTCAAGGAGATCACATCATGCATAGATCCCAGTCAAGCGATTGATGTGCAGTTGCGCGCCAGTGGTTTCACAAGAAACCAAGTGCAACAGCTCGAGGAATACACTCAAGCGATTCATGAAAAAGGAAGAGAGTCTGACGATTCGGATGAAGACTTTGATTCAGAAGACGAGTCGGAGGAAGAAGAGGACGACGAGATTGATGAAGAGGGCGAAGAGATTGATGAAGAGGACACGCAACAGTACGACATGAAGCTCAATGACGATGAGATTGCGGAACTAGCGGCGCAAGTCCAGGCGGCGATAAATGATGAGGGTGATTTCAATCGACGAGGAACTTACGACGAGGAAGTTGTCCCGATGCAAAAGTTTAATCATAGAAAATACGATGAACCGTCGGCAAGCGGCTCGGAAAGCGCTGAGGACAAGAGACCCAAAAGTCCCGCAACAGCACCGACGAAAGCGGAGCTCAGAAAAGAACGCAAAGAAGCCGAAAGGAGACTCAAGATGGAGACGGCTTCAATGTTCTCTGTCGATCCAGTCGCGGCTGCTGAGGCGATTCGTCAGCGCTTAAAGCTGGAAAAGCAACGGAAAAGTGCGAGAAACAGCAATTACGTGTCAAAGGTGAATCACTCAAAGGAGAGGCACGGACGCGGTCACAAGGAGAAAATCTCAAAGACTGTCGATTCGTTCTGGGGCTAGAGGCGTTGTTGTGTACTCTCTACGCAAACATATATTTACACTTGTAATAAAGACTCCATAGAATTAGTCTATTCGGATGAAGCTGCCTTCCATCGCAGGTATGAATTCATGTACTCATCCAATGAACCCCCTAACACTTTTGCCACGTCGCTCGTCTCCTCACCGGTACGCACATCTTTTACGAGCTTGTACGGGTGTAGTACGTAGTTGCGTATTTGCTGTCCCCATTCCGCCTTGACGACATCGCCACGAAGAGCAGCGATGTCCGCCACGCGCGCCTCTTCAGCGACTGCGATGAGCTTCGCCTTGAGACGGAGCATCGCCGCTTGCTTGTTAGCCTGTTGCGTCCTATGCTCATCACACTTAACGGAAATACCAGTCGGAACGTGTTTAATTCGCACGGCAGTCTCGAGTTTGTTGACATTTTGCCCGCCAGGACCTCCGCTTCGCATTGTCGATACTTCCAAGTCACTATCCGGCAGACTCACCACCTCATCCATGTCATCCTCAAACAGGGGTATGACGTCCACCGCCGCGAAACTGGTCTGCCTCGTCGCGTCTTTGTTGAACGGACTCTGTCTGACGAGTCTGTGTGTACCCTTTTCGGCGCTCAGGTAACCGTACGCATAGCGTCCGTCCACCTCCAACGTCGCCGTCTTCAAGCCCCCGCCTTCACCCTCGAGTCGCTCCGTCACGCGCACACCGAACCCTCGTTTCTCGCACCAACCCAAATACATCTTTTCGAGCATCTCCGTCCAATCCTGCGCGTCCAATCCGCCAGCCCCGGCGTAAATTTGCACCACGGCGCCAAATGCGTCGTACTTACCGCCCAATAGCCGTCTCAGTTCCCACGCGTCCAACGCGCTATCCAACGCATCCACGCTCGCCACCGCTTCATTCAACATCTCATCCATCTCACTCTCCACCTCTCCAGCCTCTGCTAGCTCCAACGCCGTCCTCGCATCGTCCACGTGCGTCTCAAACGCCCTCGCCGCTTCCAACTCTTCCCTAGTCTCCGCCAACTCCGCCATCACCGTCCTCGCCCTTTTCGGCTCATCCCACAAATCCCCCGCCCCGCTCGCCGCATCCAACTCTTCGTACCTCGACCGAAGTCCCGCGACGTCCGCGATCGCCAGCGCCGCTTCCACGCGCGTCTCCAGTTCACGCAGTCTCCTTCGAACGACCCCGACCGTCTCAAACTCAACTTTTCCAGAAGAAGACGATGACCCACCACCGCTCCCACCGGTCGACGCCGCGCTCGACATCCTCGTCGATACCCCCGTCGTCGTCGTCGTCGTCGTCGCCCCTCGCCCCCGGGTTCGTCGAAGGAACACCGCTCCACCGCGAAGCGCAAACATCATCATCGTTCGTTGCGTGCGCGAGTGCGCGAGTGCGCGAGTGCGAGTCCCATGTCTAACAACGACGAGTCCCGAACCAAGAGATGGAATTTCCACAACCGTGTTGAACCGCACGCGCGCGTGGTCGACTGAGAGACTGAATCGATCCTTTCGCGACGCGGTCCACTCCTCAGTCGTCGAACGTCCCGACGTGGACGATGCGAAGGATGACGACGACGCCGAGTTCGTTATCGACGCGAGGACGAATCGTCGTGCGACGAATCGTCGAACGACGCGAACGACGAACGACGACGACGACGACGACGACGACGACGACGACGACGAAGAGAACACCGCGGGTCGGTGGGAATGGGAATTGGGAACAAGATTACGCGCGTCGGCAACGTCGAACGCGCGTCGGCGGCGGCGGCTGCCGAGCGTTGGGAGCGACGACGGGTGAAGGGGATAAAGAGAATGAATGTCGTCGTCGTCACGAGGAGCGACGAAGGGTGAGGACGTCGGAACGCGCGATGTTGGTGATGCGCGGGGAGAGTGTCGTCGAGGACGCGGGTACGAAGAAGAGTGGTTGGGAATCGCCGTCGCTGAGGTTGAGCGCTGTCGGAAGCGCGTGCGTCGCGGTGTTCGCGCTCGGGGGTGGATGGGCGATGCGACCGCAAGCTGTGGTGGCGTCCAACGGACGGTCGAGCCTGGCGAGGAAGATTGATGACGTTAAGAATAACGGGGTGTACGTCGCGCAACGGGTGTTTGAGTGGCCGCTGTACGGTAAGATACTGGTGATCATGACGGCGATGGTGCCGCTCGTGCTCGGTGCGGCGGCGATATATAAACACGTGAGCGAAGAAGAGTGGGGGGAATCCATCGCAAAGACGTTTTACTGGATGAATGACGTTCCAGGTGCCGATAGTACCGCGGAAGAGAGCCTGAAGACCATCATCGTCGCGCAACTCATCGTCTTCATCGGCATGTTTACCTTTGCCATTCTCATCGGTGTCGTCTCTGACGAAATCGCGAGCAAGGTTGACGAGGTGAAGAATGGAAACAGCAAGGTTTACGAGAAGGATCACACCGTGATTGTCAACTGGAACAAGCAATTGATTCCGTTGCTCAAGCAAATTGCCGTGGCGAAGAGCGAAGGCATTGGTTTCCAAAAGCCCGTCGTGCTACTCGCCGCTAGAGACAAGGGGGAGATGGATAATATCATCGCTGATGAGCTCTCTGAGTTCCCTGAAATCACAATCGTGACTCGACAGGGTCAAGGTTACGACGCAGAAGATTTGGATCGCGTCAACGCGTGGAACGCCGAACGCATAGTCGTCTTGCACGAGGACGGAGACGACACAGGCACGATTGAAAGCAACAAGGCTGCGACCGTGCTCAACGTGAGGTCAGACGTGAACACGAGCGGCAAGCAACCCGACATCATCGTTCAAGTGCCTCATCGTTTGAGTGATCACGAAAGCCACGTGACTTTAGCGGTTGACTTGACGAACAGATCAGACAAGAACGCCGGCAAGGTGGCGTTTGTAAACGGGACCTCTGAGCTCTCTAAACTCAAGGCATTTTCAGTCATGCAACCGGGAGGATGTCGACTCTTCGAAGATCTCATGCTTCAGTCTGACGAAAGCTGTGAGTTTTACACCTTCTCCCATCCTTCTCTCGCTGGGAAAACCTTCAGAGAGGCGTGGAGAATGTTTAACAGCGCCACGCTCGTCGGGCTCACCTCTGATAGCGGTGACTTCATCTTGGGCCCGGGCGACGACCATCTCATCTCCTCGAGAGGCGAAGTCGTGGTGATTGCGGAGAACAAGTCTGTCATTGAAAAGGAATTCCGCAAGAGAAAAGACGGAGTGGAAGACGTCTTCATACCGCAGTCTGGTAGTCAATCGGTCATCATGAAGAGGTGTCCGATCAAACTTCCCGCGGCTCGTAATATTTTCATGTTGGGATGGAACTCTGACAGCTCAGATTGCCTGCAAGACATGCTCACTTTGGCGCCTCCGGGATCGAAAATCACCGTTGTTTCGAACGCTGACATTCCCGGACGAGAGTTGAAGGGCAACCAGTGCTGCGCCGTCAAGCACATCAAGGCGGACGCCATGGAACGAGCGACTCTTGAAAAGCTCAAGATTCAAGAGGCGGGCTCCGTCTTGATTATGCCTCCAGATGGTCCGAATGATCCCACTAGCAGCTACGCCCTGGCATCGGTCATGCAAATCGCTCACTTAGCAAAGACCGCGAACACGGGTCACGCTCCACACATCGTGGCGGAATTAGACGAAGAAGTGACCAAGAGAGTGGCGGAGGATGTTTACGCAAACATTGGCACGCTCGACATCATCTTGCACGACAACTTGATCGGCGGTGCTCTCCTTCAGGTTTCGGCAAACCCAAAGTTGGCCGGTTTGTTTGACTTTTTGCTCGAAAAGGATGGTAAGGAGCTTTATATTCGTCCGTACGACGAATTCAGCGTCGAGGAAGACGGCGAGTTGACATGGGGCGTGCTCTGCGAACGCGCGCGAGAGCGCGACGAAATCGCTGTCGGCGTCTTGCTTTCAAACGGCATGCTGAAAATTTCCCCGAGAAAGGACACCGCGCTTCGGTTGTGGAAGGGTGATAAGATTGTCGTTCTCGCCGAGGATTGGTGGACGAATAAGAGCGTCAAGGTGAAGCAGCGTTGATAGGTTGAGTCTTCTTCTCGCGAACAATTTTACAACAGGTAATACACAACGCAACTAAAACGCTCTAAAAGTTTTTCCTCAGCATCCATCAACCCGGCCATCCGCGCTCTTCCTCTCCGGCAAACCCAACGCGTGACGCACGAGCGGTGACCGCGCCTCTTTCCTGTCCTCCGCATGCGTCCGAACGTACGCCACACCGACGAGCACCGCAACGGTTGCAAAGACGAAACCGTGAAAGTGCCTCGGTAGTTTATTCTCACTCGCCCGCCTCGCCGCCGTCTCAGCCGCCGTGAACCCGCCCCAAGACGACGAAGACGACGAACGTAAGAGTATTTCTTTCGCGCGAACGATCGCCCGAAACCTCTCCCGATCCCCAGACACCGCATCCGGGTGCGTCGTTAACGCCAACGCTCGAAACTTTGCTTTGATTTCAGACGCATCCGCGCCTCGCCGCAGCCCCAACGCATCGTACGCCTCCGATTCCGTCGTCGGCGTCGGCGTCGGCGTCGACGTCGTCGTCGTCATGCCGACGCGTCCGGGTGGACGACCGAACAGGGCCCACGGAGCGCGGGGTGGCGGTGTGCAGAGCAGAGCTGTTGGTTGCGCGCGACGAACGCTTCGTCGGAAGTCAGAAATCATCCATCAGAGTGAAAATTGACGGTTCGTGAACCGTAAAAAATTCGAGGGGTGACTGACTGCGGCGGCGGCTCGAGACGCACGCGCGCGCCGGTGGCACCAGAACGCGACCCGACGACGCGAACACGAATAGGAATTCGACGCCGAAAGCGCGCGCGATAGATAAAACTGAAAGCGGCGCGCAATGTCGAGCGCGCTTCGAAACGCGGTGAAACGCAAGACGCACAAGGAGCGGTCGCAACCGAGTGAACGCAAACGCTTGGGTCTGCTGGAAAAGAAGAAGGACTACGTGCTTCGAGCGAGGGATTACCACAAAAAGGAGGATGCGATCAACGCGTTGAAACGCAAGGCAGCGTATAGAAACCCGGATGAGTTTTACTTTGCGATGCAGCGGTCGAAAACGGAGGATGGCGTGCACGTGGCGAGAAGCTCTGAGCAGAACAAGTACACAGAGGAGGAGTTGCGAGTGATGAAGACGCAAGACGTCAAGTACGTGCAGTTGAAGGCTGGTGTGGAGGCGAAAAGGGTGGAAAAGATGAAGAAGAATTTGCACGGTATCGGCATAGGGGATAAACGGCGCAAGCACACCGTGTTTGTGGATACGGAGGAGGAGGCGAAGAATTTTGACGCGGCGGAGCACTTTGACACGGCGCCGGAACTCGTCGGTCGATCCTTCAATCGCCCGCGAAAATCGCAGTTGGAGGCAGAAGACGCCGTCGTGGGCGTGAGAAATCAAGACGGCGGCGTCGGCACGAGCGCCGGCATCGTTCCTGAGATTTCCGTCAAAAAACTCGCCAGAATGCAACGCGGCGCGTACAAGACGCTCAGCGCGTACGACGAACGCGCCAAAAAGCTCAAGCAAATGTCTCAAGATTTAGCCATGCAAAAGATTGTCTCGCACGCAAAGGGACACAAGGTGAAAATCACCAAGACCAATCCAGACGGGACGACGTCTTCGCACTTTAAGTGGAAAAAGGAGCGTCAAAAGTGATTCTTCCTCCAACTCGTCTCAGTATTCTCGCCCGTCGTCCGCGCGTGGGCCAGCTGTTGTAACAACTGTTTTTAGACCCTCGAAAAAAACAGATTGACCGCTCGTGACTCGAACAAACACGATTGGGTAGATGTACCGTAGGAGTGCTTGAATCTCGTATCAGGAATTTCCTGATACGTATCAGAATCGGCAGTTTTCACACTGTTTGCACATACAAAAAGTCTGATACGTTGATACACTGATACGGCATCAGCCTGATACAGGTGCAGCAGGCCTAATGTACCTACCGCCGGTACAGTACCGGCGTCAGTGGCGCGAATCGGCGCGAGAGAGAGAGCGCGACGCACGCCCGACGACTCGCGAGCGAGACGGCCAGCCGCCGGCGCGCGAACGTGCTACGCGGAAACTCGCGGTCGACCGCTGAGCGAACCCCGAGGTCGGATTTCGTCGGTCGAGTGTTCACGTCGAATCCGCGAGTGTTCACGTCGAATCCGGATCCTTCTCTTTGGGTGTTGGGAACAGGATCGTTCGAACGCGACGCGAGGACGGCAGCGAACGAGCGACTGCGACGAGACGGGACGCACGACCGTGACGAAAGAGGGTCTGAGGGTTTCGTGCTTCGTCGAGCCCGGTGTTGTCGAGCGGAAAGAGGGCTTGAGTCGTAGGGAGCGAGCGAGAGCGAGCGGGGAGATGAGACGCCGAAGCTCGCGCGCCATGGCTCTCGCCGTCGCCATCCTGTTTGCGATCGCGACGGGGACTAGGTTCGTCGCCGAGGCGGCGGGTGCGTCTCGACCTCTTCCAGCGGAAGGTGGGGCGTTCGCAGGTTCGGACATCGGTCCAGCTGGGACGAACCGTTGGTGGATTGGCGCCGAGGTGGCGCTTCACTCAACAGTGCACAACCGGTTCCTGACGATACCAAACGGAGGTTACGTCACGGGCTCGCACCAGAAGGATTGGAACGCTTTGCCTTCAGATTGGAATTGGAAGCGGTTTCGCATCGTCGATATTGGTGACGGAGACGTTGCGTTTCATTGCGCCGCGACGAATCGGTTCCTTCGCATGAGAGACAACGCGCGCTTGGACGCATCTCCGGAGAAAAGTTGGGATGCATTTCCAGCTGATTGGACGTGGGAACGTTTTCGCATAGTCGACGCTGGGGATGGCGAAATAGGAATCTATTCTCCGCATCATAAGCGCTACGTTCGCATGCGTGATGATGCCAGCACAGATGCAACTCATCCTTACTGGAGCGACATGAACATGCCCCCGAAGAGCGAATGGACCTGGGAGAGATTCCGAGTGGTAATGACGCGATTGCCAATCGGTGCTGAGATTGCTTTACATTCTGGCAAATATAATCGATACTTGAAAATGAATACGGATCGCACTGTCCAAGTATCCTCTGAGAAGGACTGGGAACGTTTACCTTGGGATTGGACACTCGAGCGATTCCGAGTCGTTGATGCAGGCAATGGTCGAATCGCTCTGCATAACGCGAAAACCAATCGATTCCTGCGCATGAATGGTGACGGGACTATGGTGGGGTCCGGTACCCAAGCGTGGAATGCACTACCTAGTAGTTGGGGTTGGGAGAGATTTCGTGTCGTCGACGCAGGGGACGGGATGATTGCTCTACACTCTGATTGGCATAACCGCTTCATTCAGATTGATCGTTCTCTTAATGTGAGAACTTCTGTACCGACGGCGTACACAGATCTACCAGCAGGTAGATTCAACGAACGTTTCCGAGTGGTGAATGTTTCTCCAAACGTAGCTAGCGGCTCAGTCGTAGCTTTGCACAGCCCAGCGCATAACAGATTCGTCGCGTGCTATCCAGATGACATTGTGCGCTCACCAGAAAAAAACTGGGATGAGTTACCAGACGTACAGGAATGGCCATCAGAGAGATGGCGCATCGTTGGCAACGATGGAAGTGGTCAATTTTATCTGTACAACGCATTTCGTAACGGATTCATGTACATGTCCACCGGTACGACTTGCGACGTGAGATGGTCGACTACACCAACTTCATCGTCACTTTGGCGAGCGTACGACGCCAACGATGGTAAAATCGCATTCTACAACGATGTTGTCAGGAGGTTCCTCATCGTGACGTCAAGTTACGTCGCGTGCTCTTCAAACATGGAAGCTTTTGACCTGCCAGAGCACGCAAACCCAAGCTGGGCGCGTTTCCGGGTCGTCCTGGTTAAACCTCCTATCGGTGCAATCGTCTCATTCCACAACCCCGCCACGAGTCGTCTTGTCGCCATGATAAGCGACACGAACATGGGAACCAAGTGGCACTCTGCCTGGAGCGAAGTTGGCTGGAATTGGTATGAAGAGAAATTTCGCATCGTCGATGGTGGTGGTGACCTCATTGCTCTTCATAACGGCAAGCGAAATCGATACGTACGAATGATTGGTGGAGACATGGATACCTCAGCAGTCATGGGTTATTCAGAGCTTCCATCTTGGTCGTCCTGGCCATCAGAAAGATTTCGCGTCGTTGATCTTGGCGATGGTCAAGTTGGCGTGCACAGTCCGCACAATAATCGATGGATGCGCACCAATCATGCTGTTTTGGACACATCCGCAACGTCTGGGCATTATAATTTCAACTATGCATGGTCTGGTGAGCGATACCGAATGTTTTCACCGTTGTTTCTTCGACAGTACATCCCGCCAACCCCACCAGCTCCGCCGCCGCCGCCCCCGCCCTCACCGCCGCCCCCGGGCAAGTTTATTCAGCCAACGGTTCGCGCCGCGAACAAAGCCGCATCAGTACCTTCGAGCGCTTATGATTTTGCAGTAGTCGTTGAACATCCATCTTGTGCAAATCCAAATGACTGTTTTCTCACAAAGACGGACTCTGAAGTGAATGAAGACGCTGGGTTGCGTTGCAAAGTCCGGATCCAAAAACAGGGCACTGTGTGCACGTTCTCTACTGCTGGTGATTTTCTACCATGCAAACGTTGGGATGACTTTTTCCCTAAGACAGTCGGCTTGACTGACGCTGAGTCGAACATCGTTCCCGGAGAATACGAGATTCATTACAGCTGTAGCTTTGTGGATGGAGTCGGAACAATTATGCCTGACACGACGGCGAGTGGCATTCTTCATACTTTCACGATGTCTGGTTATGGCTGCGGAAAGACAATACCGATGGGTAAATCCACCGTAGCCGAAGCTTACGAAGAGGTGATCAAGTTTCTCATGCTTAGCTCGCACGAATTCGTCACAATCAACTGTGACGACGCTGTTGCTGTCTATCAAGCCAAGGAAGCATTTTTCCGTCGCTACGATGTTGCGCCGACGGATGGCGAGCTGTCTTATGAGGAGATGATCAGTGCAGCTGAGCGCCAAAGTGTCGATTTGTCCATATTACGAAAATGGAATGCCATCAAAAGCCCGATATCTTTGAACATCAACTCGTTCATGATTTCTGATTTTACAAAGGGGGCATGCGGACGCAGCAATGCCATCGTTTTCGAGGATGCTGTCTATCCCTCAAATAAGCCTGGAAGAGAGACACCTGTCAAGGAATGCGCTGGAAACTCATCAGAAATGCGAATGACTTGGTCTTACGGGAGTCCAGCTCCAGAGGTCGGTGACTTTGTCTGTATTTACATCGATGGTATGCTTTATGACAAGTTGGATGTCCGAGCTGCTCTACCTGAGCACTCGGGATCATCGTACCGCGCGCTCGGTTCTGACGATGATGTGCGTTATGCAGTCAAAGAAATAATCGATATTCGCCCAGTGTCTGGTGACTTCGACGAGTCAAAGATGTCACTTGTAGCACAATTCCTTTTTGACGAAGTGACGACCGGCGAACATACTTCGTTCGTCTCGTCTTCACCATCGATAGGAGGACAGCGAACGCCTTCCGAGCTACTTGGTGAGTACGGTAGGCAGGTTGCAGTGTGTTCGGGATCCGTTGGCAAACTGTGCTTGGGGCCAGCGAAAAATTCTCCGTCAACTGTGGATTTTTCATTCAAATACGTTGGCGATGTAATCACAGATGACGTCGCGTTTTCATCATGGGTTAGCTTCGAGTGTGAGAGTGATAGATCCGATGAAAAAGTGTTTCGTCAGTCGATCGTATCTACCTCGGGGACCCACGGACATGTGACGTACTCGATGCATCTCATTTTGGAGCCCGTCAAGGATGGAAACACAGTGAGTGGAATGATCTTAATCTTAAGATTTTCCAAAAAGGATTCCACGCTTGGCAGCGAGGAAACGGAAGAACTTCGCGTGTCAGAGACTTTGCAGTGCGCCAAATGGCACTACGTAGGTTTCTCGATGAGTTACAGAGAAGGCGCTGCTTTGTTCGCGAATCCGGATGGTAATGTCAAGGAAGGAGTGAGCGACTCAACTTACGTAGAGGCGAAGCAATGGAGTGCTCGGGACAAGCTACATCTCATGCCTAAGATTACCATGTTCGGAGCGGTGGATGTTGAATTCGACGACGCTCGGCTATACACGGGAGTCGTGTCTCTCGCCACATTTTTAGATGCCTTCAATTGCGGACATCGCGCAGTCTGTGTGCACCGCGCACACTCTCTGCCGTCTTCGAGAAGAGTTGTATGCGTTTCTTCAGTGCAGGCAGCGAAGGATCCTTCGACGTACAATGAGTTTGCGTGTCGCACCGGCTTATACTATGATAGCTCAGCTATCGACGTCCTCGCGACTCTCGACATGTCAGGTGTGATTTTCACTTTTCGTGACACGGCGTGGGAAGAAACTGGTTACGAAATCCTACGTCACGAAGACGTTTCGGGCTCGAGCGCTGAAAATTTTGCAGCTGTTGTGAAAATTGAAGGCGGCTTGAAGGGTTGTGCTGCTGAGTTTAGTTCAATCACTTACATCGATCGAGAAGCTGGGGTAAAACCGGGTCTCATGTACAAGTACGCGATACGCACAAAAGTTGAAGGTGATTCTGATTTCATCTCCTTGACTCATTCGTTCAAGTCACCATGGCTTACGATGGTTGAAGGCAATGTGTTTGCAGGTGGAACAACTGTTCCAGTTGACGATGTGCGGATCTGTGTAGACTTCGTCACGCGTACGGGTAGTCTCATAAGAGAGTCTTCACATATTCACGATGAACAGCACAACTTGGCGCTTTTCAAGCGGGTCAGTCACACCTCTTCTGCCACACGCACGGCTCAACAGTTGGCGTTTATCGCGACTGATGGCGATCCGAGCGGCGCTTCGGGCTCAGTTTCATTAGAAACTGACGAGTATTTACGCATTGACCTATCGACTTGGTCTGGTGTGTCCTCAGTACAAGTGTGTGTGCCTTTCGATACTGATATCTCAACCCACCCTGTCAAAGCATACGTCTCGGATGTCGAAACTCATGCGTACGGCCACATGTGTAAAGAGGATTCATCTGCACTGCTGACGAAATCGTCTCACAAGTGCATGTTCTTCACTTGCGCTGGAACGAACTTAACCTCGTATCACGGGCGATACCTGAATGTTGTAGCGTCGGCGAATGTGAACGTGACTGAAGTTTACGGTTTGGGTAGACCTGGACGATGCACTTACACTACCACCACTGATGAGGATGGTAGGTACGAGTTAGAATTGAGGGACTTTACTCAACGTGTCCCAGTCAAGTCGTACATTGCGATTGGTGCCTACAAGGAAGAAATTTATCCGGAATCCGTCGAAGAATTACTGGACACGTCTGACACGAGCTCAGAAGCAAGTGGAGTTCAGCAGGCACTTTTCATCCTTCAGAACGAGTTTCCCGACGAACTCGAAGATGAAGGTGACAATGAGTATCCGCACACTGATTCCGAAGTACCAATCGCTACAAATGATACCTCCCAGTCGGAGCAGAGGAGAAGACTTCTCAGCGACATGCAAACCTACGAATTGGACGTGATGAAGGCGAAGCTGATGCAGCAGCTGCAAGACGGGCTTTATTCACACTTTGACAATGATGAAATAGCGGAAGAGTGGAAAAGCTCTGTCGGTGAATTCATCGGGAAGAAGGTGGACAAAGAAGGTGGACAAGTAAATGTAGTTCGTCAAGCCGGGTTTGGTGCGTCGCAAGAGGTCAATAGCCTTGCAGGGGATACAAACGCACAGTATGATTTCGGTGAAATTTTACCCAAAACTTGGTCAATGTGCACAGTTTCTCGCTACACAGGTGTACACCGTCGACGCATCTTCCTTGGTTCTGGTAATTTTGTCCATGGTCATCACGACAACATGCGTGGAGTTGCCTTCTACGACAAGTGGATGACTTCGAAGTCGAACAGAGGTGACCCATTGAACTGGCTCATCATGTGCGGAACAAACGATGGCGAGAGAGTTTACGCCGATGGTGTCAACATAGCGATTGAGAACAGACAAGGATACTCAGGATCGAAGCATGTATCCATTAATTTTGCACCTGAAGGGGCATGTTGCGGTGATCTCACCTCAGACTGGGCAGTGGCCGAGGTGATGACATGGGATCGCGCTCTTACAAGTACCGAGATGGTCGTTGCTTCGAAATACCTCGAACTGAAAATTCTTGGAGCTGCTGACTTAACCTCTGCATACACTGAGGAAAGAAAGTCTGAACGTCTACGCGGGCTCTCGTCCAAAGGTGTTCCAGTCTCAGGATTAAGTGCCTGGTTCCCGAGTGCCACCGCAGATATTTTTGGTTGGACAGACGTCGTAAATGGTCGACGTTCCCAGGTGATCAGTGGCGACGTTGGCATCAGCTCGTACGCCGGGTATGGTTCTGACAGAGAGGTTCGCGCGATTTATGGTGACGTAGACTCTTCTTACACGTTTGGTGATTATATTCTCAGAGCACAATGGACACTCTGTACGCTCTCGAGATATACCGGGCTTCATAGAAAACGTATTTTCATTGGTGGACCCGGCAACTTTTTACATGGTCATCACCATGGAAAGCGCGGGGTGGCGTACTACGACGCATGGATCACGCCGAAGGTGAGCCGTGGGAACCCAACCGATTGGCTAGTCATGTGTGGTACCAATTATGGGGCGAACGCGTTTGTTGACGGTGTGAATGTTGCTATTGCGGACAGAAAGGGAAGTTCTGGCTACCGCGGATTGAGCATCAACGCCGCGCCGACGGGTGGATGCTGCGGCAATCAGCGCTCTGATTGGGCGGTCGCTGAGGTGATGATTTGGGACCGCGCACTGAGCGCTTCTGAAATGTCACAAGTCAGCGCATACATGAAAGATGCATTGATCGGCACAGCTCCTCCTCCAGCACCACCACCGATGCCAGCAGCGCCACCGTCACCGCCTCTCTCGCCCCCGGCACCAGAACGACCCCCTGCACCGAATCCGCCCCCACCGTCGCCACCACCGCCGCCATCACCACCGCCATCACCACCGCCATCACCGCCGCCATCACCGCCGCCATCACCACCGCCATCACCACCGCCATCACCACCGCCACCGTCCCCACCACCGCCGGCTCACCAACTTGAACATTCTGATCTGGATGACTCTGGACATGTGACTCGCCAAGAGTTTCAAACTTTTATCGAGGGTATTTTGA
>Ga0181574_10002219_pt1 | contig 17882 bp, 12 predicted proteins | sample 101ome_24_FD_145600 | JGI IMG/M metagenome (GOLD analysis project Ga0181574, IMG submission 145600) | Coastal salt marsh microbial communities from the Groves Creek Marsh, Skidaway Island, Georgia - 101410AT metaG (spades assembly) | ecosystem: Environmental > Aquatic > Marine > Intertidal zone... | reverse complement strand
ATCAGAACCTGCAAAATTCGAATGAACCGCTATCTTTGCGCAATCAAATTTCCAGTAGATGATTTCAGTGAATGGCCTGACGGTCGAATTTAGTGCAAGAACGCTTTTCAAAGACGTAAGTTTTGTGATCAATCCCAACGACAAAATTGCCTTGATGGGGAAAAATGGCGCGGGAAAATCAACGATGATGAAAATCATTGCGGGGGTACAAAAACCAAATCGCGGAAGTATCCAATGCGCTCCAGATACAAAAATCGCTTACTTACCCCAGCACCTACTGACTGAGGATAATTGCACCGTATTTGATGAAACAGTAAAAGCATTTGGAGAAGTCATCCAGATGAAAAATGAGATGGAAGCGCTGAACAAAGAACTGGAAACGCGCACGGATTACGAATGGGATTCCTACATGAACGTCATTGAGCGCGTAGCAGAACTCGGTGAAAAATATTATGCCATTGAGGAAACCAATTTTGATTCTGAAGTAGAAAAAGCATTGCTTGGTTTGGGCTTTAAGCGGAGCGACTTTACACGCAACACAAGTGAGTTTAGCGGTGGATGGCGGATGCGTATAGAGTTAGCGAAAATCCTCCTTCAAAAACCCGACTTAGTTCTTCTCGATGAGCCCACCAACCACATCGATATTGAATCTGTAATTTGGTTAGAAGACTTTCTGAAAAACAAAGCGAAAGCCGTGATTGTCATTTCGCACGATAAAACGTTTATCGACAACATCACTAATCGCACGATTGAGGTAACAATGGGACGTATCTACGATTATAAAGCCAACTATTCTCACTACTTGGTATTACGAGAAGAGCGTCGCGCACAACAACAAAAGGCCTATCAGGAACAACAGAAGATGATAGCGGAAAACAAACGTTTCATTGAGCAATTCAAAGGAACCTATTCGAAAACTAACCAAGTCAGCTCGCGTCAGCGCATGTTGGAAAAACTCGAAATTATAGAAATTGATGAAATCGACAACTCTGCTATTTCGCTGCGCTTCCCTCCTTCTCAACGTTCTGGAGATTATCCGGTTATTGCGCGTGACATGAGCAAATCCTATGGTGACAAAGTCATATTTAAAAATGCGAATCTCGCCATTGCTAGAGGGGAGAAAGTGTGCTTCGTGGGACGAAACGGAGAAGGAAAATCCACCATGATTAAAGCCATTATGGGAGAAATAGATTTTGACGGGTTTTGCGAATTGGGCCACAACGCTAAAGTGGGTTATTTTGCACAAAATCAAGCCTCATTACTAGACCCCGAATTATCCGTTTTTGAAACTGTAGATAATGTGGCGGTAGGTGAAATCCGCAAGGAAATCAAAAGTATTTTGGGTGCCTTTATGTTTTCTGGAGATGCCATCGATAAGAAAGTTGGCTTTTTATCAGGAGGAGAACGTACGCGTTTGGCAATGGTAAAATTGTTATTACAACCAGTCAACGTATTGATTCTCGACGAGCCTACCAATCATCTCGACCTTAAATCCAAAGATGTACTCAAAGAAGCGTTGATCAAATTTGACGGGACATTGATTCTTGTATCGCACGACCGCGCTTTTATAGAAGGATTAGCGAATAAAGTATTTGAATTCAAAAACCAACGCGTGATCGAACACTTCGAAACGATCGATGAATTCTTAACACGTAACCGAATAGAGCAGATTAAACAGCTGGATTTATAAACTATCCCTTAAAACGTGGAAAATTCCGTTTTCTAAATAGAGCATTACCCAATACTCCGATAAGAATCAATACGATAGCGACAATCCCGTAAAGGGAAATGACTTCATCGAAAAGGAATAGTCCGATAAAAAAGGCGTAAATGGATCCGAAATATTTAAACGGTGTAACAGTAGCCGTATTTTCGGCATGAAGGGCTTTCGTCATAAAGATTTGGGCGAATTGTGTAAAAACCCCAATTATAATGATCAGCAACCATTCGATACCTTGAGGTAGAACGAATTCAACGAAAATCGCGTAAATAGTCATGATTGGCGTTGCGATTAATGGGAAATACATGACTATTGTAATCGGTTGGTCCGTGGGTTGACACTTTACGATAGCATTGTACGCTATCCCGGACAAAAAAGCGGAGAGCACTCCAAGCATTACCCATTCTGGATGAATACCACTTATTAATACATCTTCGCTTAGCAATTTCGACATCCCTAAAAGGGCTATGCCTCCAAAGGCAACCACCATGAAGAACCATTGAATGTATTTTACCCTTTCTTTGAGTAAGAACGTAGCGATAATTACCGTAAACAATGGACTCAAATACTGAACCGTCGTGGCGACAGCGAGTGGCAAATTATCGAGCGTAAAAAAGAAAATGGTCAATGCTGCCGTTCCGAATACACCGCGGATAATCAACCATTTTTTATTGATCCCAAAAAAGGGAAGTTGCCGTGCACGTATGATAGCATAACACATCACAAACGTAATGATAGAGCGAAACAAAATAATCTCTGGAATAGGAAATGATTGAATGTTGGGAATCAACTCTTGATTCGGACCACTTCCTAAAATCTTCACGAATATGTTCACAACCATAAACGCGAGACCCGATAATAAAATATATACTATACCTTTGTTCACAATTGTAAAAGTAACCATAAGTTAAATGCCATGACGTCTGAAAATCATCCATCTTCCTATTACGAAAGTCGACTATCTTCTTTAGGGCAGAAAATGAGTCAATTAAAAAGTTTAGCGCGCATGTGGGTCGTGTTGCGATTAACTGCGTTTTTAATGGTGTCCGTTACGCTTTATTTTTTCTATAACATCGGTCCTCTTATTGTTCCAATTGTTGTTGCAGAACTCATCGTATTTATATTTTTTGTACGCAAAAGCGCCGAAAATAAAGAGGAAATCAATTTTGTCAAGAACCTTATTTTTATCAATCGCGAGGAATTAAATGCGCTTCAAGGAAATTATAGTGCTTTTGGGAACGGGGAAGAATGGAAGAACCCACATCATGCGTTCACCTATGATTTTGACATTTTTGGTAATCAAAGTATTTTTCAATACCTCAACCGAAGCGCTACAAAAAACGGAGCTGCCTTGCTGGCTCAGGTGTTGCAAAAAGGCGTGTCAAATATTACAGCGAATCAAGAAGCAGTAGAAGAGTTGTGCGCACATCAAGATTGGTCGCAGCGATTCCGCGCGCGAGGAATGGAAAATGAAAAAGAAAGTCCATTGCGCCCTTCTATTTCTAAGTGGGGAAGAGTAGAAATCTCATATCCTCCTGTGTACAAAATACTGCGCTATTTACTTCCTGTACTGGGCTTCACATTGTTTGGTGCTTATTATTTTGATCTACTTTCAGGAGTTGAATTTATGATTTATTCTATTCCTGTTATGCTTCCTGTTATGCAGCGGGTGAAAAAAACGAATAAGCTTTCCCTTGAAATGGAGCAGCTGGAGAGAACAGTTTCTGCCATGCAATACCAATTGGCTATCATGAATGAGGTAAAGTTCACCTCTCAACAGCTTAGTCAATTGCAAGAAGAGTTATTAAAAAGCAATATCAATGCCTCTGGAGAACTAAAAGAACTTGCAGCTTATTGCAAGCGAATCGGACAACGCAACAATGTGTTGGTTGGAATTCTATTAAATTACTTCCTCGCATGGGACATCCAATTAACCGTTCAAATTGACCAATGGAAAACACGTAATGTTGACTTTTTAGAAAGCTGGGAAACGGCTCTTTACAAAATGGAAGTATATATTTCTGGAGCTAACTTTCGCATTAACAATTATTCATCAACCACGTATCCTGCAATTCACAAGGACATCAATAAAGCGATTGAAATAAAGGAATTAGGTCATCCACTCATTGCCGAAAATGTAAGGATTTCAAATAACTTCGAACTTAAGAGCGGCCAGCAATTCTCTATAATTACCGGTCCAAACATGGCTGGGAAAAGTACTTTTTTGCGCAGTGTCGGGGTGAATTTGATGTTGGCAAAAGCAGGCTTTCCTGTAATGGCAAAAGCATTTCAATTTCCAGATGTCTTGTTGTATTCGAGTATGCGCACCTTGGATGATTTGAACGCGGAAACGTCCTATTTCCATGCTGAATTGTTGCGTTTGCGTTTCATTACTGATGCCATTGAAAAAAGAAATGAATCGGTTTTTATTGTCTTAGATGAGATTTTAAAAGGAACGAATTCCAAAGACAAAGAGGAAGGTTCTGCTTTATTCTTAAAAAAACTGTGTGACTTAGGGGCAAAAGGAATAATCGCGACACATGATCTGAAACTTACAGAATTAAGCAACTCAGACCAACGCTTGGTCAACTTATATTTTGATAGTACCATTTCTGGTGATGAAATGAATTTTGACTATAAAATTCGAGCAGGCGTGGCGCAAAATATGAATGCCAGCTTTCTATTAAAGCGCATGGGGTTGACTTAGTAATCTGAAAGTCAGAAAGTTGTAAAGTTGAAAGTGGTAAAGGAAAACACAGTGTTCGTTTCAGAGATGCGCTGCAATTTCCCCATACCCCAATTCAATCAAATACCCTATATTTGCGAAAAGTCGATACCCATGAAGTGTTTCCCATTTTTATTCGCCATCTTGTTCTTATTTGGCTGTAATTCTTCCGAAATTATTCAAGAGGAACCTGACTTGATTGGAGCATGGTCGTTAATCGAGCAAAGTGATAAGAAAACCCCTCCCAAAGTAGGATTATTATTTTCTACTGATTTTCAATATTTCGATTTAGATTCGCAAGGACAGTCCATCAACCGTTTCAGACCGATGTATTGGAATTATGCCAACGACACGCTGATACTGGTGAACACAAATACGGAACCGCATCTCTTGGATACGAAGGGAACAAAAACGTTTTATGTACAACAATTAACGGATAGCATACTAGAACTAAATGCAGTAGACCATCCATACTCAATCACATATACTTACCAACGCAACTAAAATTTGACTCCGATGTCATGAAGATATTATACAGTCAACAACTAGAAACTGACAGATCTACCATCCTCAACGAACCCATCGCAAGCATAAACCTTATGGAGCGAGCAGCTCTCGGATGAGTACACTGGATAACCCAGAAATATCATACATATAGGCCATTCATCTGAAGAAGTTTCTATTTTCGGAGGTTATCTCCATAGTTTGGCAGATGATTTAGCTGCTCAATCCGTTGGAACCGTTTCGTTGATTGCGTCGGATATCATAGAACACTTAGTTCAAGCCTATAACGCGTTAGAGAACTAAATGGGTATACGACATTTGAATAAAAAAAGTGACACATTTCAATGCATCACTTTTACATTTCTTGGTTTCTGACTAATTAAATGTGCATTGCTCGGTCTTCCGTCGCAGCCATCGCAGCCTCTTTTACAGCTTCAGAATAGGTAGGGTGTGGATGCGACATGCGCGCAATATCCTCTGCAGAAGCACGGAATTCCATGGCTACTACACCTTCCATAATAAGGTCAGCAGCACGTGCACCAATCATATGGATTCCTAAAATCTCATCTGTATTCTTGTCTGCAATTATCTTAATCAGACCTTGAATATCCATTGAAGCACGCGATCTACCCAATGCTTTCATAGGAAAAGACCCCACTTTAATTCCCACTCCAGCAGCTTTTAATTCCTCTTCCGTTTTACCAACAGATGCTACCTCTGGCCAGGTATACACAACCCCGGGAATCAAGTTATAATTAATATGAGGAATTTGACCTGCTATTTTCTCAGCAACGAATACTCCTTCTTCCTCTGCTTTGTGTGCTAACATAGCGCCGCGTACAACATCTCCGATGGCATAAATATTACCAACTCCCGTGTGTAAATTATCATCTACTGCAACTTGACCTCTTTCGTTCGTTTGAACACCTGCATTCGCTAAGCCTAATCCCTCCGTGTAAGGTTTTCTTCCTACGGAAACAAGGCAGTAATCAGCTCCGAAAGAAACTTCTTCTCCTTTTTTGTTTAGTGCAGTAACAACAACTCCTTTGCCTGTATTCTTAACACCTTGAACACGATATTCCATATTGAATTTCATGCCTAACTTCTTAAGCACTTTCGTTAACTCTTTACCCATTGTTCCGTCCATGGTTGGGATGATAGAATTCGCAAATTCAACCACCTCTACTTGCGACCCTAAACGCGCCCAAACAGAACCCAATTCTAGACCAATGACTCCACCCCCGATGACAATTACCTTTTTTGGAATTTCTTTCAAGGCCAACGCTTCGGTTGAGGTAATTATGCGTTTCTTATCCGGCTCCATTCCCGGAAAATAATTTGGTTTAGAACCCGTTGCTATAACAATATTCTTCCCTTCAATTAACGTCTCTTTACCATTATTCCCTGTCACCTTAACGGTGTTCTTATCTAAAAAAGAACCCATCCCATGCAGCACGTCGATATTGTTCTTATCCATAAGAAATTTGACACCTTGGCAAGTTTGCTCCACGACTTTGTTCTTGCGTTCAATCATTTGATTGATATCCGGTTTTAGCCCAGAAATTTTTATACCGTGCTCTTCAAAAGAATGTTGTGCGTTATGAAAATGTTCCGAAGAATCTAACAGTGCCTTCGAAGGAATACATCCTACATTTAAACAGGTGCCTCCCAAGGTTTCGTACTTCTCTATGATAGCTGTTTTCATTCCCAATTGAGCGGAGCGAATTGCGCCCACATATCCACCAGGACCAGAACCGATAAAAATAACGTCGTATTTGTTCATAATAAAAGATATTGTCTTACAAAATTAGCAATTGAATTGATTCGAGGATTTAGAATATTGACTTTCTATGCTTCAGTAGGTGATCCAAAATTCATTGGAGGCATACTCTGTCCATCATCTGGAATTATACCTATATGCGCCTCATATTTATTAATATTGTCTTGCAATGCTCGGAGCAATCGTTTCGCATTTTGAGGAGTCATTACAACACGTGAACGCACTTTTGCCTTAGGCATTCCTGGCATCATTTGCACAAAATCACACACAAATTCGGAAGGTGAATGTGTGATTATCGCCAAATTAGTATACAACCCATCTGCGATATCTTCTGGTAGCTCAATATTTATTTGATGCTCTTTTTTTTGATTTTCCATGCCTTACGTTTTATAAAAAAAGGCTATCAACAATTGCTGATAGCCTTTTTTAAGTTTTTATTTACTTATGCGTTCTCCGAAGTTAATTCATCATATACTTCTTGAGATCCTACAATCATATTCTTGAATGCTCTCGAACCTGTTCCTGCAGGAATTAAATGCCCTACAATAACATTCTCTTTCAATCCAAGTAAATGATCTTCCTTACCAGCAATCGCTGCTTCATTTAACACTTTCGTTGTTTCCTGGAACGAAGCCGCAGAAATAAACGATTGTGTTTGTAGTGAGGCGCGCGTGATACCTTGAAGAATCGGGGAAGATGTTGCAGGTACCGCATCACGTGCTTCTACCAATTGCTTATCTTCTCTTCTCAATTGTGAATTTTCATCACGTAACTTACGTGCAGAGATAATCATACCAGGCTTCAATGTCGTTGAATCACCTGCGTCCACAACAACTTTTTGTCCGAAGATACGATCATTCTCTTCAAAGAAGTCTACTTTATGAATCGCTTGGAAAGGCAAGAATTTAGTATCACCAGCGTCTTCAATTTCCACTTTCAACATCATTTGACGTACAATTACTTCAAAATGTTTGTCATTGATTTTCACCCCTTGTAAACGATATACTTCTTGTACTTCATTTACCAAGTACTCTTGTACCGCTGTTGGTCCTTGAATACTTAGGATATCTTTTGGTGTAATCGCACCATCAGAAAGTGGTTGTCCTGCGCGAACGAAGTCATTCTCTTGCACAAGGATGTGCTTAGCAAGAGGAACAAGGTACTTCTTCACTTCACCTGTTTTCGCTTCGATAATAATTTCGCGGTTACCACGCTTAATCTTACCGTAACTTGCAATACCATCTATTTCAGAAACCACTGATGGATTAGACGGGTTACGTGCTTCGAAAAGCTCAGTAATACGAGGAAGTCCTCCTGTGATATCTCCTCCTTTACCTCCCACACGCGGGATCTTCACGAGGCTCATACCTTGTTCAATCTTATCGCCTTCTTTTACCGAAATATGGGCATTTACAGGAACGGCATATGATTTCAAAATTTCACCTTTCTTATCTTTAATCAAGATCATCGGGTTTTTCTTCTTATCGCGCGATTCTGTAATTACTTTTTCAGCGAATCCAGTTTGCTCATCTACCTCTTCTCGGTAAGTAATTCCTTCAATAATGTTTTCAAACTCCAAAATACCAGAGAATTCAGAAACAATTACTGCGTTATAAGGGTCCCACTTACAAACTGCGTCATTTTTCTTAACTTCCGATCCGTTTTCTACTAACATCTCAGCACCGTAAGGAATGTTTGACGTCATAAGTGCTAAGCCTGTCTTCTTATCAATTATTTTCAATTCAGCAGAACGACCAACAACGATTTCTTTCTTCGTACCGTCCTTCTCTGTTCTGGTAATCGTACGTAACTCATCGATTTCAAGAATTCCGCTAGCCTTTGCTTTCAAGTCATTCTCATCTGCAATGTTCGATGCAGTACCCCCAACGTGGAACGTACGAAGTGTTAACTGTGTACCAGGTTCCCCAATTGATTGTGCAGCAACTACTCCTACAGTATCTCCTAATTGAGCCTTACGCAATGTCGCCAAGTTACGTCCATAACACTTAGAACATACTCCTCGCTTCATTTCACACGTGAGAACCGAACGAATTTCAACTTCATCGATGTCTGCTTCTTCTATCTTCTTAGCTACTGCTTCACTAATCATTTCGCCAGCAGAAACTAGTAAACTATCATTTTCATCGTACACATCGTGAACACTTGTACGTCCTAAAATTCGATCATACAACGGTTCTACTACTTCATCATTTTTACGCAATGGAGCCGCAACAATACCTCGTAATGTCCCACAGTCTTCTGCATTAATGACAACATCTTGAGCAACATCTACCAGACGACGAGTTAAATAACCCGCATCCGCAGTTTTAAGTGCCGTATCCGCAAGACCTTTACGTGCACCGTGAGTAGAGATGAAGTACTCCAAAATGGATAATCCTTCTTTAAAGTTCGAAAGAATTGGATTCTCAATAATCTCTTGAGCAGAAGCACCAGATTTCTGAGGTTTTGCCATTAATCCACGCATACCGGAAAGCTGACGAATCTGTTCTTTTGATCCACGAGCACCTGAGTCAAACATCATGTAAATAGAGTTGAATCCTTGGTTATCGTTTTTCAACTGTTCCATCAAGGTATGTGTCAAACGTGAGTTAGTTCTTGTCCAAATGTCAATGATTTGGTTGTAACGTTCGTTATTTGTAATAAGACCCATGTTATAGTTGTCCATTACTTCTTTCACGCTACCTGCAGCCTTATCCACTAACTCATCTTTCTCTTTTGGAATGATAATGTCATCAAGGTTAAACGACAATCCACCTTTAAAGGCCATTGTGTATCCCAAGTTTTTAATATCATCCATGAATTGCGCTGTACGCGAAGTACCAGAAACTTTTAAAACTTCTCCGATGATATCACGCAATGCTTTCTTAGTCAATACATCATTAATATACCCAGCCTCGCGTGGTACAAATTCGTTGAACATCACACGACCCGTCGTTGTTTCCAACAAGCGCAGTTCTGGTTCCCCATTCTCGTTAAGATCGTATGTACGCACCTTAATGTGAGCATGAAGGTCTAATTTGCGTTCATTATATGCAATTGTCACCTCTTCTGGAGAGTAGAAAGTCATGCCTTCCCCTTTCATTGGGTGTTCTGGAGTTGATTTTCTACCTTTTGTAATGTAGTATAAACCAAGTACCATGTCCTGAGAAGGTACGGCAATCGGTGCTCCGTTAGCCGGGTTCAAAATATTGTGAGAAGCCAACATTAATAGTTGAGCCTCTAGAATCGCTGCATTACCCAACGGTAAATGAACCGCCATCTGGTCACCGTCAAAATCGGCGTTGAATGCAGTACATACCAATGGGTGCAAACGAATTGCTTTTCCTTCAATCAATTTAGGTTGGAAAGCCTGTATTCCAAGTCTATGAAGAGTTGGAGCACGGTTCAATAGTACCGGATGACCTTTCAAAATACTTTCCAGAATATCCCAAACTACCGGTTCCTTTCTATCAACAATTTTCTTCGCAGATTTTACAGTTTTCACAATTCCACGCTCAATCAACTTACGAATGATAAACGGCTTGTAAAGTTCTGCAGCCATGTCCTTCGGGAGACCGCATTCATGTAATTTCAAGTCTGGTCCAACAACAATTACTGAACGTGCTGAATAATCCACACGTTTACCAAGTAAGTTTTGACGGAAACGACCTTGCTTTCCTTTTAACGAGTCTGATAATGACTTCAACGGTCTGTTCGATTCTGTCTTAACCGCACTTGCCTTTCGTGAGTTGTCAAACAATGAATCTACCGATTCTTGAAGCATACGTTTCTCATTTCTCAAGATCACCTCTGGTGCTTTGATTTCAATTAAACGCTTCAAACGGTTATTACGGATAATTACGCGTCGGTATAAATCATTTAAATCGGAAGTTGCAAAACGACCTCCATCTAAAGGAACTAATGGTCTTAATTCCGGTGGAATCACTGGAACCACTTTAACAATCATCCATTCTGGACGATTTTCAATGCGCTCTTGTGATTCACGCATCGCTTCTACCACTTGCAAACGCTTCAATGCTTCGTTCTTACGCTGCATGGAAGTTTCGTTGTTCGCTTTGTGACGCAAGTCATAAGATAAAGAAGCTAAATCAAGTCTTTGCAATAAATCATGCAATGCTTCAGCTCCCATCTTCGCGATGAATTTGTTTGGATCAGTATCTTCTAAATATTGGTTTTCTTTCGGTAATGTATCCAAAATATCCAAATATTCTTCTTCCGTTAAGAAGTCGTAGGTGTTCAAAGGCTCACCATCAGCATTTACTGCGGCACCTGATTGAATAACTGCGTATCTTTCGTAATAAATAATTTGATCTAACTTCTTCGTTGGCAAACCAAGTAGGTAACCAATTTTGTTTGGAAGTGATCTGAAGTACCAAATATGTGCTACTGGAACCACCAAAGAAATGTGTCCCATACGCTCACGACGTACTTTTTTCTCCGTTACTTCAACCCCACAACGGTCACAAACGATTCCCTTATAACGAATACGCTTATATTTACCACAGTGACATTCAAAGTCCTTTACAGGTCCGAAGATACGCTCGCAGAAAAGACCATCCCTTTCTGGTTTGTACGTTCTATAGTTAATTGTTTCAGGCTTTAAAACTTCTCCACTAGATTGCTCTAGAATTTCTTCGGGTGCTGCCAAAGAAATCGTAATTTTAGAGAATTTGCTCTGTTGTTTTTGATTTTCTTTTCTGTAAGCCATTTTAAACAAATGTTTTTAATTTAACATCGACGATTAGTCCATTGATACGCTTAGACCAAGACCTCTTAACTCATGTAACAATACATTAAAAGATTCCGGAATTCCAGGCTCTGGAAGATTGTCTCCTTTAACAATTGCTTCATATGCCTTCGCTCTACCATTTACATCATCCGACTTCACTGTCAAAATCTCTTGTAAGATATTGGCTGCACCGAATGCCTCAAGTGCCCATACCTCCATCTCACCAAAACGTTGACCTCCAAACTGAGCCTTACCTCCTAACGGTTGTTGAGTAATCAACGAGTAAGGTCCAATAGAACGCGCGTGCATTTTGTCGTCTACCATGTGAGATAGTTTCAACATATAAATAACACCGACTGTTGCTGTTTGGTCAAAACGCTCACCGGTACCACCATCATAAAGATATGTCTTACCAGAGCGTGGTATACCTGCTTTATCACAGTACTCGTCAATTTCAGATGGATGTGCACCGTCAAAAATTGGCGTTGCAAACTTCACATTTAGTTTCTCTCCGGCCCAGCCAAGTACTGTTTCGTATATCTGACCCAAGTTCATACGTGAAGGTACACCCAGTGGGTTCAACACGATATCTACAGGAGTCCCATCTTCTAAGAATGGCATATCTTCTGCACGAACAATATTAGCAACAATACCCTTGTTACCATGACGTCCAGCCATCTTATCACCGACTTTCAATTTACGTTTCTTCGCTAAGTACACTTTCGCCAATTTCACAATTCCTGCTGGAAGTTCATCCCCAACAGAGATATGGAATTTTTGACGTTTGTAATTACCAAGTAAATCATTCGCCTTAATGTTAAAGTTATGAATAACCCTTTGTACTAATGAATTCACGTGCTCCTGTGTCGTCCAATGCGACGGATTCACAATTGAATAATCAACAATAGATAAGTTCTTTTCAGAAAATTTAGTTCCTTTCTTAACAATCTCTTCCCGGAAGTTGTTGGTAACACCAGCCGATTTTTGATTTTCCAAAATCTTCATCAGTTTCTCCACCAAAACCGTTTTTAATTTTGCATAATCCTTATCATATTCGGCATCCAACTGCTCCAAGATTGGCTTATCCTGTGCTTTTGTCTTTCTGTCTTTAACTGCTTTCGAGAATAACTTCTTATTGATTACCACTCCTTTCAATGAAGGTCCAGCTTTCAATGAAGCATCTTTTACATCACCAGCTTTATCACCAAAAATAGCACGCAATAATTTCTCTTCTGGGGAAGGATCTGTCTCACCTTTTGGGGTAATCTTACCAATCAAGATATCACCTTCTTTCACTTCAGCACCGATACGAATCAAACCATTCTCATCAAGATCTTTGGTCGCTTCTTCACTAACATTCGGAATATCGGCAGTTAACTCCTCCATACCTCGTTTTGTATCGCGAACTTCCAAAGAGTATTCATCAATGTGAATAGAAGTAAATACATCTTCACGCACTACACGCTCCGAAATCACGATAGCATCCTCGAAGTTGTAACCTTTCCATGGCATGAATGCCACTTTCATATTTTGTCCAAGAGCTAATTCTCCTTGTTGCGTAGCATACCCTTCACACAAAACTTGGTCCTTGGAAACTTTATCGCCCTTTTTAACAATTGGCTTCAAGTTCATGGTCGAACCTTGATTCGTTTTCATGAACTTGGTCAAGTTGTAATGTTTTACGTGACCATCGAACGAAACCAACTCGTCTTCTTCTGAAAGATTATAACGAATAACGATTTCATTTGCATCAACATACTCTACAATACCTTCGCCTTCTGCATTAATTAATACACGTGAATCACGCGCTACAAGACGTTCGATTCCTGTACCAACTATAGGAGAATTTGGTTTCAGTAATGGAACCGCTTGACGCTGCATGTTGGAACCCATCAAAGCACGGTTGGCATCATCGTGTTCCAAGAAAGGAATTGAAGATGCAGCAATCGAAGCAATCTGGTTTGTACCAACGTCCATCAAGCTAATTTCACTAGGAGCTACCACTGGGAAATCACCTTCCTCACGAGCCTTCACCATGTCTCCAGTAAATTCACCTTTATCGTTTAGAATAGCATTCGCTTGGGCGATTATTTTATTATCTTCTTCTTCAGCAGAAAGATAAATTGGCTCTTCATTCAATTTCACTTTTCCATTCTCTACCTTACGGTAAGGAGTTTCTATGAAACCAAGTTTATTTACTTTAGCATATACACATAAAGAAGAAATCAAACCAATGTTCGGTCCTTCTGGTGTTTCAATCGTACACAAACGACCATAATGCGTGTAGTGAACGTCACGTACCTCAAAACCAGCACGCTCTCGAGATAAACCTCCAGGTCCTAGTGCAGATAAACGGCGCTTGTGTGTAACCTCTGATAGTGGATTTGTTTGATCCATGAACTGAGACAACTGGTTAGTACCAAAAAATGAATTAATTACAGAAGACAGTGTCTTCGCGTTAATTAAGTCAATCGGAGTAAATACCTCATTGTCGCGCACGTTCATACGCTCACGAATGGTGCGTGCCATACGCGCCAAACCTACGCCAAACTGAGAATATAATTGCTCTCCAACCGTTCTAACACGTCTGTTGGACAAGTGATCAATATCGTCTATTTCAGCCTTAGAATTGATTAATTCAATTAAATACTTTACGATTTTGAGGATATCACTCTTTGTTAGAACACGAGAATCCTCGTTATCATCAAGTCCTAATTTCTTATTAATTCGGTAACGACCAACTTCTCCAAGATCATAACGAGAATCAGAGAAAAATAATTTCTCGAATACGCTACGTGCTGTTTCAAAATCTGGTGGCTCGGCATTACGGAGTTGACGATAAATATGTTCAACAGCTTCTTTCTCCGAATTCGAAGTATCTTTTTGAAGAGTATTATAGATTATAGTAAAGTCAGCCGTGTTGATGTCTTCTTTATGTAAAATTATCGTTTTAACACCTGCATCAATAATTTCATCGATGTGAGTATCTTCAATAATTGTTTCACGGTCAAAGATCACCTCGTTGCGCTCGATAGATACAACTTCACCTGTATCTTCATCTACGAAATCTTCCACCCATGTTTTTAAAACACGCGCAGCTAGTTTACGACCAACTGCTTTTTTCAAATTTGTTTTGTTAGCCTTTATCTCATCAGCAAGACCGAAGATCTCAAGGATATCCTTATCACTCTCATAACCGATAGCACGGAAAAGGGTAGTAACAGGTAACTTCTTTTTACGGTCAATGTACGCATACATTACATTATTGATATCCGTAGCAAATTCCATCCAAGAACCCTTGAAAGGAATGATTCTAGCAGAGTATAGCTTTGTTCCATTTGCATGGCGACTTTGTCCAAAGAACACACCTGGAGACCTGTGCAATTGAGATACAATCACTCGTTCAGCACCATTTACCACAAACGAACCTTTCGGAGTCATGTAAGGAATTGTACCTAAGTAAACATCCTGCACGATTGTTTCGAAATCTTCGTGTTCTGGGTCAGTACAATATAATTTTAATTTTGCCTTCAAAGGAACACTATACGTCAATCCTCGCTCAATACACTCTTCAATCGAGTAACGCGGGGGATCTACGAAATAATCCAAAAATTCAAGCACAAATTGATTACGTGTATCAGTTATTGGGAAGTTTTCAGAGAATACTTTAAACAACCCTTCACTATCACGGTTCTCAGGAGTAGTTTCCAATTGGAAAAACTCACGGAACGACTTTAATTGAATATCTAAGAAATCAGGATATTCAAAAATATTTTTGCTCGAAGCAAAATTTATTCTTGTAACGGTGTTATTCGATGTTGCCAAGACTACTAGTTTTTATTAGTAAAAATAACCTAGACGTTATGAGACGTCTTTAAACAGCACAAGGCAGCCCCAAATTGGGGTGCCTGTGCATATAAAAAAGTAATTAAATTACTTAATTTCAACTTCAGCTCCAGCCTCTTCTAATGAAGATTTAAGACCTTCAGCTTCGTCTTTAGAAACTCCTTCTTTCACTGGAGCAGGAGCACCATCAACTAAATCTTTTGCTTCTTTCAGTCCAAGACCAGTCAATTCTTTCACAAGCTTAACAACAGCAAGTTTAGAACCACCAGCAGACTTAAGAATTACATCAAACTCAGATTTTTCAGCGGCAGCTTCACCACCTCCAGCAGCACCTCCAGCAGCTACAGCTACAGCAGCAGCAGCAGGTTCGATACCATATTCTTCTTTTAAGATATTCGCAAGTTCGTTAACATCTTTTACTGTAAGGTTTACTAGGGCTTCCGCCATTTCTTTTAAATCAGCCATTTTATTTAATTTAATAAAGGTTCAAAAATAATTAATATACTATGCTCTTTCTGAGAGCGTTTTAAGGATTCCTGCAATCTTACCACCTTGTCCTTTAAGTCCAGATACAACATTTTTCGCTGGACTCTGAAGAAGACCAATGATTTCTCCGATAAGCTCATCCTTACTTTTGATAGACTCTAGTGCATCGAGTTGATCATCACCTACGTAAATAGATTCTTCGATGTACGCTCCTTTCAAAATAGGTTTTGCATTCTTTTTACGGAAATCCTTGATAACTTTAGCAGGTAAATTACCTACTTCAGCAAACATAATCGATGTCGGGCCGGACAGAACTCCTTTTAAGTTTCCATAGTCTTTATCAGCAACACGATCCATCGCTTTTTCAAGCAATGTATTTTTCACCACTTTAAGGCGAATGTTACTCTGAAAACATTTTCTACGTAAAGCGTTGATTGTCTCAACCGTCAAATCAGACGTATCTGCCAAATAGAAAATCCCAGCTTCTTGTAATTCAACTGTCAGATTATCTATATACTGTGCTTTTTCTTCTTTTGTCATAATTTAACGTTTTTAAGCCACAACAGATTTGGTATCAATCTGAATACTTGGACTCATTGTAGAGCTCAAGTAGATACTTTTAATATAAGTACCTTTCGCTGCAGCTGGTTTCATTTTTATCAAAGTGCTGATAAGTTCACTTGCATTATCCTTGATTTTAACTCCTTCAAAGGAAACTTTACCAACTGATGAATGAACAATACCATACTTATCAACTCTGAAGTCAATCTTACCTGCTTTCACTTCTTGAACTGCTTTTGCAACGTCCATAGTAACAGTACCCGTTTTTGGATTAGGCATTAATCCACGAGGTCCTAAAACACGACCAAGTGCACCAACTTTACCCATAACCGCAGGCATCGTAATAATAACATCAATGTCTGTCCAACCGCCTTTAATTTTAGCGATATAGTCATCCAAACCAACGTGATCTGCACCAGCTGCCTTTGCTTCTTCCTCCTTATCTGGAGTACAAAGCACAAGCACTCTTACATCTTTACCAGTACCATGTGGAAGCGCCACTGTACCTCTGATCATTTGGTTTGCTTTTCGAGGGTCTACACCCAATCGAACACTAACGTCAACTGAAGCATCAAATTTAGTTGTGGTGATTTCCTTAACTAAATCACATGCCTCTGCCAACGAGTACGTCTTGTCTAAGTCATACTTAGCAAGAACTTCTTTTCTTTTTTTAGAAATACGTCCCATGATTCATGAATTTTAGTTAGAAGGAAAATCTCCCTTCACTGTGATACCCATACTACGCGCCGTTCCGGCAACCATTCTCATTGCAGATTGAACCGTAAAACAGTTCATGTCTTGCATTTTGTCCTCAGCAATCGCTTTCACTTGGTCCCAAGTTACTGCTGCAACCTTCACTCTGTTTGGTTCAGCAGAACCACTTTTGAGTTTTGCAGCCTCGAGCAATTGAATCGCCGCTGGAGGAGTTTTTATTACAAAGTCGAAAGATTTATCACCATAAACGGTAATAACGACTGGCAATACCTTACCTGGTTTATCCTGTGTACGCGCATTAAACTGCTTACAGAATTCCATGATGTTCACACCTTTTGCACCAAGAGCTGGTCCAACGGGTGGAGAAGGATTGGCAGCACCACCTTTGACCTGTAATTTGATCAATCCTGCTACTTCTTTAGCCATTTTTATATAATTTGTGTAGTCCTAACGTGGCAGATCGATGGGAAGCTTTAATCACCGCAACCACTACTACTGGTTAAATACAACTTAACTTTCTTTCTCTACTTGCATATAGCTTAATTCGACTAAATTTTTTCTTCCGAAAATCTTCACCATCACCTTAAGCTTTTTCTTATCCTCGTTGATTTCATCAATCGTTCCATTAAAATTATTAAACGGACCATCGATGACTTTTACAGATTCACCAACAACAAATGGAATTTTCATTTCTTCTTCGTTCTCAGAAAGCTCATCAACTTTTCCAAGAATACGATTCACTTCAGAAATACGCATAGGCATAGGATCTCCGCCTTTGACACCTCCTAAAAAACCA
>Ga0181574_10002214_pt1 | contig 17894 bp, 11 predicted proteins | sample 101ome_24_FD_145600 | JGI IMG/M metagenome (GOLD analysis project Ga0181574, IMG submission 145600) | Coastal salt marsh microbial communities from the Groves Creek Marsh, Skidaway Island, Georgia - 101410AT metaG (spades assembly) | ecosystem: Environmental > Aquatic > Marine > Intertidal zone... | reverse complement strand
CGAAGTCTACGTGAGCCTGCAGAAAGCCCGCCTCGATCCTTGCAATATCAAGCGCATAAGAGCCGATGGGCTTGATGAGGTAATCCCGGCCTAGCTCAAATAGTTGGTCCCACAAGGCTTCTGCATGTTCTGGGGCTATCCATACTTCGTAGCCAAGGTCGCCCGTGAAGCCTGTGCGGCTGACCATCAGTGGGGCTCCGTTGAATGTGTAGTACGCGATACCAAAAGGTTTCAGCTGATTGAGGTCTTCAAGGCCAAGCAGCGAAAGAATCGTGCAAGACGTTGGTCCCTGTACCGCGAGCGCCGCAAGGTCTTCGGTCTCGTTGCTGATGGTCACGTCAAATCCGAGTTTGCACCACTCAAGCCACTCATCGGCACGTTGGTAGGAGCAGAGTCTGAAATCTTCCTTGCCTAATCTGAAAATGGTGCCATCATCCATGACCTCGCCAGCATCATTGCACCAAACGGCATATCCAACGCGATTGACTCGGATCTTGCTGACGTCCCGGGTCACCATGCGATTAAGGTAAGCTTCCGCGTCTGGTCCGGTGATTCGGTATTTGTTCATCGGCGATAAATCGAAGACGCCAGTGGTGCTGCGAATGGCAAAGTATTCCAGTTCGACATCAAAGTAGGCATTTGGCGTGGTGTAACCCATCCAGTTGCCCCAGTCATTGACATCGCACATTGCCTCAACCCTTGAGTGGAAGGGGGTGGTGAGTAGCATGGTGTGTCGCTCGGATGCATTCACGCTAAGTCTCCTTGCTTAAGCAACTCGTTCGCCGCATTTTTCCCCGAAAGTCCCATAAGACTTCCCCCGGGATGAGCGCCTGCTCCGCACAAGTAAAGTCCTGGCAGTGCCGTTTGGTACTGGGTTGAGCCTGGGAAAGGCCGCATCATGAGGGCCTGATCAATGGCGAGCTCTCCATGGTGCCAATTACCACCGCTTAGGCCGTGGCTTGTTTCAAAGTCGGCCGGAGTCAGCAGTTCGCTCGTCATAATTTGCTGTCTTAGGCTCGGTGCGTAGGTGCCCAGCTGCTCAATTAATTGATCCAGCACTTTTGGGCGGAGTGCATCCCATCCCTCGGATGGCGCATAGGGTAGATAGTGGACGAGCGCTGTTAGCTGGTGTTGACCACTCGGTGCAAGGGACGGGTCCTCAACCGTGGGAATGCTGATGTCAAAGACTTGGCTCGGGCCGCATTCTGCATATTTCATGGGATTAAATGCAGACTCAATCGCGTCCATGCTCGGTGCGATCACTAGCCGTTCGCTGAGATCGTCATCGGTTAGGCCATTGAAAGACGGCAAACCGCTCAATGTCAGATGTAGTTTGGCGGTCCCGCTACGCGTCCTGAAGTGTTCGACCCTTCTCGCCATCCCAGTTTCAATGTGCTGGTAGCCGACAAGATCCCTAAACGTTGTTTTGGGATCTGCGCTAGACAACACAACTTTCGCAGTGAGTGATTCACCGCTTTCGAGCGTCACACCAGTCACGCGATCATCAGTCTTGTTGATGCTCGTTACTGCTGTTCCCAATTGGATAGTTGCGCCCAGGCTCTGAGCCGCTTGAGCGAGTGCTAGCCCGAGTTGCCCCATGCCGCCAATAACTTGCTGTGGCCCTTTGATGCCAAACTGTTCGCCAATGGCACGATGCAAGTAGCTAAACACCGTGTTAGGAGAGCGGGGGCCCATGTTCGTGCCGGTGATCGCATCGAGCGCCAGCGCGCCCTTTACGCCTTCATGATCAAAGTGCTCATTCATGACGTCATAAATATTGATCATGATGATGCGCATCAGGTCCTGCATGTTGGCCCGCCCCATGAGCTTAAGGCCGAGCCCTAGTTTCATGAGCGTGATGCGGTCCGTCCAATTATGGTCTACGAGTTTTGGCGCTCGTGCTTGGTAGGCCTTGTTCATGAGCGCTGTAAACGTTTGGATTTGGGATTTGAATGTTCGGAGCGCCGCCTGATCGGTCGCCGTGATGCCTGCCCCCGAGACTTGGTCGCCCTTAATCGTCAAATGATCGCCATCGGCTTGCAGGGCGATGGTCGCTTTCGCTTCACCGAGCGATAAACCGTGTTGACCGAGTTTTAGATCGCTTACGACCTGTGGATCCAGCTGAGTGATCCACTGCGCGCAATCTGAAACGGTGAATCCCTCGCCCATGGTTTTTGATGAAGCACACCCTCCTGGCGATGCTCTGCCATCTAGAACTATGACGGAGTGGCCAGCCTTAGCAAGATAGGATGCAGCGATGAGTCCGTTATGACCCGCACCAATTACAATCGCATCATACTTAGTCATCGGCATAGCCTCCGGGTACGGGGTTGGGTCGATGTAAGTCCCGCAGTATTTCCCGCGCGGCATTCGCGCCAGGTGCTGCCATTACACCGCCCCCAGGATGGGTTCCTGAACTGCACATATACATGCCTTTGATTGGCGCTCGGTACTGCGCGTAGCCCGGGAAGGGGCGGTTAAAGAGCAATTGATCAAATGTTAATTCGCCTTGAAAAATATTGCCCTCGGTCAAACCCACTTCTGCCTCGATCTCGCGCGGTGTGCGGCATTCAACGTGGAGAATCAGATCCCTAAAGTTCGGACTGTAATTAGAGATCTGGTCGATGACGGATTTTTGGAATCCATCTTTATCTTCATCGGTCCACTCTCTACCGTTAATTTTTGGCGGGGCGTATTGTACGAAGACGCTCATCATGTGCTTGCCTGGTGGCGCCATCGTCGGATCGGTCAATGATGGAATCATCATGTCGAGGTATGGATCTTTCGACCAAGTACCGTTCTTCCAATCATCATAGGCACGCTCTTGACGCTCGAGGCTGTCACTGAAGTGAAGGTCACCCTGCATAAGACGGTTCTTAGGATCGAGTCCATTAAAAACGGGGAGCCCGTCTAGTGCGATATTGAGCTTTCCTGATGAACCGCGAATCTTGAAATTTTCTGCCTTTTTGATCACGTCGGCGGGCAGATCCTTGGGGTTGGTGATGTCGAGAAAGGTGCGCTTGGGGTCAAGGTTCGATACCACGATGTCGGCGTAGTACTCGTCGCCATTTTTTAGCGCTACGCCTTTCGCGCGCCCACCTTTGACAATGATTTCATCGACGTTGGCGTCACAAATGATCTCGCCTCCAAACGAGCGAAACGCTTTGGACAATGAATCCGCGATGGCGCCCATACCGCCTCGAGCAAACCCCCATGAGCCGACGTTGCCATCGACATCACCCATGTAGTGATGAAGCAGTACATAGGCGGTGCCTGGCGAGTAAACGCCCAGCGCCGTTCCTATGATGCCGCTGCCCGCCATGTGGGCTTTGATGACATCGGTCTCAAAGTATTCGTTCAGGTAATCGCCAACGCTTGCTGTCCAGAACTTGATGGTGTCGAGGAGACCTTCCTCCCCCAGTGCTGTGAATGAACCAGCAAATTCCAGCAAGTCCTTTAAGTCTCGGGGTTTCAGCGAGGTGGGGTCGGGCGCCGTTTTCAGAAGAAAGGGTCGAATCAAACGCGTCTGCCGACTAGTGTCAGCGGCATACCGGTCATATGCGTTAGCGTCCTTCTTGGAGTGCCGTGCGATCTCTCGATAGTGGCGATCGTGGTCGCTATAGCTTCCGAAGTAATCACCGTTCCGCATAAACGTAGCACCACCCCCAAAAGGCACGACCTGTAAGCCATGGCGAGGAAGCTCAAGGTCCCGAGTGATTTCTGGGCGGAGCAGGCTTGAGACGTAAGAGCAATTTGAGTAATACCAGCCTTTGTAAAGCTCGCGGCTGACGGTTGCTCCACCGATATAGGGGTTCCGTTCAAGGACCGCGACTTTCAGCCCCGCCTTTGCGAGGTAAGCGCCGTTCGTTAGACCATTGTGTCCGGCGCCAATGACGATCGCATCGTATTGATTCAAGACCAGCTCCACGTCGTGTTTGAGGAGAAAATCATGGCATTTTTCGCGGCGAAACGCTATCAAGAATGAATCATCATTCATTCTTTGGTTAAATATTGGTGCATTCGGGTGCGCGGACTGAAGGTGATGATCTGCTCTGCTGCAAAGTTGTTCGGCGGGCTGGTATCGGTGCGCCAGCTTACGGAGGTTCGGTCATTGTGGGAGCGCTGAGTGGGAGCGCTTAGAAGGGAGTGCTGGGTGTTATTCAACGTGGTTGTCGGATCGAGTCGACGGTGTAACGGCTACAAAAGGCAGGGGGCGCAGTGAGCAAAATTAAGTCGAAGGAAGTGAGGCAAGAAGAACTTATCGCTGCAACGATGCGTTGCATTGCAAGAGTCGGCTTGTCGGCAACGACGCTCCAGATGGTGACGCGTGAGGCGGGTCTTAGTCTTGGTATTGCAAATCTGCACTTTCAGAGCAAAGAGAATTTGCTTCGGGCAACCCTCGAGTCGGTCATGGAGGAATACCACAGCGGACAATTTGCGATCCTAGAGGATGAGGGTGGGGTTTCGCCAGCCGTTCGACTAGGGCGGCTCCTGGATTTTCAATTTAGCGCCAGGGTCACTAACCGTGAAAAAATGTCGGTGTGGTTTGCCTATTATGGCGAAGCAAGCGCGCGACCGATGTACCAAAAGATTTGCGCGTCGATGGACCGGTTGGCGGCCAACAAACTCGAGCAGGTGCTCGCGGCGCTCATCTCGACTGGGGGTTATCAGCGTCTCGATGCAAGGCAGCTCGCTACCGGCTATCTCGCGATGATTGATGGTCTTTGGTTGTCACTGCTCGTTGCGCCTAGATCACTGACAAAGAAGAACGCCAAACAGATTGCGGCGACTTACTTGATTGATGCGTTCCCCCGACATCGTGAGGAATTGCTCGGGGGGGATAATAGGGTCGTCTAACGACTAATTTTAGAGGGAGGAATGTAGTCGAAAATGAAGTTGATTCTTCCCTCGCTTCCTTTGTTCATCACGCTATGGCGTTTCTGATTGTTGATTTCATACACGTTGCCGACTTTCATGCGCTGTGGCCGGCCATCGATCATGAAGCGGACGAGGGGATTCGTGTAGATCGGAATGTGGATGCGGTGCCCGTAGTGGAATGATGGATGCCCATCATGATGCGGTTTGATGATTCCACCCGCCTCGAGGCGCGCCGCCATCGCTCGAATAATGGTACCGCCAGGCGGATAGTGATCTTCAAGAACCTGATGCATTAGTGGGAGCGCCTCGTCCGCTAGCAGATCCCAGCCCTTATCTCGAGACACTTCGATGTTTGGCCAACCATGACCGTCGGTGAACACCATCACGATCGATTGGGTGTGCTGGTGCACCTCATATTCGTGTTGTCTAAATTGATTGCCCCACCAGGCGTCCTCAGGCAGCGACAAGATAGTGCTTGCCAGTGCGTCGACAGGATAAGTGCCAAGGTCTTTTATAGGAACACCAATGTCCATACAGCGTTGAAACTCCGGTAGATGCGCTGATAATGAGCCCGAACACCAGTACGATCAAGGCACATTGCACTTGTGGATAGGCAAGGTCATTAATGAGGAGCGGCGGGTGGTGACAAGAACATACATGATAGTGTCCCTCTGGCTGGGCTGTTTACTACAAACCCAGTCGGCAGTCGTCTCTGCCAGCGAACAGGCTATCGCGCTCTGTCCGGATCGAGTCATCGACGGCGTGAGTGATCAGCCCCTAATCGGGCAGGCTGTGGTCATTGACGGCGAGAGCATAGTCGCGGTTGTGCCGGAAGCAGAGTGGCAGGGTGATGCCGTATGCCAGCGAATGGAGGGCATCACGCTATTGCCTGGGCTAATCAATGGCCACGAGCATCCGCTCATTTATGGGGACGATTATCAGGGCGCACATCTTGCCGGGTCCTCTGCTTACAAAGCATTGCTCGGCCTCAGTGCGCTTCAATCCATGCTGAAACATGGTTGGACCACCGTGCGGGTGATGGGCGATGCCGATGTCTTTTATGGCGTCTTAGATGTTCGTCGAGCGATAGAGGAAGGGGTGTTCGATGGACCAAGAATCACTGGTGCTGCCCACTATTTGTCAATTACAGGCGGAGGCGGTGATGTTAATTATCTGTCACCGGAGCAGCGCGTCATTGCCGATGGCTTGATTGTCAACGGGCCGATGGAAGTGAGGAAGGCGATTCGCGAGGAAATCAAGTATGGCTCGGACTGGATTAAGATCCTGGTCACTGGGGCCTTTCATTCAGTGGGAGACGATCCTAAAAATGTAGCATTTAGCCCTGATGAACTGCTGGAGGCGGTCGCTGAGGCGGGTCGGCACGGCGTGCCTGTAGCGGCGCACGCACACGCAACGAGCGGCATTAATCAGGCGATTCGTACGGGCGTGCGGTCGATCGAGCACGGGACCTATTTGGATGAGGAATCGATCCAGCTCATGGTCCAGCACGGGACGTTTTATGTGCCGACGATCTACGTGGGGGATCATTACGCGGGCACGGATCAGCTACTCGCCCAAGAGAAAAATGATGACGTCTACCTGAACTACCGAGACGAGTGGCTTCGCAGAATCGGGCTTGCTCATCGCTCGGGCGTCAAGATCGTAGTCGGCGCAGATCTTGGTGGATTCAACATCCCGCCAAACGCCTATGCGCGAGAGATCAAGGTACTTACCGAAGCGGGTCTCTCCCCTATGGCAGCGATTATGGCCGCGACTTCTGTCGCTGCGGAGATGCTTCGGTGGGAAGACAAGATCGGGACACTGCAAGCAGGTCGGTACGCCGACATCATCGGAGTGGCTGGCAATCCGCTTGACGATTTGTCATTACTTGAGTTTCCAGTCTTCGTAATGAAGGGTGGGAAGGTCATCGATCTGGACGATTAGCGCACCACAAGCGTGGTGCATGAAGAGAAAGAGCGGGGCAGCTCGGCGCTGGATAGCGGTCCAATCACCGCATCGATGCGCTGGCGATGGGGGAAGCTGAAGTCTTTTTGCCGTCTAATATCGAGTTAAGCGGCTTTGGTGGAGCCGAATTGATAGATCACGAAGTAAATCGAGAATGCGGCTGCTGAAGCAATGGCGCATAGCACGAACACAGAGGCGAAGCCCCATCCAAAGTCGAGTAGGAATGACGCAGCCAGCGGTCCGAGCATTTGCCCAAATCCTTGAGCGCCAGGGATGAAAGCTGCGGCGCTACCGCTTCTGTCCGCGACCGAGACGCCGCCCATTTGATACACGTCGATAAAAATCCACAGGAAATTGAACAAAGCCACACTGAGCAAAAAGATTGCAGCTGTGAAGTTCACGGCTAGCGCGCCGACGGCAAGCACCATCAACACGAAAGTCACCAGAATGGGCCGATCGTAATCAAGTTTCTTGAGCGTAACCATGGCTGTAAAACAGCCTACGAAGGATAGAAGCACGGTCCACGAAATCACCTGCCCCGCCCAGTTGCCGTCCAGTCCGGCATCTTCAGCTGCGAGCTCAATATTGGCCCAGTAAGCACCAATGTTGATGTAAGCCACGACGATAGCGAAGATACCCACCCACGCCAGGGCGGAAGGGCGGCGCTCTGTCGTTTCGGTCGCTTGAACTGCAGAAGGAGTAGTCAGATCCTTTGTGGGCATCCAGCGAACAAAAGGGATGGTGACCACATACGTCGCGATGAAAAAGACGTAGATCATATCCATCGATAGAAGGGGTATGAGTTGCAATTCCAGAAACTGGGAGACGGCAAAAGCCAGCAACATGATATTGAAAGCCTCTCGAGGCTTCGACCTTGCTCCTAACCCTGCGACGGCGACGCCGGTATACACGCCTGATCCAAAGCCCGCCAGGCAGCGGAGCCAAAGCATCTGCTCGTAACCAGTCCAGTTGATGCACAGCCAATTAGCTACGATCGCAAGCACAATGCCTGCATAAATGAGGTGTTGCCGATTGACTTTGCTGATGAAAAAGGCGGCCGCGACAGAGCCAAGAAAGAGGCCTAGCAAGTCTGCTGAGGCAACGCGATTGACCTCAACGTCGGTGAATCCCAGCTGGTCGACCCAAGCGCTATTGATCGCTGGCAGCGCGACCAACACGCTGTAACCCACGAGCGTCATGTAAAGACTGAGAAGATAGGGGCGCGCTTCGTCAAACGGGTTGTGCGCTGTCGCGCTGAGGTCAGACATGGTCAGTCCTTACTAAGATGCCAGAGTGCAATGAGTGCCGTTGCTTTTTCTCCGCGACCGAATTGCGTCGCAGGTCTAATCTAAGACTTTGGCAGCGAAGAATAGCCTTTGCAAATAGTGCCTTTTGAGTCGGGCATCCCACCGAAAGCGCGATAGTGGGGTTATGGTAATTGTGTCAAACTCGCACCCTAAGTAATCGCGCTGCAAGAGCCACGTTGGTATGCCCGAACAACATCCCAGAAAGGTATTTGAGCGAGTCATCGCGCTGTTAAAGGGTGGCGCTAGAGGGGAAGCGGAGTCCCTTTGTCGCGAACGACTGGAACTTGATCCTGGTGACATCAATTTTGTCGCGTTGCTCGGAACCATTTTGGCTGAAAAGCACGAATTCGAAGAGGCAGCGGCGTTGTTAGCACGTGCTGTAAAAGCAGCGCCTGGACACGCGAAAGCACATGAAGATCTAGGCACCGTGTTGCTCAACATGAATCGAGCATCCGAGGCGCTTCCCCATTTAGAGCGCGCCAGTTCGCTGTCACCAGAGAACGCTGGAATCCTGAATAAGCTCGGCGGGGCCTTCGAGCGCCTCGGACGCAAAGAGGATGCTGCTCGATGCCTTGCGCAGGCAGCGAAACTTTCCCCTTATCAAGCCAAGCTTGAGGAAGCGACGCGAAAATTCGCGACGGGCCACTTTAGAGAAGCCGAGACGATGGCGCAGGCGTTGGTTCGAGAAAACCCTCGTGACGTCAACGCAGCATTGCTACTCGCCCGCATTGCTATCAATGCAAACTGCTTTGAAGATGCGAAAGAGATCCTAGAACGGATTACCCAGATGGCGCCGCGTTTTATCGCTGCCTGGCATGATTTGGGTACTGTCTTAAAAGAGCTCCACGCCTTCGATGAAGCGGTTGAAGCGTTGCGAACGGCCCTCGCGATGGACCCGTCAAATGCACTGACGCATTACTATCATGGCGCAGCGTTAGCAATGGCAGCGCGACCGGAAGAGGCGGTTGCGGCGTATGAGCAAGCGGTCAGTCTCGATGCCGAGTTAACGGGTGCGCACATTGGCCTAGGCCATGTGCTCAAAACCATTGGTGACCAGGAGGGAGGGGTCAAGGCCTATCGACGCGCGATTGAACTCCGGCCCAATTTTGGCGAAACCTATTACAGCCTGGCGAATCTGAAAACGTTTCGATTCTCAGACGCTGACATTCGCGAGATGCAGCAACGATTGAAGAACGAGCAATTACCGGTGGATTGCAAGGTTCATTTTGCATTCGCCCTAGGAAAGGCCTTTGAGGATCAGAAGGATTTCGACCGTTCCTTTGAGTATTACGCGCTCGCTAACGAGAGTCATCGCGATACGATTGCCTACGACCCCGTTCAGACTGAAGTCGCACATGAACGAATGCGCCAGGTGTTTACCCAGTCCTACTATGCATCGCTGCCTCAAGGTGCGGGATACGACGCGCCGGACCCCATTTTTATCGTTGGGTTGCCTCGATCGGGTTCGACACTGCTAGAACAAATTCTCGCAAGTCACTCGATGGTGGATGGCACCAGTGAATTACCCGATATCTCCATGATTGCGCAGGGCCTTGCCAAACCGCGCACTGGCAAAGTGTTCCCACAGTGCATGGAAGAACTCTCGGTCGAGGAGCTAGAGTCGTTGGGCCGCCAGTACATTGATCAAACGAGACGTCACCGAGAGAGCGCGCCTTTTTTTACGGACAAAATGCCGAACAACTTTGCTTACGTAGGGTTCATTAAAGCGATATTGCCTAACGCAAAGATTATCGACGCGCGTCGGCACCCCATGGACAGTTGCTTTGGATGCTTCAAACAGCATTTCGCAAAGGGTCAGACGTTTACCTACGACCTGTTTGAGCTTGGAGAGTTTTATCTTGAATACGAGCGATTGATGCGGCACTGGGATGAAGCATTGCCCGGTAGCGTGTTGCACGTTCAGTACGAGGATGTCGTTGACAACGTGGAGGCTGAAGTCAAGAAGATCCTAGCATTCTGTGGGCTCCCGTTTGAGGAATCATGCGTGACATTTCATGAGACGAAGCGAGCCGTGAGAACCGCGAGTTCAGAGCAAGTTCGTCAGCCGATTTACAGAGGTGCGATGCAGACGTGGAAGCGATACGGCGCGAACCTGGATGGGCTGCGTGAAATATTGTCACCGGTATTGCCGGAAGCCGATCGAATCAACCCAGCATGAGGATACCAACGCTAGTCGCCACCTCGGTCGTTCGAGGATCGGAAAAAGGTCAAAGCCACGGTGGGGTGTATCTTATTGACTTCGAAGCTGAACGAGTGGAGCAAAAGATAGACTGGAATACGAGCGATATCGACTTTACAGGGCGTGGCTGGGATCGAGGTCTTAGGGGCATTGAATTCACGGATGAGGCGGTCTGGATTGCCGCGAGCGATGAACTATTTTGTTACTCGCCAACCTTTGAGTTAATCGCTTCTTACAGAAACCCGTACCTCAGGCACTGTCATGAGATTTGTCGCAAGGATCAATTGCTCTTTCTGACGTCGACCGGCTTTGATTCAATTCTGGTTTTTCACCTTGAATCCAGAGAGTTTATCTGGGGACTTTACCTCTCGAGAGATGGTCAGAAGTGGGTAGGGCAACGATTTGACCCTGGCACTAAGGGAGGTCCACCGTTTGTCAACAATTACCATATCAATATGGTGATGGTAAACGACGACGGGGTCTATTTCAGCGGTCTCAACACTGAGGCGCTCCTTGCACTGTCATCAAGTATGGATGTATCCGAATACTGTAGTCTTCCACGGGGCTGCCACAACGCGCGACCTCACCTCGGCGGGGTTTTATTTAACGACACACGCTCGGATGTGCTTCGATACGTTGCGCGAGACGGTCAAGGTGCCATCATTCCAGTACCGGCTTTCCCCCCTGAGTCATTAGAGTATCGCGGCGTGGACGATTCAAATATCGCAAGGCAGGGGTTCGGTCGAGGACTCTGCATGATCACTGACGAGGTCGTCGCTATCGGCTCCTCGCCATCAACCATCTCGATCATGGATTTAGCATCTCAGCGTCGCCTGACTGGTGTGAACTTAACGCTTGATATTCGCAATGCCATTCACGGACTAGAATGCTGGCCTGAACGTTGGTCTTAGGGGCGTCTGTCACCTATTTTCTGCTATCGACAGCATAAACAAATGTCGTGCCGGGTCTTTGGTAGTTAGTTATCCCTTGGAATCCCTTTAAAACCGATAACGCATGTTCCCATTGGAATAAGCCTCAGCGGGGCAGTCTAGTGGTGTTTAAGATCAGGTGACACGGCTTGGGATTTCGAATAGCCACGCAATAAAAAAGGCGCATGAGGTGCGCCTTTTTTCGTCCCTCCGGTCAGACTCTAGAAGTAGCGCCTGAAGGAGATCCCAAAGTTTCTCGGTCGAATGACGTTGGAGCTATTCCTTCCCCAAATTTGGTCGAAGTCTTGCGAATCCTCGTAGGTGATCCCACGCTCATCTGACAGGTTGTTCGCGAAGATTTGGGCTCGCCAATTCTCCATTTCGATGCTGAAGATGGCGTCCGTCACCGCATAATCGCCCTGTTTGAGCCTAGGACTGGTGAAGCCATCGTTCAACTGGTTCAGAGAGTCACCCACGTAATTGTGCTGGAGGCGAAGGTTACCCATGCCCCCTAGTACGCTGAATCCGCTGAAATCCACATACATGGCATACGATCGATCTGCGAAGAGTGGCAGGGCTGACTTTGGATCGAGGCCTGACGGAATTGATCCACCAGCTGCTCTGGACTCGGGGTACGCGTCGGGCGCGTTAACAAACGCGTCGTCGATGCTCGTCATGTTAAAGCCAATTTCAACGTTGTCGCTTAGAAGTGCTTTGAACTCGATATCGAAGCCCTTAACCGTGGCGTCCCCAACGTTACCCACAACAATCTGGAATGGAACGCTACCAAAAATTGGCTCACCGTCTTCATCAACTTCGCTGAAACTGGCTAAATTGAAGCTTGGGTCAGTCACCTCAAGCTGCATGTCTTTCCACTTCATAGTGTAGTAAACGGCGTTTAACAACACACGCCCATCTGCGAATTGGCTCTTTAATCCGAATTCGGTGTTCTCGAGAATGTCGGATTCATAACGAACCGGCAGGGTAGGTCCGCCTTGATCGAGGCCTCGGCCCCGGTTGGTTCCCCCTACCCGATAGCCTTCTGAATAAACACCGTAGAGCATGACGTCATCGTTGACATAGAACTCCAACCCATATTTTGGTGTGAACCCATCGTCAGATGCGGTTCTATTGGGCAGTGCTTGCGCGACTCGAGAGTCTGGGCGTTCAACGGTGTATGAGAGTTCTCGATCGACTTCATACCAGCGCCCGCCGACGAGGGCGGTCAATTTATTCTCGATCAGCTCGATATCAATTTCACCGAAAATGGCTTTGTCGGTGCGGTCGGTGCCTTGGAATGAATTCCACCAAACGTCTGTGGGAGCAAGGCCAGGATAGTAATAGCTCCATGCCTCAAAGGCCGGAGAATTTCGGTAATCGTCAACGTAGGTCAGAAAGTCCCAGAATTCTTCCGACTTCTGATAGAACGCGCCCAGGGTCCAACTCGTGCGGTCGGTTGCCCCAGTAAGGCGAATTTCTTGTGTGAAGCTCTCGTTGTTCTGATCGTTGGTTAGGTAGCCCACAGGATCAAGGCCAAAGTCGTAAGTGGCATACCCATAATAGATACCGAAAGAGTAGTGGAAGTACGCCGCGTAACTTTGGGTGTCGTGTTGGTAGAGAAAATCTCTATCGTAGTAGGAAGTCGCAGAGACGAGTTGAGCGAACCCTAGGTCACCTTCAATGACAAGACTGGTTTGCATCCAATCATCGGTCCTGTACTCGTTGGCAAACTTAACCACCTCAAGGTCGCCTACGTCAGGGTCGTAGTCGTTGAACCCGTCTGCCTCAAGGTCCTGAAAATTGGCTGTGGCGGTGACTGACCATTCGTCGTTTGGCATCCAGCGGATGGCGGCCCGACCTCCCGTCCAGTTCACTTCGTTGATATCTTCCCCAACTAGCGCGCTGTTAGTTTTCTGGCCGCCCAAGCCCGACCCAAAAACGTCGTCGACCACGGTGCTTCCGAGTACGTTATCGATAAATCCGGCATCTCGAGCCGAGAACCCTGATAGCCGAATAGCGACCGTTTCGCTGAGTGGAATGTTGACTGTTGCATCAACATCGTAGCCTGTTCCCCCGTCTGAAGTGGACGACATACCAGCGCCTACATTGGCACTAAAGGCCTCTGTGTCAGGTTTGTTGGTGATGACGCGAATCGCTCCACTTTGAGACGAAGCTCCGTAGAGCGTGGATTGAGGTCCGGCGAGTGCCTCCACTCGAGCTAAATCCACAGGATAAATATCTGGCGCCCATGTGGTTTGGGACATGGGCTGTTCGTCCAGGTAAATCGCAGCAGTGGGGTCGACCAAGAATCCACCGCCATCGCTCACGCCCCTAAACACAATAGTGTTTTGGCCTGGGGTGGTGGTTTGTACACTTAGCCCGGCGACGAAGCGCGAGAAGTCCTCAAGCGTCGTAATCCCTTGTTTCTCCATATCCTCGCCAGTCACCGACTGAACCATCATCGGAATGTCTTGAGACGATTCAGACCGTTGACGGGCGGTAACGACAATTTCTTCAAGCTCTGCGCTGCTCGCAGCAACCGCGCCAGTCCCTAATGCTGCCGCGACGCTTGAAACGATGAGTTTTTTCTTGAACCGAGACACAGTTGGTGATCCGTTCGTTGCCATATCGTTACCCTCAGTGGATAAGTGAGTCGATTAATCGCCTGTCCGTGAGCAAACCGCTTGCTCGACGGCCAGGGTGTCCAGTGGTTTGATAGAGACCACGTGCTTCTTGTGCTCCTTGCGCTCTTGCGTGCGCCTTCCAACGTGCGCTGAACATCCAATCTCCGGATAATAGATGAATTTGAAGACCGGTGAAACTGCGTATGCAGACTGCCTTCAGGGCGCTCCAGTAACGCGCCACTGCGTACTAGCGGCGCGTGGACCCTGGCCAAAGCGTCTCTTTCTGCTACAAACGGCTGCGGGTTAAATCCATCTCCGCATAGCGCCAGGCGGTTTCGTACTGCGCTCTCACTCGCTCCGCTTCAGCACTCCTTCCCTGAGCAAGTAGTGCCTGGTGGAGACCGTACAGCGACCAGCCATTATTTTGATTCCAACGTAAGTCTCGCAGATAGACTTGCTCAGCTTCTTCAGCTCTTCCTGCTTGAAGCAGCGCAGCGCCGAGGTAATGCCGAATGGGTTGTGGCCAATCGGGCGGCTCGGTGTAGTTGTTTTGATCTTCAATGTCGACCGCAGCTTGGTAGCTCGCGATGGCAGCATCGAGATCACCTCTGGCCTCCAAAACTTCACCCTCGAGTGCCAGCGCCGCTGTTCTTAAGACGTCACGAACAGGTGTCGCTCCAACTCGGTATTCGTCGGCATTTGGCGCGCCTACCAACTGTTGCAATGTCTCCAGCTGCTGCTCTGCCTTACCAAGATCGCCTTTTCCGATATAAGCGCCGCCTAACGCATAGGCCCAGATCCCATCGAGATAGGGTGCGCCTTGATATTCCGGGTCAGTAGCAAGGATTTTGTCCCACTGCCCGAAGATTTTATCCACGAGCCAAGGGGCTGCGACCTGCTTTTGCCTGCCAGGCATGCCATGAGAGCCATGCGTAGCCAATGCGCGCGCTTTGTCTGCAGCCTCGATGGCGACTTTATAGTTGCCTTGTACCGTTGCGGCATAGCGGATGAAATCTACCGCATGGCTCGCATGGATTTTGTGAGAAAGCGGATAGGTGCCTAAGTTTGGTAGCGGGCGATCACCCCATTGCTCAGCGAATGCGACGTCTACCGCCTGTGAGCGCTGGTTGCTCTCGATGGCTTTTTGATATTGGCCGACACGCACATAGATGTGGGCTGGCATGTGCACGACGTGCCCAGCGATGGGGACCGTCGCCTCGAGTGCGTCAGCCGAAACAAGTGCCCGTTCTGGCTCAAGAGATGCCTCAATCAAGTGGATATGCAAGTGCAATACCCCGGGATTGGTGAGATCGGTCGCCATAATATGCTCGAGAGCCTCCGCAACCGCCATGGTCTCAGCTTTTGGGTTGCCCTCACTGTCCCAATAATCCCAACGACCAATGGACATATAAGCGCCAGCATACAGTGCTGCGATGTCACTGTGGTCTGGGTAGCGTTGATTCAGCTCTCGCATTGCAGCGAGATAAGCCTGATCACGTTTGGCGTCGTCGCTGATTGACTCCTTGTCGTAAAGCACGTGTAGCGCGCGTATGAGTTCAGCTTCGATTGGAGTGGCGTTTTCGATTCTGTCAAGCGCAGCATTGATGGCTTTTAATCCCTCGCCTTTGGGGTCATCGGGCATCCTCGCGTAGCGGGAGTTAGGGTTAGGGCCCATCGCGTGTGCTAGCCCCCAGTAGGGCATGGGGTGCTCAGGATCATAGTGACTGGCTGTTTGGTAAGACAAAATAGCCTCCGGAAAATAGAACCCCCAAGCCAGCCTTAATCCTTGATCAAAAAATGCCTGCGCTTCTTTGCTCTTTGTCGAAATGGGTCGAGAGTAGGTCCCCGCTCTATCTATGATAGGCGCTAGGACCAGATCGGACTGTTTTCCATGATGGTCAGCAAACGCTGGGACAAGGAACGTCGCCACTGTGGCGGCGACACTGATCTGCAGCCAGCGTTTCGCTTGGCTCGCGACACTCGACGAACTGGCAATCTTCAAATATTTCTCCACATACCCCTCAAACAGTGGCACGGCGCATTCCTTTTATTGTTGTGTAATTGAACAACCTAACGCCTCACCCATGCGCCTGCAAGCGAGAACGACGGTGTTCGAATATCGCTCTATTAATCGGTAGCGCCTCGATCTGGCGCTGGTGTGCCTGCGATCACCTCAAAGAGAGACACTAGGAAAAGGTGCACCGCCGATCCAGTGTCGAGACGATGGGATTAAGTAAGGGAGAGAGTGAGAAGGTTTTTTGATTGTGCGAGGAGGTTTGCCATGACGTCGTGTATCTAACGCTCTCGCGATTCACGAGGTTGGTGACATTGGCGGGTTTAGTTAATTCCCATGAATTTAGTATCCTCATGCCTTACAATTAGCTGCAAGAAGATAGTGCTTTTTAGGCGTTTACAAGAGGGAATTTCCTCTTCGCTTGTATAAAAAACTGACGCTCTGGTAGGGACTCGATGCTTTGTTGCAGAGGTTTTGACTACGGCCTCGCGCCCTAGGATACGCCTCGGATTTGAATGATGACTGATGCCAAGATCTTAATCGTGGACGATATGCAGGAGAATCTGATTCTCCTTGACTTCGCATTGCGCCCATTTGAAGCAACGGTTGTTAAAGCTCGAAGTGGGTTCGAAGCAGAGGCCGCCTGCCTGGAAGATGAGTTCGTGCTAGTGATCATGGACGTTCATATGCCTGAGCGAGATGGGATCGAAACGGCCGAAATTATTCGGAAGTCAGAACTCAATGCATTGACCCCGATTATATTTCTGACGGCCGACACCACTGAATCGGAATTGCCCCGGTCTGCCTATCAGTCTGGCGCTGTCGACGTCATGTATAAGCCGCTTGAGGCCGTGCGACTGCGAGCCAAAGTGTCCGTTTTTCTTGATTTGTACTTAGAGCGACAAAAGACGCTTAATTTGATGGACACACTCAGGGCGGCCCAAGCGGATCAAATCGCGCAGGAGAAGGCACGAGCAGTGTCCTCGTTGATCGGGTCAATGTCCCACAGCCTCAATAACCAGCTATGTGTCGCGGAGGGGTTCGCCTCCGTACTGCTGGATGATGCCGCTGAGAATCAGGTCGTTTATCTAAAAAAAGTCATGGGAGCCATCCGGGAATCCACTGCGATGTTGCAGAAAGTGCAAAACCTCGTGGGAGCGGGCGCCTCGGGTGCTTCAAGACTAGAGCCTGCCGAAAAGGTGTTTTCGGAGTTCGAGCAAGGCCTACTTGCCATCGCGAGCGATACCAATCAATTTTCGGTGCAGCTTGATGAGACAGTTGCGTGCGTTGAGGTTCCATCGCGGTTGCCAAATGTCTTGATGTTTCCTCTCGTTCAATTTGTGTCTGAGCTTGCCCAAGGGATAGATGCGGTCACGCGATCTAAGTTCAATATCCAGTCCGTTGATCGGGGGGGAGACCAGCATTTAATGATTCGAATGTCGACATCTGGACTGCCTATTGACGAGGCCCTACTGGAAACAGTGAACGACTTTTTCGGGTCAGCGGATGTGACGGCTCAGGAGCGTGGCATAGCGATTGCCGGAGTGAAGAGCCTTATGGATTCGATGAGCGGGTCCCTTCACCTAGCGTCAACTGAGGCGGGTTTCGAAGTTGTCCTCGAAGCGCCGCTCACACAGTTGAGAAGACGCCTAGGCGACGCCAGCTAGGTCTTTTCGGGTGCTCTGGTAATGAGCAGTTTGGCGGCGGTCTTCCCTAATGCGCCGATTGGAATACCAAACGTGCGTGCTGATCGATTTGGAGTCACCGCGGCAGCATTGGCAGCATTGGCAGCATTGATTGATAGCGAAATAGCATTCAGAGTGGAGTTCGGTTAAGCACACAATTTACAAAGCAGACTTAAAGGTAAGTCGAAGCGCTCATACATGTGTTGAAGCGCTCATACCTTTAGAAAGGTGTGTATTGATACATGTAGTGATACATGTATTGAGACAAACTTAGAAGGTAAGGGTTGTGAGA
>Ga0181574_10002211_pt1 | contig 17911 bp, 18 predicted proteins | sample 101ome_24_FD_145600 | JGI IMG/M metagenome (GOLD analysis project Ga0181574, IMG submission 145600) | Coastal salt marsh microbial communities from the Groves Creek Marsh, Skidaway Island, Georgia - 101410AT metaG (spades assembly) | ecosystem: Environmental > Aquatic > Marine > Intertidal zone... | reverse complement strand
TACAAAGGGTGTGGGCTGCTCCACCCATGTCGAGGTTGGAGCTGGTCGACCCGAACGATTCATGAAAGCCTGAGGTTCGGGATTGGACAACGTTGGATTCAATGCGTTCGAAACTGCAAAAACATCGGCCGCCGATTCCCTCTCCAGCATGAACACTTCTCGCGCTTGTTGTGCTGAATGCTCAACTCGTTTTGGCTTGCTGAGTTGCTCAACGTGGAATCCTGACATCAGGGTGCGCTTTTCGAGTGAACACCCGGACAACAGAAGCCCGAGCGCCGCAACTGCGAATGCCCCAGTGAATCGGTCCAAGTGAGTGCGTGGTGAGCAATATGACATGCCGCTCAAGGTAAAGCAGTAAACCAGGGATAACAAAAAAAGCGGCCTGAAGCCGCTTTTCTCAATTCGTTGGTTCGAAGATCAATCCTCAATCACTTCCACTGAAAACGTATCGCCTTGTGCAATTTGCGTCACGATGTCCAGCCCCTCGGTTACCTTGCCAAAGCATGTGTGGTTGCGGTCGAGGTGCGCGGTCGCCTCGCGGCTGTGTACGATGAAGAATTGCGATCCGCCCACCCTGGCTATGATTGATATTCAGAGCCCTTGCAGTGCAATGAACAAGAACGTGCCGAGCGATACAGGAATCGCAATGAGCCAAGTGATGAAGCGCCGCATGCCTTTGGTGCTGTGACGTTGCCTCCACCAAGCCTCGAGTTTGGCTTCATCGCGCGCCAAAGCGAACCATTTTGCTGCGGATACGGCGAACATGGCCGCAATGACGAGCGTGAGGCCACTGAATCCAAACCAAAAGAATGATTGAGCCAGCGTTAACACAGCCAGGGCCGCCCGTATGCGCCCTTTCATATAGGCTCGTTTCTTCCATTTCTCCGCATCGAATTCCTTTTCTTTGACCAGGGTTTCGACGCTTTCAAGGCCAGGTGATGTACCCCGTTTTGCGCCCACCAAATTGCGGCGCAGGTTTTTGGATGTGTTGATTGCAATCGGATCAATTGCCATGACGCGCGGCATCAATACCGGAGCCGGTTCGTCGACCTCTATGACCCCCTCGTTTTCGATCGAAACATACACTGCTTGACGATTCTCGAACTCAATCTTGACTTGGTCTGGACCTTTTTGATCCGATTTATTGTGCGCGCGTTCGGCCGAATGAACGTGAAAGCCGGGCATCAAGGTGCGTTTTTGGAGCGAGCAGCCGGAGCCTGCGAACAATGCAAAACCGGCAAGAATAATGAGCGAAAAGGAAGGAATTGAAAATCGGAACATGCCCCATGATACAACAAAAGCGACCCGCAGGCCGCTTTTGTTGATGGTTCGTGAAGAATGAGCTCAGTTTTCAATGATTTCAACTGAAAACGTATCGCCTTGTGCAATTTGCGTCACGATGTCCAGCCCCTCGGTTACCTTGCCAAAGCATGTGTGGTTGCGGTCGAGGTGCGCGGTCGCCTCGCGGCTGTGTACGATGAAGAATTGCGATCCGCCCGTGTTGCGTCCGGCATGCGCCATCGACAACACGCCGAGATCGTGGTGTTGGTTATCACCATCGAGTTCGCAGTCGATGCTGTACCCCGGGCCGCCGTTGCCGATGCCGTTCGGGCAGCCGCCTTGTGCAACGAATCCCGGAATGACCCGGTGGAATTTCAGGCCGTTATAGAACCCTTCTTTTGCGAGTTTGACAAAATTCGCGACCGTCTTCGGCGCGTCGTTTTCAAAGAATTCCACGGTCATGGTGCCGCGGTCGGTGGAGATTTTAGCGTGCATGTGAATCAATTGCTGTGAATGAAAAAGCCTCCCGCAGTGGAAGGCTTTTCGTTGAGCGAGAAACGAGACTCGAACTCGCGACCCCAACCTTGGCAAGGAAGCAGTCAGCCCTCCTGGAGAGACTGCAAATAAAGGGTATTTGAAGTGATGAACAGGGAAAACTGGCACTAAAACTGGCAGTAAATGTCCTATTCAGTCCCTCGCTTGGTAAGAGACCAGCAAAACAAATACAGCATCGTCTTCTATGTCGATGGCAAGCCTACAGGATCTCCAATGGAAAGAAGTTTGGTATAACCTTGAATCCCAACTGATAGTTGGTTGTCGTGTGACAGTTCGCCCTGCCTGCATCATTCCTGCGGCGAACAAGATCGAGATGCTGTGCGTTTAGAGCAGATCGAAAATAAAGCGAGCGAAGGGAATTCACCGCATCATTTGAGAAGGTGCGTCGCTGGATATCTCTTACTGATCTCACGCACTATTCACAGACATTCTTTTGATATTTTTACGGTTTTTTTACAGCTTCAGTTCAGCAATAAATGCAAGTAATGAGTCAAAATATAAAAATTGTGGGGGTTGTCTTATTGGTTGTCCTGTTGTGCGCTTTGTCCCAATTCTTCTTGTTTTTGTTTGATTGGATGAAATTTTTGCTTCTAGCCTTCATGGGCTTGCCTTTGTTGTTTTTGGCTGTCAAACGGAAATCGAGTGGCAAGAAATACCTTTGGTTTAGCTTGGCGGGAATCGTCATCTCTTTGTTTTTGGGCATCAAGTACTACGCTTTCAGTTTAGAGGAGGAGGGATGGACTTTGGGCTCATGGAACATCGGGTCGACATCCCTTGTTGGGGCGGCAATGGAGTTTATATGGAGTGGAGATGAGAAGACATTGATCGAGCAGCACGCAGACTTTATTGCCTACAGCAATATCATCGTAACTTTCCTTTGCATTGCGATTTTCTTCATTCCCCAGCGCACGTTAAAACAAATGTGACGAGCGACCTCAATGCCCTACCATTTAAAAAAAATAATGCAGAAGTTTAAAACCATGGCACTCAAGGTGCTTTTTGAAATTTTGAGTGTGGGCGTTGCCTGGGTTGCAGGATTGATGTCCGTCGAAATCATTTCGGCCTATTTTGCAGAAAAAGGCTTCTCTAATTTGTGGGGGTTATGGTCTGATAAGTGGGTGGTCGACCACGAAACATTTTCCATTTTGGAGTGGACAATTGCAGCGGTTTTAGGATTTGTAATAATGCAATTGGTCAATAAATACTGGAGTCCATTTGTAGCGCGAGCCTTCAAACTGGAAAATACCGCTTGAAGTCTCAGTGGCTGCACAACGTCATTCCATAACGTCTTACTTTATGGCTTTTTTTGTTTCAGATCCTCTGAAACCCTTGCCACCAAAAGAAAAAGCCTCCCGCTGTGGAAGGCTTTTCGTTGAGCGAGAAACGAGACTCGAACTCGCGACCCCAACCTTGGCAAGGTTGTGCTCTACCAACTGAGCTATTCTCGCTTTTCCGCAAACCGCATTCGGTCTAAACGGACGGCAAATTTACGCAACACTGCGCGTGGTGCAAAGCGTCCGACCAAAAAACTTCATTTCCCCACTAATTTTTCGATGTTTGCGGCATGAATTACCTGGCGCATTTGGTGTTGAGTGGGGATGACACGGACCTCATGCTGGGAAATTTCATCGGGGATGCCGTCAAAGGTTCTCCCGAATCGCAATATCCAACCGCCATTGCTCGTGGCATTCGCCTGCACCGTTGGATTGATTCCACCGCTGACGGTCACCCGCTTGCACAAGAAGCCAGGGCGGCATTGCGACCGGTACTCGGACGGTTTTCAGGGGTAGGAGTGGATCTGCTCTACGATCATTTTCTCGCTCGTCAATTTGAAAAAGCGACAAAAGGAAAAGCGCTCGACGCTTTTGCTACCTGGGCGCACGCCGAGTTGATGCCTCGACAGGCGGAGATGCCCCTTCGCAGCCAGCGATTTTTCCAAGCCATGGTCGCTCACGATTGGCTTATCGGTTATGCCTCGCGCCCAGGAATGTTGGCTGTTTGCCGCGCCATGGATACGAGATTGGAAGCCCGATTGCACACCCCATCACCGCTGCATCGTCTGTTTGAGGCTGCGGATGCTGCGGGAACGCCTCGGCTGGAATCCGATTTCTTGGTTTTTTGGGAAGAAATCTCGGCTGACCGTGACGCGCTTGAATGGGCTTATGCCACTGGTGAAACGTTGGCTCAGAACTGAGGCGCTTTCCTTATCTTTGCCGCCATGGTAGTGGAAATGACCTATAACAGCGCTCGCACGGATTTGGTAATTCCTGAATACGGACGAACCATTCAGGAAATGGTGGATCATTTGAAGTCGATTGCGGATAAGGAGGAGCGAAACAAATGCGCCAATGCCATCGTGAGTGTCATGGGTTCTGTGGTCACCCAAGAAGGGGACAAAGAAGAGGTCCAAAAGAAATTGTGGGGCCAACTTTTTCTGATGGCCAATTATGATTTGGACGTGGATTGTCCATTTGAGCGTCCTACTCGTGAAAGCCGGGAGGAAGCACCCAATCGATTGAATTACCCGGGTGCTATGTCGCGTTTGGGCCACTACGGTCAATTGACGCGAGATTTAATTGAAAAGGCAAAAGGCTACGAAGAGGGCGAGGAGAAGGCCGCTTTGGTGGTCACCATTGCAAACCTTATGAAGCGTCATTTTCTGACGTGGAATAAAGCCACGGTCGAGCGCGCATTGATTGCCGAACAATTGAAAGAGATGAGCGGGGGCGCTTTAATTCTTCCCGAGGAAGCAGAACTCGTAAGTTCAGCGGAAATCCTGAAAAGCAAGCGCAAAACCAGTGATGCTCTTGATCGTCACAGGGGTAAAAAGCGAAAGCGCTAATCCCGCTCCCAAAGTTCAATTTTTGAGGTTGAAAAGTTTTCGAAGCGTCATACGCTTCCGCGGAGTCGCGCCGTTAATTCGAAGAGCAAATAGCGACTAAGGGCAAACTGAGCAATGACCTCGTGCCGTCGGGTTCGCTATGGCATAAAAGACGAACAACATGTCCAGTTTTATCATCGAGGGAGGCCATCAATTAAAAGGTGAAGTGGTGCCTCAAGGCGCAAAAAATGAAGCCTTGCAAATCGTTTGTGCGGTCCTGCTTACCCCAGACCCCGTGACCATTTCGAACTTGCCGGATATCGTCGATGTCAATAAATTGATTGATTTGCTGGCCGGCATGGGCGTCAAAATTCAACGCAAAGGTCCAGGCACGTTCCGTTTTCATGCTGATGACGTGAACCTCGACTATTTCAAGACGGAAGAGTTCAGGCAGAAAGGCGGGTCATTGCGCGGCTCCACCATGATCTTGGGACCATTACTGGCTAGGTTTGGCGTGGGTGCGCTGCCGAAACCTGGTGGGGATAAAATCGGCCGCCGCCGCATGGACACGCACTTTATCGGATTTGAAGCCTTGGGTGCGACGTTTGAATATGATTCGAAAACTGGATTCTTTGAGGCCAAAGCACCTGGCGGATTGCGCGGCACGGACATGCTCCTCGATGAGGCATCGGTCACGGGTACCGCCAACATCGTCATGGCTGCCTGCATGGCAAAAGGGACCACCACCATCTACAATGCCGCTTGTGAACCGTACCTCCAACAACTTTGTAAAATGATCAACCGCATGGGCGGGAAGATCAGTGGCATTGGTTCCAACCTGCTTACAATCGAAGGCGTCGAGTCGCTCGGCGGCACGGACCACCGTTGCCTCCCCGATATGATTGAAATCGGTAGTTTCATCGGATTGGCGGCCATGACCCGAAGCGAGATTACCATCAAGGACGTGGCGTACGACGAGCTGGGGGTCATACCGAAGGTATTCCGGCGCTTGGGCATCCAACTCGAGCGGCGGGGCGATGATATCTTCATTCCGGCGCAAGATTCGTATGAAATTGACACCTTCATCGACGGATCAATTTTGACGGTCTCCGATGCACCTTGGCCGGGATTCACTCCCGATTTGCTTTCCATCGTTTTGGTGACTGCGACGCAAGCCAAAGGCAGCGTACTCGTGCACCAAAAAATGTTCGAGAGCCGCCTCTTCTTTACGGATAAACTCATCGATATGGGCGCTCAGATCATCCTGTGCGACCCGCATCGCGCGACGGTCATCGGGCTGAACCGCCAGAGTCCATTGCGTGGTGTAACCATGACTTCACCGGATATCCGAGCGGGAGTTTCGCTCCTCATAGCGGCCCTATCCGCGGAAGGCCAATCGGTCATTCACAACATTGGACAGATCGATCGCGGCTATCAAGACATAGAAGGAAGGTTAAAAGCGTTGGGTGCACGTATTGAAAGGGTCGATTGAATGCGTAAATTGCATTCATGATATTGAAGACCATTTCAGGCGTTTTGTTATTGGGAGCCGTTGTGCTCGCGCCCATTTCAACTTCCAACGCGCCAAAATCCGCGGCTACGCATGATTTCACGCACGTCACACCGACCCATCGTGTGGGTACTGGCATTGGTGACACTGCCCCCGAAATCGCGCTGACCAACCCCAAGGGCAAAACCATGAAGCTCAGTGAACTCCGTGGCAGTTTGGTACTGGTCGATTTTTGGGCATCTTGGTGCGGCCCTTGCCGCCGTGAGAACCCGAACGTGGTCAATGCGTACAACAAATACAAGAAGGCCAAATTCAAGAGCGCTGACGGATTTGAGGTGTTTAGCGTTTCCCTCGATAGCGATGTAGCTCGCTGGGAATCGGCCATCAAACAAGATGAATTGGATTGGAAATGGCACGTTTCAGACTTGAAACGTTGGCAGAGTGAAGCGGCTGCGGTTTATGGTGTGAACTCCATTCCCATGAGCTTTTTAATCGACGAAAATGGTGTCATCGTTGCGAAAAATTTGCGCGGTTTCGAATTGCATCGCAAAATCGATCAGCACGTCGCGTCTTTCTAACTGACAGGTTGTCTGACACGACCGCCTTGGCATTGGATTTGACCTAGTCGAGTCAAATCACGCAGAGAAACCATGGACATGAATACGTCGAAAGTGGAGGAAACCCCTGTAAACGCGAACGAAGCGGAAGAGACTCAAGCTACGGAGGCGGCGGAGTTAGAACAAGAACAACCTGACAACGGCGACAACGAAACGGCAGCTAGTGAGGAAGAGCAGACGGATTGGCAGGATCGGTATCTGCGCCTTTACGCCGAATTTGACAACTTCCGCAAGCGCACCATGCGCGAGCGTGGAGACTTGATTCGCAATGCATCGAAAGATGTCTTGGAGAAGTTGTTGCCGGTGTTGGATGATTTTCATCGAGCTTCGACAGCAGCTGAAGGCGCAGCGGATGTCAACGGCATCCGAGAAGGTCAGCAGTTAATCTACAACAAACTGAAGCAAATTTTGAAAGCCCAAGGTGTGGAGGAGATCGAGGTCAAGACTGGTGATGCGTTCGACGTGGATCTGCACGAGGCCATTACCCGCATCCCGTCTCCAGAACTTTCAGGAAAGGTGGTGGATGTCGTGGAGGCAGGTTACACATTGAATGATTCCGTAATCCGCTACGCCAAGGTGGTGGTCGGCGAATAATACGACGCAAAGCGAAACTCGAAACGAACGGCATGGCGAAGCGCGACTACTATGAAATCCTCGGTGTCGATCGAAGGGCATCTGGATCGGACATTAAGAAAGCTTACCGCAAGTTGGCATTGAAGTACCACCCGGATAAAAACCCGGGAGATGCGGTAGCAGAAGAAAAATTCAAGGAGGCGGCTGAAGCTTATGAAGTATTACAAGACGATCAAAAGCGAGCCCAATATGACCGATTCGGTCACGATGGACTGAGAGGAGGACCTGGCGGTGGTGCAGGATTTGGAGGGATGAACATGGAGGACATCTTCAGCCAATTTGGGGATATTTTCGGAGGTGCATTTGGAGGCGCAGGAGGAGGTCAAGGCGGCGGTCGCCGTCGACGGATGAAGGGCTCAAACCTGCGCATCAAGGTGAAATTGACGTTGGAGGAGATTGCCGAAGGTGTTGAGAAAAAAGTCAAGGTGTTCAAACAGGTTCAAGCTGAAGGCGCCGAGTACAGCGATTGCCAAACATGTGGAGGAACAGGCCAAGTTCGCCGCGTTCAAAACACCATATTGGGCCAAATGCAAACCGCATCCACTTGTCCCCAATGCCAAGGCAGTGGTCAGTCGGTAAAAAAGCGTCCTTCTGGATCTGATGAGTGGGGAATGGTCCGCAAAGAAGCTGTGGTGACCATCGAAATCCCAGCGGGAGTCGAGGACGGCATGCAATTGAGTGTGCGCGGCGAAGGCAATGGTGCACCGATGGGAGGGGTTCCCGGTGACCTGTTGGTCGTGATCGAAGCGATCCCGCACGAAACGCTCCAGCGCAACGGGAAAAATCTGCACTACGATTTGTACATTCCTTTCACCGATGCGGCATTGGGAGCTTCTGCTGAGGTACCGCTCGTTGGCAGCAAGGCGAAAATCACCATTGAACCGGGCACCCAAAGCGGACGTATCGTGCGCTTGCGCGGAAAGGGCTTGCCTGCAGTGGACAGCTATGGCAACGGAGATTTGCTCGTCAACATCAACGTTTGGACTCCGAAAAAGCTCACGAACGACGAACGGGAATTGCTCGAAAAACTGCGGGACTCGGAGAATTTCCAGCCTGACGCCAATCACCAAGAGAAAGGCTTTTTTGACAAAGTCCGCGATATGTTCACTTGATGGTTAATTTGGTGCCATGCACGATTCACCTGCGTTGGACATCTCGGCCATTGAAAAGACCTTCGGCACGCAGCGCGCGCTGGACAGCGTAGGCTTCAAGGTGCCCCAAGGCAGGATTTTTGGGCTGCTCGGCCCCAATGGTGCAGGCAAAACCACCTTGTTGCGCATGCTCAACGGTATCACCGCGCCCGATGCAGGGGAGATTTCTTTTTTCGGCGAGCGGCTCGAACGGGAGCATCTGCCCCAAATCGGATATCTGCCAGAGGAGCGCGGACTTTACAAATCCATGCGTGTCGGTGAGCAGGCATTGTATTTCGCCCAATTGCGAGGGATGGATAAAAAGGAGGCGAGATCCAAGCTGCGGGGGTGGTTTGAACGGTTGGAGGTTGACGGTTGGTGGAATAAAGAGGTCAGTGAGGTCAGCAAGGGCATGGCGCAGAAAATCCAATTCATCCTTTCTATTCTGCACGAACCGCGCTTGTTGATTCTCGATGAGCCCCTCAGCGGATTTGACCCGATCAATGCGCAACGCGTCCGAGATGTGATCACCGATTTGAAGGCGAAAGGTAAAACGACCATCCTGTTGTCGACGCACGACATGGGGAGTGTCGAGGAATTGTGCGATGAGGTCGCTTTGCTCAATCAAGGCCAACTCGTCTTGCAAGGGGCTGTCCCGGAATTGCGCGAATCCGCCCGAGATGGCCGCGTCGAAGTCACCTTCCGCGATACGGTTATGGCGTTTACCGTCGCCCTCGGTGCCAGTGCCGAACTCCTGCACGTAGCCGAAAAGGATACCGTGCGCGGAGAGCACAAAGCCATGCTTCGCCTGCCCGCCCGAACCGATACGGCGGAGTGGCTTCATTGGATTTCGGGCCAAGTGGCCTTAACGTCATGCACGCCTTGGCAACCGGGAATGCGCGAAATCTTCATTCAGGCCGTTGAAAAGCAAACCCCAACGACCGCATGAGCCGACTCAAACACATCATATTCCGAGAATGGTACACGCGCGTTCGGCGCCGCGCATTCATTTTAGGTACGTTACTCGTACCGGTATTGATGGCGGGATTGATCGGATTTGTGGTTTGGATGGAACAGGCAGAAACCGAGCATCACAAGGTGTTGGTGGCAGATTTGGCCGGCTTGGTGAGTTATGAAGATTCCACATGGAATGCGTGGGTTCCGATTTGTCCTGAGTGCTTTCCAGAACGGGAAAATTTGGAATACCGATTTACCGATCGCACCCTTGAGGATGCAGAATTTTTAGCGTCTGATTACACCTTCATGGTGTTTTTTGATGATGGCATATTGCAGCATGCGAGTGCCAAATTTGTGTACGACCGTGCGCCCTCCTTAAGCGTCCAAAATCAAGTTGAACGTGACCTTTCAGCGGCCATCGAACGGTTCAAGGTCAAGGAAGAGTTGGCGCTTGATTATGCGACCTACAAGCGCTTGAAAACCAAAGTGAGTCTCATCGGAGAGGATGTCGTTACCAAGGATGGCAACGCAACGGGTCGAACGGCGATTGGGTTCATGTTCAGTTTTTTCATGTTCATTCAAATACTCGTATACGGCATGCATGTCATGCGCGGTGTGATTGAGGAAAAAGCCAACCGGATTGTTGAAGTTGTTATCAGTGTCGTCAAGCCCATTGAGCTGATGACGGGAAAGATCATCGGGATTGGATTGGTCGGGGTGACGCAGGTGATGGCGTTGTCATTGCTCGGATTTGTGGTGTTTCAGGTTGGTGGAGTGTCGCTGGAAATGACTGGGATGTTGCAAGCCGCGGCTAACGAAAACGTCACCGTCGATTTCGAAACGTGGATGGCATCGAATGATGCAGTCGGATTTTTGTTGGATGTGAATTGGCCGCTCATGATTGGTACGGCGTTGGTCTATTTCATCGCGGGATTTTTTATGTACGCAGCAATTTTCGCGGCCATCGGATCGGCCGTGGAGCACGAATCCGATGCGCAATATTTAATGCTTCCGGCCATGCTACCACTGGTGGCCTCTTATCTCATTGCAGCGATGGCGATGGAAAATCCGGAAGGCCAAATCGCCTTGATCGGATCCTTTGTTCCTTTCACGGCGCCGATTCTAATGTTAATTCGACTTCCCTTGGGGGTGGAATGGTGGGAATTGGCCGCTTCGCTAGCTGGCGTCATTGCAACCGCCTACATTTTGGTCATGCTTTCTGCCCGCATTTTTCGTACGGGCATCCTCATGCACGGGAAAAAAGTCACATTCAAAGAACTGGTGCGGTGGTTGCGCCATGACTAAAACCGAACCATGGCTGAAGCTCCCTCTTCCCCCGATTGGAGTCGCCGCGCTGCTGTGGTGGATTGCGGAACAAATTTATTTACCATGCTCGTCGCATCCTGCCAACCCTCGGGGTGGGAAGAACAAATTGTTTTGCGCCGGCCCGTTTTCATCGGCCAAGGCGGTTTTCGGAGCCGCACCATCGTGCCCGATCGTTTTGCTCGAGGATTGGATGCTTTGCGCGTTTTGCATCAGGCGGCCGAGAACTACGAAGTGGATATTGTGCGGATTATCGGGACAAGCGCACTCCGCGACGCGCTGAACGGTGATGCGTTTGCGACGCAAGTTCGCCGCGAATTGGGATGGGAACTGGAAGTCATTGATGGCAACGCAGAGGCTCATCTCATTCACGATGGTGCAGCACAAACCTTGGGGGAAACGCCTGGCCCGGTGTTGGTGATGGATATCGGCGGTGGCAGTGTGGAATTCATTGTAAGCAGCAAGGAGGGAGGTGTTTGGACGGCTGTCGATTGGGTGAGTTTAGATGCAGGGGTAGGCCGGCTCGAAGAATTTGGTAAACCAACCGATCCGCTCGGACAAGAAGGAGTCAATCGTTATCGTGCATTTTTGACGGAAACGCTAGCTCCAGTCCGATCCCTCATTCAGGCTCATAGCCCATTGGCTTTAGTGGGCAGCAGTGGATCTTTTGATACGTTTGCAGACCTATTGAATGCGGATGCTCAAGCACCGCTCAAAGAGTTAGGCCGCGACCGATTAAGCACCCTGCATCGACAGTTGGTTGAATGCTCAATCGAGGAACGACATCGGATGCCGGGCATGTCACCGGCGCGGGCGCGCCTGATTCCGTTGTCTTCCATGTTGTTACAACACGTACTGAATGAATTGCCACCTGTGGTCCAGGTGTTGCGTTCACCTTATGCATTGCGCGAAGGAGCGATGCACGGAATTTGGCAACATCTTTGCAAAGAATTGGGCCAATAACGCAAGACCATGAAGAAGTCGCCTAAAATTTTGATCATCGACGATGAAGCTCCCATCCGCGCCAGTTTGAGGGAGATTTTGGAATATGAAGATTTTTTGGTCTCAGAGGCCGAGGATGGGGCGGAGGGCGTCAAGCTCGCTGGCAAGTTTGCGTTTGATGTGATCTTCTGTGACATCAAAATGCCCAAAATGGATGGCTTGGAAGTGCTGGGAATTCTGATGGAAAAAGGAACGAACAGCCGCATCATCATGATTAGTGGGCACGGAACTGTGGAAACGGCTGTCCAAGCCATCAAGCAAGGGGCCTTCGATTTTATCCAAAAACCCCTGGATTTGAACCGCATTTTACTCACGGTGAGGCATGCACTTGATCAGGGCCAATTGGAGGCTGAAACGGAGCGGCTCACGCGCAAAATTCAAGGCGAACGCTCTACCGCCATTGTGGGGGAATCGACCGAAATTCGAGACATCGTAGCCCTCATTTGCACGGTCGCACCCTCGGACGCCCGTGTGCTCATCACCGGTGCCAATGGCACAGGAAAGGAATTGGTGGCGCGGCAACTTCACGAACTGAGCACACGTCACGATGGCCCGTTCATCGAGGTAAATTGCGCAGCCATTCCATCCGAGTTGATCGAAAGTGAATTGTTCGGTCACGAAAAGGGAGCGTTTACGAGTGCCGTGAAACAACGGAAGGGCAAATTCGAACAAGCCCAAGGCGGTACCCTGTTCTTGGATGAAATCGGAGACATGAGCGCTTCAGCCCAAGCCAAAGTCCTGCGAGCCTTGCAGGAAAATAGGATCTCCCGTGTAGGCGGTGAGCAGGAAATTGAGGTGGACGTTCGCGTGGTCGCAGCCACCAACAAAAATCTCCGACAAGCCATCGAGGCGGGAGAATTCCGTGAAGATCTTTTTCATCGGTTGGCCGTCATTCCGGTGCACGTGCCTGCTTTGAATGACCGGCGCAGCGACGTTCCGCTCTTGGTTGACCATTTTTTGAAGGCCATTTGCGAACAACACGGTCGGGTGCTATTGGACGTCACTGCAGAAGCCATGGAGATGCTCCAAAACGCCAATTGGACCGGTAACATTCGCGAGTTGCGCAACGTCGTGGAGCGCTTGGTTATTTTGACTCCGAAAGGCGAAGCAATCGATGCAGAACGCGTGAAGCGTTTTGGCGCGCTCTCGGACTAAATCAACGGAGTGCTGGGGATTTCTTTGGTCTAATCCATTCAATTTGTGTGGGTTGAAAGGCAACCTTTGTACAAAGGACACGTCTTTTTATTGAACACAACTCTTTCCAAGATGGGCAATATTGGATTTTTCGGTATCGAAATGAGCGGCCCCACTGTGGCTGCGACGGTATTCTTGGCTGTAATCGCCATCGGTGCCAATTGTAAACTCTTCATGAAATGCGGACAGCCTGTTTGGGCGGCCTTGATTCCCGGTTACAACGTCGTTGTAGCCATGCGCATCCTCGGTCGACCAGACGCACATGCTTTGTTGTTTTTAGTCCCCTTTTTCAATGTTTACTTTTTCTTTAAAACCGTCATTGAATTGGCTCAGGCGTTCGGTAAGCACACCACAACGGACTTCGTTTTGGCTTCCGTGTTCAACGTGTTTTATGTGCTCAACTTGAGTTTGGCCTATCAAGAAGAATATGAAGGGCCAGTTTACGGAGTTGCTGCGAAATCAGCTTCCAATTTACAAACGGCCTAAAGCTATCCGCTTAACACATACGTCCCTTCGGGGGCAACCAAAAAAGGCGCCTGTTGGCGCCTTTTTCATTGAGACTTTTTACGGAGATCAAAGGATGCCCTTTGCTTGCTCCAGTGCTGCGGGGATGCCATCTGCTTTTTTACCGCCTGCGGTGGCGAAGAATGCCTGACCGCCGCCGCCGCCTTGGATGTGCTGAGCGAGTTCTCGAACGAGGGTCCCGGCGTTGAGATCACGCTCTGCAATCAAATCATCGCTGATGGCCACCGTCAAGGTGACTTTGCCGCCAGTCTGTGAGCCGAAGACGCCAAAAAACGGTGCGCGCTCGTTTTTGAGTTGAAAGGCGATGTCCTTGATGGCTCCTGCGTCCAAGGGAAGCTCACCAATAAATGTATTGACCCCCTTGATGACTTCGAGGTTGCTGGCCAAATCCGACTTCGCTGCAGCGGCTTCCTTCTGCTTGATGGCATCCATTTCTTTCTGCAACGTGGCCAATTTCTGTTGCATGTCCTCGACGGCTTTGTTGAGGTTGGCCGGTGCCTTCAACAGTTGCTTCAAAGCTTCCAGTGTTTGCTGTTCTTCCTTCACAGAGGCCAACGCCGCAGATCCAGTAATCGCTTCAATGCGACGGATGCCAGAAGCTACGGCAGTTTCTTGGGTAATGCGGAAAAGGCCCAATGCTCCTGTGGCAGGGGCATGTGTCCCGCCGCACAATTCTTTTGAAGAATCGAATTCTATCATCCGAACTACGTCGCCGTATTTCTCACCGAAAAGCATCATGGCCCCGCTTGCCTTGGCATCATCCAAGGAGAGTGCACGGTGTTCGACCAGCGGGTGATTGGCCAAGATTTTATCATTGACTTGCTGTTCCACGGTAAGCAATTCATCGGAGGTCATTTTTGAAAAATGAGAGAAGTCAAATCGCAGCGAGTCCGCTTTCACCAGCGAGCCCTTCTGCTCCACATGGGTTCCCAAAACATCACGCAGCGCTTCGTGCAACAAATGAGTGGCGGTGTGATTGCGCTGGGTGTTGTCCCGGCGATCCTGGGTGACGCGCGCCACGAAGGTGGCGCCTGTATTTTCTGGTAGGGAATTGGTAAAGTGAACGATTAGGTTGTTCTCTTTTTTCGTGTCCCAAATGGACAACGGTTTGCTTGCTGTATTTCCAACTTCTGTGAGTTCACCAGCGTCACCAACCTGACCCCCGCCCTCGGGATAGAAAGGTGTCACGTCCAGAACGAGTTGGAAGAATTTTTTGTTTTTCGTCTCCACCTCGCGATATTTCAAGATTCGGCATTCGCTTTCGCGTTGGTCGTAACCCACAAAAACGCTCTCGGTATCATCGTGGACCTGCACCCAGTCATCCGCACTCAATTTCCCTGCCGCCCGACTGCGTGCCTTGGTTTCCTCCATGGCTTTTTCAAAGCCCGCTTCATCCACTGTAACCCCTTTTTCTCCCGCCATCAACGCTGTGAGATCCACAGGAAATCCAAAGGTGTCATACAATTCGAAAACCACTTCTCCAGGAAGTTCCTTTTGTGCGGAGAATTCATCCAGCCGAACCTCTAACCGCTCGATTCCCTTCGCCAGTGTGCGCAGAAACGATTCTTCCTCTTCCTGAATGACACGCTGAATAAGTGCTTGCTGGGCTTTGAGTTCGGGAAAAGCATCACCCATTTGGGCGGCCAAGGTTTCCACAAGCGCATGCATAAACGGCTCCTGTAGCTCGAGAAACGAATAGCCGTAGCGGATGGCTCGACGCAAAATGCGGCGAATGACATAGCCTGCACCGGTGTTTGAAGGCAATTGGCCGTCAGCGATGCTGAATGCCACAGCTCGAATGTGGTCGGAGATGACACGGAAAGCGATGTCTGCTTTCGAGTCGGTTCGGCCATACGTTTTGCCGCTCAAGGTTGCGATGCGGTCGAGCAGGGGCTGGAAAACGTCGGTGTCGTAATTCGATTTTTTGCCTTGCATGGCCATCGCCAGGCGCTCGAATCCCATTCCGGTGTCGATGTGCTTATTCGGCAGAGAAACCAGAGAGCCATCGGCCATGCGGTTGTATTGCATGAACACAAGGTTCCAAATTTCGACGACCTGTGGGTGGTCGGCGTTCACCAATTCATGTCCGGGGATAGCGGCTTTTTCGGCGTCATCCCGCAAGTCAATGTGAATCTCAGAACACGGCCCACAAGGCCCTGTTTCGCCCATTTCCCAGAAATTGTCCTTCTTCGACGCTTGGAGGATACGCTCTTTCGGAACCCATTTGGACCAAATTTCAGCAGCTTCGGAGTCTGCCTCCAGTCCATCTCCCTCGTCTCCTTCAAACACGGTAACATACAAGTGCTCTTCATTGAGGCCGTAGACCTTGGTCAATAATTCCCATGCCCAATCTATGGCTTCCTGCTTGAAATAATCACCAAAAGACCAATTGCCCAACATTTCGAACATCGTGTGGTGGTAGGTGTCCACACCCACCTCTTCCAAATCATTGTGCTTTCCGCTCACACGCAAACATTTCTGGGTGTCGGCGATTCTCGGGTGCACTACGGGACTGTTTCCGAGGAATAAGTCTTTGAACGGATTCATCCCAGCATTGTTAAACATCAGCGTGGGATCGTCCTTAATGACCATAGGCGCCGATGGCACGATTTCATGTCCTTTGGAGGCGAAAAACTCAAGAAAACGTTCGCGAATCAGTTTGGATTCCATAGCGTGAGGGCGCGTTCAAGGCCCGTTTTTTGGTGATTATGCACTGCAAAAATCCATAAAAGAGTTTCCTGTACAGCGGCTACCCCAAATTAAAATTGCACATTTGCATGGTTATGGCGAAGCGTTTTCACAAAATCCGATACAACGAGACGACGTTGCAAATGGAGGAGACTCCGTTTGGACTGAAGGATTATGTCTTGTTGGTCGCGAAGCGTTTGGCTGTATTTACTGCTATTTCAGTTGGAAGCGTGTACATTTTTGACACGTATTTTGAAAGCCCGACGGACCGGGCACAGCGCCGAGAAATTGCATTTTTAGAGGAGCGGTTGACAAAATTGGACGATGATATGAGGGACATGGCGGTCATTTTGAATGACCTCAGTGACCGCGATGACGCCATTTACCGTTCGATTTTTGGTGTTGAGTCGTATCCAAGTCATTTGCGCAATCCAGGAGTTGGTGGTCTTGATCGCTCACGAAGGTTGCGTGGCTACGATCACTCGGAGGCGGTGATCTCTTCTGAGGAACGTTTGGCTGAATTGCAACGAAGGCTGGTGGCGCAAAGCCGTTCCTTTGATGAAGTATTGGAGCTTGCGAAAAACCAATCGGAATTGCTCAAGTCGATTCCGGCCATTCAACCTGTACGAAACGAGGACTTGAGGCGGATGGCGAGTGGTTATGGGTATCGAATTCACCCCATTTATAAGGTGAGGAAAATGCACTACGGCATGGACTTCTCTGCACCTACGGGTGCGGAAATCTTCGCCACGGGCGATGGCGAAGTGATCCTTGCGAAGCGCACTTGGAACGGTTTCGGCCGGCACGTCATCATTCGTCACGGCTTTGGTTATGAGACGCTGTATGCGCACATGAGCAAAGTGCTGGTGCGTAAAGGCCAAAAAGTGAAGCGTGGAGAAGTCATCGGATTGGTAGGTTCTACGGGTACGTCAGTTGCTCCGCACCTACACTACGAAGTACACAAGGACGGGCGCAAGGTCAATCCCGCCCAGTATTACTTCAATGATCTGTCGCCTGAGCAGTATGAAGAAATGCTGCGCCAATCGGCAAATTCAAATCAGTCGTTCGACTGATGAAGCGACAGAATCGTCGCTAACCCATTCAATTCGTATGACTTAACTAGGAGTTTCGCGAAATTCTGCGTAATATTCGTAGCGTATGCCGTTCAATAAACCCATCGAAAAGCGCTATTTCACCATCACGGAAGTGTCGGAGCAATTGGGATTGAATGCCTCACAGTTGCGGTATTGGGAAAAGGAGTTCACTCCGTTGAAGCCCCGAACGAATGCACGCGGTAAGCGATTTTACACAGCCAGCGATGTGCAGATCATCCAACAAATCGCTTGGCTTGTCAAAGAACAGAGATACACCATCGACGGCGCCCGTCGTGCAATGAAAAAGCGAAGTGAAGTTGCTGCGGCCATGGCCAGTGAGCAGGCGGCTGCGCAAGAACCAGTTCAGCTCGACAAAACAGCGCTCCTGCAGCGGTTGCATGCTGTGCGCGCTCATCTTGTTGAGTGGGAAAAGCGATTAGGCTGAAGCCTGCCAACGCTTGCCTGGCATCAAGTAATTTTTCACGTAATCATGGATGGCGTCTTCGAGCGTGGAGAAGGGCCGTTCAAAACCAATGCTGCGCAATTTGCCCATATCGGCTTCGGTGAAGTATTGATAGGTA
>Ga0181574_10002202_pt1 | contig 17942 bp, 12 predicted proteins | sample 101ome_24_FD_145600 | JGI IMG/M metagenome (GOLD analysis project Ga0181574, IMG submission 145600) | Coastal salt marsh microbial communities from the Groves Creek Marsh, Skidaway Island, Georgia - 101410AT metaG (spades assembly) | ecosystem: Environmental > Aquatic > Marine > Intertidal zone... | reverse complement strand
GAAGAAGGCAGCAGAGGAAGCAGCCAAGAAGAAAGCAGCAGAGGAAGCGGCTAAGAAGAAGGCAGCAGAGGAAGCGGCAAAGAAGAAGGCAGCAGAGGAAGCAGCCAAGAAGAAAGCAGCAGAGGAGGCGGCAAAGAAGAAGGCAGCAGAGGAAGCAGCCAAGAAGAAAGCAGCAGAGGAAGCGGCCAAGAAGAAAGCAGCAGAGGAAGCAGCCAAGAAGAAAGCAGCGGAGGAAGCAGCCAAGAAGAAGGCAGCAGAGGAAGCGGCCAAGAAGAAGGCAGCAGAGGAAGCGGCCAAGAAGAAAGCAGCAGAGGAAGCGGCCAAGAAGAAAGCAGCAGAGGAAGAGAAAAATAATAAAGACAAGGATAAAGGGGATAAACCAATTAGACCATAATTTCAAAAGATGAATTAGAACGAATTCCGCTCAAATATTTGGGCGGAATTTTTTAATGCCTTGTTTTAAGCGATTATTGGATTGGATTTAATTTTTAAAAATCATTTCATCTAACTATATTCGCAGACTATTTTAGAATTTTAGAACAAATGGCGATTATTGGTAAGATCAGAGAGAAGTCATGGTTAGTTTTAATAGTGGTTGGCGGAGCACTATTCGCGTTTATCATGACAGACTGGCAAAGCATGTTCGGATCAACAGGATATGAGTTTGGTTATGGATTGGTGAATGGAGAGCAGGTTGACATGAACAGCTTCGAACAGGAGGTGCAGGAACAACAGAGGAATGCTGATATGAATGCTCAAGCTCAAGGGCAACAGCCGCAACCAATTAATAGAGACCAGCTCTGGAATAGTTTTGTTGAAGACATAGTAATTGATGAAGAATTAGAAGCTCTCGGGATATCTGTAAGCGAAGATGAATTAGAATCTTACATGTATGCTCGTGATGGTTTCGCCCCGTTGCCTGATCTTGCACAAAGCTTTAAAGATTCTTCTGGAAACTTCAGCGCACAGATGCTCCAGGCGAGAATCACAGAAATGGAGAATAGTGAAGATGCTCAGCAGCAAGAGATTTGGAATAATTACAAAGAATCATTGATCGCAAGGAGAGAACAAGATAAGTTCAAACAATTACTTGCGCAGTCTGTTTACATAACTGACCTCCAAGCCAAAGATGAGTACTATGCTCAGCAAGAGGTGAAGAGCATATCATTTGTGCTTCAAAGGTATTCTTCTGTAACAGACGATGAGGTGGACGACTCAGACAAAAACCTAATTACATATTGGGAAGACCATAAGGAGGATAAAGAATATGAAATTATTGATCCGGTAAGAGAGATAAATTATATTGATTTCTTCCTCGACCCTAGCGCCGAGGACTCTGCAAAATTTGAATCCGAGTTAAATAGAATTAAAGCGGAATTTGCAACAACAACGAACGATTCAACATTCGTGTTAAAGAACAGTGAGTCAAGAATTTATACAAGTGGACCATACAGTACAGCAGTTCCTGAAAATAATCCAAATGCGAATACGCTACCATTCAAATATCCAGCGAAGATTGACACAGCATTCACACGTGCGGCCGTTGGCGATATTGTAGGGCCCTTTGTGAGCGAAGGAACGTATAATATTGCAAAGGTGATAGGTTTTACAAAAGATACAATCAACGCACGACATATCTTGTTAAAGGTTGAACCGGACGGGTCGAACCTTGAGGCCATGGATAAATTAGCGGATAGTATTCTTAATGTTGTGAACAAAGCAAACTTTAAAGAATACGTAGCAAAATACAGTACGGATCAAGGATCTAAAATCAATGGAGGAGAACTTGGAGACTTCTTCTTCTCAAAGATGGTTCAGCCCTTTGCAACGTATTGTGCAAACGAACCGATTGGAAAGATTGGTAGAGTAAGATCTCAATTTGGAATACATATCATTGAGGTTCTAGACCGAAGAGGACGCGAATTTCCGAGGTTAGCTGTTGTTCAGAAAACGTTGAAAGCTAGCCAGAGCGCAATCGACGATAAGGAGCAAATGATCTATGATTTGTTATTCAAGATGTCAAGCGAGATGGATAAAGCATCCAGCAACTACAGCAGAGTTCAAATCTTTGATTCTATTGCCACAGAAGCAATACGATTTCCTCGTAAACTCAGTATAAAAGAGTACAAACCACAGGTCCCAGGGATCAACACTGTAACGGCACAAAACAGTATGTTAAAATTGGCTTACAAAGACGGCGCCCAGGTGGGCGACCTCGTAGGCTCTCCTGTCAGAGATAAAAATCGACTTATTTTGGCCTGTGTTTCTGGAATCAAAGAAAAAGGTGCGCCGACTTTCGACGAGATGAAAGAGAAGGTGAGGTTAAATTACAAACGTGACAAGAAAGCCGAAATCCTGATGTCTGAAATGGGCAAGGCCAAGACGATTAATGAACTTCAAAATCCGGAGAAAGGGATCAATATTCTACAAGCTGAAGTTACATTTTCAGCGCCCCAAATTAGAGGGGCCGGGAATGAACCAGCTATCGTCGGAGCAATCTTTTCAGGGTTGAAAGATGGAGAAACGACGAAGCCAATCAAAGGTAAACTTGGAGTATACATGATCAAGATTGAAAAAACAACCGACGCGCTTGCACCTGCCAATTTCGATAAAGAGAAAGACCAGCTTACTGGCTCTCTTCGAAGTGTTATTCAGAGTAAAGCGATGGACGGATTAAAGAAAAGATCGGAAATCATAGATAATCGCGCATTTTTCAATGCAAACATCAGGAGATAGTTAAATCGGGCAGCACTCTTTTTTAAACAGTGTAATTACACCCTGGTAAAGAGCGAATAATCCCTCTTAGTTCAAGTTGTAGTAATTCTACATTTAGTTTAGAAATAGATAGGTTAAGCACCAAAGAAATTTCGTCAATGGATACGGGAGCTTTCAACCGAATAAAACTGTACAATTCACTTTGAATTGGGTTGAGGCCAATTGGCAAACTTTTCTGTGTGATTTTCTTTTTCTTTGCTTTCCACCCCATTTCTTTTAAAAAGAGATCTTTGTTCAGATATGGAACTGCAACCTGTTGATTAATCATAGCATTACATCCAAGAGAAGCTTTATTAAAGAGAGACCCGGGTACTGCAAATACATCACGATTGTAATCTAAAGCTAGCCTTGCTGTTATAAGCGCCCCTCCTTTTGAAGAGCTTTCAACGACGATTGTTGCACTCGTCATTCCCGCAACAATACGATTCCTTTTAGGAAAATTTTCTCTGTCGGGCTTCACACCAACAGGAAATTCAGAAATCAAAGCACCTTCATTTTTTATTATTTCGCTTGCAAGCTCTTTATTGCTGCTTGGATAAACGCGGTCCAACCCATGACCTAGAACCGCGACAGTATTTATTCCGTGTTCAATAGATGCTTTGTGAGCCTCTGTATCTATCCCTTCCGCAAGTCCACTGGTTATTTGTTCAATTTCTACATTTAGATCTTTTACAATATTTCGGGTAACCAGATGGCCATAAGATGTACTTGTCCTAGTTCCAACAATTGCAATGTTTTTTGGGTGGTTCAAATCCCCTAATCCAAGCTTGTATAGAACCAATGGGGCATCTGGACATTGTAATAACTTCAGAGGATATTCATCATCCCCGATAACAATAGATTTAATGTTATATCTACAATGTTGTTCTAATATTTTATCTGCTCTTTCGAGGGCCTGTTCTCTTCCAGAGTTTTCCAGTATTTCAGAATTTAACCCCGTAAGGGATTGTATTTCAGTCTTTTTGAGATAAAATAGCTGTTCCGGATCATCGAAAGTGTCTAGAAGTCTTCTGGCTGAAATAGGGCCTATTCCTTTCAGCATGGTCATAGCCACGTAATAGTGTAGGTAGGTATAATTCAAAATATTTGGTACTTTGGTCTACTGAATTTACGAAATATATTCAAATGAAAAACCTACTATTGCTATTGACATTGGTTCCCATTTTTTCTTTTTCTCAGATAGAGGGAACGGTTTTAGATGATGATCTAAACGAGCCTATTTATGGGGCATTGATTGTCGCAAGCACCGGGCAAAAAGCAAAATCAGATTTAGACGGAAATTTCAAAATCAATCCAGAAAGCTATCCGGTAACATTAGTTATTTCAGCGCAAACGTACGCTTCAGACACGTTTTTTGTGGAGAGGGCGGGTCAGGATGTATTTATATTGGCCCCTCCTATTCAAAAAGTTCAAACCGTTGTGGTTTCCGCGGGCAGACACGACCAAAATTTAGAAGATGTTTCGATTTCAATGGAAATTCTCCGTCCCGAGCTAATAGATAATAAGGGTATGGCAGATTTGGAGCAAGCAATTGACCAAACTCCTGGAGTTTATGCGATGGAAGGACAAATTAGTATACGAGGCGGAAGTGGATATTCCTATGGAGCAGGAAGTAGGGTCTTAATGCTTTGGAATGGGATGCCATTACTATCAGGATATGCCGGGGATGTTCAATGGAACGCAATCCCAATGGAAAATGCCTCACAAGTTGAGATCATGAAAGGAGCGTCTTCAGTGCTTTATGGAAGCGGTGCATTGAATGGAGTTGTTGCTTTAAGGGAGAGAGAACCTTCAAGAGAAGGAGAAACCCGCGTGAAAATTCAATCAGGGATTTATGATAACCCAAAACGTAGTACACTGAAGTGGTGGGATAAGGGCGAAAACCCCATGTTCTTCATGGGGGACGCTTATTATGGAAAGATGAACAAAAATGTGGGTTACACCTTCTCGACAGCAGGGTTTTTAAATCAAGGTTATCGTGAGGGAGAAACAGAAAAACGGGGAAGAGTATCTGGATCGCTGTTTTACAGACCAAAATCCAAAGAAAGGCTGAAGGCAGGGGTAGGATATAACCTGCAACTACAAGAGACAGGGAATTTTCTGATCTGGCAAAGCGACACTTTTGCATACACACCGAGCGGAGGGGCCGATACTACTGTTGAGGGATCAACACTAACGATAAACAATGGAACAAGAATTATGGTTGACCCATATGTGAAATTTTATGATAAGCATAATAATTTGCACAATGCAAAAGCTAGATATTATTGGGTTCAAAATGCTACGGGAGACATTAGTCAAGCTAACAGGGCTGGGATTTTATTTGGAGATTATCAGTTTCAACACAAATGGGATAAAGGGGTCGTTCTTACTTCAGGCCTTACAGGAATTTATAGCTCCACAAAGTCAAATTTGTTTGGCGATCACTACAGTACTAACTATGCTGCTTACTGCCAGTATGAGCATAGATTTGATAAGTTGGACTTAACTGGCGGTATTCGTTTCGAGTATTTTGAGATGGATGGAGAAAGTGGAGATTCAGACTTTAGATTTGGACAGCAGACAGACACCAATGCTCGATCAATTCCTGTTTATCCAGTTATTCGCGTCGGAGCACATTACCAACTTTTTGATTACACGCATTTGAGAGCATCATTTGGACAAGGGGTGCGATACCCGTCGGTTGCGGAAAGACACATTAGCACCTCGGTTGGAGCACTAAATATATTCCAAAATCCCGCTGTAACCAGAGAGACCGGTTGGGCGGCCGAGGTTGGATTAAAACAGGCCTTCAAAATTGGTGATGGTTGGAAGGGAATAATGGACGTATCTGCATTCATAAACCAATACGATAATATGATTGAGTTTGCCTTTGGCGTGTTTAATCCAGTTACTGGAATTAGAATTGATAATGACAATGATGCCATCCTTGCATTATATCAGCAGGGATATACTATTAATGACTTAATCGGATTTAGGTCCGAAAACGCAGAAAAAGCAAGAATTACGGGAGCTGAAATTTCCTTCAGCAGTATAGGAAGAATTGGAGAGGTTGAATTAGTTTCATTGATTGGTTATACCTATATGAATCCAATTAGCTTAAACGATGATCCGCAGTATCGAGTGACCTTTTCAGATTCTGGCACCAACATGTTGAAATATCGCTTCAATCACTTGGCGCGAGCAGATATTGAGGCTACGTATAAAAAGTTTAGTCTAGGTGCAAGCGCTCGCTACAATAGCTTTATGTCAAATATTGATGCGGTTTTTGAAGATGGTGTGGGAGGCACACAAATACTTCCAGGTTTAAAACAATATAGATTAAACCCGATGTATAATAATGGAAACCTGGTATTTGATTTTAGAATGGGATACAAGCTAGTTGACAAATACAGAATAGGGTTTATAATCAACAATGCATTGAACAGAGAATACGAAGCAAGACCAGGAGATATACAGGCTCCGAGAAATTTCATTCTTCAGCTACAGATGAATCTTTAATGAAGGTCCTTGGGATAATACCAGCGCGATATGGGTCATCCAGGTTTCCAGGAAAACCTCTTGTAGACCTAAAGGGTAAATCTATGATAAGAAGGGTCTACGAGGGCGCGGAAAACTCACAACTGATTTCAAGTATAGTTGTAGCAACAGATGACCACAGAATAGTTGATGAAGTAAAGGCATTCAATGGAAATGTATTAATGACCTCTCAATCACATCAATCTGGAACCGACCGTTGTGGAGAAGTCGCTTTAAAATACACAGATATAGATGTTGTTATCAATATTCAGGGAGATGAACCATTAGTTGATTCGAGACAACTGGACAGCTTGTTGGAGGCATTCCACGACGAATCAGTTAATATAGCCACATTGGGGATACACGACAACTCAGAGGAGACGAGCACTAATAGCAATCGAATAAAACTTGTGAAAGATGTAAATGGTGATGCGATTTATTTTTCAAGAAGTCCCATTCCAAACAAAATTAGAGCGAGCGAGTCAGCCTTGCAAGAAGCCAAATTGTTTAGGCATATTGGAGTATACGCCTTTCGTCGAGACACACTCTTAAGATTGACAAAATTACCTATCACGTCATTGGAGGTATTAGAGTCATTGGAGCAGCTTCGTTGGATGTATCACGGATTCAAAGTGCGCGTCATAGAAACAGGGATTGAAACCCCAAACATTGACGTGCCTGAGGATATTGATAAAGTTTTGCGCCTTATTTAGTCCATAGTTAAGGTCTTGTGATTAATTCAAGAATTGGTTATTTTTGTTTTAATGCACAACGTAGAAGGAATCATAGGTCAATTATTATTTAGACATAATTGTGTCATAATACCTTCATTTGGTGGGTTTGTAGCCAAGCCTATTTCCGCAAAGATCGACTTTGATAATGGAATAATGTATCCGCCTTCAAAATCATTACTTTTTAACCGACAGCTTGTAAATAATGACGGTCTACTTATTAACGAGTACGCGGAAGCTAATGGAAGATCTTTTGATCAAGCAGCAACCGAAATCCAAGAAGTCATTAATCATTGGAAATCAAAACTAAAGAAAGGTGAGCGCATTGAGATTGACAAGGTTGGAAACTTGTTCTTAGACATTGAAAATAATATTTGTTTTGAACAAGATCGTTTTTACAACTTGCTTTTAGAGTCATTCGGCCTAAGCCAGGTACAATTTCTCTCAGAAGAAGATGTTCAAATAGTTGAAAGCACAATTGAGATTATTGAAAAGCGTGAAGAGGAAGTAGAAAGGCATAATCAAACAGAGAAGTCTGTTAAGATTATTCCCATTGTTGCACAAGAGAACGAAGAGGAGCTACTTTTGCAATCATTTACTGTTGAGAAAAAGAAAAAGTCAAATTCTGTTTGGCGTTATGTAGCGGCGGCATGCCTGTTACCTATTGCTTTCTATTCCTTTTGGATTCCTTTAACAACTGATGTTATTGAATCCGGAGTTATATCTATCAAGGATTTTAATCCTTTTTATCAAACACCCACCCCGTCATACTCTCGGATTTCACCACTCGAAACGTCAACGAATACCATCACGCATCAATTAGACCTTGAAGCTAAAATTGACGAATTGCCTGATGGAGCCACGGAATATCCCATGAAGTATTCAGAAAATCATTTTATAACTGTTGATTTACCTCAAAGTGAAAATGCTGATTATCATGCTAATGCCGAGAAGACACGCGATAAAGAAGAAACATTAAATGAGTTAATCAGCCCAAATGCAATACATTATATTGTAGGTGCTTTTGGAAATAAATCTAACGCACAAAAGCTAATAAAAAAACTACAATCCAAGGGATTGGAAGCGAAGATAGTTGGATATACAAATGGATTACACCGTGTAGCATCGGGATCAGCCCTCTCAGAAGAGGCTCTTCAAGATATCATTATTAAGTCAAAAAAAGTTGGCTATCCTGGATGGGTTCTTCGTTAATAACAAAATCAAATATGACCAGAATTTTTATAGTTCTAACCTTCATATCGGTTGGAGCATTCAGCTATAGTCAGTATTCCTATACAGACCCAGTTTCAAATAGTGAAGATAGTGAGTACCAGTTCAGAAAGTTAGTACACCTTGATGCAACACCAGTGCAAAACCAAGGGTATACAGGTACTTGTTGGAGTTTTTCAGCTTTGTCTTTTTTTGAGTCTGAATTAATACGGATGGGTCAAAAGTCTCCCGATCTTTTATCGGAGATGTATGTGGTGAGGAAAGCCTATGAAAGTAAGGCAGAGAAATACGTGCGTATGGATGGTAAGATCAACTTCTCAGAAGGTGGCGCCTTTCATGATATACCCCACGTAATACGTAATTCTGGAATTGTACCGATGGAGGTCTATGAAGGGCTGAATTACGGAACGGAGAGGCATAATCATAGTGAGATGTTCTCAGTGCTAGACGGAGCAGTTCAGGGTCTTCTTAAACATCTTAACAACCGTTATACTGACTACTTAACATCTGCATGGATGAATGCCCTTAACGGAATTCTTGATGCTTATTTAGGAGAGGATATCAAGGAGTTTGAATGGAGAGGTAAAAAGTATACACCAAAATCTTATGCTCAGGAAATAGGTTTAAATATGGACAACTATGTATCACTTACCTCTTTCTCGAATCATAAGTTTAACGACGAATGTATGTTAGCGATTCCTGATAATTGGGCTTGGGGTAAAAGCTATAATTTGCCCTTAAGCGATCTAGTTTTAGCAACGGAGGAAGCATTAAAAAACGGATATACTTTAGCGTGGGGAGCAGATGTTTCCGAGAAAGGTTTCAGTTTTAGAAATGGGCTGGCAATAAACCCAATTGATGTTGCAACCATAGAGGTTTCGGGGAATGATAATAAAAACTTTAATGACGCCGGAGCTGTAAAGGTGTCAAATGCCTTTAAAACGCCGGTAGAGGAGGTTCAAGTTACGCAAGAGCTAAGACAGGAGGGATATGACAATAAGTCAACAACAGATGACCACGGAATGCATATTGTAGGTTTGTACAAGGATCAGAATGGAACAAAGTACTTCTTGGTAAAAAATTCTTGGGGGACAGGAAATTACCCAGAGGGGTTTCTGTATGTGTCGGAAAGTTACTTCAAGTGGAAAACTATAAATGTTTACTTGCACAAAGAGGGTCTAACAAGTAAACTAAAAAAACAATTAAACATTCAATAATCGCCGCCTGTTTGATTTTCAGGTCGTGTAATGTTATTAACCTCGCTTCATTACAGAGAAATTAGTAAAAATAGAATTTCGCTATTTACACTTAAAAATATTAGAAAAGATTCCTTACCCTCTTAGCATGTACGCCTTAAATTCTTCGTAATCGTTAATCTCGACAGCGTTCTTTTCTTTCTTAATTAAAGTCTGGACATCATTAGGTAATTCCAGTTTGATTTTTAATGCGTCCTCTATTACTTCTAAAAATTTTAGAGGGTGTGCTGTTTCAAGAAAAATAGTTTTACCCCCTTTAAATTCCTTAAGGTAATTTTTACAACCAAGGAACCCAATTGCACCATGAGGATCAGAAATGTAATTGAAATCAGTAAATAACTCTTTTATAGCATCTATTGTATCTTCATCTGAAAAACTATATGACTTTAGGTTGTTTTCAAGTTGTGAGAATGAATTGTTGTGTAATTCTTGAACACGGATGAAATTACTCGGCGCACCAACATCCATGGCATTACTGATGGTTGGAATCGCTTGTTTTGGGGCGTAATTTTGCGTCGAAAGATATCTTGTTACAACATCATTAGAGTTGTTAGCAGCAATAAAGTGTTGAACAGGGAGTCCGATTTTTTGTGCAACCATCCCCGCACAAATATTACCAAAGTTTCCGCTAGGAACAGAGTAGCTGATTTTCTGCGTTGCCCCCATTTGTTTAAAAGCAAAGACATAATAAAACAGTTGTGGTAGCCATCTAGCGACATTTATTGAATTCGCGGAGGTAAGGCTTAACGCCTTGTTGAAATCTGCATCGAGAAAGGCAGATTTGACCATTTCCTGACAGTCGTCAAAAGAACCATTTACCTCGAGCGCCTGAATGTTTTCACCGAATGTTGTAAGCTGTTTTTCTTGCAGCTCGCTCACTTTACCTTTTGGATATAGAATAACAACATTAACACCTGGCACTTTATAAAAGCCACTAGCTACGGCCCCTCCTGTATCTCCTGAGGTTGCCACTAATACAGTTACATTATTCCCCTCTTTATTGAAATAACCTAAACACCGTGCCATAAATCTCGCACCAACATCTTTGAAAGCCATGGTTGGGCCATGATATAATTCAAGGGAAAATATATCATCGTTCAACTTCACCAAGGGAAAATTGAAACATAATGTGTCCTCGACTATCTCATATAACTTATGATCAGGGATTTCTCCTTCGACAAATTGTTTGATACTCTCAAAAGCAATATCGACATTGGAGGTGTCTGAAATATTTTTAAAAAAATCAGGGTCTAAAGGTGTTATGCGCTCAGGGAAATATAATCCTCGATCTGGCGCGATTCCTTTAATAACTGCAGTTTTAAAATCTACATTCGGTGATTTTCGATTTAATGAGTAATAATTCATTTTTACGTCTTTACAGAATAATTATTCCGCGGTTATTGATGCTGGAAGAATAAACATCAAATTCGAAAGAAGCATTGGAAAGTTCCTTTGTTAGGTTTTCCAAGATTCTTTCAGCAATATCTTCACCATTACAAAGCGCGAACACTGATGGACCTGAACCTGATATGCCGCAACCAAGGGCTCCTGATTTTAACATTGTTGATTTTATTTGGGAAAAATAGGGGATTAGTTTCGCACGGTGCGGTTCGATTAAAAGATCATTTAGTGAGGACCGTATTAATTCATAATTATTGGTGTGTAAAGCATGAACGAGCCCTCCCAAATTTGCCGAGTGTTGAACCGCAAGAGATAAATCAACACTCGATGGCAAAAGGGCTCTTGACTCCGAGGTCTTTACCTCTATCAAAGGATGAATGATGACAGCAAATAGAGCCTCCGGAACAGGCAAAGGTAAAATCTCTAAAGGGTCTGTTGACTTTACAAAGGTAATTCCACCGTAAATGGCAGGGGCGACATTATCAGCATGCTCACTCTGACTTGCAACAGCCTCTCCTTTCATAGCGAACTCTACTAGTTTGTCTTTTGAAAAAGGCCTATTAAGCAACTCGTTCATAGCAAACACACTCCCAGCTGCACTTGCAGAGCTGCTTCCTATTCCGCTCCCTGGTTTAATTTTTTTGTCAATTCTTATGTCGAAGCCATGATTGATATCTAATGACTCTAGCATTGCTAACGCGGAAACACCGGCTACGTTTTCAAAGGTGTTTTTAGACAGATTAAATCCTTCAATTTGAGTAATATTTATGCCCCTTTTATCAGACTTACGAACATACATTGTATCTCCGACTTCTTTGAGTGCAAACCCAAGAACATCAAATCCACATGCTACATTAGCCACTGTTGCAGGAGAAAATATTTTGATTTCATTCATGTTTTATTGATTACCAGTTCTGATGATATCAGCAAATAATCCAGAGGCAGTAACCTCTGCACCTGCTCCAGCACCTTTAATTATCATGGGTTGATCTGGATATCGGTCGGTATAGAACATTACGATATTATCCTTTCCTTCGAGATTAAAGAAGGGGTGTCCAGGCTCTATCTCTTCCAGAGCAACACGCGCCTTGCCCCCACTATAACTCGCCACATACTTTAAACGACAGCCTTTTTCTTTTGCTTTGACGAAAAGATTTTGATAGTGTTCTTCATCATTTTTTAAACTCTCGTAAAATTCTGAGACGTCCTTACTTTTTAATCCACTTTCCGAGAGAAACGGTACATTCTCTATTTCTTCCAACTCTAAATCAAAACCACTTTCTCTTGCCAAGATTAAAATTTTTCTAGCGACATCCACACCACTTAAATCTATTCTAGGATCGGGTTCTGTATAACCTTCTTTGGCCGCTTCTCTCACTACATCATGAAAACTAATATCTTCATTGAACGAGTTAAAGATGAAGTTAAGACTTCCCGAAAGTACCGCGTGTATCGACAGAATTTTATCACCGGAAAGGACAAGATTATTCAATGTATTCAGAACAGGCAAGCCTGCGCCAACATTTGTTTCATAGAAAAATGAAGCATTAAATTTTAATGCCGTGCTTTTTAAATCTTTGTAATAGTCCAGGCTACCTGAGCATGCAATCTTATTACATGCAACAACACCGATACTATTGGATAAATAATTTTTATAAAAATTAGCAACATCAGGGTTTGCGGTAACATCTACAAATATGCTGTTCCTTAAATTATAAGTTCTCACTTTTTCATAAAAACCATTCACTGTTGCTCTTTCTCCAGATTGAAGCAATTTTTTCCAATTGTTGAGATCAATACCCGATTTATCAAAAATCATTTTCTTAGAGTTAGATAAACCAATAATATTGACATTCAATTTGGATCGTGTTTTTAAAAAATCATGTTGTTTATTAAATTGCTCGACAAGCCTTTCGCCTACATTTCCAACTCCTGCGATAAAAATGTTCAAACTCTTACTTTTAGATTCGAAAAACCTCTCATGAAGTATATTTAAACACTTTTCGGAATCATTCCCCTTAATTACTGCTGAAATATTCTTTTCTGATGCGCCTTGGGCTATTGCCCTAACACTAATATTGTTGCGACCTAAAGCACTAAACATTTTACCACTAATACCCTGATGATCCTTCATTGGATCCCCGACAATTGCAATTATTGACAGATCCATCTCGACGATAAGCGGATCAATTTTCTCAGTTTTAATTTCATAATCAAACGCATTATCGATAGCCTTTTTGGCTTTGTCTGCAAACCCCTGGTTGATTCCTACGCAAATAGAATGTTCAGAGGATGCTTGAGTGATTAGGATAACATTAATTTTTTCTCGCGAGAGGGTTTCGAATAATCTCTTGGAGAAACCCGGAATACCGATCATACCACTACCCTGTAAAGTTAACAAGGCGACATCGGAAACATTACTGATACCCCTTATAGCGTTTTGATTATTGATTTCTTCATTTGAGATGATGGTGCCAAAATCATCTGGTCGAGTCGTGTTTTTAATGTGTATTGGAATATTTGTTTTCAGCGCTGGCTGGATAGTTGGTGGATATAGTACCTTGGCTCCAAAATGAGACAATTCCATCGCTTCTTGATAGGAAATGTTCTTTATAGGAGAAGCGTTCTTTACAATCTTAGGATTTGCTGTGTACATTCCGCTGACATCTGTCCAAATAAATAATTCGGAAACATTCAATGCCGAAGCAATTATTGCAGCAGTATAATCTGAGCCACCTCTCCCTAAAGTGGTTGATTCTCCAGACTCTGATTTCGCAATAAATCCAGGAAGCACATTGATTTTATGTTTGTTCGAATTAAAATATTTGGCTATGTTTTTGTTCGAAATTTCAAAATTAACCTGGGCGCTTGTATATGAATTATCGGTTAGGATTAATTCTTGACTGTTCTTACAAATGGCATCATAACCACGATTGATAAATATCTCGGCAATAATAAATGACGAGAGCAATTCTCCAAAACTTAAGAGCCTGTCTTGTGTCTTAACAGACAATTCATTGATCAAGAATATACCATCCAAAAGAAGCTCCAGATCTGTAAAGCTCTTTTGTACAAAAGAATCTACCGATGTTGATTTATTAGGTAATAATGCTGTTAAAACATCAGAATGGCGATCTTTTATTTTCGAAAGAGACGTCTTATATTCAATATCCTTAGTTTGTGCCTTGTGCCCTGCCTCAAGTAATAAATCGGTAATTCCACCAAGAGCGGAAACCACAACTATTACATTATCAGATTTAACATATTGATCGACTATATCGATAACCCTTTTGAGGTTTGAAACTGAGCCAACAGAGGTGCCTCCGAACTTTAAAACTATCATATGGACAATTAAATCATTTTTGGATCAACGATGAAAGATAACAAACATTCAGCAATAAGAATTAATAAGATTGTGCGGAGATGAATTTATCATATCTAAGCATGAATATTAACTGCAGATAGAATATTTTTTGATGTAAGCAGGAGGTATAAAGTTGGCGAACAGATAATGTTTAGGGCATAAATCATCCAAACTAGATGAGGGACGTTGCAAAGCGCCGTGCCTCCATATCAGTCTCTATGTAATCAGATAACGAAGGCTGATTAACACTGGATAACTTTAGCATAGTTTCTTCATTAATCTTGAAGATATCAGTGAAACTGATTCTTTCACGAAGGAACGCCTCCACGGCAATCTCATTAGCGGCATTTAAAGCACAGGCCTTGGTTCCGCCTTCTTCCATCGCGTTGTACGCCAGCTTTAAATTGATGAATGTTTCTTTATCTGGTTGTTCAAAGGTCAGTTCAGGATAATCCATAAAGTTGAATCGTTCAAAGTCTGTTTTAAAACGATCCGGGTATGTTAGCGCGTATTGTATTGGGAGCTTCATGTCTGGCAAACCCATTTGGGCTTTCATGGATCCATCTTGAAACTGTATAATACTGTGAATAATGGATTGTGGATGAACAATTACATCTATTTGACCAGCACTCAAATTAAAAAGCCATTTTGCCTCGATAACTTCAAGACCTTTATTCATCAGAGAAGCCGAATCGATCGTGATCTTAGCTCCCATCTCCCAATTTGGATGTTTCAGAGCCTGTTGTTTTGTAACAGACGCCAATTGCTCTTGGTTGTAACCACGAAAAGGCCCCCCTGAAGCAGTTAAGTATATTTTTTCGACAGGATTGTGAAATTCTCCCGCTAAGCATTGAAAAATTGCCGAATGTTCAGAGTCTACAGGATAGATGTTCACACCTGCTGCTTTCGCCTCCATCGTGATCAGCTCTCCCGCAACGACCAGTGTTTCCTTGTTCGCAAGAGCAATAGTCTTCTTTGCATAGATAGCTGCAAGAGTAGGTTCGAGTCCTGCATAACCAACCATCGCCGTTAATACGACATCTACCTCGTTGTACTCAACAACCTGTTTCAGAGCATTACTTCCCGCAAAAACATGGATATCTTCGTTCCAAAGGGCATCCTTAACCATTGTGAATTTTGACTCGTCGACAATCACGACAGCTTTGGGTTGAAATTTGAGGGCTTGTTTTATAAGCAAATCAGCATTTTTGTTAGCGGTAATAACCTGTAGATCGAATTTCTCAGGATAAGCATCAATGACTTCGAGTGCCTGCGTTCCAATTGAACCCGTAGAACCTAAGATTGCGACACCCTTTTTTGGAAGACTCATGAAGCAAAAGTAATCAATAGATTTTGGTAACTATAATAAATACTTCCATGACATTTAAAATATTTAATAATTCACTTTTCTGGTTTCGTTGTAAGGTCATTAGACAGAACAAAACCATATTATAAAATAAGGATGCAGAGCTCTAATTTAAGTATTCTCCAGAGTGAATAAAATTTAGACATCGCCAATAGATTTTGTATATTGGATGATAATAGAGTTTAAATTACATCTTATGAAACCACTACTACTACTGATTGCAGTTTCTGCAATGACCACCTCTTTTGCTCAAGGGATTAATGCAGACGATTTTAATTTAACAAAACCGTCACCAGAAAACCCAGTACAATACAACCTAACACACAAAAATTACACGGTGACAGGTAATGTTGTTAACGCTTGTGATTCAGGCTCAACCACTTTAAGCGTAACGGGCGCTTGCTCTTACGAGTGGTTTTCAGACTCTCTTGGTAATAACTTGATTGTATCAAATGCTGATCTGATTACCCAAACTCTGTATAATGACACAACCTTTTATTTGAGTGCAGGAGATGCGGTGAATTCTACTGCGGTGGCAATTGGGTCACAAACCTCCACTTTTTCGGGAAGCGTGAGAGGGTATTATTTCCAATCGCCTTCAAATTTTACAATTACAGCGTTGTGGGTTCCAACTGATGCAAGCACGGGAACATCGAACATTGCAGTTGTTAGATTCAATAGCGGTCCACCACCTGCGTTTTCCTCTACCACAAATGACTTCACACTTCTCGGTTATTGGCCCCAGGCAACGGACGACTCAATCTATGTTTGTATTCCTGTTCAGGCTGGAGATTACATTGGGGTTTTAGGGAATAGGGGCGATGTTAATTCCTACCTCAGTACTCCGACCTCAACTATCATTGACGGAAATAGTGTAAACCTTATGAGATGCGGCATGCAGTTTCCACTTTCCTCCACGGCTCCACAAGATCTCTGGACTGAGTCTGGCAACCCCATATCGAGAGTATTCTTCTCTTACAGCACCTCAACGGCCTCCTCTATTTCGCCTATTAGCGTAACTGTTCCGCAGAGCTATAATAGTATATCAAACATACAAATTTGTGAGGGCGACAGTGTTGATATCTATGGCTCTTATCAGGATTCAGAGGGCGTTTATATTGACTCTTCACTAACTATTTACGGATGCGATAGCGTGACGACAACAAACTTGTCTTTTTCAGTAGTTGATGTAACTGGATCCGTAAACGGATTAACATTAACAGCAAATTTGAGCGGAGTATCTTATCAATGGATTGACTGTGGTAATGGCAATACTGTGATACAGGGTGAAACGAATCAATCATTTACGGCAAGCGCAAATGGTAGTTATGCTGTAATTATTAATGATGGGACATGTTCTGACACCTCAGAATGCTGGGTGATTAGCAATGTCGAATTGGGAGAATTATACTCAGGTCGGATCGAAATATATCCTAACCCCACTATTGACAAGGTGACTATTCTCAGTTCTGAGTCCTTCATTAATGCACACCTTTATTTGCTTGATCTAAACGGAAGAGTGATAACTAGCAATGAGGGAATAAATGGAAACGAAATAGAATTGGACATGTCTCAGTTAAGTGTTGGAAGCTATCTTTTGAAGATTAAAGAAAATGAAACGATTTTTCTGATTAAGGTCCTTAAGAATTAATCAAAAGTTTTAAAGCCTCATCATGTTGAGGCTTTTTTTGTCGTTTTCTTGAGCAAAGTCATCTACAGTAAAAGAAACTAATTATTTCAATAGACCTCTTGAGAATTCAATACTTGACAATGAAAACATATCAAGGTATTTCAATTAATTTTGCCTCATGAAATATAGGATGCTCACAAATGAAGAGTTGCAAGTTTTCGACGAGGACTTTAAACACTTTTTAATAGTTAATGGTGTTTCTAATGAGGAGTGGGTTGAAATGAACAAGTCTGACAAAGAAAAGGCAACAAGTATTGTCGAACTATTTGCAGATACGGTTTTTCAAAAGGTTTATGAGAAAATGAAGTTTGTTGAGCACAGGTCGGATGAATCGTGTTTGGTGTTTAAGTTCAATACAGAAAACATAGAGTTAATTTCCATAAACCGCAAATCAAAGGATGTTTCATTGTCTACGCCCGAGAGTATTCATGAAGCCCTTGTAAAATATCCTGAATTTCTAACGGCATTTAAAACGGAAAAAGCATACTCGAAAGAGCGCGAATTGGAAATTCATGATATGGTCACGCAAGGTTGCGTCAATTCGAGCGAGGCATTTTGGATAATGTTGGAGAAAGTTATTTCTTGATTAATTGTAATGTATCTTTGACCT
>Ga0181574_10002200_pt1 | contig 17945 bp, 8 predicted proteins | sample 101ome_24_FD_145600 | JGI IMG/M metagenome (GOLD analysis project Ga0181574, IMG submission 145600) | Coastal salt marsh microbial communities from the Groves Creek Marsh, Skidaway Island, Georgia - 101410AT metaG (spades assembly) | ecosystem: Environmental > Aquatic > Marine > Intertidal zone... | reverse complement strand
AATTGCTCCGCGACGATCCTGAGGCTCATACCGAATTCGTGAGATTATCAGAACTACACGCCATGTTGGACTCGGAACCCGCGATTCAGAGATCGCTTCTCGAGGATCAACTGCCGGAAAATGTGGTTTCACTCTCGGGAAGCAATCCCGTCCCCCCGTCTCAGTCTTCGAAGGAGCATATCCCCCACCCTCGTCGAGGGTGGAAAATCGCTCTTGGCCTCGCCGCTGTGCTGGCTCTTGGATTCTTTCTTTCACAGCAGAAAGGCCGCTTCTCAGATGCTTCCCCATCGTTGGCCCAGGTTGAACCTGTGTTGAAATCGCTCGATGGCCCGCCCCTTGATAGCGATACCCTTCCAGCGGAAACCTATCTTCCAGACGAAGAAAAGCCGGAGTCCCAATACGAACGTGCCATTCTTGCCTCGCTCGGCTCGGGTTCCCAGCAACGCCCGCCCACTAATTTTACGGCAGAACCCTCGGCCGACCGGGAAAAAATTTCTTACAATCGCGACATTCGCCCAATTCTCTCGGACAACTGCTTTTCCTGCCACGGTCCCGATGAGCACGGACGAAAAGCAAACTTGCGACTCGACACCCGCGACGGAGCCGCAGAAGGAGAGACTGCTGCCGTTGTCGCCGGGTCACCGGACGAAAGCGAACTCATTGCTCGCATCCTGACGACCGATGTCGACGACATCATGCCTCCACCCGATTCGCACAAGAAGCTGAATCCTGCGCAAATTGATCTACTGACGCGATGGGTCACAGAAGGAGCGGAATACGAGGATCACTGGGCGTTTCTCCCCATTGCCAATTCGGCTCCCGAGGACCTCGAAGTATCGGAGATCGACTATTTCGTCGACCGCAAACTGGATCGCCACCGACTCTCTCGTTCACCCGAGGCAGACCGCCGCACACTGCTTCGCCGCATTACACTGGACCTGACCGGGCTGCCTCCAACGCCGGAGGAAATTGAGGCATTTCTCGCCGACACCTCTGATGAGGCCTACGGGAAAAAGATCGATGAGCTGCTTTCCCGGCCCTCTTTTGGAGAACACCGCGCTCGCTACTGGCTCGACGCGGCCCGATTTGGAGACACCCACGGCCTCCACCTCGACAACTATCGCGAGATGTGGCCCTACCGGGATTGGGTCATCAATGCGTTCAACGAGAACATGCCTTTCGATCAGTTCACGATTGAGCAAATCGCGGGCGACCTGCTTCCCGACGCCACCCAATCTCAACAGGTTGCGACCGGATTCAATCGCTGCAACGTGACGACCTCTGAGGGTGGCGCGATTGAAGAAGAATTCCTGGTTCGCTACGCCGTCGACCGGGTCGCGACGACAGGGACCGTCTGGATGGGACTAACGGCCGGGTGCGCGCAGTGTCACGATCACAAATTCGATCCGATGACGATGAGGGATTTCTACAGCCTTCTCGCATTTTTCAACAATACCACTCAGCCGGGAATGGACGGCAATGCGAAGGATTCTCCTCCTGTGGTCAAGGTATGGAATTCTCCCGAACAGAAAAAGAAAGCCGATGATCTGCGAGCGAGAATTGCCGGGGTGAAGAAGTCAGTCGCTGAGTCACTGAAGATTTTTGTCCCCGGTGAAATGACTTTCGAAGAGGTCGCTCCCGATATTTTTGACCATGGCCGACAGGACAAAGCTTCCGATCGTGGGGCGTCAGGAAACTTCGGAAAAGGAGATGCTTTCTCCGTTGCCTTCCGCTACTCACTGCCGGCGGAGGACGGCCGGCTCGTCCTTGCCGGCCGCACCGATCCCGACAACAGCGATCGTGGATGGAGAGTGGTCTGGGAAGATCACGGAATGGTCGTGGAACTTATCGAGGCCTTTCCAGGCCAAATGTTGAAACGAGGCATGACTCGCCGGTTTCGTCCCGGTTCAAGCGGTCACTTCGCATTCAGTTATGACGGATCGGGAACATCTGACGGCATTCAGCTTTATCAGAACGGTGCGCCGGTTAGCAGCCGATTTGTCAACGAGTGGCATGATACTCTCGAGATCGATTTCGCTACGGAGAACGCCCGGCTCCTCGTCGGTGGCCCTGACTCTACGAAGAAACTGAATTCTACAATCATGGAATTTGTCCTTCACGATCGACGCCTCAGCGACGCCGAGATGAAAGCCTACGGCGAGTTGTATGTGACCCGGGCTGCGATGAATAAGCCCTTGGAAAAACGGAACGACAAAGAAAAGACGCAGTGGAAGAATTTCGCCGCCGTTTTTTGCGAGGGTCCTTATCGCGAAGGCATCCTCGAGTTGGCTGCGCTCGAGTCCGAGTTGTCGAAAGTCGAGTCCCATGTCCCAACCACATTGGTGATGGCAGAGAAGCCTGGCGAACCAGCAAAAGCGAACATGCTTGAGCGCGGAGAATACGACAAACCCGGTGAGGAAGTGACGCCAGCTTTCCCCGGGTTTCTTCCCGGCCTCGGCGATAGCCCACCGCAAAACCGCCTTGATCTGGCGAAGTGGCTCGTGAATCCCGAGCATCCTCTTACCGCCCGCGTCACCGTGAATCGCATCTGGCAGGAGCTCTTCGGCGTCGGCCTCGTCAAGACCGCCGAAGATTTCGGAACGCAGGGAGAAAACCCGAGCCACCCACAGCTGCTCGATTGGCTGGCCCGTGGATTCATCGAATCCGGTTGGGACGTGAAGCAACTCTACCGAACCATACTTCTCTCTGAAACCTATCGGCAGGACTCCACCATCTCGCAGGAGATGGCAAAGCATGATCCTGAAAATCGACTCCTTGCCCGAGGCCCTCGCTTTCGCCTCGACGCCGAGGTCATCCGTGATCAGGCACTCTACGTCAGTGGACTTCTCGACGAATCAGTCGGGGGCCCCAGTGTAAAGCCATACCAGCCCGGCGGAATCTGGGAAGCTGTTGGATACACCAATTCAAACACGCAGACATTCTATCAGGACTTTGGACCTTCCGCAGAGCACCGCCGCTCACTGTATGCGTTCTGGAAGCGAACGGCGCACCCGCCCAACCTCGCGATCTTCGATGCCCCGAACCGGGAAAGCTGCATCATGCGTCGCGAACGCACGAATACCCCTCTCCAGGCGCTCGTGCTGATGAATGACCCGCAGTTTGTGCGGACATCCCGCTGGCTTGCTCTGCGCATCATTGGCGAAACGGAAGACCGCGATGAGCGACTCGACGCCATGGCGGAACTCGTGCGAGGGCGTCCTCTCGATGAAGACGAGCGACGCATCATTGTCAATTCCCTCGACCAGTTTCAGAACATCTATGGCAGTGACCAGACAGCTGCGGCCACTCTGCTCGTTGACGAGGTGAACTCCGAATTTTCCATCCCACTCACCGACCCACAGCGCGCACCTGAACTGGCCGCCTGGACCATGGTGGCGAACCAGATGCTGAACCTCGACGAAGCGATTAACAAGAATTAGGAAAGCGAAGCGAACTATGAATCCAATCGACGATTACATTACGCTGGAAACCCGGCGCCAGTTTTTCCAAAAGTCAGCAGCAGGACTGGGAGGTGCCGCATTGGCTTCCCTCCTCGGGACAGAAAAGGGAATCGCTGCCAATGCTTCTTTTGGCAAGATGCCTTATCACCACGCGCCCAAGGCAAAGCGCGCGATCTATCTTTTCATGTCCGGGGCCCCTTCCCAGATCGATCTCTGGGATCGCAAGCCAGAGATGGAAAAGTGGTTCGACAAAGACCTCCCGGAAGAAGTCCGCGACGGTCAGCGTCTCACGACAATGACATCGAAGCAGGCTCGCTTTCCCATCGCACCATCAATTTACGAGTTTCAGAAACACGGGCAGTCAGGAACGGAAGTCAGCGAACTTCTCCCTCACACTGCCAAAATGGTCGACGACATCGCCGTGATCCGTTCAATGTGGACCGAGGCGATCAATCACGACCCTGCGATCACTTACATTCAGACCGGCAACCAGATTCCCGGCAATCCGAGTCTCGGCGCGTGGCTCAGCTACGGACTGGGAAGTGAAAACGAAAACCTTCCTTCGTTTGTTGTCCTCAACTCTACCTGGTCAGCGAAACGAGATGCGCAAGCCCTTTACCAACGCCTCTGGGGTTCCGGCTTTCTGCCATCCAAGCACCAGGGAGTTGCGCTCCGCTCGCAAGGTGATCCCGTCCTTTACCTATCCGATCCCAAGGGCGTCAACCGAGACGTTCGGCGCACCATGCTCGATGGGCTCCAGCAGCTCAATCAGAAGCACTACAGCGAGGTAGGCGATCCAGAAACGCATGCTCGGATCGCGCAATACGAGATGGCTTTCCGGATGCAATCCTCTGTCCCAGACCTGACCAATCTCTCCGACGAGCCGAAGCATATTCTCGATATGTATGGCCCCGAGGTTACTCGTCCTGGCACTTTCGCCTACAACTGTCTCCTTGCCCGCCGCATGGCGGAGCGCGGCGTGCGCTTTTCACAGATTTTCCATCGTGGGTGGGACCAGCATGGAAACTTACCTGGGGATTTACCTCTGCAATGTGGAGACGTCGACCAACCAAGTTGGGCTCTTGTCCAAGATCTGAAAATGCGAGGGATGCTGGATGACACCCTTGTCGTCTGGGGCGGCGAGTTTGGCAGAACGGTCTACTGCCAGGGGCGGCTCTCCAAAGAAAACTACGGGCGCGATCACCACCCACGCTGCTTCAGTGTCTGGATGGCTGGAGCCGGAGTCAAAGGAGGAACTGTTTACGGAACGACCGACGATTTCAGCTACAACATCGTCGAAAATCCCGTTCACATCCGTGATCTCAACGCAACAATTCTGCACCTGCTAGGAATCAATCACGAGCGTCTCTCCGTAAAACACCAGGGACTTGATGTGAGACTGACCGGTGTAGAAAAAGCACATATCGTTGACGGGATCTTGAGCTAGTTAACCGGAGCATTCAACAGCTCCTCAATATCGCCTTCGACAAGCATCAATTTCGCAGCAAGGATTTCCATTACTGCCAACTTCCTTGGTTCAGCATCTCTGGAAGCAAAGACGATGCTCGATACACCCAGTCGCCTGGCACTCCACGCGACTGCCTCTAAAGCACTGGATCGGATTCCGAGTCTCCACCTTCAGTTTAATGGAACAACAGAGCTGCTGTTTCAAAGCTCCACACTCGTATCGTGGAGCATTCAAGGAAGGGGGTGAAATCAATTCCCGAGCCTCCCTGATTCCTGCGAGATTCAGCCGCATGTATCAATTCTAGTTTGATGGCGTGATCACATCCAACTCCCCTGCATTCTATTTCTTTTTGAATACTCTTCCCAATCATTTGAGATCTTCTGCTTGATACGAGTATTCACCGAACGAACAATCTGGCATGTTCAAAATCCGAGTTGATACGGGAGGTACCTTTACCGATTGCCGTGGCCAGGCGGAGGGAGAAACCGAAACCCGGCTCGTCAAAGTCCTCTCCTCTGGTCGACTCCGGGTATCTGTCAGCAACTGGCTTTCGCCACAGGTGGCAAATCTGCAAATTCCACCGGGCTGGAATGCCAGCGATTCCTTTTTTGCCGGATTCAAAGTCGAAGCCGACGGCCAGCGCGCGCTGATCCTTCGATTCGACTCGCAGGAGAATACGATCCATCTCTCACGCGAGTTACCTCCCGCACCCTCACTTGATCTTTTCACTGGAGAAGAAGCTCCTGTCCTCGGCGCCCGCCTCCTCACCGGAACGGGCCTCGATGCCTCTTTTCCCGAGTTGGAATTTCGCCTCGCAACGACGCGGGGAACGAATGCGTTGCTGGAAAGAAAAGGCGCACCCGTCGCGCTTTTCGTCACAAAAGGATTTCGCGATCTGCTCACAATTAGTGACCAGAGACGTCCCGATCTTTTCGCACTGCACCACGAGCGCCCCGCCCCCCTCGCTGAGCAAGTCATCGAAGTGAACGAGCGAATTGCTGCCGACGGAACGATTCTCGAATCTTTGGTCCTGGATGAAAAATGGAACCAGCAGATTCGGGAACTGCTCGACTCCGGAATCCGCGTCGCCGCCATCTCTCTACTGAACGGCTGGAAAAATGCGGCACACGAAAGCACCCTTCGCGATCACCTGCTCAAGATGGGCTTCGACCATGTCTCGGTCAGTTCCAAGTTGGCTCCTCTGATCAAACTCCTTCCCCGTACTGAAACGGCGGTCACCAACGCCTGCCTGCACCCGGTGATGCAATCCTTTCTCGATCACATCGGGGAACGGGTCGGAGAGGGAAACCAGCTCCTCACGATGACCTCCGCAGGCGGGCTCGAGCCAACCAATTCCTACAACCCGAAGGATTCCCTTCTCTCCGGTCCGGCAGGAGGCGTTGCAGGTGCCGCAGCGGCGGCAAAAAATCTCGGGTATTCCCGAATCCTGACTTTCGATATGGGCGGCACGAGCACTGATGTGGCTCGCTACGACGAAGGATTCCTCTATCACTTTGAACAGACCGTGGGAGATGCGAGGCTCCTGTCCCCTGCCCTGAAAATCGAAACGGTCGCATCAGGCGGAGGATCGATCTGCCAATGGAAAAACGAAAGCCTCCGGGTTGGCCCTGAGTCAGCCGGAGCCGACCCAGGACCCGCCTGCTACGGGCGCGGCGGACCGCTCACGATCACGGATGTAAACCTCCTTCTCGGACGAATTGATCCGGACAACTTTGGCATTCCAATGACAGAGGAAAACATTCGAGAAGCGGAACAGGCCGCCCTCGCTTTGCAAAAAGACGCCGGAATCCAGAGCGAAACGATAGAGAAAGAATTTCTCGGAGGCCTCATCGACATCGCCGTCGAACAGATGGCGGACGCGATCCGCACTATCTCGATTCGAGACGGAGCCGATCCAACCGATTTTGCCCTACTTGCATTCGGCGGCGCCGGACCACTCCATGCCTGCGATATTGCTGAGCGACTTGGAATGTCGACCATTCTCATTCCTGCCGAAGCAGGCCTGCTTAGCGCCTACGGACTTGACTGCGCCAGCATCGAACGATTTGCGGAACGGCAACTCAACCTGCTTGCCGACGATCCGGGACTGGAGGAAAAATTCGCGGAGGCAGATCGCGAAGCGGAAACACTGCTTCAGAAAAGTGGTTTTGAAGGAAGGGTCGTGAGACGCATCATCGAAGCTCGACTCTCCGGACAGGACGCGACGCTTTCTTTCGACCTGAGGGATTCCGCATCAATCACAGACACCTTTCGCAAACAATACGAGGGCACCTTCGGTTACCTTCCGCCATGCCATCGAGACGTCGAAGTGGTAAGCTTTCGTGCCATCGCCTCCACCGAACAAACTCAACCCTGTTCAATCGATGACCCAACAGGGTTAAGTTATTTACAAGCCCCTGTTGGGCACAGCCCTGTTAAGTCGGAGGGCTTTGTGAAACGCGACACCCTAATAGAGCAGCAATCGGTTTCCGGACCTGCCACAATTCAGGATCCTTTTTCCACCTTTCACCTCAAGCAAGGATGGATCGCGACCGTCGCTAAAGGAGATTCACTTGTGGCAAAACGGGTGGAAAGTGAAACAATAAAGACTGCCAGACCAGTCGAGATCGAGCGCGAGTTGTTTCGTCATCGTTTCGATCATCTCGTCGAGGAAATGGGCACCATGCTGCAGCGCTCCGCCATCTCGACAAACGTAAAAGAGCGAGCCGACTTTTCCTGCGCGCTGCTAGACGGTGAGGGAGAATTGATCACGAGTGCTCCTCACATTCCCGTCCACCTGGGAGCGCTTGGCATTTGTGTCAGGATGGTTCGGGAGAAAATCAAACTCAAGTCAGGCGACACCGTCGTAACGAATCATCCTGCAGTCGGGGGATCTCATCTGCCCGACGTCACGCTGATCACGCCCATTTTTTTCCAAGGAAATACCAGCCCTGTAGCCTACATCGCGAACCGGGCTCACCATGCGGAGATTGGAGGAATCACACCGGGCTCGATGCCACCCAACGCGAATTCTCTCGCAGAAGAAGGTGTCGTCATCCCCCCCACCCTGCTAATCGATGGAGGTGACGATTGTTTTTCCACGATCGAAAAACTCCTGACCGAAGCTCCCTTTCCCACTCGAAATCTCCGGGACAATATCGCTGACCTGAATGCTCAGCTAGCCGCTAATCGCCGCGGGCAATCTCTCTTTGAGGAACTTCTTTCAGATCATGGTGTCGAAAAAGTGAGCGAGCACATGAGCACGCTGAAAAGCCAGAGTCTCGACGCACTGGAGTGTCACCTCGATGCGATTGCTTTCCGCCACGGAGAAGCGACTGAAAAACTCGACGACGGAACTCTCATCGCTGTTTCCGTTTCACGGAGCGGGGAAAGACTGGTGATCGATTTCACCGGAACGGGAAGCAGCCACCCCTCGAATCTCCATGCGACGCCTGCGATTGTGCAGAGCGCGATCCTTTACGTGCTGCGGCTCTGGACGCAGAGCCAGGTTCCTCTCAACGAGGGCATGCTGGAGTCGGTCGACATCGTTTTGCCAACCTGTTTTCTGAATCCCGAGTTTTCAGAAGATGCAACCGACTCTCCTGCCGTGGTTGGAGGAAATGTCGAAACAAGCCAACGCGTCGTCGATTGTCTGATCCGCGCTCTCGGATTTCAGGCCTGCTCCCAGGGAACGATGAACAATTTTCTCTTTGGCAACGAAAGCTTCGGTTACTACGAAACCATCTGCGGAGGATCCGGTGCCGGCACCGGCTACAATGGAACTTCCGGGATTCATACTCACATGACGAACACCGCGATTACCGATCCGGAGATTCTCGAGAGTCGCTATCCAGTTCGCTTGCGTGAATTTTCGATCCGACGCGAATCAGGCGGAAAGGGAAAATGGCACGGCGGCGATGGCGTGATTCGCGAAGTGGAGTTCCTCGAGTCGCTGCAGGTATCACTCTTGAGCCAACACCGCATCGAGAAGCCTTTCGGCATCGACGGTGGCGAAAGCGGAGAATGCGGAAAACAGTTTCTAAATGGAAAAGCATTACCGGGGGCGATCCGCATTGAAGCCAAACCAGGAGATGTTCTCCGCATCGAGACTCCCGGCGGTGGTGGAGCAGGTAAGCCAATCCGGCAGATTTGAATATTGAATTGAGAACCGGTCCGACCGTATGGTTCGCCATGCCCGTATCTCTAATCCCTTCATGTGGACGTCGTTCGTTTCTGAAGACTGCTACTCTAGCGGCATCAGCCTCAGCAGCAGGAATCGCTTCCTCGCGAGAAGAGCCGTGGTTCGCACTTCTTGCCGATACCCACGTCGACGCGGACCGAAAGAAAGAAGCCCGAGGAGCCGTCATGGCGGAAAATGTAATGCGGGTCGTGGCAGAGATTCTGGAGGAAGCAAAAACACATGGAGACCCGCAGTTTGCGGTAATCAATGGTGATTGCGCCTACCTGAAAGGCCTGCGCGAAGACTATGAGACACTGCGCCCGCTCCTGCAACCACTCCTTGATTCTGGAATCCCCATTCACCTCACGATGGGAAATCATGATGATCGAGGCCCTTTCTACGAGCTGTTCCCGGAAGCGGAAACACCAAAAAGCGAAGCAACTATGGAGAAGCATCTCGCTATCGTGGAATCTGAATCCGCCAATTGGTTTCTCGTCGATACTCTCCAGATCGTCGACAACGTAACCGGAGAAATTGGAGCCAAACAACGCGATTGGTTGGCCCGCGAACTCGACCGCCGGTCCGGCAAACCGGCCATTATCGTTGGGCACCACTATCCACAATACATGCCAGAGGATTCTGACGCGCGCGTTACCGGCATTACAGACACGGTTGAGTTTATGGACCTGCTACGTTCCAAGCCGTGGGTGAAGGCCTACGTCTACGGGCACTCCCACAACTACGGCTTTAAAAAGGCAAGTGGAGACATCCACCTGATCAACCAGCCACCGGTCGCTTACTTATTCGACGAAAAGCGCCCTAATGGATGGCTCAAAGCAACTGTATCAGCCACGGAAATGAACATTACCCTTCGGGCACTCGACAAAAGCCACCCCGAAAACGACGAGACCAAAAATCTCACCTGGACGTGAAAGGGGCGGCGCCGATGCGCTGATGCGCTGATGCGCTGATGCGCTGAACGTCAAACGTTCGCCGACTTGTCGGCGCTACACTTCCCAACCGGCTCGATACTCGGGACGGCCCCATAGCTTCTGAGCCTCGGGATTGTCGATCAGCTCTCCAGTCTCGGAATCGACATTGACGGCTCCGGTGGTGCGGTAGGCCATATTCCCGAGGTGACAGAGCATCGCACTGATTTGCCCTTCCGAAATCGGCAGGTTCAGCTCCTCCCCCTCCCGCACGGAATTCGCGAAGTTTGTGAAGTGAGGAATGTCGCTCGGTGGATCGGTATTTTTGGCGATCTCTTTTCCGTCGATATCGTAAATCGCGTAATTAGAAGAAGTGAAGTCCAACTTCCCTCCATCTCCATAAACTGTAACGAAGCTCTGTTTCTCAGGCTTTCTCCTGTGGCAGGAACTTGCTTCCCAACTAATACCGACATCGCCATAGTCGTAGACCGCGGTGGTGGTGTCAGGAGTCTCCTGATCGTCATTGTAATGATAGCGCCCCCCCATGCAAGTGGCTCGGTTTGGATAAGCTACATCCATCGCCCAGCGCGCCACATCGAGAGCGTGAACTCCGTTGTTGGCAAGCTCACCTCCTCCGTAGAGCCAGTGAAAGTGCCAGTTGTAGTGAAGAAGGTTGCTCTTGTAGGGAGCGTCGGGAACCGGTCCTTGCCACATCGTCCAATCCAGCTCGGCCGGTGGCTCTCCGATCTTCCCCTTGCCAATGGAAGGTCGCGTACTGCTATACCAGCAGCGCGCGTAGCGAAGCTCACCGATGACTCCCTCGCGAAGCTTTTGCACGGCTTCAATCATGGCAGGATACGAGCGCCGCTGCGCTCCCATTTGCACCTGTCGATTCGTTTCCTTGGCGACTTTCACCAGCGTCATCGCCTCGTGAGCATCGTAGCTTCCGGGCTTCTCGACGTAGACGTGTTTACCTGCTTTACATGCGGTGATAGCAGCAGGCGTATGCCAGAAATTGGGTGTCGCGATGGATACGGCATCGATGTCCGGGTCATCGAGAATCCTACGAAAATCCCCGACGGCTTCGGGAGTTCCCTGGTTCTTGTCTGCCATTTGCTTGGCGGTAGATGCGAGTCGGTTTTCATCGACATCGCAAATGTAAGCGACTTCGGCGTTCGGAACATCCTGATAGCCTTTGATATGCCCCCGACCGCGACTCAGTCCGATGACTCCGACACGGAACCTCTCGTTTGCCCCTTTGGCCTGACCGAGCAATAAATTGGGCGCCGCGGCAATACCGGCACCAACTGCAGTGGAAGTTTTGAGAAAACGACGACGGGAAGTTTCGGGAGATTCCATTTACGAAGATTACTTCGTCTGCCAGCTGCCTAGCAAAACCGAAAACCGGCGCATCTGCGGTGAAAGGATTTGCAATAGAAGGCTTCTAGTTGTAGGTGCGCGTCGAATGAAATTGTGGCAGGCCATCGCTTTACTTTGCCTGATCTGGGCGATGATCTATCTGACTTTGCTCGGATCGCAAGAGCTTCGAGGCGAAGAGGCGCGGCGAATCCTACCGGCTCAGGAAATGCTCGATACCGGCGACTGGGTCGTCCCCCGAATCGCAGGTGAGGTTTACTCCAACAAACCACCTTTGATCAACTGGATGATCGCTGTCTCGTTTTACCTGACAGGTTCACAAAGCGAGTTCTCGGCTCGCCTTCCCGCAGCAATCTCGTTGCTGGCCCTGACATTGGGTGCCCTGCTTTCGCTTCACCGCTTTCTCGGCATCGATCGCGCAATGGCTGTGGGATTGGTCCTTCTCACCGCGATCGCCATGATCGACAAAGGTCGGATGGCGGAAATCGAAACGGTCTACATCGCCGTATTCGGTCTCGCCTGCTTCATTTGGGTTCGACTATGGGGGGCGCAATCATCTCCCTGGCTGATCTGGACAATTCCCTATTTTTTCCTCGGGCTGGGATGGCTTACGAAAGGGCCGGTTCATCTCATCTTCTGGATTCTATTTCTGGTTTTTGTTCTGCGGTCCGCCCGCCGTTTGCGCGACATGCTGCATCCGGCGCACATCCTTGGACTGGGAATCATGGCGCTTCTGTTCCTACCGTGGATGAGTGCAAACATTGCCGCCGTAGATGCTCCTCAGGAATCGGTGAGCACCTGGTTTGAGCAGTTAAAAATGCGAGTCGACTTTTCCGAAGTCGATGCAGGTGACTGGTTACTGCGTCCTTTGGAAATTCTCGCGAACTTTCTGCCCTGGACGATACCACTTCTGTTTTCTCTCATCTGGCTCCGGCGTTCGAAAGAAAAACCAACTAGGCTCGCCCCCACCAATGACCGCTTTGCGGCGATCATACCGGGGGCACTTCTCGCCTCCGCCGCGGGCTGTCTCATCATTTGCCTGATCTCGGGCGGAACACCGCGATATGTGATGCCCGTCTATCCGCTGGCCGCTGTCGCCCTGGTCGGAATCTATACCCACCTTCCCAAAAAACCACGTGATCTCTACGAAAAATTCACGCGCTACTCCTTGCTCGTAATTTGCCCCCTTCTCCTTTTGGCATCCCTCGGGATCGCGGTCAGCGCAGTGCAAAGAGATCTAAGCATAGCCTGGCAGCCTTTCGTCTTTGGCGCCGCTTTTCTAGTCGCGATACTTCTGTTCCTCGTAAAATATCGCATTTTACCCGATTTGTTTTTGTTCTCCTCTCTCACCATCGCCGCTGGTGCCATGATGTTGATCGCGGCGACAACACCGCTCCTGGAAAGCCATCGTTCGATGCGAGATACCGCGGCCGCACTGCTGAACCGAGCAAAGTCCTCCGACAGAACTCTCGTTGTCTACGCCAGTTCCGCTTTTCGAAGCGGGTATACGAAGGAACTGCGGCTCCTTTACTATCTCCGTCCCGAGTTGATTGCGATTGGGGAGTCCGGAACCATTCCGGAAGGTGAACTGCTGGTATTCGGAAGACCTGGCCTCGAAAAGACCCTCGCTAAACGTGGATTCAAGTTCCGCGTCCAATCCCGGGACCAAATCACCGTCGACGGTAGATTACTTGCGCTTCTCGAGTTGAAGGTCGCGAAATAGCCTCCAGTTACCCTTTTTCAAAATAGGGCAATTCCCCCCTATTGGCGGATACGACTTCTTCTTTCATTTTTGGAGTGAACTCAAACTTCACTACTTGAAATGAAAAAGTTTATCTCAACCGTATTCAGCGCCGCCATTCTAGTCGCACTTACCAACCTGTCTATCACTGTCGAGGAAAGTAACTTCGGCTTTGGCGACAACGTTGGCGGAGTGCAATTCAATGATGAATCCATCATCGCAGTCTTCAATCAATTCAGCCGTTCCGAGTGGTCATCGAGTGCCGCCTCGAGCAATCAATTCATCGGTGAGTTCGAACTTCAGTTCATTCCCAATGAACAGAAAGCGAATTCCATCATGATCAACCACAAGAGATTCGTCGAGAACACGGAGCGACAAACAAGGGATTTCCCCTGATCATATCGGGGGATACAGGAGGGAACCTTCCACCAGGGAGGTTCACTTTCATTTCTCGTGGTGAATCTCCTGAAACACCCCACCGCCGACGAGCATTTCGCCTTCGTAGAATCCACAGATTTGCCCCGGCGTCAGAGCGCGGATGGGTTTCTCGAAAGTGAGTTCGACGCTGCCGTCATCGAGAAACTGTGGTTCGACCGAAACGGCCTCGGACCGATATCGAGGTTGCGCAGACAGGTCAGAAATCTCAGCTAGCGGACGATTCGTGACCGAGATACTCCCAACCCGACAGCGAGTCGCGTAAAGCTTCGGCGCGTCCGCTCCATCAAAGGCGACCACAAGCGCATTCTGATCGGGTCGCTTTTCGACGACTACATACGCTTTTCCAAAGGTATTCGAGGGAACGCCCAGCCCTTTGCGCTGTCCCAGAGTGTAGAGGTGCAAGCCGCGATGCTCACCGACTTCCTTCCCGTCGGGAGTGATAATTGGCCCAGGCGAATCATCGATGTAATGTCCGAGGAAGTCTGACATTTTGATATCACCAATAAAGCAGATGCCCTGGCTGTCTTTTTTATGCGCTACTGGAACGCCCAGTCGCTCAGCCTCAGCCCGCACTTCGGGCTTGGGCAAATGCCCGATCGGAAACATTGCTTCGCGAATCTGCCACTGCTCCAGCAGGGCGAGAAAGTAGGTTTGGTCCTTGCCTTTTGCTCCGCGAAAAATGTCGACGGATTTGTCTTCATCTCGCTCGATCTGGGCGTAGTGACCTGTGGCGACATATTCGAAATCCTGCGCCAACGCAAACTCCCGGAAGATACCGAACTTCATTTCCCGATTGCACATCACATCGGGATTGGGAGTGATGCCATCGCGATATCCCTTGAGCAGATAATCGACGACGCGATTCCGATATTCGTCCATGAGACTGAGGATCCGAAACTCGATTCCGAAGTAGTCGCAAACCGCGCGAGCATCAACAATATCCTGCTCCCAGGGACAATCGCCGGGCAGCCCTTCCTCGTTGGTCCAGTTCTTCATGTAGGCACCCACGACCTCGTGCCCCTCTTCGAGGAGAAGCCCGGCTGCCACAGACGAGTCAACCCCACCTGACATTGCTGCGAGAATGCGCGCCATAATAGTGTTTCCGTCAGGCTACCTTTGAAGATTCGCGTCCCGTTGCGAGATGCATCACGGCCTCTTCACCGAGTTCTTCGCGGCTCAGTTCGCCAGTGATTCGGCCCTCGTGCATAACAAGGGCTCGATCCGACATCCCGAGAATTTCCTCCATTTCGCTGGAGACGAAAAGGATCGCGACTCCTGACTCGGCGAGTTCCTCCATCAAGGAATAGATCTCCTGCTTCGCCCCGATGTCGATACCGCGGGTAGGTTCATCAAGCAAAAGCACCTTGGGACGCATCGCGAGCCACTTTCCAAGAACCACCTTCTGCTGATTACCTCCGGAAAGAAACCGAACAATCTGGCGATCCGACGGAGTTTTAATTCTCATTTTTTCGGTCATCTCCACCGAGATCTCTTTCTCGGCGCGAAAATTGAGAAACCCGTTTTTCTGATCCCGCTTCAGCGCTGCCAGGCTGAGATTGTCGCCCACTGCCATATCGATAATCAGTCCCTGCTGTTTACGATCCTCCGGCACCAGCGCAACCCCTGCCGCAATCGCCTCGCGCGGGTTTTGAAAAGCCACGCTTTTTCCGCAGACCTCGACATGCCCACCGAGAGCGGGAGCGACGCCAAACAAGGTCTCCAGCAATTCCGTTCTGCCCGCTCCAACCAGCCCTGCGAGACCAACGATTTCGCCGGCCCGCAATGTGAAATTCACTTCGTGCTCGGGATGAACCGGAGTGCGGACAGAATTCACTGTCATGACGACATCGCCAGGACTCTGCGGATTGTGAGCGTAAAACTGGGAAAGCTCCCGGCCAACCATCAGGCTCACCATCCTGTCATGTTCGATTTCGTCTTTTCCCAGAGATCCTGCGTTTTCTCCATCGCGAAGAACAACGACCCGATCCGCCAGCTCGACCACTTCGGCAAGGCGGTGGGAAATATAAACAATACCGACGCCACGATCTCGCAGATCTTTAACCACCTCGAAGAGACGTTCCGTCTCCCGCGAAGAAAGACTGGAAGTCGGCTCGTCCATGATCAGAATTTTGGCATCCACCGAAAGCGCCTTCGCAATTTCTACGAGCTGCTGTTTTCCGATTGTGAGATCGCCGACCAACGTATCAGGCGACACATCGAGCCCGACCTTGTCGAGAAACTCTCGAGATCGTTCCGAGATCGCTCTCTCGTCAATGAGCCCACCCGTTTTCGGCTCTCGCCCGAGAAAAATATTGGCTCCGACAGTCAGGTTCGTTGCGAGATTCAGCTCCTGGTGAATCAAGGCAATACCATGGTCGAGACTTTCCTGAACCGAGCTGATCTCCACCACTTCCTCCTCCACTTTCACTTCGCCTGAATCCGCTGGCTGAACACCGGCGAGGATTTTCATGAGCGTGCTCTTGCCCGCCCCGTTTTCTCCCAACAGAGCTACAACCTCGCCTTCACTCACCGCAAGATCGACCTCGTGCAAAGCACGAACGCCAGGGAATGATTTGCAGATACTGGACACTTCCAACCAAGCCGTCATATTGGCAACCTAGCCGCGCCAGAGCAACCGGGCCAAGGAATTTCTTTTTCAAACTAGAAATGTTCAAAAGAACATTCTAAATTACATCCCGTGCAAGCTACCAGCCAGATCGTTCTCCCTTCGCGCTACTATCTCGATCATTTCGATGAGATGATCGACTTCTTGCACGAGCGCTATGACCACGCATTCGACGAATGTCACCATGAGTTTCTAGGCGATTTCAGTTCTCTCGACCTCGATGCCCGGTGCCTCTATGTCAGGATCGCCAATCGGAAAGGACGCATCTTTCGGTGGGACGAATTGCGATACGACGAAATCAAGGAGCAAGAGGCTGCAGCAGAGGAGCTTCGCGAAAAGGGATTCATCCGCGAGCCGGATTCGAAAGACAAAAAGGACCTGCTGATTCTCCAGACCAGGCCCACTTTGGTAGATTGGATTCGAAATACTCCGTCATCGTCTCCGCACCCCAAGTTGGGTTCCGCAAAGAAACGGGAACTGGTTCAGTGGACAACAACTCACCTTTCCTTTTCTGATTGTTTCCCCCCTGATACGCTCGCCAATTACGTCGTGCAGGATCGCATCGACGAGATCGAATATCTCTTTTATCTCTATTTTGGGAAACTCCGCGATGGGCTCACTGCCTTCGCCCTCCGGGATCTAGGCGTTGTCAAACCGGCCACCTTCCGCAAGGAGTTTGAGGCCCGCTTCGACTCTCGGGAGGCAGCGCTGGTGTCCTATCACTATGAGAAAATTGTGCGAACCCTGCGGAGCCTCGATGAAGGCACCGCAGAGCAACTTTTGACTGGGGTCAGGACATGGCCTCAGCCAGTGGATCACAAAACGGAATCACTTCGCGCCTATGCCATCGGGAAATTGGGGCGCTATCTCGAACGCCACGGACAGCTGGAGGAAGCCTTGCAGGTCTACCGCCTGACCGACCAGTTTCCGGCGACCGAGCGAGCGGTTCGCCTTCACTACCAGCTCGATCAAAAAGAGAAAGCACGGGAGATGCTGAGCTCCATGATCGCAGATCCCTCCTGCGATGAAGAGCTGATCTTTGCCGAGGATTTTCACGAAAGAAAATTCGGGACGCGACGAGTCGGGCGCCTGACCGAGGTTCTGCGAAGCGCGCAAATTATGCATCTCGACGAGTCTGGGCGCGGCACTCCCGAAGCCGCCGTGGTCCACGATTTTGCAAGGCAGGGCGTCTTTGCCTTTCACGCAGAAAACTCCATCTGGCAGATGCTTTTCGGTCTGCTTTTCTGGGACGTCCTCTTTGGAAAAGAAAGTGCGCCGCTGCACAATTCTTTCGAACTTCGCCCCAGCGGCCTCAGCTCCGGGGAGTTCGCGGAAAGAAATAAGCCTGCCATTGAAGCAAAACTGGCCTTGCTCAATCACCGCGAAAAGACCATCGAGTTTCTTCAGAAAACGTGGAAGGAAAACGAAGGCACTCCCAACGGACTTCTCGGGTGGTATCCCGAAGTTTTCGCCGCCACCCTCGAACTTGTGAACCGGTCACCAGACGGGGCGCTTCAAGGAATCCTCACGGAGATGGTGGACAATCATCGGGCCAATCGCAGCGGTTTTCCTGATCTCATGATCCTGGAAGGTGATGGGATTCGATTTGCCGAAGTCAAAACATCTGGAGACAGATTGCAGCGTCATCAACTTGCCCAGCTCGAGCGCCTGCGCCGATTCGGGTATCCTGTCGAAGTCATTCGTGCAGAATGGACCGTCGATCCT
>Ga0181574_10002197_pt1 | contig 17949 bp, 18 predicted proteins | sample 101ome_24_FD_145600 | JGI IMG/M metagenome (GOLD analysis project Ga0181574, IMG submission 145600) | Coastal salt marsh microbial communities from the Groves Creek Marsh, Skidaway Island, Georgia - 101410AT metaG (spades assembly) | ecosystem: Environmental > Aquatic > Marine > Intertidal zone... | reverse complement strand
CACATCGGGGAAAAGCCGTCGCTGCAGTAGTTTGCTCTGTTTATCTAGCTCGGGCAGAAGTTCCGGGGTGGGTGCACCCAGCTGGGTGTCGCCGTCCGCTGTCTCTACAACGTCAAACAAAGCCTCCAGCTGATCGCCCCCTAAAATCGAAGGTGCCAGTTTTACCGATGAACCCGCTCGCTGCGCCATCGTCAGTGTTTCGTCAATCACCGCTTGGCTGTAAAGCGTGGCATAGGCTGATCCCCGCTCACCACGACCCATATCACTGCGTCCAACACCGATCCCACAGATAAATTTTCGTCGTTGGCTTCGTTCAGCTACGGCTAACAGGTGCTGCAGTAATGTGCTGGCAATAACGGCTCGGGCATCGGGTGTCATGCCCCGTTTCGTTCCCTCGAAAAAGAGCGTCAAGCTTTCAGGTCGGACAGCTTGAAGGTCGCCATCGAGTAGTTGCGCGACCGCTTTTGTCAGCGTTTCGTAGGTGCCAACGTAATTCGCAAGGGTGATTTCATCGACGGTATCAATGTATTTGCCAAGGTGGTCGAGACTGATGGTTGTTACGGCCATTGAGTTAAGAGAAGTCTCGTCAACGACCTCTGCGTTGGACGGCGCTATGAGATCAAGGGGAAGGTCATCGATTGCAGTCTCTATTTGAGCTAACGCATCGATACGATCATCAACTTGCCCCGAGTGCGCTAAGCGTCCGAGTATCGTTCTGAGTCGGCGCGACTGTGATCTGGAGATGGATACAGCACCTGCGTAACTAAACATAGCTAAGACAAGACTGAGTGCAGAGACAGTCCATTGCAGCGATGAGTTTGATGTCACTCTCTCCAATTGCACGGTCAACCGTCCTGCAATGTCTGGGCCGATTCTGAGCGGGGCATGGTACAGCTGCTCTGCGTTGGCGAGTGATCCCACTACCACTATCAACTCTCCTTCCACATCGGAAATGGCCGCACCGCTAACGACCGCGGAAGACAGTAATTTGTTGAGTTCGCTTGTGGCTGTCAGCATGTCATCGGAGGCGATGAGCCCAGCTGTGCGGGATACTGCGGCATTCAACAGCGCTTCGGCGTGCAGTGCGCGCGTCTCTTCATCTAAGTGAGCTTTTGAGGCGAGCGTTAAGGTCAGTGTTATCTGCGCTGCTATAAAAGCGGCCGAGGCGGCGAGCAAGCCAGTCTTTTGGCCTATATCTAAACGCTCCCAGAAGACCACTGCTTCCCGCTCCCTAAAATCCGAGGTTTTCGCGCAACGCTGGCAATGTCGCGCATGTCTCAGGGTATCATGAACCCTCCAGAAGCGACGTCAAAAAAGGTCAATGCATATTACGATTCTGGCAAATCGGCCTGCCATGCCGAACTTGTCTACGGTCAGGGCATTTCTAAAAGAACAGCAGATTCGGATTGTCGATACCGAAACGTTGCCTGTTGCAAGAACATTGGCCAGCGCTCGGTGTGCACAACGTTGGCACCTCCAGGCTGATTCAGCAGACCTCGAGTCAATCGCGTGGTCCGATCTAGGACTTGCTGATCACGTGGACGTCAATTTTCAGCATGAATCAGACGCAGTCTCTGATATTAAACTTGCTGCATTCGATATGGATTCGACACTCATTCAGTGTGAGGTGATTGATGAGTTGGCGACTCGTGCCGGCGTGGGTGAGCAGGTGGCTGCCATCACCGAGCGCGCCATGCGGGGCGAGTTGGATTTTAGTCAGAGCTTTTCGGAGCGACTGTGTTTACTGCGTAATCTTGATGCCAACCTTGCAGCAGAGATAGCCAGGGATCTCCCTTACACCGACGGTGCGCGAGAGCTGATGACCACCTTGCGTGCACGGGGCGTTAGAACGGTCATTATCTCAGGCGGCTTCAGTTTGTTTGCTGACCACGTTGCGTCTGAACTCGGAATGGATGAGTACTTTGCCAACACACTGGAGGTATCTGATGGCGTGTTAACAGGGGTCGCAACCTTGCCCATCGTCAATGCCGAGTACAAAGAGGCTAAGCTACGTGAAATCGCGGACTCAATGGGCATCTCGATGCGGCAGACTTTGGCTGTTGGTGACGGCGCAAATGATCTCAAAATGCTCAACGCGGCGGGTATCGGCATTGCCTTTCGAGCCAAGCCGGTGGTGAGGGCGCAGGCGCGGTATCAGATATCAACAGTGGGTTTGGACGGAGCCCTCTATTTTTTGGGTAATAGGTCCAGCTAACAGGGCGCTCTGCTCGCCGATTTATGTGTCTCTAAGGTATGATCGCGCCATCACTGATGCCGCGAGGTTTGGATCTCATGCCTAATTTTTCTACCAACGAATTTAAACCCGGACTCAAGGTTATGCTCGATAATGAGCCCTGCTCCATCTTGGAGAACGAGTACGTTAAGCCCGGGAAAGGGCAGGCGTTCAATAGAGTCAAGCTGCGCAACCTTCGCTCTGGCCGAGTTCTTGAAAAGACCTTTAAGTCGGGCGATTCACTCGAGGGCGCCGATGTGCTGGACATTGATCTCGAGTACTCCTACACCGACGGCGAGTTTTGGTACTTCATGGATCCCAACACGTTTGAGCAGCACTCAGCAGACAAGGCAGCCGTCGCAGATGCTGAGAAGTGGTTGAAAGAGCAGGAAAAGTTCGAAGTGACCTTATTTAACGGCGCGCCGCTAACGGTGACTCCTCCAAACTTTATCGAGCTTGAAATTACTGAAACCGATCCCGGCCTAAAAGGTGACACTGCGCAAGGTGGAAGTAAGCCCGCAACCCTGTCCACGGGTGCGGTGGTCCGCGTCCCCCTGTTCTTGTCCGAGGGAGAAGTTATCCGAGTTGATACCCGAAGCGGCGAGTACGTAAGCCGAGCCAGCAAGGCCTGACGTAAACACCAGCGATGTCTGAATGGGAACCGAGCGCAGGCATTGATGAGCTGCGCGCTCGCGCCGCTCTGCTTGCCGAGGTCAGGGCGTTTTTGTTATCGCGTAGCGTGCTGGAAGTCGATACTCCCTTACTTGGACAGTTTGCAATCACAGACCCCAACATCGAGTTGTTTGAGGTGGCGACGCCCGACGGGACGCGATTTTTACAGAGCTCGCCCGAGTATGCGATGAAGCGATTACTTGCTTCAGGGTCCGGCGATATCTTCCAACTAGGGAAGGTGTTTAGATCCGGCGAGTACGGCGGTAGGCACAACCCCGAATTCGTGATGCTGGAGTGGTATCGGGTCGACTGGACGCACTATCAACTGATGCGTGAGGTCGCCGAGTTGATTGCTGAGACCTTGCGGCTTTCCACATGGCAGATTTGGTCGCTCGATGCCCTGCTAGATCATTTTTGCCAGATCAGCCTACACGATGCGACCGAGTTCGAGCTGAAGGTGGCGGCTGAGAGTGCCGGTATAGACGTGGTTGGCGACCTCGATAAGCTCGACTACCTCGACCTCCTGATGACCCATGTCGTGGAGCCTGGTATTGCATCATGGGGGCTTGTGTTCATTGTTGATTTCCTTGAACAGCAAGCAGCGCTCTCGCGCGTCATCGAACGGGGCGGTAATCGCGTTGCCGCGCGATTTGAGACTTATGTGCGCGGTGTTGAGCTCGCCAATGGTTATTGGGAAGAGTCGGACCCCGATGTATTGGAGGGACGCTTTGAGGCGGATAATGGCTTGAGAGCCTCCCGAGGCCAGGTTGTCCGCAAGATTGATGGCCGGCTGATCAGTGCCTCGAGGGCAGGGGTGCCGGATTGTGCTGGGGTGGCAGTTGGATTCGATCGCCTGTTAATGCTGGCGCAAGGACGCTCTGCACTTTCTCAGGTCATACCCTTTTCGTGGCCGCTCGCCTGACTCGATATCAGCGCGAATACTTTGGTTGGAGAGTAGTCGTTTTAGCTCAATGAGTTATCACGCCTGACGATGCGATTGATGCCTTGCAACAAGCTTAGAAAATGAGCGCAGGCGTATAACCTTCAATGAAGGCTTTGGGTGGTCGTTTGGGTTTCCCCGTTGAAATTTCAATGCAGACGAATTGCAGCTTGGCGCGAAGGACGGTTTCTCCCGTGGCTACCGAGCGTATTTGCATCTGACGCTCCATGAGCATGCGTCGGTCCCAAGTGGTAATCCAGGTCCCTACCTCGAGCTCTTCGCCCAGCCGCGTTGCCAAAAGGTAGTGATACTCGGCTTTGGTAAGCGCCATGGCTCTGTCGAGTGATCGATACGCATCAGCGCCCAAGCCTAGGTCCGTGGTATGTGCCCAGGCGGTCTCGTTGCACCACGTGACGTACTGCGTGTTGTTGGTGTGCTCCAGCGCATCAATGTGCTCAGCCTCTACGGTGAACCGTAAAATGAAGGGTGCTTCGTGATCCCAGCTCATGCGGGTTGGGGTGCAGCGGGCTTTTGTTTAAACGCAAGGTAGCCGAATCCAATGGCGATCAGTGGGCAGGCGAGATTGAAGATGGCGTAGGGCGCATAGTCGAAGGTTGCTACGCCCAGGGTCGCGGCCATATAAGCACCACAGGTATTCCATGGAATCAAAGCCGACGTCATGGTTGCCGAGTCTTCGAGTGTTCGGGATAGATTTTCTCGACTCAACCCACGGTCGTCATAGGTGCTACTAAAGAGCCTGCCTGGCAATGCAATCGCAAGGAACTGATCAGCCGCAAGTATATTGGTGATAAAGCCACCAGTTACCGTGGCGGCCACAAGGTCCCCTGTGGACTTTACCAAGGTGAGAACACTGTCCAGGATTTGCTTGAGGATGCCGGTCCGTTCCAGTACGCCACCGAAGGCAAGTGCGCTGACAATTAACCAAACCGTGTTGAGCATGCTGGCGATGCCGCCTTTGCTGATGAGGCGGTTTAGTTCCTCGTTTGTCGTTGTCCCTTCAAAGCCGGCAAATAGCGTTCGCCACAAGCCCTCGACAACGGGCATGGTCGCTTCTGGATTTGCCGTCAATGCAAATTTTCGCACGACGTCGGGCTGTAAAGTCAGCGCCGTCAGTATCCCAGCCAATGTGGCGAGCATGATCGCTGGGTAAGCCGGCACGCGCTTCCAAATAAGGCCAATCATCACGGCGAGCGGAATAAGGACACCAACGCCGACGTTAAATTCCTGACTGATGGCAGCTCTGAGTTCTGCTATTTGCTCTGGGGCTGTTGCCGCGCCTGAGGGAATGAGGGAGAAAAACAAGAGAGCGACGCAAAATGCGGGCACTGTCGTCCAGAGCATATGACGAATGTGTGCGAATAAATCGACGCTAGTGCAGGCGGCGGCCAAATTTGTGGTGTCGGACAGCGGGGATAATTTATCGCCAAAATAGGCCCCACTGATAATGGCTCCAGCCGCGACGGCGGGTGACAGCCCGTAACTGTCCGCAATTCCGATAAGTCCAATACCCAAGGTGCCGGCGACGGTCCATGAGCTACCGATGCTTATCGAAGCCAGCGCACAAATAATCGCCGCAGCAGCAAAGAAGATCGATGGATTAAGAATTGAGACGCCGTAATAGATCATGGCAGGCACGGTGCCCGCGATCATCCAGCTGCCAATCAGCCCTCCGACAGCCAATAGAATCAAAATCGGTCCCAGACCCACTTTGATGCCGGCCACCATGCTCTCTTGTACTTCGGCCCACGTGAGGCCGCGGTACATGCCCACGAGCCCGGCGGCCGCTGACGCGATGAGTAGCGCTACTTGGTTGGGCCCGTAGGAGGCATCTGCCCCGAAGAGTTGAACCGCCGAAAAAAGGAGGAAAACAAGAAGAACAATCGGAGCAAATGATAAGAGCATAGGTTACGTGGGCCGATAGTACGGCTTTGCCATTGTTATTTGGTAGGTTCCAATAATACGTTCACGAAATCCACCTTCACAGTAGCTTAAGTAAAAGCGCCACATGCGAATGAATTTCTCATCGAACCCCAAGGCTTTGACAGCATCCAGTTCTGCCATAAAGGCGTCATGCCAATGCTGGAGTGTTCGCGCGTAATCGAGCGCGATATCTCTAAGGTCGATGATTTGCATATCGGTTCTGCGGGTCAGCGCGCCACTGATGACATTCAGCGATGGCAGGCAGCCGCCTGGGAAAATGTAACGTTTGATGAAATCCACTGACTTGCGATAGTCATCGTAGCGTTGCTTGTTGATAGTGATGGCTTGAATCACTGCTTTGCCATCGGGCTTGAGTAAGTTGCTGACACAGTTGAAATAGGTGTCGAAGTACTGGTGCCCAACGGCTTCGATCATCTCGATAGATACCAACTTGTCGAATTGACCGGACAGGTCTCGGTAATCTTCGAAGAGCAGGGTGATTTTGTCTTGCAGTCCTCGCTTTTCAACTTCTGCGCGCGCATGTTCCAGCTGCTCACGGGAGATTGTGGTGGTGGTTACCTTGCAGCCGTAGTTCTCCGCAGCATAGATGGCCATGCCTCCCCAGCCCGTGCCGATTTCAATCAAATGATCAGTTGGCTTCAGCTCGAGGTCCTCGCATATAAGCTTTAGCTTGTGCTGCGATGCCTCGGCCAGGTCATCGCAATTCGGTGGGAAGACCGCCGACGAGTACATGAGGGTAGGATCTAGAAAAAGCGAGAAGAAGTCGTTGCCCAAATCGTAATGCGCTGCAATGTTCTCCCGCGATCCGGTCAGTGAGTTTTTACGCGCTGCGTGTGCAAGTTTAAGCGCACTCTTAATCAACCAGTTTTGATTGTTTTTCATGGACTCGAGAATTGGCATGTTGGCGCTGAATACCCGTGTCACATTGGTGAGCTGATCCGTGCTCCAATCGCCGTCGATATAAGCCTCCGCTGCACCCATGGTGCCGCCCATGAGAATCCGGGAGTAAGCGCTGGGCTTGTGGATCGTGACCGAGGCGCTCGGTGCAATCGATAGATCACCGCCGCCGAAACGGTGTGTCTCTCCATTGTCGTGAACCACTAGCTCACCATGCCGCAGACCGCTGAAGAGCTTGAACACCAGACGTTTTGTGAGTTCAGTGCTGCGCCATGACTTTACCGAGGGTAATTTTTCAATGTGTTTAACATCTACCTGACGTGGGGTCATAAGACATTCCTGCTTAACTAATAGAGTTATTCTTTGGATGAGCGAAGAGAGGCACACGCCGCAGAAATAGGACGAGTGCCTGCCAATAAATACCTGCTGTGACTTTGGCTGTCTCAAGGGGAAAGCGCGCCAGCAGGGAGAGTCCGGTAAAACGGGTAATCGGGAGTCGAGAAAGTGTCAGCGACGCATGGAAAACACGTTTTCCGTTCTCAAGGTTAGTGAGCTTGATGGCCAAGGTTTCATCTGGAACCGTCGACGACCAGCGGTACTGTTGTTGCATGCCGTGGAACGGCGAAACATGAAGTTCCTTTTGAAACTCTGTCTGGAAAAGCGCCTCTGACTGGTCGACAGAAAGGACGTAGCTATGCCTTTCACCCCAGGGCGTATTGGTCACCTCGGCGACAATGAATTCGAGTCGTTCACTTGACGTGCCTTTGCAGAAATAACAGGCGATGGGATTATTCTGAAGCCCGAAATATCGCCAATTGGCGAGCAGAAAAATCCGTCCCTCGAAGTGCTGGTTTGTCTCTTCGAAAATACGCTGTTTGACGGCCTCTGCCACAGTGAGTTTTTCGTCGCCAATGAAGTCGCTGCGGATAAAGCGCGCTGGCGCCAAACGTTGCGAACCCCAGCCTATGGCGCGATGGGTAATATCGCTGACCCTCTCCACATCAACAAAGGGCATGAATACCCGATAACTGAACCGGTGAGGCTTGGGCGCCGTCCGCGCGTGTGCCAGTCGACCCACGTAGAACGCCGAATTCACTGGAGGCCCCGCTTTTCGATGATGGCGTTGGCGACACGATTGCCGCTGAAAAGACCGTCCTCGTGAAAACCATTGCGCCAGTAGGCACCACAGAACCATGTGTTACGTGGCCCATTGATGTCACGCCAGCGTTGCTGAGCGGCGATGCCTTTAATAGTGAATTGGGGATGTGCGTATCGGTACTCGCCCAAGATCGCGCTGGGATCAATCGCATCAGTGTCATTCAGCGTTACACAAAAGGTTTCAGGTGAGTTGATTCCCTGAAGAATATTCATGTTGTACGTCAGCGTCGCTTGGCTGTTCGACTTGCGAAGCCGATAGTTCCAGCTTGACCAGGCGAGGTGCTTTCTTGGGAGTAAGCGTGTGTCGGTGTGCAGCACAACTTCATTTTCAGAATAGGGGAGTTCGTTCAGCACAGACGACTCGGTCTCATCGATGTCACTGAGCATCGCCATCGCCTGATCTGCGTGCGTTGCAATGACGATGTCGTCAACAGTCAGCTCTTCACCCTGATGTGTCCGTAACCGTGGAGACTGACCTTCCTCACGCACGACGGCGATCACTTCACAGTTGGTGCGAATGTTTTTCTCAAAAGGCGCACAAAGCGGCACTAGGTAACTCTGGCTACCACCGCGCAATACTCGCCATTGTGGTCGATTTTTGACCTGTAACAGACCGTGGTTCTTGAAAAATCGAACAAAAAACTCTGCGGGAAAATTCAGGCTCTCCTCAAAGTTCGCTGACCAGATGGCCGAAGCCATGCTAATGAGGTAGTTGCGCCTGAAGAACTCGTTGAACCCGTGCCGCTGTAGATAGTCTTGCAGCGTCTCACCGCTGCGCAGTCGGCCCGCTTCCAAGTCTTCCACTGCCACTTTATTAAACCGAAGAATGTCTCTGACCATCCCGACAAACTGAGGAGAGAACAGGTTGCGGCGCTGGGCAAATAAGGTATTCAGGTTATTTCCAGCGTACTCGAGGCCGGTGATGTCATCGGAAACAGAGAAACCCATTGAGGTCGGCTGATTGGTGACGCCCAACTCTTCCATGAGTGAAATGAACTCAGGATATGTCCAGTCGTTGTACACAATAAATCCGGTATCGACGGCGTAATCGCCGCTGCCAACCGACACCTGCTTGGTTGCGGTATGTCCGCCGACCGTGTCTGCCGCTTCAAAGACAACCACAGGCTCGCCCGCTTGCGCCAACCGATAGGCGCATCCGAGACCCGAAATTCCTGTACCAATAATGGCTGTAGCCATTGTTTTACCTCAAAACTGCGTCGATACCTCACCCCAGATCATTACCGGAATAATGATCAAAATGTAAGTTTTAATATACACATTAAGGTGTCAAGTTTATTAGATTTGTGTATTCTGTGGGGAAATACGCTCAAAGGAGAGTGCTGGATGGTAGACAAGCAGGGAGAAGGCGCACGCGGACAACCCGCGACCTCTGCTTGGTCGGTTCCCGAGGGGCGCCGAACGGACGAGTGGAGTCAATGCGTTGTCAGAATCGCCGAGCATCGCGATCGCGCCGCATTCGCGAAGTTTTTTTCGCACTTTGCTCCCCTCATCAAAGCGTTTGCACTGTCCGGCTCCTCGCTATCAGCAGCACATGCCGATGAGCTGGTTCAAGAGGTGATGCTCAAGGTATGGCAGAAAGCTGCTGGCTTTAATCCAGAAAAAGCGGCCGCTAGCACCTGGGTTTACACCATTGCGAGAAACTGTCGGACCGATATGTTCCGACGGCTTCAGAAGTTTGATACGCAGCTCGAAGCGGAGGATGTCGGTTTTGAGCTCGAGGGCGATGAGCCCACAATGGCCCTTCATGCATCACGAGGCGCTGTCCGTGTGCGGGCACTTATGAGTGATTTGCCGCAGGATCAGGCGCAGATTCTTGCAAAGGTCTACATGGAAGGTAAGTCCCACTCTGAGACAGCGGCAGAGTTGGGTCTGCCGCTTGGCACCGTAAAGTCTCGTGTGCGCTTGGCCATTCAGAAATTACAGGTATTTATGGACGCGGGCTCGGAGGAGTGATCCGCAAAGGTAAAAAAATGGGTATTAGTTTGCATATGAGGTAGATTTGTTTGCTGGGGCTGAACCGACGACTACAGTCGGGCGTACCGCAGACGGACCATATACAGTAGACTGGTAGGAAGGGCAGGGTTAAAAGATCGTCATGGTTAATCATCATCCGGATACAAACACACTACTTGAGTTTGCAGCGAGCTCACTGCCAGCTGCACAGAGCGTTGTTGTTTCTACGCACCTCCAGTTTTGTTCCGAGTGCCGGCAACGACTTGCACAATTAGAAAGCCTTGGTGCCACAATGTTTGAAGATGCTGAGCCGGTTGATATCAATCCCAGCGTATTCGACAACGTTCTCGCTCGCCTCGACGAGGCGCAAGAAGACCTTTCGGCCAACGATGCAAACGCATCAACAATATCATGGACGGTGAAGCAGATACGTAAGGGAAACCTCGATGATCTGCCATGGAAGAAGGTAACCCGATCACTGCGTATTGCTGACTTGGGTGATATTGATGGGGCGGCGGAATTCTCGCTTTACCATATCGCCGACGGCGGCTATATTCCTCCGCACAATCACTCCGGGACAGAGATGACCTTGGTTCTCCAGGGTGGTTTTAGCGACGAGAGTGGCTCTTACCATGCCGGCGATTTTATTACCCGTGAAGCGGGTGATATTCATGCGCCGACGGCACTCCCCGGTGGCGACTGCATTTGTCTGGCAGTTCTAGAATCACCGCTACGATTTACTCACTGGCACCATCGCTGGTTGAGTCCTCTGCTACAGCTCCGCGCGGGCTAGTCTCTTCCAAACTGATCGTTTGTGTACCGGTCGGGTGTGCAGGCAGCTATTAAGCATTCGATAATGCACACAGATTTATTTGGGCTATTCGCGATATTGCGGTTTTTTGTATCGATAAAGCGGACTCGATGAGATCCTCTTAGATTCAATAGACGTACAACCCCCAAACTTTAAAAAGCGAGCATCTTCCATGCGTATTGTTATCCCTCGCGAGTCGGTTGCAGGCGAGCGACGCACCTCCGCGACTCCTGAAACAGTAAAGAAAATGATCCGTCTCGGCGCCGAAGTGGCTATCGAGTCTGGCGCTGGTGCAGCGGTGGGCTTTGATGACAGCATCTACGCGGAGCTTGGCGCTGAAATTGTTGCGGATCGTGCCGCCTTGCTTGGCTCTGCCGATATGGTTTTGCGGCTTCGTAAGCCGGAGCCGGACGAGATCGGCATGATGAAGTCCGGTTGTATTCATGTGTCTTATTTAGACCCGTTCAATGAGCGCGACTTAATTAAAACACTGGCTGACAAGGGCATTACTGCCGTCAGTATGGAAATGATTCCCCGTTCCACGCGAAGCCAGAAAATGGACGCCTTGAGTTCCCAAGCGAATTTGGCCGGGTACGTTGCCGTCATGCTGGCCGCTGCAAAACTTCCCAGTATCTTTCCGATGCTGATGACACCGGCAGGGACGTTAAAGCCCGCTAAGGTATTTATCATCGGTGCAGGTGTGGCGGGTCTTCAAGCCATAGCGACTGCGAAGCGGTTGGGTGCGCGGGTGACGGCATTCGATACGCGACCGGTCGTAGCCGAGCAGGTTCAGTCTTTGGGCGGTAAGTTTTTGGAAATCGATCTGGGAGACACCGGCCAGACGTCTGACGGCTACGCGAAAGAATTGACCCCTGAGCAAGTGGAGATTCAGCGTCAGGCTCAGAAAGATGTGATCGCTGACTCTGATGTCGTGATTACCACGGCGCAAGTGTTTGGGCGCAAGCCACCCGTGCTCGTTACTAAGGACATGGTTGAGGGCATGGCGCCAGGTTCCGTGATTGTCGATATGGCTGCAGAGACCGGCGGCAATGTTGAGGGATCAGTCCCTGATGAGACTGTCGTTGTTGATGGCGTGACAATCGTGGGCACCGCGAATCTTGCGAATGAGGTTGCTAGGGACGCGTCTCAGATGTATGCCAGCAACCTGTTTAACTTGGTTGAGGACACTTGGGATACGGAAGCGAAGACATTTGTTCTCGATATGGAGAACGATATTTTACCGGGCTGTGTCATCACGCACGGTGGAGCGGTGGTTCACCCCACTATTAAAAACCTAATGGAAGGGGAAGGCTAAGATGGATGTTTCATATCTTTTATTCATTTTGATGCTCTCAGTTTTTCTAGGCTTTGAGCTGATCAATAAGGTGCCTGCGACGCTGCACACGCCATTGATGTCAGGCGCGAACGCAATCTCAGGAATTACGGTCGTGGGTGCGATTGCATTGGCAGGAAGTGGCAATGCTGATATGGCTCAGTGGTTGGGTGCTGGTGCAGTAGCACTTGCAAGTATCAACGTTGTCGGCGGTTACATGGTGACCGACCGCATGCTTGGCTTCTTCAAGAAGAAGGAGGGCTAAGACATGGGTCTCGAACTGATTATTCAACTGGGTTACGTCGTCGCTGCAGGCCTGTTTATTTTTGGCCTCAAAATGCTTGGGTCTCCCGATACGGCGCGTAAAGGTAATGGTATATCCGCGATTGGCATGCTGGTGGCAATTGTTGCCGCGCTGCTCGATCAGGGCATTGTCCAATACGAATACATTCTAGGCGGCATGGTTGTGGGTGGCGCGGTTGGTGCCGTCGCAGCGCGCACGGTTGCCATGACCTCGATGCCTGAGATGGTGGCGTTGTTCAACGGTGTTGGTGGTGCAGCATCTGGTCTTGTAGGTGTCGCTGCGCTCTCGATCGCAGACGGCAGCTTTACCTACATTACCATCATTCTCTCTATCTTGATTGGTGGTGTGACCTTCACTGGCTCACTGGTTGCCTATGGCAAGCTGTCTGAGACCATCGGCAGTGGCGCCGTGACCTTCGGTGGGCAGAAATTCGTTAACGGTTTAATCGTTATCGGTATCTTGGCGAGTGCGGTGATGTTCGTGATGAACCCAAGCAACACCAATATGCTCTACACAGTGGTGGGTCTGTCGCTCCTCTTCGGCATCATGGTGGTGATCCCAATTGGCGGTGCAGACATGCCAGTTGTGATCTCGTTGCTGAACTCGTACTCGGGCCTAGCTGCTTGTGCGGCCGGTTTTGCCGTCGACAACAACGTACTGATCGTTGCCGGTTCGCTGGTTGGCGCGTCAGGAATTATTTTGACCCAGATCATGTGTAAGGCGATGAACCGTTCGCTGAGCAATGTGCTGTTCTCTGGATTTGCCAGCGTCTCCACGACGGTTACAGAGGTTGAGGGCGAGATTAAGCCTATCTCTGTAGAGGACGCTTACTACGTGCTCGAGGCAGCGACTAACGTGGCTATCATTCCTGGATACGGCATGGCCGTCGCTCAGGCGCAACATGTCGTGAAGGAACTTATGGAGCTGCTCGAAGCCAATGGTTGTGAGGTGAATTACGGCATTCACCCAGTGGCAGGTCGAATGCCCGGTCATATGAACGTGCTTCTGGCTGAAGCGGATGTGCCCTACGACCAGTTGCTGGAGATGGACGACATCAACCCGCGCATGGAAAGCGTTGACGTCGCGATTGTCATCGGTGCCAATGATGTGGTGAACCCAGCTGCTCGAGAGGTTGAGTCTTCACCCATTTACGGAATGCCTGTCATCAATGTTGCTGATGCGCGAACCGTTTTTGTATTGAAGCGATCTATGGCCTCTGGCTTTGCGGGAATCGAAAACCCGCTCTTCTACAAAGACAACACACGTATGCTCTTTGGCGATGCGAAAGAATCTATTGGTGGTCTGGTAAGAGAGTTCTCTTAATTCACCGGTTGGTAGTGACCCTACTGAAAGGCGCCATAGCACGGCGCCTTTTTTTTGCCCGATATTCGAGCGAGCTCGGGACGATCGGTTTTTGTTTGCAATGGATGCTTTCACCGGAGTAGCGTTTCCATTGTTAGTTGTATAAATAAAAAAACAAAAAATGAAAAAACAGATAAACAGAGGAAAGCTACGCTGTGACGATTAAACGCGTTCTTGGGGCCAGTGCCATAGTGGTGCTTGTCGTTGTGATTTACCTCTTTTTTGACATCTCCCAAAGGCTCGAAAAGGCGCGGAGCGAGGACCCGCTTGTATGGGCCTCGGATATTGAAGCCTTTGCCGAGCGAGGTGTCGGCGAGCCCGGATCCTTCTTGTTTGTAGGAAGTTCCAGCATTCGATTCTGGGGTGAGCTTGGCGAGGACATGGCGCCAGTCCCCGTTATTAACCGAGGTTTCGGAGGCTCTAAACTAGCTGACGTTGTGCATTACGCCGACACCTTGTTTCAGGCAGATACGCCGCGGGCTATTGTCATCTTTGTCGGAACCAACGACATGACGCCGCAGGAGACAAAGTCAGTCGATACGATGACCGCGGGGTTTTCAGCCATGATGTCAGCTTTGAGGAAACAGCATCCGGACGTGCCTGTTTACTATATTGCGATCACACCGTCGCCGTTGCGCTGGGCTATTTGGGATGAAGCTGTTTCGGTCAACGAGGCGATTCAGATGCTCATTTCGCAGATGCCAAATACGCACTACATCGATACGGGTGAAGCCTTGATGAGCGACGGTGAGCCCAACCCCGATAACTACGTTTTTGATAGGCTGCATCTCAGTGCCAAAGGCTATGATATTTGGGCCGAGATTATCCGGTCGCGGCTCTTTAGCGATTTGGATTTGCCCTAGGCGGCAGGCGATGTGATCTGCGCTTCCTCCGCCGGCGTCTCTTTAAATTGCATACTGGCAAGGCGCTGATAGAGATCGCAGCGCACCAGCAGTTCGGAATGCGTGCCCACGTCGACGACGGAGCCTGAGTCGATCACCGCGATAGCGTCCGCGTTGATGATGGTGGACAGTCGGTGCGCAATGATAATGGTTGTTCTGCCTTTCGTGAGTTCGCCAAGCGCCAGTTGCACGTAGTACTCGCTCTCTGTATCCAGCGCGCTGGTGGCTTCATCTAGCAAGAGGATTTCAGGGTTCTTCAAAATGGCGCGAGCCAGCGCGATCCGCTGGCGTTGCCCACCAGACAATTGGACGCCTTGTGCACCTATCTCGCTTTGATAACCCTGTGGCAACCGCTCGATGAACTCTTGAGCATAGGCCGCCTTTGCCGCGGCTTCGATATCCGCCTGGCTGGCATCAGGATTGCCGTACGCAATGTTGTAGGCGATGTCACCCGAGAAAAGGATAGGGGCCTGGGGCACCAATGCGGCCTTGCTTCGCCAGTCTTGCAAAGGGAAGTCGGCAAGCGCGACGTCCCCGTAGGTCAGGGCGCCTTCGCTGGGATCGTGGAAGCGTTGAAGTAACTCAAAGAGCGTTGATTTTCCTGCGCCTGAGGGACCAACGAGCGCCAAGGTCTTGCCCGGTGCTATCGTTAAATTGAAGTCAGAAAGCGCAGGGTTTTCGGGTCGTGCGGGGTAGGTAAAGCCGAGACCCTTGGCAACCAACGCCTGACCATGGGGGATAGGAGATGAGCCATGATCGGCAATGTCACTCTCCTGATGGAGAAGTTCGACAAGTCGCTCGGCGGCACCGGCAGCGCGCTGCAAGTCACCCCATACCTCCGATAGTGTGGCAAAGGCGGTACCCAGCATGACAGCGTAAAAAACGAAGGCGCCGAGGTCGCCGCCACTCATTCTGCCCGCGATAACATCTTGTCCGCCGGTCCACATCATCCCCACCATGCCACCCAGGAAAAGGAAGATGGCGCAGGCCATCAGCCAAGCACGTTGCTGGATCCGTTTTTTGGCAATGTCGAAAGCGCGACTGACCTCCTGCTCGAAGACCTCGCGCTCCATTGTCTCCCGCTGGAAGCTTTGAACAATCTTGATGGACTGAAGTACCTCACCTGCCCGATTACCCACACTCGCAATGCTGGCTTGGCTTTTATTGGACAGGTTCCTTACCCGCCGACCGAGATAGAGCACAGGCAGCAAGGTGAGTGGTACACCGATCAGCATAATGAGCGTCAGTTTTATATTGGTCAGCGACATTAATATCAGGGCGCCCACCAGTGTTAGGGCGTTGCGTGCCGCTAGACTGACCGATGAGCCAATCAGAGTCTGCAGGAGTGTGGTGTCGGTCGTTATCCGCGACATGATCTCGCCCGCGTGATTCTTCTCGTAAAACCCGGGGTGAACCGTAAGCAGATTATTGAAGACATCGCGGCGTAAATCCGCACTCACGCGCTCACCCAGCCATGACACCATGTAGAACCGGATGAAGGATCCGCAGGCCATGGCAAAGCCCACGCCCACCATAAAGAGAACGGCCCGGCGTAAACCCTCTTCGCTTTGATTGGAAAATCCCTGGTCAATCAGAATTTGAATGCCATAACCCAGTGACAGTTGGGTCATGGCGGTAAATATGAGGGCGGCACTTGCAATAATCAGGCGGCCTTTGTGGGGCCAAAGGAAGCCGAGCAGCTCTCTTAACGGCCGGAGCGATTTTGACCTTCGGTTATCGTTGTCGCTGGGTACTGCGCCGGTATCACTCATCGTCGTTTGAGCTCCTCGACAGGACGCGGCCCATGACAAGACCCACCTCAAACAGGAGCCACATGGGTAGTGCGAGCAGTGTTTGGGAAATCACGTCGGGAGGCGTGAGCAACATGCCCATGACGAAGCAGCCGACAATGACATAGGAGCGGTTATTTGCGAGCTGATCGGCGGTAACCACACCGGTGAGTATGAGAATCACCGCGGCGACTGGAACTTCAAAGGCGAGGCCGAAAGCAAAGAAAAGTTTTAAAACGAAATCGAGGTATCGATTGATGTCGGTCATGACCGAGATGTCCCCGGGACCGACAGTGGTAAAAAAACCAAAAAGAAGCGGAAAGACAACGTAGTAGGCAAACGCGACGCCGGCATAAAAGAGTATGACGCTGGAGGTCAACAAGGGAATGGCGATTCGCTTCTCGGATTTATAGAGGCCGGGTGCAATGAAGCCCCATAACTGAGCGAGTATGACCGGCATGGCGACAAAGACGGCGAGTACCAGCGATAGCTTAAATGGCGTCAAAAAAGGTGATGTCACTTCAGTCGCAATCATGGATGACCCCTCGGGAAGGAGTAATCTCAGCGGCTCCGATACGTAGGTATAGAGTTCATTAGCAAATGGAAACAAGCCCAGAAATGCGACAAAGACTGCAATGAGGGCATTTCGAAAACGATCTCTCAGCTCGCGTAAATGCGCGACAAGGGGCATGGGCTCGTCAGTAGTCACCGAGGTCAGGCTCCTTTCTCAAGTCCTTTCTCAAGGGCGCTCTCTACCTCAGCAGGGCTCTTTACAGTGCTCTCTACAGTGGCGATTTCTTCGGTCGGGTCATCTGCGTCAGTCTGCGATGATAGGGGTGTGTTTGATTCCGGTTCGGTCGTGTTACTGTCAGCCGCATCCCCGGGACGTGATGCATCGTTTTTTTCAGTCTTCTCAGTGAGCGACAAGGCGCTGCTGACGTCAGTCAAATCTTGCACTTCATCGCGACTCTCTTTTAATGCCCGCATTACCTCTTCGTTGTGCAACTCTCGGCTCACATCGGACTTGATTTCCTCGAAGCCACGACGCACGCGTCCCAACCATAACGAGATAGAACGTATAGCACTTGGAAGCCGTTCGGGCCCAACCACAAAAAGGGCTACGGCGCTGATGACAAGGAGTTCAGCAAAACCAATATCGAGCATGATGGGGTGGACCTCTTAAGGGTCTTCTTTCCGATCCTCAGACTTGTCGATTTTGGCGGTATCACCGTCGTTGCGTTTCATTCCTTCCCGGAAGTTGGTAATAGCGCTACCCAGGTCTTTTGCCGCACCAGGAAGACGCTTGGTACCAAAAATCAGAACTACGATCGCGAGGATGATGAGTAGTTGCCAGATTCCAATGCCGCTAAATCCCATAGTTATTCACCGTTTGTTAAGTCTGCTGGGCTTCTATGCCTTAATCAGCGTTGCGTGATGCCTTTTCCTCGAGGCCAGATACACCTTGCCGCGCGGCCAAAGCTGCCATGACGTCATTATGACTGATACCGAGTCGATCGAGCATCACCAGAATATGAAATACGAGGTCAGCTACCTCATTGATCACATCTGCGGAGTCACCCATCGAAGAATCGGCATTTTTCGCCGCCAATA
>Ga0181574_10002193_pt1 | contig 17974 bp, 19 predicted proteins | sample 101ome_24_FD_145600 | JGI IMG/M metagenome (GOLD analysis project Ga0181574, IMG submission 145600) | Coastal salt marsh microbial communities from the Groves Creek Marsh, Skidaway Island, Georgia - 101410AT metaG (spades assembly) | ecosystem: Environmental > Aquatic > Marine > Intertidal zone... | reverse complement strand
CCGCACGATCAGCGTGGACGAAGACTATCTGTTCTCGGTCACCCAGTCGGTCCAGAACAACGGTGGCGACATCACTCTGCGCCCATATGGTCTGATCCGCCGTCATGGGGAACCCGCGGACGCGAAGAACTTTTTCATCCTGCACGAAGGCATGGTCCGCATGTCTGATGGTGAGCTTCAGGAACTGAAGTACCGCGACATGCCGGATATGGATTTCGACGCCCGCGAAGGCACCACTGCCGAACGTCTGGACGTTCTGGAAAACGGCTGGATCGGCTTTACCGACCACTTCTGGATGACGACGCTGATCCCTAACCAGTCCACTGGCTTCCGCTCGGTTGCGAAGTACTTCGAAAGCCACGACATCTACCAAACCGAGGCGGTCGGCCTGCCCGTCACGATTGCGCAGGGTGCTACCGCTGAAGTTACCACCCAACTGTTTGCAGGTGCAAAGGAATGGGAAACCATTCGCAACTATGAACGCGCGGGCATTCTGGGCTTTCTGGATAGTATCGACTGGGGCTGGTTCTTCTTCCTGACAAAACCGATCTTTGCGGTTCTGCACTGGCTGAACGCGACAATGGCGGGCTTTGGCATCGCCGGTTCGATGGGCTGGGCGATTATCGGCCTGACGTTGCTGATCAAAGCGATCCTGTTCCCACTGGCCTACAAATCCTATTCGTCTATGGCACGCATGCGCGAGCTGCAGCCGAAGATGGAAGAGATCAAAGAAAAGGCCGGAAACGACCGTCAGAAGCAACAGCAGCTGACGATGGAGCTATACAAGAAGGAAAAGGTCAATCCTGCATCGGGCTGTCTGCCGATGTTGTTACAGATCCCGATCTTCTTCTCGCTCTACAAGGTGATTTTCGTCACGCTGGAACTGCGTCACGCGCCTTGGATCGGCTGGATCAAAGACTTGTCCGCACCGGATACCACCTCGATCCTGAACCTGTTCGGCTTGCTGCCTTACGCAACACCAGGGCCGGACTCGATCTTCTTTATCGTCAGCCTTGGCGTATTGCCGATCCTGCTGGGTATTTCGATGTGGTTGCAGCAGAAACTGAATCCGCAGCCAACAGATCCGACCCAGGCGATGATCTTTGCGTGGATGCCTTGGGTCTTTATGTTCATGCTGGGCAGCTTTGCAAGCGGTCTGGTGATCTACTGGATTGCCAACAACACGATCACCTTCACCCAGCAATATCTGATCATGCGCAGCCACGGTTATAAACCGGACGTCTTCGGTAACATTAAATCCAGCTTCAAAAAGAAGCCAAAGGACGAGAAAAAGTAATGGCGCATGTCGCGGAAATCTGGCGGCACCCGATCAAGTCGCACAGCCGCGAGCGTATAGATCAAGCCGAATTGACCCAGGGCAAGGGATTGCCCTGGGATCGTCGTTGGGCGGTTGCGCATGAACGGTCTTGTTTTGACGTGGACCGCCCCAGATGGCAGCCTAGCAACGAGTTTTCGATTGGCACCAAATCCCCGCGTTTACAGGCAATCAACTGCTACACCGATCCGGCCTATCGCACTCTGACCCTCAGCCATCCAGACCGTCCTGATCTGACGATCAATCCCGATGATGACGGTGACGCAGGCGAATTTATCCAATGGGTGATGCGCATCTCAAATGGCGGGAAATATCTGCCAGCCCGTCTGGTTCGCGCCGAACAAGCGATGCATGATACAGATTACCCAAGTATCTCGCTGATCAACATGGCGTCGCATCGTGCGTTGGAAGCCTTTATGGGGCAAAGCCTGAACCCGATGCGTTGGCGCGGGAATCTGCTGGTCGAGGGGCTTCAGCCTTGGGCGGAACGTAAATGGATCGGCAAAACCATCCGCATCGGCAGCGTCGAATGCGAAGTGCGCGAACACATCCGCCGTTGCAATGCGACGATGGTTGATCCGGCAACGGGTGAAAAAGACGCCAACACATTGGCGGCGCTGCGCGATGGCTTCGGTCATCAGGATTGCGGCGTTTATCTGGTCGTCACCAAGGGTGGCTGGCTTAATCAGGACGACACGGTCGAGGTATTATGATGCAGATCCGCTTTCCTTTGGCCGATGAGCCTGATGCGATAACCGCTGAAAAGGGTCGCTTGCTTTTCGCGGGTGAAACCGAATTTCTAAAAGGCGTGGTGGCCATGGACGGCCTGCCGCCAGCCGACCGGATGGAGGTATGTTTTGCTGGGCGATCGAACGTCGGAAAATCCAGCCTGATCAACGCGCTGACGGGCCGCAAAGGCTTGGCGCGCGCATCAAACACGCCGGGCCGTACGCAAGAGATCAACTTTTTCACCGCTGCCGAAAGCCATTATCTGGTCGACCTTCCCGGCTATGGCTTTGCCAATGCGCCGCTTGCCGTAGTTGAAAAATGGCAGCGCCTGTTGAAACAGTATCTGTCTGGGCGTCAGTCTTTGCGACGCGCCTTTGTGCTGATCGACTCGCGCCACGGGATCAAAAAGGTTGATGAAGACATCATGGACCTGCTGGACAAAAGCGCCGTAACCTTTCAGGCCATTCTGACCAAAGCCGACAAGGTGAAGGAAAAAGAGCGCGAGAAGGTGATCGAACAGGTTCGTGAAAAGCTGGCCAAGCATCCGGCTGCCTATCCCGAGCTGATCGTCACGTCCTCGGAAAAGGGTTGGGGCATTGCGACTTTGCGGGCGTTGATCGCAACATTGGTATAATCGCAACCCTTGCGAATTTTCGCGGCACGTCGGATAACGTTGCGGAACCCCGAGGAACAACGATGAAGAAGCAAACCATGAACCGCGACTGGATCGCCACTGCCCGTACCCTCTCTGAAGCTCTGCCATATCTACAGCGTTACCATGATGCGATTGTGGTTATCAAACTTGGTGGTCACGCGATGGGCAGCGACGAAGGCATGGAGATGTTCGCGCGTGACGTGGTGCTGATGCAGATGGTCGGCGTAAAACCGGTTATCGTGCACGGCGGTGGGCCGATGATCAACGCGATGCTTGAGAAACTGGATATCCAGTCCGAGTTTGTGAATGGCAAGCGCGTGACAGATGCGGCCACTGTCGAAGTGGTTGAAATGGTGCTGTCCGGCGTTGTGAACAAAAAGATCGTTCAGGCGATCAACCGTCAGGGTGGCAAGGCTGTTGGGCTTTCGGGCAAAGATGCAAATCTGGTGACGTGTGACCAGACCAACCCAGATCTGGGCTTTGTCGGCACGCCGAACGATGTAGACCCAACTATTTTGCGCGACCTGTTGGGTAATGACACCATTCCGGTGATTGCCCCCCTAGGTGCTGGTCGCGAGGGCGAGACGTTCAACATCAACGGCGACACAATGGCCGGGGCAATTGCTGGTGCGTTGAAAGCGGATCGTTTGTTGCTGCTGACCGATGTGTCCGGCGTGAAGAACAAGGATGGCGAGCTGGTGACCCAGCTGACCGCAGGACAGATCCGAGACATGACCAACGAAGGCACGATTGCAGGCGGAATGATCCCTAAAACGGAAACGGCCTTGCATGCTTTGGAACAAGGTGTTCGCGCGGTGGTCATTCTGGACGGACGCGCCCCGAACGCCTGCTTGCTGGAACTTTACACCGAACATGGTGCTGGTTCGCTAATCCGGCTGACTTAATGCATACTGCCCCCTTGTGTTGGGCGGTGCGCGATATACATTCCGTTTATGGAACATGAATCTCTGATCCGGCTATCGGTCTTTCTTGGGCTGTTTGCCCTTTTCGCTCTCGCCGAGGCCCTTTTGCCCCGTCGCGCACGTGCACACACACGCGTGCGACGCTGGACAACGAACTGGGCACTCAGTTTTCTCAACACGGGCACACTTCAGTTGTTGGGGATGCTGGTGCCTTTGTTGGCCGCCGGGGCCGCGGTTGATGCCGCAGCCAATGGCTGGGGCGTGTTGAACATGGTCGACTGGCCAGTGTGGGTCGAATTCATGTTGGCCGTATTGTTTTTCGACTTCGCAATCTGGGCGCAGCATCTGGTCACCCACAAGGTACCAATCTTGTGGCGCTTCCACCGGATGCACCACGCCGACCGAGATTTTGACGTGTCCACGGCGATCCGGTTCCATCCTGTTGAGATCGCCTTTTCAATGCTGCTGAAAATCGGGCTGGTCTATCTGATCGGGCCGTCCGCGGTTGCGATTATCGTATTTGAAATCCTGCTGAATGGTACAGCGCTGTTTAACCATTCGAACCTGAAACTGCCTTTGGGGTTGGACCGCTTGGTGCGGATGGTGCTGGTCACACCCGATATGCACCGCGTGCATCATTCAGTGCATCGGCACGAACATGACAGCAATTACGGGTTTGCGCTTTCCGTTTGGGACCGTATCTTTGGCACCTATATTCCTCAGCCGGAAAAGGGGCATGAATACATGGCAATCGGACTTCAATGGCAAGATGACCGCCCGTCGAAGCTTGGTTGGTCACTAACCCTGCCCTTTCGCAAGAAATGACGTTTGAGCCCGCGCCCGAAACGGTCTCGCTTGAGATCGTCGGGATGGTGCATGACGGCGGCGACACTGTCGTTCTTTTGGCGCCTCAGGAAAAAGCCTTCTGGACGGAATTCTCGACCTCTGCCGAATATTCAGATGGGGGGGCTGATCCGCTGGATCGGTATTCCAAGCGCGTCATCCGTAAGTTGGCGCAAGATTGGGGCGGACAGGCGGTCTTTCCTTCCGATGGGCCACCCTACCCCCCGTTCATCGCCTGGGCGCTGGACAGTGACGAAGCGTGGTCGTCTCCGGTTGGGCTGCTCGTTCACAAACGCCAGGGACTTTGGCTTAGCTTTCGCGGAGCGGTGCGCATCCCCCGCCTGCTAACATTGCCTGAACCTGCCAGAAGCCCGTGTAGCTACTGCATAGGCCCCTGCATTACCGCCTGCCCTGTCATGGCTTTTGCAGGCGGCAGCTATGACGTGGCAGCCTGCAAAGCCCATCTGGAAACACCGGAAGGGGCGGAGTGTTATCAAGGCTGCAAAGTACGTCGCGCTTGCCCGATCAGTCAAAGCTATGGCAGGCTAGAAGCGCAATCCGAATTTCACATGAAAGCGTTCCACCCGAAATGAGCAAAAGACTGATTTTGATGCGTCATGCCAAATCCGACTGGACCCACGGGCTAGAGGATCATGAGCGCCCCCTAAACGAACGCGGCTGGCAGGCAGCCAAGCTGATGGGCAACTGGTTAAAGCTGAACGAGTACATTCCTGATGAGGTATTGTGTTCGACGGCGACCAGAACCCGTGAAACGCTGGAGCGACTGAAACTGGATATTGAGGCCAGCTATAGCGACACCCTGTATCTGGCCGAACCTGCGCAACTGCTGCACGCGGTCAAATCGGCAAAGGGGCAAACGCTTTTGGTGATCGCCCACAATCCAGGCATTGCCTATTTCGCCGAGCAAATGGCTGCTACGCCACCCGATCACCCGAAATTTGCCAGCCACCCGACCTGCGCAACAACCGTGTTGGATTTCGATGTTGAGGGTTGGGCAGACACGGCCCCAGGAAGTGGGCGCGTGGTGGACTTTATCGTGCCTCGGGATTTGGAATGACTTGAACGAAACTTGAGTTTCAAAAGCAAAGGGGCGCCGAAGCGCCCCTTTTTAGTCTGATAGACGTGATTATCAGTGGCCTAAAATCTGGCTCAGGAACAGTTTGGTCCGTTCGTTCTGCGGGTTGTTGAAGAACTCTTCGGGTTCGTTCTGTTCCACAATCTGGCCTGCATCCATGAAAATCACGCGATTTGCGACCTGTCGGGCAAAGCCCATTTCGTGGGTTACGCAAAGCATGGTCATGCCCTCTTCGGCCAGTTCTACCATGGTATCCAGAACCTCTTTGATCATCTCGGGGTCAAGCGCCGAGGTTGGTTCGTCGAAAAGCATGATGCGAGGTTGCATGCAAAGCGAACGGGCAATCGCCACGCGCTGCTGCTGACCACCCGAAAGCTGGCCGGGGTACTTATCGGCCTGCTCTGGAATTTTCACCTTTTCCAGGAAGTGCATCGCCAGTTCTTCCGCTTCCTTCTTGGGTGTCTTACGAACCCAGATCGGAGCCAAGGTGCAGTTTTCCAGAATGGTCAGGTGCGGGAACAGGTTGAAGTGCTGGAACACCATTCCAACCTCGGAGCGGATCGTGTCTATGTTTTTGATGTCCGACGACAACAAAGTGCCATCCACAGTGATCGACCCCTGCTGGTGCTCTTCCAGCGCGTTAATGCAGCGGATCAGAGTTGATTTACCCGAACCTGATGGACCCGCGATGACGATCCGTTCGCCGCTATAGACGGTCAGGTCGATGTCACGCAGGACGTGGAACGCTCCGTACCACTTGTTCATGTTTTGGATTTGGATTGCCACCTTATCCGAGACAGCCATTTGTTGAGCTTGTTCAGTCATTGGTCCAAGCCTTTCTTAACGATGATCGGTGCGGAGCTGACGCTCCAGCCATTGTGAATATTTCGAGATCGAGAAACAGACGATGAAGAACAGTAGGACAGCAAAGCCCCAAAGCTCCCAGTAGACTCCGTTCCATTCTGTCGAGGCGAGGATCGGGCCACGGATCATGCCGACAAGGTCGAACATGGAAATGACCGAAACCAGCGTGGTGTCTTTGAACAGACCCACCGCCACGTTCACGATACCCGGGATCGAGATCTTAAGTGCCTGAGGCAGGATGATATGCTGCATCGACTGCGCGTAATCCAAACCCAAGCTATCCGCCGCCTCGTACTGACCCTTTGGAAGTGCGGCCAGCGCACCCCGGATCACCTCGGCGATATAGGCCGAGCTGAACATCGTGATCATGATGATCACGCGTAGGATCAGGTCAAGGTTGCTTCCCGGAGGGAAGAAGTAGCTGAGAACCACGTTGGCCACGAACAGTAGGGTGATCAGTGGCACACCGCGAATGAACTCGATGAAGACGACGCAGATCCATTTGATGATCGGCATGCTTGACTGACGACCCAGCGCCAGTGCGATGCCGATCGGCAATGAGAGCGAAACACAGACCACGCCAAGGATCATATTCAGCATAAAGCCGCCTAAATCACGTGACGGGATTTGTTCAAGGGCCATCAAGCCTTGCATCGAGGCGGTGACAAAGCCGCCCAACCACCAAACGATCACAGCCGAGATCAGGCCGCCTAAAGCACCCATGGCAAAGCTGTTGTGCTCTAGACGCGAGAAAGCGATGTACCCTGCAACGAAGCCAATCAGAACCATGACCGGAGACATGATCGTGCCGCCCCAGATCAGCCAGAAACCGATAAACGGAAACAGGCCCGTGAAATACAGCATCTTACGCGGCATTTTCTGGAACAGAACCGGCGCGACGGCCACCAGCAATAGGACAAACGCTAGCGAAATGCGCCAGTATTGATCCGGTGGGTACTTGAACCCGAACAGAAGCTGGTTCCAGCGCTCGGTTAGGACCGAGAAACAGCCCCCGACGGCGCCATCAAGTACTTCGCGGCATTCCTTCAGTGACGAGGTTGTCCAGACGCCGCCGAACAGCCACGGCAGGAAGCCGGAAAGGATTTGATAGATCACATAAAGCGACAGCAGTGTAAGGATGGTGTTGCTGACGGACGAGAACAGGTTCTCGCGAAGCCATTTGATCGCCCCTGTCTCTGCCACAGGTGGCGGAGATTCGGGCAACATTTCGGTCCGCACAAAGGCGATGTTATCAGTTCTGCTCATATCACCGCTCCTTCAACGCTATGCTTTTGTTGTAGGCGTTCATGATCGCCGAGATCGACAACGAGATTGTCAGGTAGAACGCCATCAGCAGAAGCACGGATTCAATCGCGCGCCCTGTCTGGTTCAGCGTAATGCCACCCAAAGTTCCCGTCAGGTCCATGTAGCCAACCGCAATCGCCAGAGAAGAGTTTTTGGTCAGGTTCAGGAAGTGGGAAATCAGTGGCGGGATGATCACCCGCAGGGCCTGCGGCAGGATCACAAGGTTCATGATCCGGTTCGGACGAAGCCCCAGTGAAGCGGCAGCTTCGGTCTGGCCCTTGCTAACCGACAGGATACCCGCACGGACGTTTTCGGCAATGAAAGCCGCCGTATAAATGGACAAAGCGAAAGTCAGCGCGATGAACGAGTTACGTGCGAAGATACCGCCAGAGAAGTTGAATCCCTTCAACTCGGGTATTTCCCAGCTTAGGCCCATAACGAAACACGCAATGATCAACGGGCCAAACCACACGCCCAATGTCCAATACCATGTGGTCGGACGAACACCCGTCGCCTCTTGGGTCTTGGTTGCATTTCTGGAAATCGTGCGGGCCCCGAAAAAACCGGCAATCAACAGTGCTATGACGATCAGCCAGCCAGTGGCGCCAGTTGCCCACTCTGCTGCGAAATAGGGTCTTGGCAGATAAAAGCCCCGCCCCGTAAACGCGAAGAGATCAAACAGCATGGAAGCTTCGGCATTCGCCCCGCGGAAATCCCGCGGTTGCGGAAGGACCGCAATAAAGACCGCCATAATGATCAGGATCCAGATCAAAACGGGTACGTTGCGGAAGATTTCCACGTAAACCGACATCAATTTTGAAACAATCCAGTTGTTCGACAGGCGCAGAACGCCGACGACCACGCCGATGATTGTCGCAAAGAAACAGCCCACGACTGCAACGAGCAGGGTGTTCAGAACCCCCACAACGGATGCACGCCAGTGGCTGGATGTTTTATCGTATTCGACCAAACGCTGGTTAATGTCGTAACCAGCCGGATCGCCAAGGAATTTGTAGGATATATTCAGTCCAGCGGCCTGAAGGTTCTTAACAAGGTTATAACCAAGGTAAGAAAAGGCTGCGATCAGCAGCAAAAGGGCGATGAATTGAAATGTGTAGGATCGGTAGCGCTTGTCATTGATCAGCATCGACAAGCGGAACGACTCCGAGTGTGCGTCGGATAACGTCGCCATTGGGGGTCCCCTCACAAGTCCATCAGCACCGTTTGGCGATTTGCACGCTCTTGAAGGCTGACGGGTTTACTGTTGGTAGATGGAGAAAGGGCGCGGCAATACCGCGCCCTTTGCAATCGTAAAACTTAGCGGAACGGAGGCGAGTACAGCAGACCGCCATCAGACCACTGAGCGTTATAGCCACGCTCTGCACCGATTGCGGTGTCTGGACCGATGTTCGCGTCGAAGATTTCACCGTAGTTACCACCTACAGCAATCGCGCGCTTCGCCCATTCTGCGTCAAGACCAAGCATTTCGCCCAGAGTACCTTCGGTACCCAACAGACGCTTGATTTCGGCGTTCTTGGTTTCATCAGCGATCGTGTCGAGGTTCGCCGAGGTTACACCAATTTCTTCCGCAGTGATCAGCGCGTTCAGAGTCCAGCGGACTACGTCACCCCAGTCGTTGTCGCCGTGGCGGACAAGCGGACCAAGAGGCTCTTTCGAGACGATTTCAGGCAGAACGACGTGGTCGCCTGGGTTCTCGAATGCAGCGCGTGTTGCCAGCAGACCCGAACGGTCGGTGGTGTAAACGTCACAAGCACCTTCCAGATACAGAGGCTGTGCTTCCGCGTTGGTTTCGATTGGAACCGGCTCGTAGCTCATGCCGTTAGCTGCAAAGTAGTCAGCCAGGTTCAGCTCGGTTGTGGTACCGGTCTGGATACAAACAGTTGCGCCGTCGAGCTCTAGTGCCGAGGTTACGCCCAGATCAGCAGGAACCATGAAGCCCTGACCGTCGTAGTAGTTAACGCCGGTGAATTCGAACTTCAGGTCAACGTCGCGTGAGAAAGTCCAAGTGGTGTTACGCGCCAGCATGTCGATCTCGCCAGAAGCAAGAGCGGTGAAGCGGGTTTTACCAGTGGTTGGAACGAACTCAACCGCGTTGCCGTCGCCCAGAACAGCAGCTGCAACCGCGCGGCAAACCGCAACGTCAAAGCCCTGCCATTCGCCGTTTGCGTCTGGCGCGGCGAAGCCCACAAGACCGGTGGTCACACCACAGTTCAGAACGCCACGTGCTTTGACGTCATCCATGGTGCCCGCAGACGCCATGCCAGCGGCAAGACCAGCTACGGTAAGTGCGCCAAGAGTTAAGGATTTTTTCATATTTACCTCTTCCTGATTGACCGCCTTGAAGACAAGACGGCTTTAGACCCTGCTTAATGCATGGCCATTCGTTGGTTTTTCTGAGATCTCCCCTCTCAGTAGCGACTAGTTTGGTCGCAATCGGAACCTAAGGTCAAGCCTTGAGTGTACCGTATCCCACCAAAGTTGACCTTTGGTCATTCAAATATTTACTCAGGAAAATTAAATTTTCAGCGACTTAGCTTATAAAAACGACTGGCATGTAAAAACTCGGCCAGCTTTTTACGGGCAATTTCAGTGGCTTCATCATCCTCGCCCCATTGCTCAATCTGCCACAGTTCGTCGATTCGCGACAGTTGCCACATCCGTTCAGGTGCATGCACACCGCTGATTGTGGCAAATCCTACGATCAAAGACCCCGAAATTCCGACAAGATCGTGAAATGCCGTCAGCTCAAAGGGGCTCATCGCCTTAACCCTTTGCCGTAGTTTCTCTAGAGCATCCGCCGCCTGGGGAGCGTGTAAAACTCCCACGCGTGTTTCTAGTCGGGAGCCCAGTGCGTTCGCGGCCCAATCCAACAGCGGATCCCATGCCTCGGCTTGGCGAGCAGCCAACTCGATCGGGCTGTTTGCCCGATAGCACAGCAAATCTGCATCTCCGTAGTCCGCAACCATATCGGCGACCTCGGTAAACTGATGTGCCACCTTGTCTATTGCCGCATTTGCAGATCGGGTCACTGGCATGGTCAAAGGTTGGATGGCCTCTTCCTGCGCGTCCCACTCGGTGGCAATCGCTTCGGCCATTCGCTGTGTCGGCACGACCAGCCCCGCTTTGGCGGGTGTTTTCACGGCCCGACCATCCAGAAGTACAGTGTACCCACCATCCGTTTCCGTGACCCTCGCCTCTTTCCAAAAGCGTTTAGCTGCCCATCCGCTCATAGTGCTGTTCCCCAAAGACCGTTCAAGTAATCCGGCAATTCATCCATTTGCCCAAGAATATGATCCGCAGACGTCAAACGGCTGCGGTCATGATAGCCCCAATCGACCCCCAATGCATGGAACCCAGCCGCTTTGGCCATATCCATGTCAAAGCTGGTATCGCCGATCATTACCGCATTCACTGCGTCCACGCCCGTTTCCCGCAAGGCTGTTTCGAGCATAGAGGGGTGCGGCTTCGACGGGTGGTCGTCCGCTGTCTGGTGAGTGATAAAATACGAGCCGATATTGTGGCTGGCATATGCGTGATCCAAGCCGCGTCGGGCCTTTCCAGTCGCAACGCCCATCAACAGAAAGTCCTCTTTGGCAAGCCTATCCAGAGTTTTTCGCACGCCTGCATAAAGAGGCGCGGCGCCTTCGCCACCCTTTTCGGCGCGCAAGGTGATGAAACACTGTTTGTAAAGCTCTGCCCCTTCGCGGACCTCTTTCGGAGAAAGATGCGGCACCAGCGTTGCCACAGCTTTTTCCAGTGACAATCCGACAATCGACAAAACCTGTTCCCGATCCAGCGGCGGCAAGCCCATCTGCGCAAAAGCCCTGCGCATCGCTTCGACAATAAAGTCCTGACTGTCGATCAGGGTCCCGTCCATGTCGAACATCACAAGCCGTAGCGTCTGGCTCATCAGTGCAGGTCCTCGAACGGATCGTCCGCGGCAAGGTCTTCAGTCCAACCCAGCGTTTCCCAGCTGCGCGCCATGTGTTCAGGCAAGGGGGCGGTGACGGTGAGAACATTTCCAGTCACCGGATGCATGATTGTCATCGAACGGGCGTGCAGATGCAGTTTGCGGGAAATTTCTCCACCGATCTGAGCCCCCCAACCGTCACCCATGTTTTCCTGACCAGAGCCACCATATTTGCCATCACCGATAATCGGGTGGCCAATTTCAGCCATATGCGCGCGCAATTGGTGCGTCCGACCCGTGATCGGCTCAAGCGCCACCCAAGCGGCACGGCTAGCCACGCGATACAGCGTTGCGTAAAGCGTGTGCGCCCGTTTGGCACCAGGTGTTCTGGCGACCTCGGCGGGATGGATCGCCTGCATCTTTTCACCCTCGCCTTTGGCACCGTGACCGGGCGCTTTGACAAGACCGAAACGGATTTCACCAAGATACGGTTTGGGAACACCCGCGACCAATGCCCAATAAATCTTACGGGTTTCCTTGTGGCGCATCGCGGCAGTCAGCCCCTGAGCTGCCTCGCGTGTACGGGCCAGCAGCAAAACGCCGGAAGTGTCTTTATCAAGGCGGTGGACCAAGCGTGGCTTGTCCTCATAATCACCCTGCAACGCTTCGCTTAGGCCATCTATATGGCGCGTCTGCTTGCTGCCACCCTGCGTCGGAAGGCCGGGGGGTTTGTTCAAGGCAATGATGTGATCATCCTGATAGATCACCAAGGAGCGCATCAACTTGGCGTCTGCCTGGCTGACCTTGGATGGTTCTGCAGTCCTTGGCGCAGAGCCGGGCTCGGGAAGTGGCGGGATGCGTACAGATTGCCCTGTGTTGATCCGAGTCGAGGCTTTCACCCGACCACCATCAACGCGTATCTCGCCCTTGCGGCACATCTTTTCGATCCGACCTTGCGGAACATGTGGGAACAACCGTTTCAGCCAGCGGTCTAGTCGCTGATCATTGTCGGCAGGTCCAACCGTGATTGTTTGAACGCGGCTCATGACAGGATACTCCTTGCGAGGGTCGCACCTATAAACAGAGCAGCAATAGATAGCCCGACCGAGACAGTTACATAAAGCGCTACGGCACCCATTTCACCACGCTCGTACAGTGTGACGGCATCCAACGAAAAGGCAGAAAAGGTGGTGAACCCGCCCAAAACGCCAGTCATCAGAAAAGGAGCAAAACGGTTACCGTTGATATGAGACAACAAAACAACGATGACCCCCATAAGGAACGACCCAAGGATATTGACCGTCAGCGTTCCCCAGGGAAACCCATGACCCAGCAGCCGCACGGCTGCTATACCAGCCAGATAGCGAAGAGAGGCGCCAATCGCGCCGCCGAGAGCAACAGGGATAAGAGTTGAGGTCATGGCGCGTCTCTCTCAGCGACGGCGCGGCTTGTCAAGAGACAGGCAACGGGGGGCGCTGCCCCCGTCACCTTCGGTGACTCCCCCGGAGTATTTTGGGAAAGATGAAATTATGAGCGGCCCGGCGGGACCACTTCGTATCCGGGCTCTTCCGGCTCGTCGTCGACCAGTTCGGCAGGGAAGCCTGGCGCAAGGATTTCAAGCCCTGTTGCTTCTTCCAGACGACGGATGATGTCGTCCGACTGTGCACGTTCGCCATAGCGGGCGATGCCGTCATTGAAGATATCGATGATGACTGGGCTAAGCTCCAGCGGCACGTTGTTGCGGTCGGCAATGGTTTGGAAAAGACCAATGTCTTTTTTCACAAGATCCATGGTGAAGTCGACGCAACGTGAGCCGTTTAGAATGACCTGACTTTCGGTTTCGTGAACAAACGACGTGCCAGAGCTGATTTTCATCGCCTCATACGTGGTGGCCAGATCAAGACCAGCAGCTTTCATTGTGACCAGCGCCTCGCAGCAGCTGAGCAGGTTGATGGTTGCCAGATAGTTTGTCATCACCTTGAGGGTCGAGGCCGAGCCTAACTCGCCGGTGTGAAGAACGCGGCGACCCATTACTGTTAGGAATGGCAGCATGCGCTCGAATGTGGGGCGATCACAACCAGCAAAGATCGAGATGTTTCCCGTATCCGCACGGTGACAGCCACCAGAAACAGGGCAATCCACCGCTGCACCACCACGTTCGATGACCATATTGCCAATACGGGTCACCTCAGCAGCGTCGGTCGTCGACATTTCCATCCAGATTTTGCCTTCAGTCACTTCCGGCAGCATTTCTTGCATCACCGCATCCGAGGCGGCAGGGGACGGCAGGCAAGTGATGACCGCATCGCAGTCGCGCATCAATTGGGCAGGGTTTTCTGCTGCCTTCGCGCCCCGTCCAACGAAACCGTCCACCAGATCGTGGTTCAAATCATGAACCGTAAGGTCGATGCCATTGCGCAGAAGTGAGCCCGAGAGTTTGCCGCCCACATTGCCGAGGCCAATAAATCCGACTTTCATATTAGACATCCCTGTTGCTTTGTTTCGTCCGACCAAAAGCGCGTTGAAACGAAAGAGCAAGCCTGTTTCCGACATATTGTCGTGTTTCACTGCTGGCAGGCTGCTTTTGGAAACACGGCACGGGCACTCCGTTCCGGAAAGGACAGAATGAACGCCGACTTCGTTGTCAAAGTAGATTATTTTTTCTTTGAAGAAATTGCCTTCGTCGATGCGGAAAAAAATATTTCAGGCGTTTCACTTGACGATCTTCGACTCAGGGCTGCTGCTATTATTCTATCGTAATATTTATTATTTTGATAGTTATTTTGAAAGATTATCCGTTTTTACAATAAAATTATATGGTCAAAAGTATAAATCGGCACAACGGAAGAACTACATCCTTCGGGAAAATTCTAGCAGTTTAGTATAGGTCAGGTTTTTCATACGTATGGTTTTTAGAATATTATCTTAACGACAATATTTGGCGTGCGCATCTACACTCACGAACCGGGTGACGCTTACGTCCACGTCAATATGTGAAACCACTCTTGGACACGGCGGCACCCCCTAATTCTACGGGTGTTTACATGTTTAAAGTCTTTTCGAAAGCTCTCACCAAAGCCGCCGCACACACCATGTGCCTGTCGGCTTGTGCGTTTGGGTGGTTGAAAGCGTCAAAGCGGATCAATCGTGGCGTTGTTGGGTTCCACCTTCCCTATGATCCCAAGACAAACGAAACCACAATGGGCATGCAACTTGTCGCGCGCAACTTCATGTTCGAACGCGGTTACCTGATGCTTTGGAACGAACTGGCAGAAACCACCCCGTCAGACTTCGTTTTCATGAAGGCGGATTCAACCTGGAGCGGTAACTGGCGTGAAGCTCGTGGTAACCTAAAAGTGACTTCGGATCCGCGCAGCCTGAAGCGTTGCTGAACTCGGGCTAATTCGTTAATTTTAGGTGAAAATAGGTATCATTCGGGACGTATTTAACTATCATCTGAAGGCCTTCTAGGACTTGATCAGCCGCCCAAGCGAATGTATGGTCGCGAGCGGAAACCATAATTGGATGGGGGCCGTCGCCTGAGTATGAACACACATTCGGAGTTAGTGATGAACAAATTCGTAATTTCGGCTACCGTTGCAGCCACAACATTTTTCTCAGCCCCTGTGTTTGCGCAGTCGGCAACAAACATTGACGCAATGATTGCAGAAATCGCCCTTCAGTGCGAAGCGACAGTTTCCTTGGCTACCTGTGATCAACTGCTTGAGCAGCGCATTAATCAGCTGATGGCTGATGGTGTATTGGACGACAACGCTCGCGCCGGTGCAATTGCACGCTTGGTCGAAAGCGCAACGTCGGCTCTGAACCGCAGCTCTGGCCCAAACAATCAGATCGCAGTTGAGATTGCTCAGATTGTCGAAAAAGCAACAACTCAGCTTAACGTGATCAAGACTCGGACACCCTCAGCCGCGGCAGCTGTGAACTCGGCTGTATCGCGTACAACTGTTGCCGTTCTGACGGTTGTTCAGGAAAATAACCTGACGTCGAACAACGGCGCAACAAATCAGGTTGTGAACGCACTGAACCAACTGGCGTCGACATCGACTGACAGCAACCAACAAAGTGCTGTAACACAGATTGCTGCAACACTAGGTGCAGGTGGTAGTATTGTTGACGTGATTGAAGAAATCGAGGTTGTGAACTCTTACGCAAGTCCGGCATAAGACGGACCACCATCTCCAATTCAGAAAGGCCGAAGATTTCTCTTCGGCCTTTTCTATTTTCATGCTTTGCGGGGACGCTTAATCCTGTTCGGCCAGCCAACGCTCGGCGTCCAGCGCGGCCATACAGCCCATACCAGCACTTGTAACAGCCTGACGGTATTTGTGATCGGTTAAGTCGCCTGCGGCGAAGATACCGGGGATCGACGTTTCGGTGCTTCCTGGCTTGACGGTGACATAACCACCCGAATGCATTTCCAACACGTCTTTCACCAGCTCGTTTGCAGGCGCATGGCCGATAGCAACGAAAACGCCCTTGCACGGGATTTCGGTAATCTCGCCGGTTTTTACATTTCGCGCACGAACGGCAGTGACGCCTTTTGGATTATCTTCGCCCACAACCTCGGCCAGCTCGTGGAACCAAAGGGGTTCGATCTTTTCGTTCTTGAACAGACGGTCCTGTAGGATCTTTTCAGACCGCAATTCATCGCGGCGGTGGATCAGAGTGACCTTGCTGGCGAAGTTGGTCAGGAAAAGAGCCTCTTCCACAGCGGTATTGCCGCCGCCGATCACTACGATTTCCTGCCCACGGTAGAAGAACCCGTCACAGGTCGCACAGGCCGAGACGCCGAAGCCCTTGAACGCTTCTTCCGAGTCTAGGCCCAGCCATTTGGCGCGCGCACCTGTAGCCAGAATAACGGCATCTGCCGTGTAAACGGTGCCGCTGTCGCTTTGCGCAACAAACGGGCACTGCGTTGTGTCAAGGCTGGTGATGATGTCGGTAATGATCTCGCATCCCATAGCGCGGGCATGCGCTTCCATGTTTACCATAAGCTCGGGACCCTGAATTTCAGTGTGCCCCGGCCAGTTCTCGACCTCTGTTGTAGTGGTTAGCTGACCACCGGGCTCCATCCCCTGAACTAGGATCGGCTCAAGCATTGCACGGCTTGCGTAAACGCCCGCAGTATATCCGGCAGGGCCTGATCCGATTATCAGCACTTTCGTATGTTTTGTTTCGCCCATAATGCGCCCCTTTATAAAATCGTTCCTCCGATATAGTCTCGCAAACACAAAGGGGAAAGCCCCCTGCATGCGGCGAAAAGGGCTGGCATCTGCGGAAGCGATGAAGTAAGGATATTGCGTCTATACGCAATATAATTGCGTTTTGCGCGCGATTTAGAAATCAAAAGAAAACGGATACCCGATGGCGGCACACAGGCTAGACCCGATTGATCGAAAAATTCTGGCCGAGCTTCAAGCGGACGGACGGATGACCAACGTAGAGCTTGCAAAGCGAGTCGGCATCTCTGCGCCCCCCTGTCTACGCCGCGTCAGAACCTTGGAAGAGGCAGGACTTATCCACGGGTATCACGCCGATGTCGATAGCCGCGCATTAGGATTTGAGGTTCAGGTTTTCGCCATGGTCGGACTGCAAAGTCAGGCCGAGGTCGATCTGTCTGCGTTCGAGCGCAAATGTCAGGAGTGGCCACTGGTCCGAGAGTGTCACATGCTTAACGGCGAGGTGGATTTTATCCTAAAATGTGTCGCTCCTGATCTCTCGACGTTCCAAACATTTCTAACAGAGCAGCTGACTGCGGCGGACAACGTTGTAAGCGTGAAAACGTCTTTGGTTATCCGGAACGCCAAGGATGAACCTGGCGTTCCATTCGACGTCTTGGAAGAACGGCTAAGCCGCGACGCTTAAAACTGGGCTTCCAGACGCGGGAAGGACGTTTCGGCAAAGAACGACTTGAACAAAGCCTTCCTGTTGGGACCCATCGAATCGTATTGATGGCCCTGCGGAACGAAACTGGCCACAGGGACACCATTGGCCAAAATGCTGTCTGGACGGTCCAACATCACATGATACATCCGCACACTGCTTTGCGGCATGATTTCACAGGCGGCATCCCCGTCAACGCGATCAGATGCTGGCATCAAGCCGTGCCCCAAAGCAAGTTTGGCATGGGGAGCTAGCGTCAAATCTCCCATCGGACGATCAAGTCCGAAGGCGTCTGCGGAAATCCGCACCAATTGGAATGGGGGCAAATGGGGGCTGTCGAATGTCGGCACGCCTGTCATGCTGCCGATCCAGACAACTGTCGGGTTTT
>Ga0181574_10002192_pt1 | contig 17975 bp, 12 predicted proteins | sample 101ome_24_FD_145600 | JGI IMG/M metagenome (GOLD analysis project Ga0181574, IMG submission 145600) | Coastal salt marsh microbial communities from the Groves Creek Marsh, Skidaway Island, Georgia - 101410AT metaG (spades assembly) | ecosystem: Environmental > Aquatic > Marine > Intertidal zone... | reverse complement strand
GTCTACCCAGCAGAGATTTTTCTTTTGAATCGTTGTTCCCGTGTAAGCCACCAGAGAACTCTCGTTTTCAATGGATTGGATAACAGCTTGGACTGCCTCCGCGGGACCCATGCTGCTTACATTGATTACGTGAGCTGTATCAGGCATTGCTTTAAGAGGTTCCAGCGGCAAATGTCGTTCATCCTCAAATAACTGTGCCAGCCTATTTTCGGCCTCACTCTTGAGAGGACCGTGATAGACCGCGTGATGGTCGTTCTCCTCCAGAGTGAAAACAAAGGGCGTAATGTCCTGCATGGTCATCGACGCAATAACGTGCCACACCTCCTGCTGGGTCAGCAGATGGCTGTGGCTGTAGCTTCGCTGTTGTGGGCACCAAATGACAGCGCCGTTTTTTAGGATATGAGGGAGTTCAAAGCCATGCGCCTTAATCGGGCCAAGGGCTGCTTGCAGGGTCCTCCCTGTTGCCACTGTGTAGGCAATGCCGGCCTCGCGCATTAGGGTCAGTGTCTCAGCGGTGTAAGGGGTAATTGCAGAGTTCGCATCCAGCAATGTCCCGTCCATATCGAAAACGACTAAGGTCATCTGACCCCCTTTAGTAGGTTGCTCAACTACCGCGTTCGCTAGTCACGCGGGGAGCTGATGCGCTTTCTACCCCTAGTGGGCAGTGGGTTGTAAATCAGACGCCAGCGAATCGCGGATGGCGCCCACTACCTCAAATTTCTCGATGGGATAGCCCGCGTGATCAATGCCCGCATAGAGCGCAGCTCCGCCAATCAGGGTGGCAATTTGCTCCTGATTGAGCTCAAAGCGTAAAAAGTGAACCGAAGAGGTCTTCTCCTCATTTTCACGCTCCAGATCCTCGTCGGCTATCGGATAGATCCGCGCTAGATCACCAACCTGCAGCCACACGACATCTTCGATGCCTTTCATTTCACGGAGGCGTTCTGCGCGTTCAACCGGATCGCCGTACTCGATCATGAAGGTCGCCTTCCAGTTGTGGCCGTCGGGAATAAGTGGGTTGTAGGCATTGAGTTCGTCCTCAATGCCGACAGCCTCAAAAGTCTTTTCGATTCGCAGCATTTCCTGTATTTGATAGCGTATCGTGGTCAGGTCCTCGAAGTAGAGGCGGGCATGTTTGCCCAGAGCAAGTTGCCGGGTTTTCTTGTGCGCCATGACTTCGGCGCGAAACTCGTCGCGACGCAGTGCGTATTCTTCAAGTGACCAGAGGTCAGCCCGAGTAAGTTGTGGCATCGTGAGATCTCCTATCTACGTTGTAAGCTAAAGCCCGTACGCCATGCGTAACAGGGTCATGGGGTGTAGGGCCGCGTCAACATTTTCAGCCAAGCTGGCAATTTGATTGCCGGCCATTGGGCAGTCGCTAATAAAATGATCAGGGTTCTGTGCATCCACTTTCTTGACGGTGGGCCGCGCAATCTTCACTGATTTGTCGTGAGTTTCCTTTTTGACGGCATAGGTCCCATCGTGGCCCGAGCAGCGTTCATGCGCGATGACCTCGCTACCCTCAACAAGTGCGAGAATGTCACGGGTCTTTAAGCCGATATTCTGCACCCGCTGGTGACAGGCCACCTGGTAAGCAACGTTACCGATGGCATTGGGGAAGCTGGTATCGAAGTGTCCGGCTTTGTGCCGAAGCCATAGATACTCAAAAGGGTCATAAAAAGCATTTTTGACCTTTTGAACCTCTGGGTCGTCGGGATACATCAACGGCAACTCCTGCTTATACATCAAGACGCAGGAAGGGATGGGTGCAATCAGGTCGTAACCGCGGTCAACAAGATCCGCCAACACCGGAATGTTGGCTTTTTTGAGCGCATCAACGGCATCGAGATCACCGAGTTCGAGTTTGGGCATGCCGCAGCATTTTTCCTTTGGTACGACCTTGATGTGGACGTTGTTATGTTGAAAGACCTTGACGAAGTCTTCACCCACCTCGGGGCTGTTGTAATTGCCGTAACAGGTGGCGTAGAGCGCTACTTTCCCCGATGTCTCACCAACAGGCTGGGGTTCTATCGCTTTCACAAGGCCCTTGACGCGCTTTCGCAAATTACTGGCATGCATTTTTGGCAAGGGCGCTTGGTGATGTATGTCCAGAGTTTTCTCCACCACCTTTCTGAAGCCTTCGCTGTTGTTAAGCGCGTTCACGGTGATGTCAACCAATGGAATGGACATGACGCCGAGCATGGTATCGGTGCTCGTAAGGGTTTTATCGCGGAAGCTCGCGCCCTGCTCCTTAAATTTAATGGCCTTCGCACGCAGCATCAGGTGCGGGAAATCCACGTTGAAATCATGGGGGGGAACGTAAGGGCATTTGGTCAGAAAGCACAGGTCGCACAGATAGCATTGATCGACAACCTTGGTGTAATCCTCTTTTGCAACCCCGTCGACTTCGAAGGTTTCCGATTCATCGATAAGATCAAATAGGGTAGGGAAGGCATCACAAAGGCTCACGCAGCGGCGGCAGCCGTGGCAGATGTCATAAACCCGCTCGAGCTCTGCGTTCAGTGATTCCTTATTCCAGAAATCCTCGCTTTTCCAATCGATTGGGTGGCGGGTAGGGGCTTCCAAGCTTCCTTCGCGCATAGTGAGATACCTGCGAGTTTCCTAAGTCAATGGGTGGATCGCTTTCAAAGGCTGGCGGGTACTTCTTGCCGGTTCTTTAAAGGCGCATAAAAGAAGGGGAGCGATTGCGCTCCCCTTCCAGTCAAGGTCAAGCGCTTACGCTTCCATGGTGTCCAGGGTCTTCTGGAACTTGTTGGCGTGGCTTCGCTCGGCTTTGGCCAGTGTTTCAAACCAGTCGGCGATTTCATCAAAACCCTCGTCTCGGGCAGTGCTTGCCATGCCGGGGTACATGTCAGTGTACTCGTGGGTTTCTCCTGCGATGGACGCCTCAAGGTTCTTGCGGGTGTCGCCCATGGGCAGGCCGGTTGCGGGATCGCCGACAGCTTCGAGGTACTCGAGGTGACCGTGTGCGTGGCCCGTTTCACCTTCAGCCGTTGAGCGGAATACCGCGGCAACGTCGTTGTAGCCTTCTACGTCAGCTTTTGCTGCGAAGTATAGATAACGGCGGTTCGCCTGTGATTCTCCTGCGAACGCGTCCTTGAGATTTTGTTCTGTCTTACTGCCTTTCAGTTCCATTACGGTCTCCTGATGTGGAATTCCAAGGTTAGACCCCGCTGACTGCGAGAGTAGTAACTATACTGCTTGGGCGGACGTTTGGCTCAACTGTATTTTTTGCCAAAATTGATCGAAAATATCGATGAGTGATAGAGATCCTTCAGGAGTTTCCCGTGGCAAGACAGCCCACCCTAAAGCAACTCAAATATCTGAGTGCTGTGGCCGAGCACCAGCACTTCGGGCAGGCTGCCAAGGCTTGCCATGTCAGCCAGAGCACCTTGAGCGCGGGTATTCAGGAGTTGGAAGATACTCTCGGCGTGTCTCTAGTGGAGCGAAACAACCGCAATGTATTGCTGACAATACTTGGTCAGGAGGTGGTAGGGCGCGCCAGATCGATCCTGACAGACGTCGACGAACTGGTTACCCAATGCGATGCAGCCGGTGAGCCGTTCTCAGGAAAGATGCGCCTCGGGGTGATTCCGACCGTCGCCCCTTATCTGTTGCCGGGTTTATTGCAGGCAATGCGACGACAGCATCCTGAATTCACCCTGTTTATTCGTGAAGATCTGAGTCAGGCATTGGTGGACAGTCTTCACGCTGGGGCTCTTGATATTCTGCTTCTCGCTCTTCCGTTTCCCGCGGATAACGTTGATGTCATGCCGCTGATGGAAGACGGCTTCCTTCTAGCCAGTACCGCGGAGCATCCCTTAGCCGGGGCAGACAGCATCAAACCTGAAGATCTGCAGGGGGAGGGGCTCTTACTGCTAGAGGATGGGCACTGTCTGCGAGACCATGCTCTGGAGGCCTGTGAGCTTCGGGATGCGCAGGTCGATATCCCTTATCAGGCCACGAGCTTGGCAACCATTGTGCAAATGGTGGCGAACGGTATCGGTATCACCTTACTTCCCGAGATGGCTGTGAACGCCGGTATTACGGCGGGCACGGACCTGGTGGTACGTCCTTTTGGCCGTGATGGCGTTGCCAGATCCATTGGTCTGATGTGGCGCAAGAAAACCCCGCGGCAGACGGAATTCCGCTTGCTGGGTGATTTTATTCGAGACGCTTGTACCTCAAAAAGCTCGTAGGTCAAAGAAGGGCGGCTCATCGGCCGCCCGGATCAAGGTTGTGGTGATCTAGAACTGATAGTCGAGAGTGATGCCGTAGGTACGAGGATCTAGCAGGAACTGGTTGGTCCCGTTGCCGGAGTTGGCATCCACCCGATATTGCCCCGTCACGTAGTCGTCATCGCTGAGATTACGACCCCACAGCTCGACGTACCAGTTTCCCTCTTGTGGGGTAAAACGCAGGGTCGCGTTCCACACATCCCACTCGTCAATTTGATCAACAGCGGCATTGAAGACCCGAGAGTAATACTTGTCTTGCCAGTAATAATTGACCCCCGCCCGCAGGCTGCCCATGCTACCGAGCTGCATGTTGTAGCTGGCACCTAGATTTACCGAGAATTCAGGGGCTCCTGGAATCTTGTTGCCGCTTAGATTGATCGGTATACCGGCGCAGCCTGGCGCACCTCCAAGCTCGGGTATCGGGATGGTGCTGGGACAGTCGGGGCCTAGATAAACGTTGCTGTTCCCGATGCTGACAACACCGTCCACTGGGCTTCTACCATCGTTAAGGTATGTACTGCCATTGGGGTCGCCAGGATCTGAGGTAACGACGTCGCCAAGCTCTGTATCGAGCCACGCGACGTTGGCGGTAAACAGAAGATTTTCCGAGGCGGCGAAGAGAAACTCGCCCTCAATTCCCTGGATTTTAGAATCGAAGTTTTCGTTAAGTGCTGTCTGCTGAATAATTTTTGAGACCTGCAAGCCTTCGTAGTCATAGTAGAAATAGGATGCATTGGCCTGCAGCGCCCCTCCGAGTAGGCGCGACTTCACGCCCACTTCGAAGGCGTTGATGTACTCGGGCTCGAAGTAAGCGGCTGAGGGATCAAACTGCAGCAAAATACTCTCAGCGGAGATGGGGTTAAAGCCGCCGCTCTTAAAGCTCCGGGAGAGCTGCGCGTAGGTCATGATGTCATCGGAGACCTCATAGGTCAGGTTGACTCTGCCAGTAGGCTCGCTGTCCTCCCATTCGAAAGCCTCATAGCCACCGCCGGGCTGGTTGGGATCGGTGAGAAAGTCGAGGTAGATAGTCCGTTGATTGGCCGACTTCTTCTCGTCGGAGTAGCGCAGACCAAAGGTCGCGGTCAACCGATCGGTCACATCCCAATAGAGCTCGCCGAAGACTGCCCAGGTTTCCAGAATATTGTCGGAGGTGTCGTTGTCGTAAAAACGCTGATTGGCCGGCAGGGCTTCGAGACCCAAGAATCCTGGCAGTAGGGCGTACAGTGTCAGTGCCGAGCTATATACTTTGTAGTGGGTCTCGCCTTCGTAGTGGAGGTAGTAGCCACCCACCATAAAGTTCAGTGGACCATCCCAGTCTGAGCTAAGGCGCAGTTCCTGACTGTATTCCTCGCCTTCCGTGGTCGACAGATCGGTCGAATAGAGGCGGTCAACAAATTCAACCCCGTCTACACCTCGATCCACTGGCAATCCGCCGGTTTGACAAAACCCCTCTGCGGCGCCCGGGGTACAGGCCAGCGGGTTAGGGATAAAGCCGCCGATTAGCTCGCCATAAATCCAGTCCCAGGTCTCGGAGGCTTGGGTGAAGTCATAGTCGTTTGCCGCTGAGAAGCTGGTGTCGTGGTACCCGGTCAGTGACGTTAACGTGATATCGCCGAAGTCATGACTGATTTCGAAGGTCACCACGGTGTCTTCTACTTGGTAGCGGGGTGTCGTATCAAGCCACTGCTTGCGTGGATCGTCGAAGACCCGAGGATTTGCATAGTCATCGTCAGGAAAGGACAGCAGACCGAAGGTGGCCGCTTCAATGCCCGCTGTGATGGCACCTAACACTGTGCCCGACGTGTTGGCGGCGCTGTTACCTAAACTGCTTGGAAGACAGCCTAGTGGTCCGTACTGTCCGAAAGCGCTGGTATTCGTGTCTTTAGTGCAGCGCTGATCGCTGCCGCGCATGCGGTTGTCGTCTTCTTCGAGATAGTTAATGACTAACTGCACCGACGTCGAGTCCTTTTCAAATAGGGTGCTGCTTCGGATGCCAAACATATCCCGGTCGTCGACCTCCTCCCCGTTGTAGGCGTTGTCCACAAAGCCGTCCTGGGTCAGATAAAAACCGGAGAATCGCTGTGCCATAGAATCGCCGAGAGGGAAGTTGACATAGCCTTCGTAGCGCTGACGGCTGTAGTTACCAAATTCTCCGTTGATGTTGCCACTTAGGGCCTCGGTATCTGGTTTGGCTGTGATCATATTCAGAACCCCTGCCGTGGTATTTCGACCGTACAGTGTTCCCTGAGGGCCGCGTAGGACCTCAACGCGATCCACGTCGAAAAAATCCATCTCGAAAACTCGGGGACCGTTCATGTAAAAGCCATTGATGTGGATGCCGGTTCCACTATCTGCAGCACTGCCGATGGCCAGATTGCCCACACCACGAATCGAGATAGCCGCGGTTGTAAAATTACCCTTAGACATCAACATGTTGGGGACATTCAGTTGGAGATCTAGTGGTCTATCGACCAGCTGCTGGCGCAGGTCGTCGTTAGTGAATGCGGAAATAGCGATAGGCACGTCTTGGAGCGACTGCTCTCGTTTTTCAGCGGTGACCATCACCTCTTCGAGAACACCTTGCGCGTGGGCTGAAACTGCGAGCGACAGTGTGGTGGCGAGTACGGGTACTGATAGAACACGATTACGTGAAACCATGGCGAAGACCCTCTTATGCTTGGCTTATTGTTATGTGCCTCCTTGCAGCTGCAAGCCAGCGGCTCCTTGCCGGCGCGGTTTTTGCCCGATACTAGCACTCCGCCGATCTGTCGCAAGCAGGTTTTTTCTATGTCGAGGCGTTATTGAGTAGGAGGCTACGTTTGGATTCAGATGAAAAGCCCGACAATAGTGAGTCAGACTGGGCTTGACGCGGCTCTGAGAGGCTTGTTGGGCAGGTGGGGATAAAATCGCAAGCGCCACTTACTCGATAAGCCCTTTGGATTGATAGGGCAGTTAGGAGGCGTATCTTCCTGTTTACCCATGGGCAGTGGCGCTTTTTAGCGACTGCTCGTGGGGAGCGCTTAGAGTAGCTGGGTGACCCCAGAAAGAAAAAAGGGCTCCTTGTTAGGAGCCCCATGTGAATCAGCAGATTTAGCGTTGCCGCAATTTAGTCGAAGTTGTAAGTGATGGTCAGCCCGTAGGTTCTCGGCTGGCTCGGATAGCCACTAAAGCTTCCTGCCTGAGCAACCGAGGGGAATGCTGACTGCAGGTACTCGTCACCCGTGAGGTTTCTGCCCCACAAATTGAGCTGTATCCCGTTGCTGAAGGTCAAACCGGCGCTCGCATTAATCAGACTGATTTGCCGCGATGCGATCGAGGGTGAGACGTTATCCGCCACCTGAACCTCACTCTCATAGACGTTTTCCAGCCGAACATAGCCATCGGTGCTTCCCATGCCGAAGTTGTAGGTTATGTTGGTGTTGGCGGAGAACTCAGGGATACCCGCGGGCATGCGACCAGAAAAGTCTTCCGGACCGTTGACGCCTAATGCACCCTTGAAGTCGTCATACAGCGGATCCAGCCAGGTAGCTGCGAATCCAATGCGAAGGCCGTCGGTGGGCGCCCAGGTGACGTCCACCTCGACACCATCGTTGGACTGTTTACCCGCATTGGCCAGCAAGAATCCGGTACCGGAGAAAACGTTGGATTGAAACCCGTCAATCTCCTGATCAAAGACGGCGACATTAAGAGTGACTGTATCCCACGCACCCTTCAGGCCAATCTCCCAAACTTCCGATTCTTCAGGTCCTGCAAGACGCGTTGCTGGGCCGAGCGCGCCGGGATAGTTGGCAAACCCAGGTGGAAGACCAAACGCGGATAACGCAGGGAGAGCAGAATCCCCTGCCGCGAGCAGGGCAGCAAGGTCCGCCTCTACTGGGCCGGTATCCTGTGACAGGTTCCAGGACGTCGCTTTAAAGCCGGTACTCACACCGCCGTAAACCGTGACATTGGATGTCAGATCATAGGCCAGTCGCAGCGTGTAAGTGGTGTCGCTGTCGTCGCTACGCCCGTCCTCCACCGAGTTGGGATAAGTGACGAAGGGCGGCAAAAACTGTGCGGGCACCAAGGCGCCTAGGCCGAAGGCGGCTAGGGGGATGGTGCCAAAGAAATTGTCGTTGACCAGGTTTGCCGATGCCTCTTTCTCTGACTGGGTGTAGTTAACGCCAGCAGTCAAGGTCAGGGCATCCGTCAGGTCGAAATCAATCTGAGCAAACAGGGATAGGGTCTCGTCGTCCAAGGTATAGGTCTCGGACTGGTTACCGGTTTTGTCTGCGTAGATATAGCCAGCGGGAAGCCCTAGCGCGCCCTCGATGGCGCTAAGCGCACCAGGAGCACCGAGACCGGCAAGGAGGACGTCGACAAAGCCTCTGAAATCCGGGCCGAGGCCGAAGTTTTCGTCATTGGTGACTTCTTCATTGAAGTAAAACGCGCCGACCATCCACTGAAGGGCTCCATCGTTTGATGAGGTCAGACGGATTTCCTGGGTGAAAGTGTCTATTTCAGTATCTCTTGCGTCTGCCATTTCGGCGCTGATCAGGCGGGCACTGGTGAAGTCCACGTCGCCGGACTGGAACTGATCGAGGGTGCGGAAGGCACTGATAGAGGTCAGCGAGAAGCTGTCAAAGTCGTACTCAATGTGAAGCGAGGCGCCTCGGGTTTCAATCTCATTCTTTGGGTCAAAATCCTGGTAGTTGGCGTAGGCAAAAGGCTCATTGCCCAACACCTCTCCGCCCAGAGCCCGAATGATGCCGCCAGTGGGGCCATCAACCAGGTTGGCAACACCACAACATACCTCGTCAATTTCTTCGGCATCCACGATAAAGCGAACTTCCGCGCGGTCGGAAGGAGCCCACAACATCTGCCCTCTGAAATTCCAGCGGTTGAGTTCATTAAAACTTGTGCCAGTGGTCAGGTTGTCAAAATAGCCGTCCCGCTCGTTGACGCTGCCGAAGAGGCTAAAGGCGAGGTTGTCGGAGATGGGGCCAGTAACGTCTCCTCGCAAAATGGTTTGACTGTAGTTGCCCAGTGTTACGCCTACTGAACCGCTGTAGGCATCAAGATCAGGTTTGGCCGTCACGACGTTGATGACACCGGCCGAGGCGTTCTTGCCAAACAGCGTGCTTTGGGGGCCACGCAAGACTTCGATGCGTTCTACTTTCGGCAAATCCGCAAGGGCACTACCCACGCGAGAACGGTAAACGCCGTCGAGGAATACGCCCACGGAGGGCTCGATGCCAGGGTTGTTAGCCCCATTACCAAAGCCTCTGATAATGAAGTTGGTTTGCGCACTGCCTTGTAGCTGGGTAACTCGCAGGCTGGGAACAAGCGTCTGCAGGTCTTTGATGTCGAGAACTTGGGCTTGCTCGATCGCTTCAGATGTAACAACTGAAACGGCGATCGGGATGTCTTGTAGTGTTGCCTGTCGCTTGGTTGCTGTTACAACGACCTCTTCTAGTACGGCGTGGGCGTCCAGCTGAGCCGTGAGCGCTATCGTAGCGACCGCGGCGGGTAAAATACGCTTTCCTGCGAGCATGGGTAAAGATCTCCTTACGCCGCTTTTTTTTGGCGGCATCATTTTTTTGACGAGTGGCTCCGTCGCCGCGTGACGCGCAACGGACTGGGGCGAATCCTAGCGAGAGGAGTCATCGAGATAAACCAGCAAAAATGCCATTCCTTGCTCGATTGAGGTCGACAACTTGCACCTTTTTAGTGCGTGCCAACCCTGTAAAAAGTTCGATTAAAAAATAAGCTGGTGGCCTCGCCTCGGAGATTCTCGTCAGGGGGTCCGTGGATTTAGTAAATCAGAAAAACTATTGGTCTTGCTGTCACCTAGCTGATAGCTGCTCCGAAAATCTCGATAGCTGTTCTTGCGGAGCATCCGACTAGTTGATGAGACCCGCGTTGAATGAGGATAGAGTGTAGCTATCCTAGGGCAGCAACTTCTCGGCCAGGACATCAAAAATGCGATCGAAATCAGCTTGGGAGGGCGGACCGAAGATGGCTTCTAACACAATGTTCTGCTCGTCGGTCACAATGAAAGCGGATTCTCGATCGAGTTGCCAGGCCGCGACACCCACGCCGTCCTCGTCCAACACCATTGTCGCCAGCAGGAAGGTCCGCTGCTTGGCAACTACCTCGGCCCGCACAAAGGGCTTTATAAAAACCGAAGACGCATCCAGATTGACGATGGCGGTAATACGAAAACGTGTCGGGTCTAACTCGCGTTGCATGCGTTCAGTCAGAGGATCGTAAAGGCTTCCCCCTTTGCGAGTGCCCGGAACATATTGGTAAACCTGAACCATCGGGACCGAGATCGGTCCTGCCCAGGGTGCTGTCACATAGTCGCTACCTTCGAGGACAATCTTTCCCCCTGCAGTAACTTCCATGGGAGGGAGGGTCTCGCCCGGGCGAATGGCTCCGCCGCTCGCTAACACATGCATCGCGGGTGATATCGCGCAACTAAGAATGAGACATCTCAGCCAAACGGCGGAGGGCAAATTCGTAGCCCGGAGAGTGGGGCGGTAGCGACCTCGGGTCATCGCCTCGGTTTCCGAGGTGATTTGGGTAGGCCATTGTGCTGTGTGGCAAAGGGCTGGTGCTTTCCTCTCACAACCCGATGACGTTTGGGTGGATCACGGGGGGGTACAAGATGCATCTTGCCGTTACCTATCAGATCGCTGCGGCCCATTTTTTTCAGTGTCTCTCTGAGTAGAGCCCAGTTTTCAGGATCGTGATAGCGCAGAAAGGCTTTGTGAAGCTTTCGCTGTTGAAGCCTGCGTACTACAGGGAGCTTGTCTGCACGCGGCGACACCCGTTTGAGCGGGTTTCTCTGGGTATGGTACATGGCGGTCGCCGTTGCCATGGGAGAGGGGTAAAAGGTTTGCACCTGATCAGCCCTGAACTTGTAACGCTTTAACCAGAGAGCAAGGTTAAGCATGTCCTCGTCAGTGGTGCCTGGGTGAGCCGCGATGAAGTAGGGGATCAGGTACTGCTTTTTCCCAGATTCCTTTGTGTATTTATCAAACATCGCCTTAAACCGGTCGTAGCTGCCAATGCCCGGTTTCATCATGTGCTGAAGGGGACCATCCTCCGTGTGTTCAGGCGCGATTTTCAGGTAGCCACCCACATGATGTGTCACCAGCTCCTTCACATATTCGGGAGTCTCTACCGCTAGGTCATAGCGGAGCCCAGAAGCTATCAATACTCTTTTCACCCCCGGCACTGCACGCGCGCGACGATAGAGAGAGACAAGCGGGGTCTGATCAGTGTTCAGATTTTTGCAGATTCCCGGAAAAACGCAGGAAAGTTTTCGGCACTTTGCTTCGATCTCCCGACTTTTGCATGCCAGTCGCCACATGTTCGCGGTCGGCCCGCCGAGATCTGAGATAACCCCTGTGAACGTCGGGCTAGTGTCCCGTATTTTTTCAACCTCCCTGATAATAGAGTCTTCAGAGCGGTTCTGGATGATTCGACCCTCATGTTCCGTGATTGAGCAGAAAGTACAGCCTCCGAAGCAGCCGCGCATGATATTGATCGAGTGCTGAATCATGTCGAAGGCGGGAATTTTCTGATCCCCGTAAGAGGGATGGGGAAGGCGGGAGTAGGGCAGCTCAAATACCCAGTCTAGCTCTTCGGTCTCGAGCGGAATGGGTGGTGGGTTGATCCACACATCCTGACTGCCGTGCTTTTGAATGAGAGCTACCGCATTGTGAGGATTTGTTTCCTTATGCAATACCCGCGACGCGTGGGCGTAGAGCACGGGATCATCTTTCACCGATTCATAGGAAGGTAATCTGAGAACGGTTTGTTCGGGGGTTGAATTGGCCAGTAGTCGAACGGGCGCAGTCTCCTCGTTTTCGCTGTCAGGCATGGCGGCGGTATTGGTTGCCGGGGAAGCTCCATCCGTATCATTGCTCGCGGCATCACAGCTTTCACTGTCCATGCCTGCGTAGGGATTGACGACAGGTTCGACCGCTCCGGGCTGATCGACAAGGGTGGAAGGGGCCTCACGATAGCCCGACTCTATGCCTGCGGTGATGAAGGCGGTGCCTCTGAGATCCCTGATCTTGCCAATCGACTCCCCGCTCGCGAGTCTATGAGTGAGCTCGATGATGGCTCTTTCAGCGTTTCCATAGAGGAGTAAATCTGCCTGAGCGTCGAGGAGCACCGATCGCCTAACGCTATCACTCCAGTAATCGTAATGGGCAATTCGACGAAGACTCGCCTCAATCCCGCCTATTACGATCGGCACATCTTTAAAAGCCTCGCGGACCTTTTGACTGTAAACCGTTACCGCCCGGTCTGGCCGCTTGCCGGCAGCGCCACCCGCGGTGTAGGCGTCGTCATTTCGGCGTTTTTTGTCTGCTGTGTAATGGTTGATCAAAGAGTCCATGTTGCCAGCAGCGACGCCAAAGAATAGGTTGGGTTTTCCTAACTCTTTGAAGCTATTTATGTCCCGCCAGTCCGGCTGCGCGATGATGCCGACCCGAAACCCTTGCCCCTCCAAGGTACGGCCGATAACGGCCATGCCGAAACTCGGGTGGTCGACATATGCATCTCCGGTAACAACGATAACGTCACAACTGTCCCAGCCAAGGAGATCCATTTCCTCCCGGGTGGTAGGTAGAAAGGGGGCGGGGCCGAAGCACTCCGCCCAGTATTTTCGGTAGCCGAATAGTGAAGGCGCTCTCGCTATGGTTTCAGACATACTCAGGTGTTCTTCGCCTGAAGGCGGACTTCCTCAGGAATATCCAGTTCGGCACTGCAGTGTTTGCAGAACTTGGCGTCTGCCTCATGGCCTACCCCCATGCAAACCGGGCAATTCCAATTGAGGTGATTTGACTTGCGATTGTTCAACCGGTCCCAGAGCTTGGCGGTGATAATTGCGGTAGGGACCGCGAGGATGCTGTAGCCAATTAGCATCCCCATTGCTGCCAGACCCTTGCCCAAATCGGTTTGCGGCGTTACGTCTCCGTAACCGACGGTAGTGATGGTGACAATGGCCCAATAGATACTCATGGGTATGCTGGTGAATCCATTTGCTGGCCCCTCTACGACGTAGAGCAGACAGGCAAAGATAACGACCACAACCATAACGAGAGCAAAAAATACAAAGATCGTGCGCGCGGTGTTGCGCAAGACCGTGAGGATCTCCCGCAGCTCTGCAAACATTTCAAGCAAGCGAAGAACCCGGAATACCCGCATCACCCTGAACAGTCGAATGATCAGTAGCGGGGCTGCCTCGGGTACCACCAGTGCGATGTAGGTGGGCAAGATTGATAACAGGTCGACCAATCCCCAAAAGCTGGTGACATAAGCCTTGCGATTGCCGGCACACCAGATTCGAACAAAGTACTCGGCGGTGAAAACCAAGGTAAATCCAAACTCAACCTGCCAGAACAAATCCCCGTATACGGCATGGAGAGGTGCCATCGAGTCCAGCATAACGATGGCGACGCTGGCGACAATCATCACAAGTAACAGCAAATCAAAATTGCGGCCGGCCGGTGTCGTCGTCCCAAAAATAATGGTTTCGATCTGGTGTTGGCGCGGGCTTTGTACCCTGTCAGTCATCACGTTTCCAATGTCAGTCTAGTGCGTGTCTAAGGAGGCTGATCTCTCAGCGAGTTGCCTCAAGAGCTTCTTCCAAGTAGGGCCATACATTATCAAGAATAGTCGATTGTGCCTGCTGGGTGGGATGGATACCATCGGCCTGCATCAACGCAGGGTTAGTCGCTATATCGGTGAGCATGAAAGGAATGAGCTCGGCGCCGGTTTTGTCGGCGGCGACTGCAAAGCTTTCCCGAAAAAGCGTTGTGTAACGGCTGCCAAAGTTTGGTGGGATTTCCATTTCTGCGATGAGCGCCTTCGCGCCGCCTGCCTCTGCGGCCTGCACCAACGCCCGGAGGTTTTCCCGTAGTTGGTTAATGGGATAGCCCCGCAGCCCATCGTTACCCCCTAGTTCGATAAGAACAATGGTTGGGCGATGCGTGGCCATCATTGCAGACAGACGCCGCAGCCCTCCAGCCGTGGTCTCGCCTGAAATGGACCCGTTGATAACCTTCCAACTGGGGTGAGTCAGCTCAAGACGTTTTTTCAGAAGCGCAACCCAGCCCTGCCTTAGTTCCATCCCATAGGCGGCACTGATACTGTCTCCCAGTACGAGAAGAGTCGGTTCCTGATTCTGCCCGAAGGCGGGCACCGTTAGGACTAGCAGCATGAGCGCCTTGGCGAATCCAAGCCGGGTCTTTAAGCGTAGCTTCGAGCATGGAAGTAAAGTCATGATTAAAGTCAGCGATCTGTTCAAGTCGGTGCCGGTTGGTGAGGGTGTACTGGAAATCCTGAAAGGGATCTCCTTTGAAATCAAGTCGGGTGAGTCCGCTGCTATCGTGGGGGTTTCGGGGTCCGGAAAGTCTACCCTTCTTGGATTGTTGGCTGGGCTCGACGTGGCTAGCACGGGCGACGTGCTAATCGACGGGATATCTCTGGCTGGGCTGAATGAAGACAAAAGGGCGGCGCTCAGAGCAGAGAAGGTTGGTTTCGTTTTCCAGAGCTTTCAGCTTTTGCCAGCACTGACCGCCCTTGAAAATGTGATGCTGCCGCTCGAACTCTCAGGCGCTGAGGCAGCAGCAGACAAGGCGACAGAGTTTCTTCGGAAGGTGGGACTTGCAGATCGTCTGATGCATTACCCGACGACCCTCTCCGGGGGCGAGCAGCAGCGAGTTGCCATCGCACGTGCTTTCGCTGCTGAGCCTGTGCTTCTTTTTGCCGATGAGCCAACAGGTAACTTGGATGGGGATACTGCCGAGAAAATTATTGATCTGCTTTTTAGCTTCAACGCATCTGCTGGTACGACGCTTATTCTCGTTACCCACGATCAACGTCTCGCCGCACGCTGTCAGCGGCGTTTTTCAATGGAGAGCGGTCGACTGAGCGAGGTTCATTAAACGGGTGCGTGGTAGAAATGGCACATTGAGCTCTTGGCTACTGTTGAAGCGCGACTGGCGAGGGGGAGAGCTGGGTATTTTGATGCTGGCTTCCGCGCTGGCGGTTACCGTGGTGGTGGGTATGAGTGCCTTCGTGGCAAGCCTGCAGGCCACCCTTACAGATGAAAGCAAAAGGTTTCTTGCAGCCGACAGGGTGGTCGTATCAGACAGCCGTCCGGAGGTGGAGTGGCAAGAGCAAGCGACAAGTCTTGGGCTAATTAGTGCCAGAACATTGGCCTTCCCTTCGATGGCGGTAACCGCGACCGATATTTTTCAGCTTGTTTCCGTTAAAGCGGTTGGCACAGGCTATCCGCTAAAGGGCGATTTGTTGATAAGTGAAGCGCCTTATGGGCCGATAGCGCGCTCTGATGATGTGCCGCCTCCCGGAGAGGTATGGCTTGCGCCGCGACTCTATTCGCTGCTTGAAGTCGCCTTGGGGGATTCTCTTTGGATAGGGGATGCGGAGCTGACCATAACAGGGACAGTGCGGCGAGAGCCCGATGCGACGAGTGGCACTTATGGCTACGGCCCAAGGGTGTTGATGAATCTCACCGACATCGATGCGACCGGCGTCGTACAGCCGGGCAGTCGAGTAAGTTGGCGTCTTTTATTATCGGGAGAGGAAGGCGCTCTCGATGACTTTACTCGGTGGCTTGAGCCCGAGCTTGGACAGGGACAGCGTCTGTTGGGTGCCGACGGAGATCAGCCACGATTGGGCAGAACTCTCGAGCGGGCGCAGGGATTTCTTCTCATCGCAGGTAGTTTGGCTGTCGTCCTGGCAGCTGCGGCTATTGCTCTCGCCGCCAGACGCTTTGCTGAGCGGCACACGGATCCAGTGGCAATCATGAAAAGCCTTGGCGCTACCCAATCGGCAATCTCACAGCTCTACGGCAAGAGCTTGTTCCTTGTGGGCCTGATTGGCAGTTTCATTGGCTGTGCCCTTGGCTGGTTGGTGGGTTATTTTTTCTTATCGTTGTTCGGAGAGGAGCTGGGGGTGACGCAGCCGGCTTTGTCCTTAACGCCTTTTATCATTGGGGGGGTCACCGCACTGGTTTGTCTTGGCTTCTTTGCATGGCCGCCCTTGGCCCGCCTGAGTGCCATTGCGCCCCTGCGAGTGCTTCGCAGTGATATCAAACTCGATGGCGATCACAGTCCACTCGACTATGTCATGGGGATTGCTGCCGTCTCGCTTTTAATGTGGTGGTACTCGTCTGATCTAGCCCTAACGTTTGCGGTAATGGCCGGGCTTTTGATTGTTGTGATTGCCGGTATGGGGTTCGCGCTGCTTCTATTAAAAGGTGGCAGAACCATCGGCAGTTCAGCGGGGAGTATCTGGCGATTTTCACTGGCGGGGCTTCAGCGTCGCCGGCGCGCGAGTGCCCTGCAAATGGTCATTTTTGCGATCGCCATCATGTTGATGCTGGTCTTGGTCATCATACGGGGAGCCTTGGTGGATCAATGGCAGGCACAGCTTCCGCTGGGAACCCCGAATCATTATGTGCTGAATATTGCCCCCGAGGAGCAAGATGCTCTTACTGCATTTTTTGACCAGTATCAGCTTGCCCGTCAACCCCAATTCCCCATGACTCGCGGGCGAGTGATGTCAGTGGGCGGTGAGGCGCTTGCTGAATACGGAGCCGAGTCAGACGGGCCTCGCCAGCGGGAGGCCAATTTCACCTATACTAGGGATTTACCCGAGGATAACGAGCTCGTCGCGGGGGAGTGGTGGCCTGCTGACACTGAAAATTACGAGGTATCCTTGGAAGAGGAATTTGCTGAGCGCCTCGGAGCGACTGTTGGCAGTACGCTTGTACTTCGTATTGGGTCTGAAGAGCTTGAGGTGGCAGTAACGAGCATTCGACAGGTTGATTGGCAGAGTCTCAAGCCCAACTTTTTTGTGATTTTACCCCCGCCAGTGCTGGCCCCATTCCCGAAAACCTTTTTCACCAGTTTCTTCCTGCCGGAGGAGCAAAAGTCTCTTTTGAATGAGCTGGTCAAGGCTTTCCCGACAATGACCATCATCGAGCTCGATATTGTCGTCAGTGAGATTCGTGAGATCATGAGTCGTGTCGCGCAGGCAATCGAGGTTGTACTCGGCGTTATTTTGCTCGCAGGCGCGTTGGTGTTAATTGCGGGGGTCCGGGCCAGTGTGGATGCCCGTGTGAAAGAGAGTGCTCTGTTGCGTGCGATGGGTGCCTCAAAGGGACTCATTCTGGGAGCGATCACCTTTGAATTTTCCGTTCTGGGGGCTTTGGCTGGCTGCATGGCGATTGTGGGTGCAGAGGTCGCCGCGTGGGGGCTACAAACCCAGGTGCTAGACCTGCGCTATGTCCCAACCGTCTGGGTTTGGCCAGTGGGCGTCCTGATAGGTGTTGTCATGATTGCCTCACTCGGGATGTGGAGTTGTCGACACGTGGTGTCGACTCCTCCCGTGGTGGTGCTTCGCGAGTTGTAGTCCCCCGCTGGAGGGGATGACGAGACCTTGACCTATGCGAATATCTATCCCAACAGATGCGCTACTGCATCACGTTCCTCAGTGAGTTCCGCTGCTGTAGCGTCCATTCTGCTTCGACTAAAGTCGTTGACCTCTACGCCCTGAACGATCGCCCAGTCACCGTTGCGGCATTCGCAGGGGAATGAGTAGATAAGACCCTCCGTAATGCCGTAGGAGCCATCCGAATAAACCCCCATGGAGACCCAGTCGCCATCTGGTGTTCCCAAGGCCCAGCTG
>Ga0181574_10002189_pt1 | contig 17985 bp, 16 predicted proteins | sample 101ome_24_FD_145600 | JGI IMG/M metagenome (GOLD analysis project Ga0181574, IMG submission 145600) | Coastal salt marsh microbial communities from the Groves Creek Marsh, Skidaway Island, Georgia - 101410AT metaG (spades assembly) | ecosystem: Environmental > Aquatic > Marine > Intertidal zone... | reverse complement strand
GGAATTGCAAGCGGCGAAGCCGGCAGCGGCCCGAGAACCTTGAGTAGTCGGGTGAGGGGCGCGCGGCGGGATTCAGGTAGCAGGGTATCAAGTCGCTGGCCTCGCACCGTTCGCAGCACGGTGACCACTCTGCCTATCATGGCTTTATTGCCCCCAGGCGTTTGGCCAACTTTTGAATCCGACCCTGCAGGCGGTCGACGCGCAGTCCTAGCTGCTCGATCTCGCTATAGAATGCGTCGAGTTCAGCCGCGGGGGGGGTTAGCCGTCCTTCCTCAAGGATAAATTCTGAAAGTTGGCGTCGCAGGCTTGAGCCGCTGGCCTTCCCCCACTGAAACAGCGCGCGCAGTAGCGAGGCGAGCTGGTGCCCAACGACATCTCCTAGCGTATCAACGAGAGGGGCTTCCCAATCCAAATCCATGGTGCTGAGGATTTGCTGCAGCGCAATCAGCGGTGCGGTATTACCGATGAGCTCGAGGTTACTGTTGATCAAGGTCGCTGCGGGGTCCTCCGATACCGCAAGTGCCACAAAATCCTCAAGGGTACCTCTCACCTGGGTGTCTGCTTTACGCTCTGAATAATGTGCGAGACGCAACTCCCCGGAGGGCTCTATGATGATGGTGATCGCAAGCGCGGGGGCAGTGCAATGAATGCCAATGACCGTGCCCTCAAGCTCAGCCAGCTCCCGTTGTGCGATGGGAGCCAGTGAGAGGCCCTTGTTGATGCTGGTCTCGATGGCGGCGAGCGCCGCGGTGATCACGGCGGGGTCATGACCCTGAGTCATGGTCAGGCCTTGATACCTTTGTGCACGGCGACAATGCCCCCGGTCATATTGTGATACTGACAGTTCACAAAGCCCGCGTCTTCCATCATCTCCAGCAGCGTTTCCTGATCGGGGTGTTTTCGGATGGACTCAGCCAGGTAGCGATAACTGTTCTCGTCGTTAGCGACCAGCTTGCCCATCAAGGGAAGGATCTTGAAAGAATACAAGTCGTAGGCATTTTCGAGGAGGGGATTGGTGGGCTTGGAAAACTCCAGCACAAGCAGGCGACCACCGGGCTTTAATACCCTCTCCATCGAGCGCAGCGCTTTGTCCTTGTCGGTCACGTTGCGAAGCCCAAAAGCAATGGTGATGCAGTCGATACTGTTATCGGGGAAAGGCAGCGCCTGCGCGTCACACTGCACGGTGTGGATGTTGCCGGATGCGCCTTTATCGATCAGCCGGTCCCGACCCACCCTTAGCATCGAGTCGTTGATATCGGCGAGGACGACTTGACCGGTGGGACCCACAAGGCGCGAGAACTTGGCGGCCAAGTCCCCCGTGCCCCCGGCGATATCCAAAATCGTTTGCCCTTCCCTTACCGCGCTTAATTCCAGAGTAAATCGTTTCCAGAGGCGATGAATGCCCGCTGACATCAGATCATTCATCAGGTCATAGCGGTTGGCTACGGAGTCGAAAACCCCGCGCACCAGCTTTTCTTTGTCGTCTCGAGGGACCTCGCGGTAGCCGAAGTGTGTGGTCTCGGCGTCTTCAACGTGATCTCGCTTGTTGTCGCTCATGGGTAGGACTCGACTTAATAACAGCCGGGCATTGTAACCGAGCTGGGGACGGGTTTCTGTGTCTAAATCGCTGTCTAGCTTGCGCAGTCCCAGGCTATCTTGCGCGATGGTGCATCCGGCGTCGCCGTGGCCCCGAATACTACAGGGCGTCAGGGTTGAAAATGCAGTACCTGAGTGTCGGGATCCCTCGACTTTCCGGCCTGAGCAAGCTGACCCAAATAGCGCTGCCAGTGACTATCACGGTGGTCGAGCAGGTCCCCCAGTGACTATCACGGTGGTCGAGCAGGTCCCTCAGATAAGACCAGGTGTATATGCCGCTGTCGTGGCCATCGTCAAAAATCAATTGAATGGCGTAGTGGCCGGCGGCTTTGATATCGGCGATCGCCACGTGTTTTTTTCCCACTTGCAAGACCTCCTGTCCCGGGCCGTGTCCGCGCACCTCCGCAGAGGGCGAGCAAACCCGAAGCAACTCGGCGCTCAAGGATCCCTCTGTGCCGTCGGCGAAGCGCAGTTCAAGCTCTCGTCGGGTGCGGGAATAGTGGATGCGGTCAATATCGCTCATAGCTCAGGGAGTTCGAGGCCGCTTGAGTAAGAGGGTGTCGATGGATTGTTGCGCTGTGACTGAGCGAGCGCGGGCCATGGCCGAGCGAGACTCAAACGGTCCCACATAGACTCTGAACCAAAGTCCGTTGTCGCCCCGGGTCTCCTCGATGGTGGCGGTAAGACCGAGAAGAGCGAGTTCTCCCCGGCGGCGATCGGCATCCTTCTGCAGTCGAAACGAGCCCGCTTGCAGGAGGTATAAATCATTGTCAGTAGCATTCTCCGAAAGCGCCGCAGGCTCAACGTCGGAGGTTAAATCCAAATCCTGATTTGGGAGCACGGTGAAAAAGTCATAGCGCGGTTTGGGGTCTTCGCCCACGATGCCGGTATCGATTCCCTGATTCTGGCGGTCGATCCCGGGTAGCTCTTGAGGCGTTGATAGCCAGGCCATGCTGGCCACACCGATGAGCAGACCTGCAATGGCGCCGACAGCAAAGCCTTTAAGGTGATCCTGATTCAAGGATGGCGGGCCGCCAGTGGCTGTTTGCACTCGCTGATTTGCGCTGCGCGGCTTCGCCGGTCGCGCTTTACTTTTAGCCTTGGGCTGAGACCGAGGAGACGCCACCGTTACATGCTCTCAGGGGCGGAGACGCCGAGTAAATCGAGCCCACTCGCGATGACGATGCGGGTGGCTTCGGCGAGCGCAAGCCGCGCGGTGGACACATCGGGATGTGCCTGATCCAGCATCTTGTGCGCGTTGTAAAAGCTGTGGAAATGGGCGGCGACGTCTCGTAAGAAGTTAGCGATGTCATGGGGCTCGAGTCTTTCTGCAGCGCTCGCGACCACCTCGGGGTATTTGGTAAGAATCAGGGCGAGCGCCAATTCTTCACTTTCCTTTAACGTGGCGAGGTGCTCCAACCCTGTTGCTGGAGTCCACCGCGCATCGATTTCCAGCGCTTTGCGCTTTACGCTGGCCACCCGGGCGTGGGCGTACTGAATGTAATACACCGGGTTTTCATTGGATTGGGAGAGCGCCAGATCGATGTCAAAAGTTAACTGAGAGGTCGCAGCGCGCGCGGCAAGAAAAAAGCGCGTGGCATCTCTGCCTACCCAGTCGATCAAATCGCGCAGCGTGACGTAACTGCCGGCGCGCTTTGACAGCTTCACTTCGGCGCCATCGCGCATGACGGTCACCATTTGGTGCAGCACATATTCGGGCCATCCTTCGGGAATCCCCACATCGAGCCCCTGAAGGCCCGCGCGGACACGGGTGATCGTACTGTGATGATCTGCCCCCTGTTCGTTGATGACGCGCTTGTAGCCGCGCTCCCACTTGTTGAGGTGATAGGCCACATCGGGAACGAAGTAGGTGTAGCCGCCCTCGCGCTTGCGCATGACCCGATCCTTGTCATCACCAAAGTCTGTGCTGCGAAGCCATAGTGCGTCGTCTTGCTCATAGGTATGACCCGACGCAACCAGCCGCTCTACGGTTCGCTCGACAGCATCATTGGCGTAGAGCGAGGACTCCAGAAAGTACTCATCGAACTTCACGGCAAACGCCTGTAAGTCAGCGTCCTGCTCGCGTCGGAGCCAAGCGACCGCGAAGTCTCGAATGTCCTCGAGGTTGTCCGTGTTGCCGCTGGCGGTGATTTCCCGATCTGCTGCAGATACAGCGTCCTTGGCCACAAAAGCGTGGGCCAAATCGATAATGTATTCCCCTTGATATCCATCCTCGGGCCAACCGCTGTCATCGGGGGTCAGGCCGCGAGCGCGGGCCTGGACTGACAGCGCCAAATTCGCAATCTGTTGTCCCGCATCGTTGTAATAAAACTCGCGCTGCACGGACCAGCCGGTCGCCCCGAGGAGCCGACAGATCGAGTCTCCAATCGCGGCTCCGCGGCCGTGACCCACGTGCAGGGGCCCCGTGGGATTGGCCGATACGAACTCGACCTGAACCTTTTTATCGGGGTCGCATGGCTGCCGGCCATAATCCGAGCCGGCGTCGAGTATGCGGGTTATGCCTTGGGTGTGGCTTGCCTGAGACAGGGAGAAGTTGATAAAGCCCGGACCGGCGATCTCGGTTTTGGCAATGATTTCATTGGCGGGTAGGGCGGCGACCAACTTTGCCGCGAGGTCACGGGGTGGCATGCCTGCCCGTTTTGCAAGCACCATGGCGAGATTGGTTGCGAGATCACCATGACTTGGATCCCGTGTGTGATCTATTTGTGGGCTTACCCCCTCGGTGGACTCGAGGGTGCCTTCGTTGACGAGTTGTTGCAGTGCCTGCTGCAACAGAGCCGTCAGCGCGTCTTTCATAGTACCTCTCCAAGGGATCGATCTTGCCAAAACGGATTGATCTTGCCAAAAGGGATTGATCTTGCCAAAGCGTAAGAGCGTGGCTCGTGTGCCGGGGCCCGCGGATTATCCACTGTGAGGCTCCGTTTTTACAGGCCTAGTGTTTAAAGGCCTAGCGGTTACAGGGATTCAATCGGGTCAATATCCATAAACCAGCGCAAACCGGCGGGCTGCTTTTGACTGTCTGCGATCGTCACCAGCCGGGCTGCCAGATCGTGGACCGATTTCCTCGCGCGTCCGATAAGGATTACCTGTGAGCGATAGAGACCGGCCCGTCTAGCCATCGCAGCCGGCAGCGGGCCGACAATGCGTATCCCCTCGGTTAGCTCACGGGTGCCGAGCTGTCTGACACAGCGGGTTAAAAAGTCGAGGCCCTCAGCAGTTGCGCGACTGTCGCAGCGCATCACGGCTAGGTGACCATGGGGTGGCAGCCCCTGGGAAAGCCGCTGGTTGAGCAATTCATCACAAAGGGTTTGCCACGGCTCTGCCAGCACCGATTGAACCACCGGATGATCCGGGTGTCGGGTTTGGATGATTACCGTGCCCGGTTTTTCTGCCCTGCCCGCTCTGCCACCTACCTGGGTAAGGAGCTGTGCCAGTCGCTCCTCACCACGGAAATCCGGGTTAAACAGCTGGGCGTCAGCGTCGAGCACCCCAACGCAGGTAACTTCGGGAAAGTGGTGGCCCTTGGTGAGCAATTGGGTGCCCAGAATGATGCAGGGCCCAACCGTGGCGATGGCGGTGAGGAGGTCTTGCATACTCGATCGGCGGGTCATGGTATCGCTATCCGCGCGATAAACAGGCGTCCCCGCAAACAGCCTTTGCAGCGCCTGCTCCGTCTGTTCGGTGCCCAATCCCAACCCCGAGAGTGAGGCGCCCGAACAATCAGGACAGTGGCGGGGAATAGAACGTCTGGCACCGCAATGATGGCAGCATAGACCCGGAGGGGAACGGTGAAGCGTCAGGCGTGCGTCGCAATGGTCACAGCCTGCAACCCAGCCACAGGTTTGACACAACAAGCTGGGCGCAAAGCCGCGGCGATTCAAAAATAACAGTACCTGCTCGCCACGTTCTAGAGTAGCCGACATGGCGTCAAGGAGTGGCTTCGATAGCCCGGCGTCGAGCTGCAGTCCCCGAACGTCAATCAGTACTTTTTGCGGTGTTGTGGCAACGCCCGGTCGCGTTGTTAACTGATGATGCCGATAGCGCCCCACTCGGGTATTTACGATCGATTCGAGACTCGGGGTGGCCGAACCAAGGACAACAGAACAGCCGGCAAGTTGAGCCCGCTTGACCGCAACATCCCGCGCCGAATAGCGCAGGCCGTCCTGCTGACTGTAGGACCCATCGTGCTCTTCATCCACAATAATCAGGCCCAAGTTCGCCAAAGGAACGAATACCGCGGAGCGGGTGCCGATCACGATGGCGGCCTCGCCTGATCTCGCCATTTGCCAGTGCCGGTCCCGCGCACCATCACTCAAGCCGGAGTGCAGTACGGCGATGGGCGCCTCGAATCGAGATTGGAATCGCTGAAGCATTTGAGGTGTCAAATTGATCTCCGGCAGCATCACCAGAGCTTGTTGCCCGTTTGCGAGCGTGGCGGCAATGACCTGTAAGTACACCTCGGTTTTGCCGCTGCCGGTAATACCCTCGAGCACATGGCAGCAAAACTCCCCTCGGGTTGCGTTGATTTGGGTAATCGCTTGCGCTTGCTCGGATGTCGGAGATAGGGTCTGCCCCCAACGCCAGTCCCCGGTGTGGGTGATATCGCGTTTTTCCACCAGATCTTTGCTGAGTAATTCTCGAGCGGTTGCCCGGGTTATTCCTAGGGCCGTGAGCTCGCTGAAGCGCCGGGGGCGCTCGCGTAAGAGCGCCAAAAGCGTCGCTTGCTTGGGCGCGCGTTTGAGGGCGTCATCGGGTAGACCCCGGCCCCGCACATTCAGCGCCAGACCGGGTTCGCCAAGCGGTGCAGGAGGCTCGCCCCGTCGTTCCCGTGGAGACAGCGCGAGCACCATCGCCTCTCCCGGCGGGTGTTGGTAGTACTCGGCAGTCCAGCGCAGTAATTTGAGCAGCAGGGGGTCAATGAGAGGCTGGCTATCGAGAACGGCGTCAGCTGGCTTTAATGTGTCGACTTGGCTTTCCGATCGCGGGATCGACGCCAGAACCACTCCAACCACCCGGCGATTACCCAGCGAGACCCGAAGCCGCGTCCCCACCGGGACGGGCTGCTGCCAACCAACAGGCGGTAAGTAGTCCAGCAGACGGCGAATTGGCGCGTTCACCGAGCAACGAAGGACCGTCCCGGAGGAGCTCACTTCCTCGGTTTCGGGCCCATCGGCCACCTGTAATGGAGTTTTTGCAGTCACTCGTCGATCCTCAGCAAGACGCCAGTGTAGCCTGTTGCTCCGATCAGGCGGAGACTGGCATTAGGGCGCTTGAAAAAGAGGGGGTTTCTGGTAAGCTCCGCCCTCTTTTTTGCCCCCAAACCCGATTTGGGGGGTGTCGAGGACGGTCATGAAAGCTGAAATTCACCCAAAATACGACGAAATCACAGCGCGCTGCAGCTGCGGTAACGAAATTAAAACCCGCTCCACGCTCTGCGAGGACATTTCTCTGGACGTGTGCAGTCAGTGCCACCCCTTCTTTACAGGGAAGCAGAAGATTGTTGATACTGGCGGTCGAGTGGATCGCTTCAACAAGCGTTTTGCCGGTCGTAGCCTTAAGAAGTAAATCCAAGCACACACGAAAACGCCGGCTCAGCCGGCGTTTTTTTTACCCGCGAGTCGGGGTCTGAATATAAAGGCGAAAAGCCATGGTCAAACAGTTTACGAAGGATGCGCTGGACTACCACGCATTGCCCATTCCCGGGAAAATCAGCGTCGAGTTGACCAAACCCGCGGAGACCATGCGCCATCTTGCTATGGCGTATTCCCCCGGTGTTGCTGAGCCGTGCAACCTGATCGCCCAAGATCCACAGCTTGCATACCGCTACACAGGCAAAGGCAACAGCCTGGCCGTAATTAGCAACGGCAGCGCTGTCTTGGGCTTGGGTAATCTCGGTGCCCTCGCGAGTAAGCCGGTGATGGAGGGCAAGGCACTTCTGTTCAAGCGTTTCGCCAACATCAACGCGATTGATGTGTTGGTCGATACTCAGGACGTCGAGGAATTTATCAGTACGGTGCGCGCTATCTCCTGCACTTATGGCGGTATTAACCTCGAAGATATCAAGGCACCCGAATGCTTCGAAATCGAGCGACGCCTTCAGGCGCTTTGTGACATTCCGATCTTCCACGATGATCAGCACGGCACGGCAATCGTTACAGCAGCGGGGCTGGTCAACGCGCTGGAAGTTCAGGGCAAGCAGATAGGCGATGTCAGTATTGTGTGTCTGGGTGCAGGAGCGGCTGCGGTGGCCTGCATGAAGCTGCTGTTAGAGATGGGTGCGGATGCCGGTCGGTTGATGATGCTCGATCGCCAGGGGGTTATTCACTCGGGGCGTGACGGCCTGACCGAACAAAAAGCCTTGTTTGCCCTCGACACCGACAAGCGCACCCTCGAGGATGCGATGGCGGGAGCAGACGTGTTCATCGGCTTATCAGGGCCTGATTTGGTGACCCCCGAGATGGTCAAATCAATGGCGCCCAAGCCCATTATTTTTGCGTGTTCTAACCCGAATCCAGAGATCAAGCGTGAATTGGCGTTTGCCACGCGGAGTGACATCGTGATGGCAACGGGGCGTTCAGATTTGCCGAATCAGGTCAATAATGTGCTCGGTTTTCCGTTTATATTCCGTGGCGCGCTCGATGTGCAGGCGTCGTGTATTAACGAGGCGATGAAAATAGCGACGGTGAAAGCGCTAGCGGAACTCGCGAGAGAACCCGTGCCCGAGTCGGTCCTCGATGCTTATAGTCTGGTGGAGTTGGAGTATGGCCCCGACTATATCCTCCCGAAACCCATGGATCCCCGCTTAATGCCTATCATCGCACCGGCCGTTGCGCGCGCTGCCGTCGAGTCCGGTGTTGCGAGGGCGGTGCTAGAAGAGGACTACGAAGAGCAATTATGGGGTGGTGTCGGCTTCGGTGCCGACCGCAATTGGCGTTAGGGCATCACCCGCGCCTTATCACCCGCGCCTTAGGCCTGCCGCGACTCTGGCGTTTTAGAAAAGGCCTTTGAGATCATCGGTGTCGAGCGGTGTCTGCTGGTCTCCTTGATAAGCCGGCAGAAACTCTTCTAAAAAGTACTCGAGGATACTGTTTTTGGGCGAACCACGAACCCTTTCACCCGTTTCCTTATCAATTCGCAGGCGAACCACCCCCTCGGGCATGGGCGCGAGTGCTTGTTCGGGCTCCAAAGCCTCACGCATAAAGTCGATCCAGATTGGCAGCGCGGCCGTGCCGCCAAACTCGCGTCGCCCAAGCAAGCTGTAATCATCGAAACCCACCCATGTCGTCGTAACCAACGAGGCGTTAAAACCCGAGAACCAGGCGTCTCTGGGGCCATTGGTGGTACCGGTTTTGCCGGCGATGTCCTTCCTCTCCAGGGCTCTGGCGCGCCGCCCCGTGCCGCGTTGAATGACGTCTTGTAGCATCGAGGTCACAATGAAGCTGGCGCGGGCATCCATGACCCGGGGCGCCAGAGGGGCGTCCGGCGAGGAGGCTTCGAGGATGTCTTCCATTCGCACCACCTCGGTATCCGCAGCAAGGTTTTCATCCTCACAGGCGGCGCACGCGCGGGCGGGCGTGGCCTCGTAGACGACCTCTCCATCGGTGGTTTCAATGCGCTCAATGAGGTAGGGCGACACCTTGAAGCCGCCGTTGGCGACGATGGCGTAGCCCGTTGCGATCTCAAGCGGCGTGAACGCGTGGGTACCCAGCGCGAGGGTCAGGTTGCGCGCCATGGTGCTGGTGTCAAACCCGAGGCGCTCGACATAATCGATGAATCTTGGAATACCAAGGCGCTGCAGTACACGAATCGATACCAGGTTTCGCGAGAACGTCAGCGCATCGCGCACTCGCGTCGGCCCGTAAAATCGTCCGCTGTCATTCTCGGGTCGCCATATCTCATCGTTACTCAGATTATCGAGCACGATGGGCGCATCGTTGATCAGCGTGGCTGGGGTGATCCCATTCTCGATGGCAGCGGCGTAGAGAAAGGCTTTGAAATTTGAGCCCGGCTGGCGCTTCGCCTGAGTCGCTCGGTTAAATTTGGACAACTCAAATCCCATGCCCCCGACCAGTGAGCGAATCGCGCCTTGGGTTGGATCGAGGGATACAAGTGCCGCCTGAGCCCGGGGCACCTGGGTCAGGCGCCAGTGACGCGTCGATTCATCCCAGCGAACCCGAATGAGATCCCCAACGCTAACCAAGTCCGCCGGTGTTGAGCCAGAAGGGCTGGTGCTGTTTTCCGTGTTATAGCGCCGAATCTTTGACAGGTCTGAACGCCAGTCAAGCCGTCCGATTTCCCCGCTTTTGGTCAGCAGGGTGGCGCCTTCGACATCGAGTCCGATCACAATCGCCGGTGGAAGATCCGCAATAACCGGCATGGCGTCGAGGGCTTCAATCCAGCGCGCCATCAACATGTCTTCTGGCTCATTGTTTTCAGGGGGGAGCTGGCGCTCGGGGCCCCGCCAGCCGTGCCGCTGGTCGTAGGTCATCAAGCCGCTAAGAAGCGCCGTTCTCGCTGCGGATTGCAGCGTGCTGTCAACGGTCGTTGTAACAATATAGCCATCGTTATAGGCGCCGTTGCCAAAGCGATCTACCATTTCTTGTCGAACCATCTCCGCGACATAATCCGCGTCGACCTGCACCCGGAGCCCGTGATAGGAAGCTGAAACGGGCTCGTTCATGGCGATGTCCCGGGTTGGCTTGTCGATCATTCCCAGTGATTCCATGCGACCTAAAATCCAGTCACGCCGGATTTTTCCCGCATCGGGATTGCTCAAAGGGTTATTGCGCGAGGGTGCTTTGGGGATGCCCGCCAGCATGGCCTGCTGGGCCAGGGTGAGCTCCCAAAGGGATTTGCCGTAGTAGGTTTGGGCGGCGGCTTCAAAGCCGTAGGCGCGATGGCCTAGAAATACACGGTTTACATAGAGCTCAAATATCTGCTCTTTGTTCAGGGCGCGTTCTATCTCGATGGCGAGCAGAATTTCGGTGAACTTGCGCAGAAAGGTCTGGTCAAGGGTGAGAAAGTAGTTACGCGCTACCTGCATGGTCAGGGTCGAACCCCCGCTGCCTTTGCGCCCGGTCATGACCAGTTCCGACACCGCTCTGGCCAAACTGAGCAGTTCGATACCCCCGTGTTCAAAGAAGCCGTCGTCCTCGGCGGCGAGCAGGGCGTCCACGAAGGGTTTGGGGATTTGATCAAACTGCAGCGGGTTGCGTTTTTGCTCACCAAACTGCGCGATTAGCATCCCGTCCCGGCTGAGAACGCGCATCGGGGTCTGCAGGGTGATGTTTTGCAGCGCTTCTGGCTCGGGCAGTCGCGGGCTTAAAAACAGATAGAGTCCCGCCAGGCCCCAAATCATGCCGCAGGCACCGATAACGGCTAGAACGCTGAGTTTGCGGGTTACGCCCACGGCAATCCTGTCTCCACAACGGGCCAAAAAGTAGCCCGACCCTCACTTCAAGCACGAACTTTGACAGGACTGGGCAAAAAATACTGCGGCAAAATGGCCTTTTCTTCTGCTTGTCAATTAGTTACGTTTCAGCATAGAGGTAGAATCTAGATGCGAAGGATCGCGATGCCCACAACAATCGACAAACCAGGACGGACTCGAGGCGTAACGTGTTAGGTCTTCTCACCAAGCGAAAACAAGCGCAGATGCTGGGTATCGACATCAGCTCGACGACGATCAAATTGATCGAGCTGAGCCGGGTCGGTGACCGTTATCGTGTCGACGCCTATGCCGTTGCTCCGCTGCCACAAGACGCGGTGGTGGAAAAAACGATTGCCAATGTCGAAGAAGTTGCCGCTGCGTTGCGGGCGCTGGTGGCTCAGTCCAAGACCAAAACCAAGCTTGCCTGTACCGCTGTCGCCGGCTCCTCGGTGATTACCAAAGTGGTGCCGATGCCTGCGGGCTTGCGCGAGGATGACCTGGAGACACAGCTGACGCTGGAAGCCGATCAGTACATCCCCTATCCACTCGACGAGGTCGCCATCGACTTTGAAGTGCAGGGTGAAACTGCCAACAACCCCAGTCAGGTGGACGTGTTATTGGCGGCCTGTCGGCGGGAGGCCATCGATGCACACGTCGAGGCGCTGGAGCTAGCGGGGCTTGTGCCTAAAATCGTCGATGTCGAGGGGTACGCCCTCGAGCGGGCTTTTGAATTGATGCGGTCCCACAAAGGTATTCCCGAAAACGCCACGGTGGCCATAGCTGACATCGGCGCGACCATGACCACGTTATCGGTACTGAGGCGCGGTCGGGTTATCTATACCCGAGAGCAGCTCTTCGGGGGTAAACAGCTGACCGACGAAATCATGAGGCGCTATGGTCTGCCGCTGGCCGAAGCGGGGCTAGCCAAAAAGCAAGGCGGCTTGCCCGAAGACTATGAGACCGATGTGCTTGATCCTTTTCGGGATGCGGTAGCCCAACAAGTTGCGCGCTCGCTGCAATTCTTTTTCTCTTCAAGCGACTTTAACAGTGTCGACGCCGTCATTTTGGGGGGTGGCGTTGCATCCATGGAGGGGCTGGCGGCGCTTGTTCGGGAGCGACTCAATACCGAGGTATTCACTGCCGATCCCTTTGCCGGTATGACGACGGCTCCCGCCGTGAACTCAGTGGCGCTCAATGCCGATGCCACAGCGATGATGATTGCTGTGGGTTTGGCCCTGAGGAGTTTTGACTGATGGCACGGATTAACCTGCTTCCGTGGCGCGAAGAGCGCCGAGCCGAGCGCAAGAAAGAGTTTCTTGTCGCGTTAGCCCTGGTGGCGTTGCTGGCGGTGCTGGTGGTGATCGCCGTTGATCAGGTGATCAATGGCGCAATCAATTATCAGAATCGGCGCAATGCTTATCTGCAACAAAATATTGCCGAGCTCGATGCGAAAGTCGCCGAGATCCGAGATCTGCAGCGTAAGCGCACGGAGCTGCTGGATCGCATGCGTGTGATTCAGGAGCTTCAGGGCAACCGGCCTATCATCGTGCGCATCATGGATCAGCTTGTGCGCACGGTTCCCGATGGCGTTTTTTATACGTCACTAAAATCCAGCGCCGGGAAAATAACCGTGGAAGGCGTGGCTGAATCGAACAATCGCGTGTCGAGCTTAATGCGTCGCATGGAAGGCTCGGACTGGTTAGAGGAACCGAACTTGGACGCGGTGCGGGCGGCCCCCGACTTTGGCGACCAAGCCACGACCTTTAACCTGACGGTCGGCGTTCAGTTGCCCACGCAAGAAGGGGAGCTTTGATTATGGCCCTCGCGGATACACTGAAATCACTCAACGAATTGGATCTTGCCGAGCTGAATTTCGACAACCTGGGCAGCTGGCCGCTCCCGGTAAAAATTATTTCGGGGGTGGTGCTGTTTGCACTGCTGGTTACCGGAGGCTACTACCTGCACATCGAAGCGCTGCAGCTGAGGCTCGAGGGTGTTCGTACACAGGAAGTGACGTTGCGCCGGGACTTTGAACAGAAAGCGTTTGAAGCCGCTAATCTGGAAGCCTATAAACGTCAGATGGTTGAAATGGAGGAGAGCTTTGGCGCTCTCGTGAGCCAGCTTCCCAGTGACACCGAGGTACCCGGGTTACTCGAAGACATTACCAATAAGGGCGAGCTCAACGGTCTGGCGATCGAAACCATCGATCTGCTTCAAGAGATTCCGCAGGAGTTCTACGTTGAATTGCCCATCCAAATAAATGCAGTGGGCTCTTTTCATGATCTGGGTGCATTCATTTCCGGCATGGCGGGATTGCCGCGCATCGTGACGCTACACGATTTTGATATCGCAGCGCCCGGGGCTGAGACCCATCAGCTAAAAATGAATATTCTCGCAAAAACCTATCGGTATCGGGGAGGCGATGACGAATGATTCGCCTACTGCCAACGTTATTCAAAGGACTGCTGCTCGTCATGTTGACGGTGTTGGTGACGGCGTGCTCTGGTGATGACATGCGGGATCTCGATGCGTTTATGGCCGAGAAACGCGCCCGTCCGGGGGGCGTTATTGAGCCTATACCGACCTTCAAGGCGTACGAGGCGTTTGCTTACGCGGCGACAACTATGAGAAGCCCCTTTGACCGTCCAGTCGAGGTCCGTCAGGTAGCCAGATTAAATGCTCGCTCTGCGGTCAAGCCCGACCCTAACCGGCCGCGTGAGTTCCTGGAGCAGTTCACGCTGGACTCATTGCAAATGGTGGGTCGGTTGGAGCGCGGCAGCGGGGTGTGGGCGTTGATTCGTGATCCCAACGGTGGGATACACCGGGTTCAACCGGGAGATTTTCTCGGTCGTGATCATGGAAAGATCACCGACATGGGTGTTGGTTTTGTGGCGGTGGTCGAGATTGTGTCTGACGGCACCGCTGAAGGATGGGTGGAACGTCCGAGAACATTGGAGCTCGCGTCACCGTGAGTCTGGGAGAGTTAGCCATGGAAAAGTGCCGAATTATATGCAACCGGGGTAGAGCCCTATTGATCGGCCTGATTGCACTTGTGGTACCCGCTACCGCGCTCGCGCAACCGGTGATCGAAGATATTGCCTTCAGTTCGCGCCCCGGCAGCATGTTTGAAGTGCGCCTAGATTTTAGTGAAGCACCCCCCGCTGATTTTTCTGCCTACACGATTGAAGAGCCCGCTCGGATCGCGATTGATTTCCCGGGCACCAAAAGTGCCTTGGAGCAAAAGCGTTATTCGTTGCCTTACGGGAATGCCACAGGAGTGGTGGTGTTGGAGTCTGGCGATCGTACCCGTCTGGTGCTCAACCTCATCAAGCTTGTCCCCTACGAGGCGATGATCAGCGGCACCGAGCTGATCCTGCTGGTCGGTCAGGAGAGTGGTGGCGAGTACGCCAAAGCCTCGACGGCCGACGGCATTTTAGAGAGCCAGGTCACTCAGGTGGAGGATGCACGCTCCAGTCTGACAGACCTGCAATTTCGACGCTCGGAGGCTGGTGAGGGCCGGCTGATCTTGGCGTTGAGCGACCCCTCGGTCGATGTCAACGTGTTCTCTGAGGGAAGCCTGATCAATCTTGAATTTCTGGCGACAAACGTGCCCGAATCCTTGCTGCGGCGATTTGACGTCACCGACTTTGCAACGCCAGTGACCTCTGTGGAGGTCACGACGACAGAGCGTGGCGCCCGGCTGCAGCTAAAAACCACCGGTCTCTACGATTATCTGGCGTATCAAACCGGCGATGAGTACATCCTGAGTGTCAAGCCGCTTTCAGCCAACGAGAAGCAGGAGCGGTTGAACGAATTTAACTACGTGGGAGATCGGATCTCTCTGAACTTTCAGAACATAGAAGTGAGGGCTGTCTTACAGCTCATTGCCGATTTCACCGAGCTCAACCTCGTGGCCTCGGACACGGTATCTGGAAGCATTACCTTGCGGCTGCAAAACGTTCCTTGGGATCAGGCCCTGGAGCTGGTATTAAAAACAAAGGGTCTCGACAGTCGGCAAATTGGCAACGTGCTTATGGTGGCCCCTGCTCAAGAGATCGCCGAGCGTGAGCGGCAGGAAATTGAGTCCAACAAACAGATTGCCGAGCTGGCACCACTGCAGTCGGAGTTCATCCGTATTCGCTACGCCAAGGCCGCCGAGGTGGTAAACCTGTTTGAGGCGGGTTCAGAGGAGGGTGGATCGCTGGTGTCCGAGCGCGGCTCGGTGGTAGTGGACGATCGAACCAATCGGAGTTCATTCGTATTCGCTACGCCAAGGCCGCCGAGGTGGTAAACCTGTTTGAGGCGGGTTCAGAGGAGGGTGGATCGCTGGTGTCCGAGCGCGGCTCGGTGGTAGTGGACGATCGAACCAATTCGATTATTGTTACCGACACCGCGGCCAAGCTGGCTGAAATCAGAAATCTGATTGAGCGCGTCGACATTCCGATTCGACAAGTCATGATCGAGGCTCGCATCGTGATTGCCCAGACCAACCTCGATGAGGAGCTGGGTATCGAATGGGGCGGCGGCTATATCAACACCGATAACGGCAATGTGGTCTCGGTATCGGGCAGCCGCGAGCAAGTGGTCAGCCTGAACAACGACATTGTCGCCGGGCAGACCCCGACCCTCAATTATCCCGTTCAAGGCGGCCAGCAACAGGGCGGTGGCGGCCAGCAACAGCAAAACCAGGGGCTGGGAGCCGCTCTTGTTGATTTGGGATTATCAACCGCCACCAGCGGTTTTGCCGTAGGTTTCACCTCGAATGACCTGTTTTTAACCGCCGAGCTCTCGGCGCTGGAAGCCTCGGGACAGGGTGAGGTCGTGAGTCAGCCCAGAATCATCACCGGCGATAAACAGCAGGCGACCATCAAGTCGGGGACAGAGGTGCCGTATCAGGAGGGTGCCGCCTCGGGGGCTACCACGACGGCCTTCAAAGAAGCAGTGCTCAAACTAGAGGTGACACCGAACATCACGCCGGACGATCGAATTCTGTTGGATCTGGTGGTCAATCAGGATTCGGTCGGAGATTTCGTCCCTAGCGGTACAGGGGGACTGATTCCTACGATCGATACGACCGAGCTGACAACCCAGGTACTAGTCGGTAATGGCGAAACCGTCGTATTGGGAGGTGTCTTCAAGACCGAGGAAATCACCCAGGTGCAAAAGGTGCCGTTCCTGGGTGACATTCCCTATCTCGGCACCCTGTTCAAGAGCACGGCAAATAAGTCGAGCAAGAACGAGACGCTGATCTTTATTACGCCGCGTATTCTGTCCGAGGCGCTACTCGACTGACACGATGAGCACAGCGCCCAGAATCTTTTTGGTCGGTCCCATGGGGGCGGGCAAAAGCACCGTTGGGCGCGCGCTGGCGAGCCAGCTTGATGCTCCGTTTTACGATAGCGATGCCGAGATAGAGACCCGGGCCGGCGCCGATATTTCCTGGATTTTCGAGATAGAAGGCGAGGATGGATTTCGTGAGCGGGAGCACCGCGTCATTGCCGCTCTTTGTGATCAACCCCCTGGCGTCATCGCTACCGGCGGCGGGGCGGTAATCGCCGAGGCAAATCGTATCTTGATGGCCGAGTCGGGTTTTGTGGTTTACCTTGAGGCAACCATCAAGGAGCAAGTTCGGCGCACGGGGAAAGAGGGCAAGCGCCCGTTGCTGGCCAACAAAAACAGGCAGGAGGTGCTCACTGACCTGATGGCCGTCAGAGCGCCCTTGTACGAGGGGGTAGCCCATCTGGTGTTACCGACGGCGGGGCGAAATGCCCGAGAGCTCGCGAAAGCCATTGTCGCCGCTCTGCCCGACTAGCACCTGTCGACGCAGCGCAGTAAGCTGAACACTAGTGGACGCCAGGACACCGTAAAACAGAGCTTCTCCATAGGCGGCACCACTTCAGAGACAGCGCCTGGCGACACGAACTTGCTACAACAACTTGTTACAACATCGCAGGCAAACAGAACTTAGTCACAACCATCAGAGTCTTACAGAACCGGGCCATACAGAACCTTATGTCCACCACCTTGCACACGCTCCATGTTGACCTTATCGGCTCGGCCCAGAGTCGTCGCTATCCCATCGTGATCGGTCGGGACCTGTTGGCGGATACCCAGCTGTTTAGTGATTTGTTGGGCGATAGGCCGGTCGTGCTGGTGACCAATGACACGATTGCGCCACACTACGCTACGCGCGTCATGACCGCTTTGGGAGATCAGCGACGCGTCACGCAGGTGATGTTGCCCGATGGAGAGGTCCACAAAAACCTTAACAGTATCGAGCATATTCTGACCGCCGGATTGCAGGATAAGCACGAGCGCCGCAGCGTTTTTCTGGCGCTGGGCGGGGGAGTTATCGGGGATATGACGGGGTTCGCGGCGGCGTGCTTTTTACGGGGGGTGGATTTCATCCAATTACCCACGACTCTGCTCGCTCAGGTTGACTCCTCGGTGGGCGGCAAGACTGGCGTCAACCACTCTTTGGGTAAAAACCTGATCGGCGCGTTTCACCAACCTCTGGCTGTGCTCATTGACTTGCAAACCCTGCAGACACTTCCCGCCCGAGAATTCGCAGCCGGGGTGGCGGAAGTGATCAAATATGGTTGCATTGCGGATGAGGGGTTCTTCGAGTGGCTGATGGCAGCGAGCAGCCAACTGAAGGCCCGTGAGGATGCGGTGCTCGCCGAGGCCATCGAGCGAAGCTGTGCCATCAAGGCCAGTGTGGTGGCCGCCGATGAACGCGAGGCGGGCGTGCGGGCGACACTCAACTTTGGGCATACCTTTGGCCATGCCATCGAACAGGTGATGGGCTACGGCGAGTGGCTGCACGGTGAGGCGGTTGCCTGCGGCATGGTAATGGCCACCCAAATCAGCGTGAACCGCGGCCAGGTAGCCCCAGAGGAGCTGGCACGACTGAAGGGGTTTCTTGAGGAATTCGGCTT
>Ga0181574_10002183_pt1 | contig 18003 bp, 15 predicted proteins | sample 101ome_24_FD_145600 | JGI IMG/M metagenome (GOLD analysis project Ga0181574, IMG submission 145600) | Coastal salt marsh microbial communities from the Groves Creek Marsh, Skidaway Island, Georgia - 101410AT metaG (spades assembly) | ecosystem: Environmental > Aquatic > Marine > Intertidal zone... | reverse complement strand
TTGGCAAATGGACGTGCGCGAAACCGTGGAGTGCCTATGTCAGTTTCTCGGAACCGTAAGTGTTTACACTGAGCCTTTCGCGTCGCTGAGGCTCAGATCTTGAAGAGCATCAGCGCGGCAACCAGCACCATCAGTCCTGCCGCAACTTTGTTCAGGTTCGCGAGATGCCGGTCGGTGCTGAGGAATCGCCGAAGGCCACTCCCGCCCGTGGCATAGAGCGTCATGGACAGAAACTCTGATGGCAGCATGACGCCTAAAAATGCAGCTAATTGTTGCGGTGTTGAATAGTCGACGGACATAAAGCCCGGTAACAGCGCAACCATGAAGCCCCAGCCCTTGGGGTTCACCACTGCCGTCACGTATCCCAGGATGAGCAACGCGCTGGCCGACAAATGTGGTCGGTTTTCACTGCCCGTGAAGTGGGCGGGTTGCGTCCACAACCGATAAGCAGTCCACAACAGGTAGCTGCCACCTACCAACGCCAGTATGGCGAAATACACCTCCGATAGTGACTGGATCCAACCGAGCAGCAGCGCGCAGGTCGATACCACCGTGGCGACGCCCGCTAATTCACCCCACATCATCCACAGCGTGCGACGGTAGCCCTGTGACAGGCCCAGCGTGAAAGCCAGGGTCATACACATGCCGGGGGTGAGCGAGATGGCGGCGATCGTGGGGATAAACACCCACAACAGCTCCGGATTCATGGCGAGGTACCCTCAGTACTTCAGCAGTAGGAAGAGCAGCGCCAGCAATTGAACCATATTGATGATGACCGACACACGATGCAGCGTGGCAAAGCGCGCGCCGGCCGCGGTATCACCGGCGAGCTCGGCGTCGCGCAGCTGGTTGATGCGAGGCACCAATCGCTGCCGAATCCAGAGTGTCGATAATGCAATCAGTAGACAGATTGCGGCTGCCAGCGGCGCGCTGCTGATCCACAAGCCGCCCGCCACGCCAGAGCCCACGATCAGGGCGAGGTAGTACCGCGGAAAGAGTTTGCGCAGAAACAGGCCGGCTTGTTCAATTGGGAGCGCTTGAAAAACCGTGGGCGCTATGCCCACGGCGAAGAACAGCATGGCGCCCAAGGTGGCGGCGACGACGTACAGCGCGAGGGTTTCCATGGGGGGGCTACTTTGAGCGTTGCTTGTATTGGGTTGCGCAGTAGCCGCGCGATACCGACGGGTCCCGACGCGCGCCGTGTTTGGTGACGCGGCCCGAAACACGCTGGCGCCAGTTCTTGAAAGCCTTCGGTTTCAGTGACCGGCGCATCAGCCGAATCACGCCTGCTTCGGGTAGCCCGTAAAGACGCTCGATCGCTTCAAAGGGCGTGCGATCCTCCCAGGCCATCTCGATGACCCGCGAGTGGTCCGCGGCACCGAGGCCAATCCGGACGTCGGTCGTGGCGTCATCGATCGCTGGTTCTGCTGCGGCACTGATACGTGGCGAGGCTGTCGTATTAGTCATGTTGGTCACGTTGGTGATGGTGGATCGGCACTTTTTAAAAAGGCTCGATATCGAGGGGGGCACTCTAGCGAAAACGCGAGGCGATTACCGACCTGTTCGGCCGACATTGACCGTGGCCGGCGCCCCCCCTAGGGTGGGCAGATGGAAGACGGATACGAGTGATGCGGGTACTGCTGGCAGGCGCGACAGGCTATATCGGGCAGGCAGTGCTGCGCGAGTTGATGGCTCAAGGTCACGAGGTGGTGGCGCTGGTGCGGCCGGGTCGGAGGCTGTCTCTGGCGCTCTCTGATTACAAATCCAATGAAACGCCTGATGAATTGTCTGATGCAGTTACTGTCGAGGAGGTGGAAATCACGTCTGATGAGGACTGGACGTTGCCCCTGCCACACACTGACGTGGTGGTTTCCTGCCTCGCAAGCCGCAGTGGTGCGCCTGCTGACGCAAGGCTCGTTGAGTACGAGGCGAATCGCCGGCTACTCGCATACGCGGAACGGGCGGCGGTTAAGCACTTTGTGCTGCTCTCTGCCATTTGTGTGCAGATGCCCAGACTCGCGTTTCAGCGCGAGAAGCTGAAGTTCGAGGCGCTGCTGGATGAATCTTCGGTGCCCGCGACCATTATCCGCGCCACCGCGTTTTTTCGCTCACTGGTGGGGCAGGTCAAGCGAGTCCGCGCGGGCAAACCTTTCCTGTTATTCAGCAGTGGCAACACCACCGCCTGCAAACCCATCTCTGATCGCGATCTGGCAAGGTTCATCGTGTCGAAGCTGGCGTCACCGCCATCGAGAACCGCGGTGCTGCCCATCGGTGGCCCGGGCCCGGCGCTCACCCCGCAGGATCAGGGGCGGTTGTTATGCGAGACACTGGGTCAGCCTTTTCGCACCACATCACTGCCGCCCGAGATGTTCGACTGGATCCGTTGGCTGATCAGTCCGCTGGCGCTGGTGTCGCAACGCATGCGAGACCGCATGGAGTTTCTCCGCATTGCCAAGTTTTATGCCACCGAGTCGATGCTGTGCTGGGACGCGACTGCTGGGCGTTACGACGCCGAGGCGACGCCCGAGTTTGGCGACGACACGCTGCAGGCGTTTTACGCCGGGCTGGTGTCAGGTGAGCTAAAAATGCCAGAGCGAGGCGAGCACAGCCTGTTCTGAGGATGAGGCCGGTCTCAGACGGGCAAAAACATCACCGTTGCAACATGTGTCTCAACGATTGCCACTGTATGAATAGGTGCCGCGTGCCAGGCTTGGGCCGCGCCGAGGGTTGGTGCAATGGCCAATGAATGCTGGTCGGTGCGCACGACCTCGACGTCCTGAAACCCCACCCACTCCTGCGTGAGCGGATACTGGCACTTATAGAAGCTCTCCTTCGCGCTGAAGAAAAGGGTGGCTTCAAGTGCGACTGTGTCCGGTGCAAGCGAACTGAGGTAATCCGCTTCTCTCTCAGTAAACAGGGTTGGCCAAAGCCTCTGCTTCACCCGGCCGATGGTTTCGACGTCTACACCGACCGATTGAACTGCACTGCGCCTGCCAACGGCGGCAAGACAGAGCGTATCGCAGTGTGACAGGCTGCCTGTGCGATCGCTTGGCCATACCGGGGCACGGTCCTCGGCGCGGCGCAGGGGTGCGGGCGGCAAACCGAGTTGGTCAGACAGCGCGCGTGTTAGCACTCGCCCGGCGGAAAACTCTTTCCGTCGGTTGGGTGCGGCGCTGGCAATGTCTTCCCACTCTTCAGGATGAGGATCACCTGACAGCGCTTCAAGCGGCGCCCAGGCGATCGCGAGATCAGGGCCTGCCAAGTCAGCGAGAAGAGGGTGAATGGTCATGCCGCGATGTTATCACCGCGATACGCTGGCACTGGCCATAGCGCCGCGGTGCGACAGTCCTGTCACGAATCTGAGTCTTGGCCTGGCTGCTTAAATCTCTTGGATTAGTGCTCGGGATTTTCGCTGGAGTTGAGCGAGGGAGAGCGCTGCGACGCCCAGCTCAAAATCGCTAAGGCCACTGCCAGCAGTAGCACGGCGCCAGCCTCGAACAGCAGTTTGCTGGGCTCGGCCTCCTTGCCCTGTAGGATGATCAGTCGCGTGATGCCGGTAATCGCAATCAGCACCGGCAGCGTGACGGGTACGCTGTGCGTGGCATAGTAGGCATAGGCCATACCGATCACCTCAAGATAGATGAACAGTAGTAGCAGATCGGAGAGTCGGACACGGCCCGCGTCAAAAAATGAGGTGAGCTCGAGCGCCACTGCCAGCATCGTCAGCAGGCTGATGATGACCAGCAGGATCCGTTCCGCCGCGCTGAAAAAACCCAGAACGCCGCGGTCCAGCTTCTCGGTAGCTTCGGGGTAGTCGGCACCCAGCTGTTGTTTGGCCATGGCTATCTCCGCCTTGATATTGACTGTCGCTCTAGGCTTATACGGCTCATTTCTGAAACCCGTTCACGGGGCCTCGTGGGGCTTATTCCGCCGGGAATAGCAGGCTAACCGTGTGGATAGACTCTGGGCACCCAGCAACCAATAGGCGAGGGTCAGTGTTGGTTAGGCCGCGGCGCCCGAAACCTCGGTGTCGGTATACTCCAGCGGCGCGTCCAATTCAGAATCGGGGGTTATTACTGGCTCGTACTCCACCTCTTCATCGGAGCGCGGGTCCTGATCAAAGGCCGCGGGCGCCATGGCCGACGTGGCAGGGATGAAGGTGCCTTGCTCTTCGATGGTTACCGCGGTGCGACCCGGCGGCTGCAGGATGATGAATATGCCAGTCACCAGGCTCGCGACCCCGATAAAAGCAAACAGTGCCCCGTCACCAAGGCTGCGCATCGCCCAACCCACTGCCAGTGCGCTGCTCGCGGATCCGAGGGCGTTCAACAGTAAGACGGAGGAACCAATGGTCACGAATTCGTCGCTCTTGGAATTATCCGCGGCCTTGGCGAGGGATACCGCGTAGAGTGAGTTAGCGAAGGCACCAAAGGCAAAGGCACCGAGCAGCAGCGCATCGCGGGTGTCGGCCATCAGTAAGCCGAACGCTGACAAACCGCTGGCAGCACACAAGGCAGCCAGCACGTAGCGCCGGTCGATGCGATCGGACGCCATACCAATCGGATACTGGGCCAGGGCTCCGCCGATGATGTTGGCGGCGATAAACATTGGGACAAAGCTTGGATCATTGGTTTGCGCCAGCGCATAAATCGCGCCCAGCCCCCAGAAGCCACCCATGACCACGCCCGACCCCAACGCGCCGGCAAATGCGGTGTGCGAGCGACGGTACAGCTTAAAAAAGTTGAACCGGGTGGCTGGTACCGGTGCTGGTGCCAGAGAGCGGGTGAGACTCACGGGCACAATGGCCAAGCCCACCAGTAGTGACACCAGTATGAAGGGGTAAAGCGGATTGGCCTCGGTGAGCCCCAGCAGATATTGACCCACCGCCATCGAGATCAAGACAATCGCCGTGTACACCGAAAGCACCCGGCCGTGGCGATTGCTGTCACTCTGCTCGGCAAGCCAGCTTTCAATCACGGTGTAGGAGCCGCACATCACGGCACCGAGTACAAAGCGGACCAGCACCCAGATGATGCCCTCGTCAACAAGACTGAGGAACAGGAAGCTAGACAGGAAGATGGCCAGCAGCGCCGTGAAACTGCGAATGTGGCCCACCCGGGCGATGATGGGTGGAATCATCAGCGCACCGGTCACAAAGCCTGCGAAGTAGGCGGAGCCACTCAGCCCGATCAGCGTTTGCGACAGACCGAGCTCGCTGGCGCGCAGCGGCAAAAAGGTCATATGCAGGCCGTGGCCGGCCAACAGAAATGCCGTCGTAAGGAGCAGTGACGATACAGGCCGAAGGGTGCTCATAATGCGCGCTCTACTGTGCTGTGAGGTCATTCGGAAAGGCGCGCATTTTGCCTGCAAACCCGTGGCTCGCAAGTGACAAATTCGTGAATTTTTGGCGACAGCAGAGCGCCGCTAACGGCGTCTCATTTTTGCCCAGAAAACGGCCAAGAAAAGTGAGAGCAGTGACCCCCGATCAGGCCGCTAATTCGGCCCAGGCCAGCTTCTGGTGACCTCGATCCTGCAACAAGGAGTCGAGCGCTTGGATGTGCTTAGGCCCGACCTCGCAGCAACCGCCAATCACCGTGGCGCCAGCGTCCAACCATTCGGCCGCGAACTTCGCGTACTGTTCCGGGTCGAGGTCATGCCTGGCCTCCAACACATCGACCACACCGCCCGGTTCCAGTGCATCGATGGCCGTGAAGCCATTGGCATAAGCGCCAAAGGCAAACCGCGATTCCCTCAAGACGGGAATCGCTTGAGAGACGGCCTCCGGCTTGGAGCAATTAATCACCACCGCCAGCGGCTCGAAGGCGTCGATGGCAGCCAACGCGTCAGCGAGCGGCTCTCCGGAGCGCAAAAGCCGGCCGTCTTCATCGGCAACGGTGAGCCCAAGCATGATCCTGACACCTGCTTGATCTGCTGCGGTCAGCACCGCGGTCGCCTCGGCAATCGAGGGGATGGTCTCGGCAAGAAAACCGTCAACGGTCTCCGCCTGTAGCTCAATCAGCTCACGATACTCCCGAATGGCTTGCTCGAAGGGGAGCTGGGTATCGGGGCGGTAGCTGGCCACCAACGGGGGCAGAGATGAGACTAGAGCGGTGTCAGCTTGGCCGCTCGCCTCCACGCCCTGCTGCGCGAGATTGCGAGCAGCAGCTAACAAGCTACCGATCGGTGGCAGGCCTGAGCCCCGAGCCAGTCGAGTATGAGTGATCGCGTAGGTATTCAGGCAAGCAGCGCCAGCACCCGCTTCGCAGAAATCACGATGCACCTCGGCGACCAGTTCGGGTTGCTCCAGCATGACCTGAAGTGACCAGTGATGATGCGCAGGGGAGGGGCTGCGTCGAATCAATTCCTGCCCCAGGCCGCCGTCCAGCAGTAATACACTGTGGGTCATGTGTGTTCCTCGTCTTGATCAGGTTGTTTCCCGTTTTAGGGCGCGAGTATAGGACTCGGCTCCCGAGAGGTATACGCCACCCGTAGTGAGCAGCTCAGCGCTTGGAGCGATTTTTTAACGATCTCTGAGCCACCAGCGCCGACTTCCGCGCCGATGAGTATCTAGCGGTAAGCGACTCGGTATCGCAGCACACCGGGCCAGCCCCTCAGGCAGCTTTGCGGTTACTTCGAATTGAAAAGAGCAGCGCGTAAAAAACCGGCACGGCAAGGAGGGCCAGCACTGAGCCGAAGGCCAGCCCACCCATAATCGACACCGCCATCTCGCGGAAGAAGTCATCTCTCAAGAGCGGGGCCATGCCAATGATGGTGGTGCCTGCCGCCAACAGCACCGGGCGCAGGCGGCTCACACAGGCGGATACCAACGCGTGTTCGCTCAGCCCATCATCAGCAGAGCGCAGATTGATCTCCTCCACCATGATCACGCAGTTCTTGATCAAGATGCCGACCAGACTCAGCAGTCCTAGCAACGCGGGGAAGGTAAAAGACAGGTCGGTCACAAAGAGTCCGACAAAGACGCCCACCATAATGAGCGGCACGGTCATCCAGGTGACCAGCATTTGTCGCACACTGCCAAACAGCATCAAGGTCGCAATGATCATCACCAGCAGTGCGATCGGGAAGCGTGAGATGACCATGTCGTTGGCCAATTTCATCGACTCGTACTCGCCGCCCCACTCAATTTCGTAACCGGGCGGCAGGGGAATGGATTCAATGTCGCCGCGGATAGCGTTGAACGCACTGGTGGCGGTTTCACCCGGGGGCGCGTTGGCTTGAACGGTAATGGTGCGGACCCGGTTGCGCCGCATCAGGAAGCTGTCCTCCGCGCGGAGTGTGGCGGCTGACACCACCTGCCTTGCCGATACAAACGATTGGGTGCTTTCGCTCCACAGGTCGCGCTCCAGAAGTTCCGTAGGGGTTTCGGCCAGCGGCATGATGCGCGCGATAATCGGAACGGGTTTGTCCCCATCGCGCAGCACACCTACCGGGGTGCCGACGGTGCTGGACTCAACAGCCCGTGAGACGTCGGGCAACTGAATGCCTGCGCGTCGCGCCCGGGCGTGATCTGGAATCACGGCCAATGACAGCCGTTGTTCACGCCAGTCGATCTTGCGATCAATCAGCCGATGCTCAATGAAGTGCTGCATGGTCTCTTCGGCGAGCCCGCGCAGCTCGGTGCGGTCGCTGCCATAAAAGCGCGCCTCGATTTTGCTCGCGGTGCTGCTGGTGAACTCGAGGCGCCGCACCATGTGATGAATTTCAGGAAATTCAGACGCAATCAGTTCACCTGTTTGTGCCATCAGCCCCGTCACCGCCGCGACGTCCTCAACGTTCACTACCAGCTGCGCATAGGCGGGGTCGGGCCGCTCGGGCAGCAGAATCATGGTGAAGCGCACGGGGCCTCGCCCTGCCCAGGTTGAGACTTCGGTCACGCCGTCAAGACTGAGCAGCCGCTTGCGCACGCGATCTGCCATGCGATCGCTGGCGTGGATATCCGTGCCTTGGGTTTGGTAGAGATCCACAAAGAAGAGCGGCGTGCTGGTTGCCGGGAAAAAACCTTGTTTCAGCTGTGTAAAGCCCACAATGCTGGACAAAATGAGGGCCAGCAGGGCAAGCGCAGTCCAACCGCGCCGGGCAATACTCCGAGTCATGAGGTTGCGATATCCCACAAAAACCGGCCCAGCATAGAGTCGGCTCTCGGGCAAAGCCTCCGGCACCGCAGTGAGGAGTGCCATCCCGATGGAGGGCACTAGCGTAATCGCCAGGACCCAACTCAGCAGCAGCGATATGCCGCACACGGTGAACAGTGACCCCAGAAATTGACCGGTGGAATCCGAGGACAGGCCAATGGGGGCAAAGGCAGCAATGCCAATTATCGTGGCCGCCAGCAAAGGGAAGCGGGTCGTGGCAACCGCCGACATGGCCGACTCGCGGGGGCTGAGGCCCTGTTTGATGCGGGTAATCATGCCTTCCGTCACCACGATGGCATTGTCCACCAGCATGCCCATCGCGATCATCATCGCGCCCAGCGAAATCCGTTGGAGCTCAATGCCGGCTGCTGCCATCACGCCGATGGTGCCGGTCACCGTCAGTAACAGCACTGCGCCCACCATTACACCCGCGCGCCAACCCATAAACAGGCAAAGCGCGGCAATGACTGTGGTGATGGAGGCGGTGAGGTTGAGCAGAAATTGACTAATAGATCGGTCAACCAGGTGATGCTGCTCAAAAAGCGGAATCATCTCGATGCCGACTGGGAGAAGTTGCTGCAGTTCGAGCAGTCGCGCTTCCACGACTTTGCCCACCCGGACCACGTTCTGCGTCTCACTGATGGCAATCCCCAGGGCGAAAATGCGCTGGCCTTCGTGACGCACGATCAGCGAGGGCAGGTTGGTTTCTTCACGGGAGACGCTGGCCACATCGCCCAAGCGAATCATCGACGTCTCCCCGGGCAGGGCAATCAGCAGTTCCTCGAGCACCGTCTCACTCCGCTCCAGCGGAATATCGATGCGCATCTGCTGATCGCCCGACTCCATCATGGAGGCGGGGAACAGCTCCGAGGCGCTATTGATGGCCTCGACGATGCGATAAAACGGCACGCCGAGTTGACGCAGTTGCGCGTAGTTGAAATCAATCTGAACCTGCTCTTCCGGTACACCCTCGACGCGCACTTTGGCCACGTGCTCGACGCGCTTGATTTCCGTCTCGAGTAGCCGCGCCGCATTGCGAATAGTGGCGATGTCATAGCCGTCTGGGATAGTGAATCCATATAGCAAGCCATACACGTCGCTGAAATCATCCTCGACCCAGGGTGGGTGGGCGCCGGCGGGCAAGCGCATGGTTGCCTCGGCGACCCGCCGCCGCAGCTCATCCCAGATCTGGCCTGTAGCACTGGCTGAGACTGAGTGATTGAGCTCAATTTCGATCTCTGAGCGCCCGGGCAGCGATCTCGACACAATATTTTCAATCCAGGGCAGTTCCTGGATTGAGCGCTCCAGCACCTCGGTCACTTCCTGTTCCACATCGAGAGTTGACGCGCCCGGGTACTCGGTAAAGACATAGGCGATCTTGATCGGGTAGGGTGGGTCCTCTAGCTGCGCAATGCGCTGTCCGCCCGCCAGCCCGCCGACCAGACAGGTGAGCACGATGACCCACACATACAGCGGGTTGGCGAGCGCGAATTCAGTGAGCGATGATCGAGACATGGTTCAGCCGTCCCCGAGGGGCCGCACCTGCATACCTTCGTAGAGCCAGGCGCCCCCCGCAGCGACTACCTGCTCGCCGATCTCCAACCCGGACAGCACGGGCACCTGCTTTCGATTGGGTACTCCCACTTCGATGTGTCGCTTGGTTACTTGAGATGTTTCGCGCTCTACTGTCCAGACGAAGAAGTTGCCCGCCGCGTCACTCTGCACCGCACTGAGTGGCAGTTCGATAACTGAGACACCGTTGGTGGCCAGGGACAGCGAAACGGTGGCGGTCATGCCGGGCAGCGCGGGCCAAGGGGGTGTTTCCGTCAGCGAAAATCGCACATCGTACGTTTGGGTGTCTTGGCTCGCCTCCGCCTCGTAATCGAGCCACTGCGCTTCGAATAATCGGTCGGGGTCGGCAGTAAAGCGCACGGCAGCTTTTTGCACCGCAGCCGGATTCAGTCTTGCCATCAATTGCTCTGGCACGCCGATCACGACCTCGATACGTTCAACCGGCGCCAAGCGAATGACGGGTGAGAGCCTTGCGACGGGAGAGAAGTTCTCTGCCAGACGTTTGATCAGCCGCCCATCAAAAGGTGCCCGGAGTATCGTGTCGTTGAGATCTTTTTGCGCCGTTTCCACGGCGAAACCGGTGAGTTTGGCGCGCGCTATGGCCTCATCGAGCTCCGCCTGTGACACGGTGCCAGAGGTTTTGAGCGACTCGACGCGCGATAAGGTTTTCTCGGCCAGCTCGTGGTCAGCGCGGGCGCTCTGCAGCGCGAGCTCAAAGCGCTCGGGGTCCAGCTGCGCAATGACGTCGTCGGCCTGCACCAATGCGCCCTCTGGTAAGGGTAACCGCAGCAGCGTGCCGTCGATTTCAAAGCCCAATTCGACCGTATGTGCCGGTGCCACTTTGCCCACAAACTGGCTGGGTGCCGAATGGTCTCCGGCCCCTACTGTGATCACGCGAGCGGGACGCACTGCAGGGGAGGTTTCGACAGTGGAATCGGCCCCACAACCCGACAGCGCGGCTATTAACCAGAACGAGACGAATACATTTCTCAGCATCGCGCCAGCTCCTGAGTCAGCGCCTTGAGGTGTCTTCGGATCTCGTTGCGCTCTGCGGCGCTGAGTGACAACAGACCCAGCAGCTCCAGAAACTGGAGCCCCTGTGAGGCCAGAAAAATCGTGCGCGCCGACGCCGCCGTGGCCTGAGAGATGCCCAACTGGGCGAACACCGCTTCGACATAGTGTTGCGCTGGAGCGATCAGCTCCGGGTTCTCGGCCGAGGCCGCGATCAGCCCCTGTGCCATGATCCGCTCGTCCTTGGGGAGGTCGAAATCGGCATCGATCAAATTGTTGAGTAGCGTGGCGTCACTGACGCCCTCTTCCTCGCCTAGGTCATCAACTAACCCCGCGCGATTCTCCAGCAGGTGGTCCAGCAGCCCCTGGAGCAGCGCATCCTTGGAGGGGTAGTGGTACAGCAACCCACCCTTCGAGAGATCAGCCTCGGCCGCCACTTTTTCCAGCGTCAGGTGCCCTGCACCGTCGCGCTCAATCACTTTGGCTGCGGCAACCCGAATGCGCGCGCGGGTCTGTTCCGATTTCATGACGCACCATTTATAAACCGTCCAGACGGTATAGTAATGTAATCCCTTTGCATTGTCACTGGCCGTTAAAGCGCTTGAAGTTTGCTGGTGAGCGGGTCTGTGCGTACCCTGCAGTCATGGTGACCACCTCTTTTCTCAGTTGACCGCGCTCCTGCACAGATGACCGCTGATCTGCTGCTCACCGTCGTGAGCTGTATCTTTTTTATGGGGCTGGTGGCATTCGTGTCCTGGCGGCAGACCCGTGGCCGGGTCGATACAGGGACCGGTTACTTCCTCGCCGGGCGTGGGTTGGGCGCCACCTTTATCGCTGGCTCGCTGTTACTCACGAACCTCTCTGCTGAGCAACTCATTGGCCTCAATGGGTCGGCCTATGGCTACAACCTCAGCAGCATGGGTTGGGAGGTGACCGCGGCGGTCGCCACCGTGCTCATGGCGTTTTTCTTTTTGCCCAGGTACCTCGCTGGGGCCTTCACGACCTTGCCGGAGTTTCTCAGTGCGCGCTTTGACGAGGGCGTTCGCCGCATGACGGTAGTGCTCTTTATGCTGGGCTATGGGTTGGTGACGATCCCCAGCGTGCTGTACTCCGGCTCAATCGCGGTGCTCAAACTCTTTGACGTGCCCGCGCTGTTGCAACTGGATTACGGCACGTCGCTAGTGCTGACCATTATGGTCATCGGCGCCTTGGGGGCGTCCTACGCCATCCTCGGTGGCCTGAGGGCGGTGGCGGTCTCCGACACGCTCAACGGCGTCGGCTTACTCATAGTTGGCGTAGCTGTTCCCTGCTTGGGCCTGCAGGCTCTGGGTGAGGGGAGCGTGGGTGCGGGCCTCGACATTGTGTTGACCACTGAGACCCATAAGCTCAATGCCATCGGCGGACCCACCGACCCCACGCCCTTTGCCACGCTCTTTACCGGCATGGTCTTTGCCAATCTTTTCTACTGGTGCACCAACCAATATGTGATTCAGCGCACCCTCGCCGCGCGCAGTCTTGCGGAGGGGCAAAAGGGTGTGCTCCTGTCCGGCTTTTTCAAGGTGTTGGTGCCCCTGCTGATGATGATCCCGGGTGTTGTGGCCTACCACCTTTACGGGCCCGAGTTGCAGTCGATTGATCTGGCCTACCCTCAACTGGTGCGCGACGTACTGCCGGTCTATGCCTCGGGGTTTTTCCTCGCCGTGTTGTTGGGCGCGGTGCTGAGTTCATTCAACTCACTGATCAATAGCGCGTCGACGCTGTTTTGCATTGACGTGTATCAGCCCCTCGTTGGCAGGGTGGTCTCTGACACCGAAATGGTGAGGGTGGCCAAGCGGGTGGGGCTGGTGATGACCGGCTTTTCGTTGTTGGTCGCGCCGCTATTGCAGTTTGCCGCCGAGGGACTCTGGCAGGTCATTCGTATTTTCACAGGCTTTTACAATATTCCGATGATCGCGATTGTGATCATCGGGCTCTTCACCCGACAGGTCCCCGCGGTCGCGGCCAAGGTGGTGATTGTGTTCCACATCGTCGCCTATGGCACTTTACAGTTTGTGCTCAAGGACCTGCTGCCGGTGCACTTTTTGCATCTTTACGCGATCCTATTTGTACTGGAGGTGGCGATGATGCTCGCGATTGGCGTGTGGCGCCCGCGACGAAAGGAAGCTGCCATCAGACAGACTGCAGCAGTGGATCTCACCCCCTGGGCCTATGCGCCACCCTGCGCGGTGACGTTGCTGTCTTGCGTGGTGGCGCTCTATGTCGTGTTTTCACCCATCGGTCTGGCCGGCACGGGCTCGAACCTTTTTGCACCCGTTTTGCTGGGTCTACTCGCGCTGAATGGACTGTTTTGGTTCGGTTGGCACCGCCGACTGACCGCCGCGTCGGAAGTCCGCGCATGACAAAGCCGTCATCGCCACTGGAGGGCAGCACAGTGGAGCGCGTCGCTGCGCTCACCCCGGAGAACCCTTACCTGTCGAGCCAGCGTAAACCGCGCTTGCTGATTGTCGGCGCCGGCATGATGGGGCGGGAGCACCTGCGGGTTTCTCAGTTACTCGGCTGGGCGGACGTCCAGGGGATCGTTGACCCCGATGGAGGGAGCCTTGAGTGGGCGTGTTCCGATTGGCGCTTGCTCACCGACGCGCCGCTCTCCATCTATCGCGATCTGAATGAAGCCTGTCTGGATGACGCGGTGGACGCTATCGTGATCGCGACGCCCAACCATACGCATGGGGATGTCCTGCACGCCGTCGCCGCATCTCACAAACCCGTATTGCTCGAGAAGCCGATGGCCACGACTCTGGCGGATGCCATGGATATCGTGAACCTCGCGCGGGATTACCCCGCTGTTATCCAGCTGGGCATGCAGTATCGCTTCAAAGCGCAATACGTGGAGGCGCTGCAGACGGTGGCCGCACAGCGCACGCTGGGGCAGGTGAAGACCGTTGCCATGTCGGAGTATCGGCCGCCTTTTTTGGACAAGGTGGATCAATGGAATAAGTTCAACCGCAACAGCGGTGGCACGTTGGTCGAAAAATGCTGCCACTACTTTGATCTCATCAACGTCGTCGCGCAGTCACGACCACGGCGGGTTTATGCCAGCGGTGGTCGGGCGGTGAACTTTCTCGATTTTGAGTGGCGGGGCGAGCGATCCGACATCGATGACCACGCCATGGTAATCATCGACTATGACAACGGTGTGCGAGCCTGCTTTACGCTCAACATGTTCTGTCAGGAGCTGTATGAAGAGTTGGTGGTGGTGGGCGAGCGTGGCCGTTTGGTGGCCAGCGAGCAGGCCAGCTTCAAGCCCGATACCTCCTCAAAAGCTGAGCTGCTTGTGGAGGTGCCGGAGCATCCTGCTTACCGGGGTGTGCCTGTTGGCTATCCGGATTGGATTGAAGCCAGCGGCCACTATGGCGCCACCTTTTTTGAACACATCGCCTTTAATTTGCAGCTGGCGGGACAGGCGGTAGACGCGGCCACGCCCGAGCAGGCACTCTGGTCGCTGGTTGTGGCCAGCGCTGCCCAGCATTCGATGCGGATTGAGCGCGAGGTCGACGTGGCCGCGTTTTGTACAGAAAAGGGGATCGGCGATTTTTACGAAGGACGTTAACGGCTCACTGCCAAACCCATGACAGGGGCGCGCGAGGGGCAGGTTGGCGGATCCTTTTCCGGCAGTAATGATGTGGCCTAATACTGAGATCAAAAGGAGATACGACAGTGAGTGCAACGATTTCGGTGGGTAGCGGCGAGATGCCTGCCATTGGGCTCGGTCTGTGGAAGATCGCCAAAGAGGACACCGCGGCGATGGTTCACTCGGCCATTGCAGAGGGCTATCGCCATCTCGACAGCGCGGCTGACTATGGCAATGAAACTGAGGTGGGCGAGGGGTTACAGGCGGCACTGTCTGAGGGTCTTGTGAGCCGTGACCAGCTCTGGGTCACCTCAAAGCTCTGGAATACCTTTCACCGGCCCGAGCATGTGCGCGCGGCCTGCGAGCGCACGCTGCAGGATCTCCGCTTGAACGAGCTGGATCTGTATCTCATCCACTTCCCGATTGCACTTCAGTACGTCGATTTTGACACCCGTTACCCGCCGGAGTGGGTTGCCGACCCGGCTGCCGAGAACCCTGTGATGGTGCCCGACCCGGTGCCGCTCTCCGACACCTGGGGCGCGATGGAAGGGCTGGTGCGCGCGGGGCTGGTCAAGGAGATCGGGGTTTGTAATTACAACACCGGGTTGCTCCATGACCTCATGGCGTACTCGCAGATCAAGCCGGCCATGTTGCAGATCGAAGCTCACCCCTACCTGACCCAGGAGCGACTGCTGCGCGCAGCAGCTCAGTACGACATGGCGGTGACCGCGTTCTCACCTCTGGGCGCGCTGTCTTATTTGGAGCTCGACATGGCCGAGGCCGGCGAATCGGTGCTCGAGCAAGCCGCGGTGAAAGAGGCTGCTGCGCGCGTCGGTCGGACGCCTGCGCAGGTGGTGTTGCGTTGGGGCATTCAGCGGGGCACGGCGGTCATCCCGAAGACCAGCCGAGTGGAGCGACTGAGAGAGAACCAGCAGCTGTTTGATTTTGAGCTGAATGAGGCCGAGATGGCCGCGATCTCAGCCCTGAACCGCAACCGGCGCTTCAACGACCCCGGCCACTTCTGCGAGGAAGCCTTTGGCACATTCTTCCCCATCTATGATTGAGGTGGAAGCAGAGTTCGTGGGCCCGGGTGCGGGTGCGGGCAGGCGCATGGACATGGGCAGGCGCATGGACATGGGTAGGGTTATGGGTATGGGCGCACACGCTGCGGTGCCTCGAGCGAGCTCAGCATGTTGAAGCTTGAACCTCAGCCTGTTAGCAGCCAGCAGCACCACGGCGATGCGGCTTTCCCGCTGGTATTGGTAGCCGACGGCCCGGTATTACAGCAGGACCTCCGCGCGCAGTCGGCGGCGCTCATGGAACAACTCGCGACCCACGGCGCTATCCTCTTTCGCGGCTGCGGGGTGGCGGATGCGCAGGCCTTCGATGACATTGTCGACGGTTTTGGTCTCCCGAATTTTGCCTACGACGAGTCGCTCTCAAACGCGGTGCGGCACAACTGCACGCCGCGCGTGTTTACCGCCAATGAGGCGCCGCGGAATGTCGAGATTTTTCTGCATCACGAGATGGCGCAAACGCCTTACTTCCCGAGCCACCTCTTTTTCTTTTGTGAGCAGGCCGCTGCATCCGGTGGCACTACGCCGCTTTGCCGCTCTGATGTTCTCCTCGAAAAACTGACAATGCACTTACCCGAGTTTGTGGCCCGTTGCAGAGCGCATGGCGCGCGCTACTCCCTCACCATGCCCGCCGAGGCCGATGCTACCTCGGGGCAGGGTCGAAGTTGGCGCCAGACCCTCAATGTCGACGCGAGAGAGGCGGCAGAGGCGAGACTGGCAGCATTGGAGTATGACTGGCAGTGGTTACCGGACGACGCGATCCGTACCACCACGCCGGCCCTGTCGCTCATTCGGCGCGCGCCCTCGGGCAACGAGGTTTTCTTCAATCAACTGATTGCCGCGTTCTGTGGCTGGCAGGATCAACGCAACAAGGGCGCCCGCTCAGTCTCCTATGGGGACGGCTCGGCCTTTGATGACGCGGATGTGCAATCGGCGGTCGAGATTGCCTATGACCTCGTGTTCGATCTCCCCTGGGAGTCCGGTGATGTGGCGTTGATCGATAACTATCAGGTCATGCACGGCCGGCGGCCTTTCTTGGGCCAGAGGCGCGTTCTGGCCTCCCTGTGCTTGCACTCAGCATCTGCTTAGCGCTCAGAGACTGATCGTGAGGGTGACGCGCACCTGCCGGGGTTCAAAGCGGTGAAAGTGTCGATCCTCGACCCCCGCCAGCGGCTCACCCTCAAGTCTTGAGGCGTAGAAGTACTCGATATCCCGGTCACCGGAGTCGAACAGGTTCAGCACATCGGCGCGCAGTGCGTAGCGCGGGCCGGCCCACCCCAGTGACAGGTGAGCGAGTGTGGCGCTGTGTGCCGTAACGGAGCCGTCCTCGATCAGCGGCGCGCCATCGACGTAACGCACCCGCAGTGCACCGAACCAGCCGGTGGGGGTTTGTGCCGAGAGGGTGGCGCTGGCCACGGTTTCGATTGCTCCTGGAATGTAACGCCCCTGGGCCGCATCATCGCTAAAGCGCGCGTCGGTCCAGGCGATATCGGCTTCGAGTGACCAGACCTCGTCGATCATCCAGAAGTTATTAAGCTCTAAGCCCCAGCGCTCGCTGGGCCGGGTGGCTTCGGTGGTGCCGGCATCTCCCACGAACAAGAGCTCTGAGTCCAGCTCCAAATACCACAGCGCCGCCGCGAGATTCCAGCGCTGCTGCCATTGGGTCTTCACCCCGAGCTCAGCGCCGTGAGAGTTCACCAGGGAATCCACTGAGGGCACCACTTCTCCGGTAACAGGATCAACTTGCTGGGTCACGCCCCGCGCGTCGTTGGAGTGAAAGCCCTTCCCGGCACTCGCATACCACTCGGTGGTGGTGCTTGCACGGTAAATCAGGCTCGCTTTCGGGCTGATCAGGGTGTCATGTTCGGTGCCTGAGTTGCGAGGATCTTCTGCATTCACATCAAAGCGGAAGTGATCTGCCCGGGCGCCCAGAACGGCTCGCCATCGCGGGCCGCGTGACCAGATCGCTTCGTAATGTGCGCCGAGACTGGTTTCTTCAACAGTGTCCTCCCTCACGATACCGATGCGTTCTCTCGCTAGAGTGCGGTACAAGCCGACTGTGCCGATATCGTCATGCTGCACCGCCACGCCCCAGCGATGCTGCAGCGTGTCGCTGGTGTTCCTGTGATGGTGGTAGCTACCACCCAGAATGCGCCGATCGTCGACCTGCTGAAATTGATCGCCTCGCATTGGGTCATCGAGTCGATAGGTGAAGTTGGAGTACAGGTTCATTTCGTAGTCAACGAGATAAGCGATCCAGCGCGTCGTGTGATCACCCCGGCTTCGCCGATATTCGCCCGAGACGCTGGAGCGTCGGGTATCGCCCCCCAGCGTCGTGTCAATCGAGCCCAGTGGTGAGATCACACCTGCAGTCACGGCCCGCTCGGGTATTTGGTCCGCGGCATTCCATTGGTTGTCATAGTGCATCACGGTAGCTTGCCATCGAGTGGCGTCGTCACCACTGCGCAGCTTGATCAGGCCGTTCAGCTTTTTCACATCCTCTTCAACCTCAGTCCAGGCGCCGTCATAGCGCTGCACCTCCATGGCGCCGGAGAGTCGC
>Ga0181574_10002182_pt1 | contig 18006 bp, 9 predicted proteins | sample 101ome_24_FD_145600 | JGI IMG/M metagenome (GOLD analysis project Ga0181574, IMG submission 145600) | Coastal salt marsh microbial communities from the Groves Creek Marsh, Skidaway Island, Georgia - 101410AT metaG (spades assembly) | ecosystem: Environmental > Aquatic > Marine > Intertidal zone... | reverse complement strand
ACGCAGGGTAATCGTGCAACTACTAACCCTCCTCAAGGGAACCTTCGCTTGATGGCTGAGTGGGAAGAAACGGATTATCTCCTAGTAGCTTGGGTAAGTAATTATGCAAATACCATTACTTCAATTATTGAGGCTGCAGTTCAAGAATGTAAAGTACTAATGGTAGTGCGTCCGACGAATTACAATTCAATGATGTCTACCTTGGCTAATGCGGGAATATCAATGGATAGCATTGAGGTTATTCAGCGCAATGTGAATTCAGTATGGATACGCGATTATGCTGCAAACCCTGTTTACAAGGACTGGAATGACTCCTTGATTTTAGTGGATTGGATTTATAATCGACCACGACCTGACGATGACACTTCTCCCGAAGCGCATGCCAATCATCTTAATATTCCGCTTTATCAAATGACTGCTCCACCTTCGGATGTTGTTGCAACAGGAGGGAATTATATGGGTGATGGATTAGGTACTGCATTTTCGTCTGAGTTGATTTTAGAAGAGAATGCAGCTGGAAATAGTTTTGGGGTAACACCAAAAACAAATGCTGATATCGATCAAATTTATCAAGACTTCATGGGGATTGATGAGTATATTAAAATGACGGTTTTGCCGTACGATGATATCCATCACATTGACATGCATATGAAACTGTTGGATGAAGAGACTTTGTTAGTGAGTGAATATCCTCAAGGTGTAGCTGATGGTCCTCAAATAGAAGCGAATTTGCAGTATGTTTTGAGTAATTATATGTCTCCTTTTGGAACGCCTTACAGAGTGGTTCGTATACCTTCGCCTCCTTCGACTGGAGGTTTGTATCCAGATAATAATGGGTATTATAGGACTTACTCCAATCAGGTGTTCATCAATAATACTGTATTGGTTCCTTTTTATCGAGAAGAATGGGATACGATTGCTCAGCGAATACTAGAGGAAGCTATGCCAGGGTATAATATTGTAGGGATTAACGTAGATGCCGCTTCTGGAGAGCAACTGATTGCAGCTGGTGGAGCAATACATTGTATTACTCACTCCATTGGTGTTCAAGACCCTTTAATTATTTCTCATCAGCGCCTGGAAGATACGTATGACAACGTGAACGATTATGTTGTGAATGCATACATCAGTCACCGATCAGATATTCAAAGTGCGAATTTGTTCTATAAAATAGGTCCAGCGGGCTCCTATCAGCAAGTTTCCATGATGAATGTAGGAGGTGAAGATTGGCAAGGACTAATACCTGCTCAGCAAGGCGAGGTAGATATATATTATTATATACAAGCTACGGCAAACTCTGGAAAGACGGGTAACCGCCCAATGCCTGCTCCGGATGGATATTGGAAATTTACTGTTTTTGATAATAGCACTACTGGTTTGGAAGAAACAGAGTTGTCTGCGCCTTTAATTTATCCAAATCCGGCCAACGCGATTACAGTTGTTCCATTTGATGGAATGGCTGGAGAGCGGGGAAAAATTGAACTATTTGATGGCTCAGGTCGTTTGGTAAAATTAATTCATGACGGAGATTTTGAAATTGGTGTACACAATTTTTTTATTGATGCTTCCACTTTTTCAAATGGAACTTACGTTTTGAAATACAGCTCAAACTATCGTGTTATGAATCAACGCTTACTGATTTATTAATGAATATTCACGTGCGTATCGAAAATGGTCCGCTCTTTGTAAAGTAGGAATAAATTAATTAAACTATTGTTATGAAAAAATTACTTGTTGCCTTTTTATTATTGGGTGCAACCCAATCTTTTTCTCAAGTTGTTGTGGATGACGCATACATCAACGAATTGGAAAATGTAAAGTATGTTGAACTGGTTGGGAGAAACAAGATAGGGTTTGGAAAAATCAAAATTATTGTTGATTACGGACAACCGCTAAAGTTGTTTACTTCTCAGGCAATTCGGTCCACAGATGGAACAAAAGTGGCTTTCAATTCAATGATTGATGGTCTTAACTTTATGGAAGCCAATGGGTGGGAGTATGTATCCAATTATGTGATCCCAGCACGGACTGAGACAGATGAGAATGAAATTCGGTATATTCTTCGTAGAAAAGAAAATTAGTCATAATGATTGAGCGTTACTCAATGAGGGCTATCCAAAAAGGACGGCCCTCATTGTATTATAAAAGTTCATTCGCCAAATTTGCCAGTTCTGAACGTTCACCTTTTTCAAGCTTTACGTGTGCGAAAAGTTTTTGTCCTTTAACTCGGTCGATTAAGTATGCCAGGCCATTTGAGTTCTCATCCAAATAGGGAGTATCTATTTGGTGTACATCTCCTGTAAAAATAATTTTAGTCCCTTCGCCTGCTCGTGTGATAATGGTTTTGACCTCATGGGGTGTGAGGTTTTGAGCTTCATCCACGATAAATATGATATTTGAAAGACTTCTTCCTCGAATGAACGCCAATGGAGTAATCATAATTTTACCTTGTTCTTGCATTTCAAGAATTGTCTTGTGTTTCTTTTCGTTCTCGCCAAATTGGTTAAGGATATACTTTAAGTTATCCCAAAGCGGTTCCATATAAGGTGAAATTTTATCATTGGCATCACCTGGTAGAAATCCAATATCTCTGTTCGATAATGGAATAATTGGGCGTGCAAGAATGATTTGTTGAAAGGAAGTATGTTGTTCTAAAGCCGAGGCAAGAGCCAACAATGTTTTACCTGTACCTGCAACACCTTGTAGAACAACTAATTTGATTTCAGGATTCATCAATGCATTGATGGCAAATGCCTGCTCCGCGTTTTTGGGTTTAATACCGTACGTATAATTCTTTTCAACGCGTTCAATAATGTCTAAAAAAGGATTGTAGTATGCGAGTGATGAAGATTTTCCATTTTTTAAGATATAATATCCATTTGCTATTTTATGTGTACCTAAGACACCATTTTCATCAACTCGTCCTTTGGTAAATATATCTCGAATTACTTCGGAGTCAATATTGTCTACTGAGATTAAGCTATTTTTGTTGAGTGTTTGATTATCTACTTTCCCAGTTTCATAATCTTCCGCGGCGAGTCCCAATGCCTTTGCCTTGATTCTTAAATTAATATCTTTAGTTACCAGAATAACTTGTATATCTGCATTGTTTTCTTGCAAGTATAAAGCAGCATTAATGATTTTATGATCATTTTTTCCTTCTGCATAAACTTTTTCGGCATTGTATTCTCCCGTTGACTTGTTCAGTGCAACATGAAAACGTCCTTTTCCTTTACCAAGCGGGATCCATTCTTGCAAAGAACTTATTCCGGAAATCTTATCAATAAACCGAATAACCTCTCTCGCTGAGAAGTTCTTTGTGTCATTACCCACTTTAAACTTGTCCAATTCTTCTAACACAGTAATAGGAATTGATACATCGTGACGTTCGAAATTCATGATAGCACTGTGATCGTGTAAAAGAACTGAAGTATCTAACACGAAGATTTTTTTCTTTTTCGGCATAGTTTCTTATTTGGCTTTAAGGTAAAAAGATATCAACGACGACATGAATATGTGTCAGAGGAGTTATTAACAAATGGTATGTAATTAACTAGTTAATAATTTCTTATAAAGGAGTTCTGCCCATTGTGCCAAGAGAATTTAATCGCTACATTACATTAGGTTAATGTTTTGTTATTGTGATTTCAACTATTTTTCATTTGGTCAACGACCTTCCGACCTTGAATTGTGGACAGGTGGTGAAGTCGGATTCAAACTATCTAAAAAGTTTTCTGGTTCTATTGCTGGACAGGTTCGATTTAATGATACTTTAACCGCCCTAAAGAAGTCTTTGACAGAATTTGGAACGCAGTATAAATTGGGAAAACGATTCAGTTTGAAAGGAATGTATAGGGTTACTTTACCTCCAAATCAACCTGCCCAACATCGATTAGCAATTGACGCTAAATGCGGTTGGAAGGAAAAAAATCAATTGAGCTGTAAAAATGTAAAATCAGTCTCGTAGGACTTGTCTATTATCACCAACTCGGTATACTTCAACTTTTTAATGATAAATGTCCTATTGCCTGGACCAAATGGAAACTGTTCGCCACCATTTACAGCTCCTGAAAAGTCAAGTGTTATTGCCTCTTTCTCTTCCGCCCAACTCCAGGCACCTGTATATGTAATAAGTGAGTCGTATAGATTCCAATAATATTTAGTGAATGAACCATCAGCATTGAAGTGCATTTCAAGATTGTAGTCATCGTAAACTCCATTAGACTCTAGTACCCCCGTTAGATTCCATTCTTGACATAGACGCTTTTCCTTACTGCGAAGAGATACAGCAGGACCCTCTGGATATTTACCACAACTTATTAGTGTGAAAAAGATTAGTGAAAGTGAAAATATCTTTGTCTGCATTGTTTTACTACGATTTTTGAGAAAAAATGTTTCAAATCACGCTATTTACTTATTACTTTGAACTCTACACGTCTATTTTCCTGTCTTCCTTCTTCCGTTTCATTAGTAGCAACGGGTTGGTCCTTACCATAACCTTTATAGGTGAGTCGCGATGCGTTTATTCCGTTATCAATCAAATAGTTTACAACAGATTGCGCTCTATCGTTGGATAATTTTTTGTTGTATTCGGCGGACCCTTTGCTATCCGTATGTCCTCCAATCTCAATTTTCATGGAAGGATTATCATCCAAAATACGTTTCAAACGGTTTAATTCAGCAATCGATTCAGAACGTAATGAAGATTTGTTAAAGTCGAAGAAAATGTTTTTCAAAACAACCTTTGTTCCAACCTCAATTTTATTAAGGCATACATCTTTTACAACTTCATTGTATACTGAAAGTGAATCGCTAGTTAAATCGAAGCTCTGTGAAGAAAATAGATATCCTTCAGCATTGATGTTAATCCCATAATTTTTACCCGAAGGAAGTGAAATGAGGTATTTTCCAGTTTGACTGTTTGAATTATACGATGCAATCACTTCGTTTTTCTGATTATCCGTTACTTCAATTGATGCGGAAATAGGCTTTCCGGTTTCACAATCTTTAATGATCCCTTTGAATACGGTTAATTGCGGACCAGTGCTAACTGATTCTTTGTCGTCTTTTATAATTGGTGTAAAACGAATTTCATAAATATCTATGCCCCCTCCATTTCGTCCTGTCGCATAATAACCTTTTCTACCATTCGCAGCTAGTACAAAGAACAAGTCATTTTCAACAGTATTAATTGGTTCACCTAAACTTTTTGGTTTTGACCATTTTCCATCTTTGAGTTCTGATTTAAAAATATCATATCCTCCCAATGATCCATGACCCTTTGAAGAAAAATACAAAGTTCGACCGTCAGGATGAATGAAGACTCCTTCTTCATCTTCCTTGGTATTAATAGTTTTCCCAAGGTTTTCTGCTGATCCCCATACGCCGTCAGAATTCTTTGTAGCTTTCCATATGTCTCTACCACCTGTACCTCCTTCTTTGCGCTCACTTACAAAATAGATAGTTTTACCGTCTGGAGAAATACTAGCAGAGGACTCATGTGCATCAGAATTGATTTCTTTTCCAAGACTTAAGGGTGCTGACCACGTTGTTCCACTTAAATAAGCTTCATAAATATTACCATTTCCGAATTTATCATCTTGGTAGATTAATAATCTTTGCCCATCATTTGAGATCGCCACGTTCGAGATGTTTCTTCCATCGAGGTTCACATCAGAAGGTAAAGGTTCAGCGATTTGCCATTTTTTTTCCGCTTCATCCCAGATGGCCTCATAAATTCGTTCCATCGATTCGTGGTTTTTTTTCTTTTCTTTTTCTGTGTATGGTCTTCGTGAAGTAAAATACATGTAACCACCGTCAGCGGTAATTACAGGTGCATAATCATTGAACGGGCTATTTATTTCGTTACCCAGACGTTCTATTTCTATGCGCAACGTATCGCGTTCAGCAATGATGAGTTTGTTTGATTGCGCAGCAACAGTCGTTGCGACAAAAACAAATGCAATGAGGAATGAAAATTTCTTCATAAAAAGATATTTATAAACTCAAATATAATAGCAATTATCTAACCAGAGTTATATTTCCGGATTCAATTGTTTCGTTGCCATCGGTATCAACAACACGAAGTTTGTAAACAAATGCACCAGTATTAATAGGTTTGTCGCGGTGGGTACCATCCCAACAATTGTTCTGACTAGTGGACTCGAAAACACGCTCTCCCCAACGATTATAAATGCTTAATTCGAATTCGGCAATACAGTTTCCAAGGACGCATAGCTTATCATTATTTAAATCTCCATTGGGAGAGAAGATGGTTGGAACAGTCGCAACTCCGCATGGTTGATCTACCAGCACAGTAACTGTGTCACTTCCAGAACAACCATTTCCGTCCGTTACTGAAACAATATAGCTGGTAGTAGCTGTAGGAGAAGCTATTGGCGATGCGCAATCAGTGCAACTTAAGCCAATTGTAGGCGACCATGAATAAGTTGGATTTGAAGTAGGAGGAGTGGTCGTTACATTCAAGGTAACTTGTCCTCCGTTGGCAATGACTGGAGCGTCTGGAACGATTTCCACGAGAATTGAATTATCAAGCCCAAGTGTAAAAATCGATTGAGTGTTACATCCGTTAGCGTCGGTGACATCTACCGTGTAATTTCCAGCTGACAATCCTGTTGCAGTTGCTCCACTTCCAGAAGGCATCCAAACATAAGTATAGCCTCCATTACCTCCTGTCACGGTTAATGCGATACTTCCGTCGTTTCCTGTGCACGTTTCATTGACAGTTACTCCATTAATATCAATAGGAGCAGGTTCGCTAATTGAGATATCTAGTAAACTAATACAACCCGCATTATCAGTGACAGTTATCGTATATAAACCTGCTGTCAGATTTGACTCGGTTGTACTAGTTCCTCCTGAAGTCCAGCTGTATGTATATCCTGGTGTACCTCCAGTTACAACAACTGTTGCAGAACCATCAGCTTCCCCGTTGCATGAAGCATCTACAGAGTTGTCTAGCGTTACAACTGGGCCGTTTACCGAGCTAACGTTTACTGTTGCCTGTTCAGTACAGCCGCTTGCATCAGTAACAGTTACTGTATATGATCCAGCACCAATATTACTCAGCGTGGCAGTCGAACCTGCAACAGGAGACCAAGCATACGTAAAGCCTCCTGTCCCCCCAGTTGCAGAAACAGAAGCTGAACCATCATCCACTGAACAGGAAGATGGCGTTGACGAAATGGTTAAATCAATGGATGCTGGTTCATCAATGATTATAGTTATGGTGGATGGACAACCATCCGAATCTGTTACCGTTACATCGTAGCTACCAGCAGATAAGCTAGATTGTGAAGCACCGGTTAAATTTCCAGGTATCCAATTGTAGCTATATCCTCCGGAACCACCAGTTGCAGAAACTGATGCAGAGCCATCCGCGAGACCATTACAAGACACGTCATTGCTATTGTCAATAGAAATTGTTGGACCATTGAGTGCGTCTACGATGTCGTTCGCAGTAGTTGTACATCCACTTTGGTCAGTTACTGTCACAGAATATGCTCCTGGCGCTAACCCGGTGATATTTTGACTAGTTGCACCATTGGACCATGTAAAAGAATAAGAAGGGGTTCCACCATTTACTGTAAGAGTGATTTCTCCATCATTATTTCCACATGTTGCTGGTGTTGCAGTGCCAGAAGCTACTATTGCACTAGGCTCAGTGATTTCTACTAAAATACTCCCTGCACAACCATCTGTATCTATTGCATTTACTGTATATGATCCAGGGGCAAGATTCGATTGGCTTGATCCGTTGAGTGCTCCTGGTGTCCAAGTGTAGGTATATGAACCATTTCCACCGGTTGCAGAAACTGTTGCTGATCCATCATTGGCACCATTACATGAGATATCATTTTCAGATGTTATGTTGAGCGTTAAATTTGTACATGGATTTGCTCCGCAAGCGGGCACATCTCCAATTGTATTTATGATTAGGCTTGTTCCGGCTCCATCCGTAACTTGGATTGGGTAGTTTCCAGTTGGTGTAACCGTTGTACCGGTTGCAAACTGTACCCAACCTGTGGTATTACAATTGGTAACAGTTGTAAATCCATCCAAACAGGAGAAACCAAACCAAGTATATCCGCAGTTTTCGCACTCTGATTGATTCGTAATAGGAGTAGATACCGATCCTTCTTCCTCCCAAATTATCGTTCCAGTTCCATTTAGGACAGTGAAGTCTCCATTTGCTTCTTGACAAACGTTGAGTACATTGCATGCTTCAACTACAAATGTTAATGTTTCCGTTCCACACGGCAATGTATAAGTAATATCATGATTTCCAATCCCTGCAATTGAAGGATCAAACACCCCTGAAGCATTTACACCAGTCCCACTCCAAGTTCCCCCTGGGGTAGCTGACGTTATTGTGAAAGGGGCATCTGTGTCACAAAAAGGGCTATCATTACAAAAATTCGCATCACAACATACGAGGGCAAATTGGTTGCAAGCAGTTAAGGCTACTGATTCGATACGGCCATTTCTATTCGTGGCCGAGTTATTTTGTTGTGCTCCACACGCAATAACCTCTCCGTTTGAATTAACATCTACATCGTAGACCGCAAATACGGTTGGCGCAGAAGACAATACGTTCAAGTTAGGATCAAATTTCACAACTTGGTTCGTTGACCCTGCATAAACATTTCCGCAGTCATCTACGTCCAATCCGCTACAACTGACTACAGTTTGACCAAATACTGTGTTACTCGCTCCTCCTGGAAGAGCAACGGTATTAAGAAGTGCTCCAGTGTTCAAATCCCATTGTCGAATTTGGTTGCCACTGTGCGTATAAAAGAAATTATCATTCGCGATAAGGGCCTTTAGACCTCCTCCATTTTGGGTTTGTGGTAAATAGTTTTCGCATTTATAGGCCAATTCTTGTTGGTTTGGAACTTGAAATATAGGTTCGTTGTTTGAACAGAGGGCTAGGTTGTCATTAATCGCTCCAACCTCTTCATGTGTGAGGAAAATGTATTTTGCATTTTTGGACGAAGATATCGAACGCACTTCAACAGGGGTTGGAGGCGGAATCGAGATTCCGCCGATATTTGTAAAATCTACCGTTTGGTCTGAAATAACATTTCCAGTAGCCACGTCGATTTCAAAAATTCCAGCATAGAAATCAAAGGACAGAATCCCATCCACCCATGTACCCCCGACAATCAGCTTCGATTGGTCACAATTAAAAGTAATTGACCACCATTCTGAGTTGAAGCTCAAATTTCCTGGGGGAGCGGTAGCCCAAACGAAATTCCCATTGTTATCTATCTTATGCATATTTGCAGTAACTCCAGAAGTGACATAACTATTCCCATTTAAATCAGTTGCCAACGTTCCTAACCACACATTACTGGAGTCCCATGGAGTTGTATATGTCCATTGAAGAGCACCAGCAGTATTGTATTTTTTAAGCTCCATAGGGTCTTCCCCACCAATTGAATATACGTTTCCTGCAGCATCTGTTTCAACTTCCCAAACTGCCGAAGAGGTTGTGAAATTAGGGGAAATAATCCATGGATCAATAATTAATACTCTTGAAGTATCGTATTCCCCTAATTCAAATGAAAGGACATTGTTTTTGAGTAGGTATGATGAGTTAACCTGCTTCGATTGGTCATCTGCATAAAATGAAACAGGTGCATGCTCAATTACCTCACCTAACGAAGTGGTAATATGTACTTGACCTTTATCACTGAGTTGAATATTAACGTTTTCATTCAGCGTATTGGTGTGAGCTGATTCATATTTCAGTTGAAGAACGGAAGGATCAGATCCAGGATGTAACACAACATTATATTTAATACCCCCTTCTGGATGAATAGTATAGATAACGTCGATGTTGTCGTATAGATTTTTATAGGTTATGGTTTGGAAACCATGAACATGGTTTACATTTTGAACATTGCCATCCGCACCATTTATAGCAAATGAGTAATATGGGCTTACTTTGTCTGAAGAAATAATTTCCACATTTTTATTGGAATTAAGCCATTGGGTTTTTACCAGTTCACTAATATTAACTCTTTTTGGTAGTGCTTGAGGTTGTTCTTTTCGCTTTGGATTTTTTATCATTTTATCAAAGCGATAGGTCATACCATTTTTCGACAGAAAAACGTAAAATGGATTGTGATTGTACCCAAAAAGAACTGGGTCAGAGGTATTCCAATTTCTTCCATTGAACTGACCTTTATTTTCTATAAAGGAGTAATTTGTTTCAAATTGGTTTTGGGCCGCAACCGTTATTGAACAGAGCAGCAAGAGCATGAAAGAGTACATTTTCATAGTGGGAGGTTATTATATTCTAGCTTTAGAAGCTGAGAATGGATTATCCATAGTCCAACGCAAGAAAAATTCAGCTCCACCTCGAGCGTTTGTAACTTCCGTTAAGCTAGAAACGTTGAAATCATAGGCAAAACCAACACCAAATCCAGCATAGTTGAAGAGAATACGTGACACAACAGCATCCCTATTTCTATAATAAACACCTAATGCAACTGAGGTACGTTGGATATTCCCCGTTACTTTAGACCCCTCTTTAAGGATTACGCGATAATCAGCTCCCATCAAAATTTCAGTGGAGGGCCCTTGGATTTGTGTGTAGATACCTGGCTCAATATTCATTGTAGTGCTTCCGATACCAATCTTTGCGTTGGCAAAGAAGGAGTGACGCATATATAAATTATCATCTCCTCCAGTGAACGAAAAGTTAGGGCGATTGACGTGAAACACAGCATAACCGGCATTTACTTTTGCTCCATCATTAGATCGCATGCGTGTTTCTTTTATTCCATAGGTATAGACAAATCCAGCCCCTGCATCTAGGAAAGAAAAGGATGGAGAACCCAGATTCTCTCCGTTTGGTAAAGATGGGTCATAGGCTAATCCATTATATTGATTTCCCCACATTCCATCTGTAGCATCTAGTGTGCGTTGACCGAACCCCGATTGAAGGCCTAAACCTACGGTGCTGTTATCCCCAACGAGTAGATGGTAAGCGATTGATAGTCCCACATTATTTGTTGAAATTCGATTCACTCCTGCTCGATCATTAAATAAGTTTAAACCGAGCGCCAAGTGGCCACTTTTATTCGGTTTTTTCGAATTTAAACGCATGTCTCCGGAGAGTGCAATTGTATTAAATGGAGCTGCTGATGGAACAGCGTTCCATTGAGTGCGGTAATTGCTGATTACCTGTAAATCATTATTCGCCCCCGCCAATGCTGGATTTAATGTCATTGGTGAGTATTCCATATTCGAGAAGTGAATATCCTGAGCGTTCGCACCTAGAGCAATCAACCCTGTGATTCCGAGTATAATAGTAGTCTTTTTCATAGTGTATACTTCAATATTACCTTACCAAGTTGATGTTCCCAGATTCAATGAGTTCATCTTCTTGACCTACTAATTTAATAATTAATTTATAAACAAACACTTCACTGTTCAAAGGTTTTCCTTTATAGTTTCCATTGTAGCATTCCGTAGGATCTGTTGCTTAGAATCAATCCATTTCCGTTGTCTTGTTATAGTTACTTCAATTGCTTGTTATTTTAAGAATTACACTAGTAGTTTTCACTTTTTTTGTATTGAATTATGGATAGCTTTATTCCCAAACTAATGAAGCTGCAGTTGAGAAATCAGCCCTTAATTAGTCAATACTATTTTCATCAGCACGGTTGCCACACTTGAAAACTTGGGATGAATCAGCATAAGATCCTTTTTTTTATCAAAGAAATTAATTCATTATACCGTTCATTTTGTTGACTAAAATAACGCTGGAGCAAACCATAGAAAGAAGAGTATTACGAAATAAGGCTGTATCACAAAAGAAGTTTTTTGAATTTACTAATTTCAGGTAAAACTCGACAGAATATAAATGTCTATTTGGTTTATTCAAAGTACAGGTTCTTGTTTTTTAACATCTTTTGATAACATGAATTAATCGAGATTCCGTATATTCGAGAAAACTAAAAACAATAAACGATGGTGGAATTGAGTAAAAAAATTCTTATCAAAGTAAGTTTTGATCAGTATCTTTTTCAAAAAGAATTGAAAAAGTCCGTTCGTTGGATTAAGGATTCGGAAGAATTGCGCTCCTTCAAAGAATGGTGCGTCATTGAATTTGGACATCTTTATCCAACAGTCATTAAATCAGTTTTTAACTAATAAAAAAGGGAGCAAACGCTCCCTTTTTTTTATGAATTGTTATATCAGCTCGGACTAAATTCTTGATTTTGTTTTTCCAAAGGAGCCGTCCATCGCCCATCGAAAGAAAAATTCAACGCCTCCTCTTGCACGTGTGACTTGAGAAAGTCCAGAAATATTGAAATCGTAGGACATTCCAAGCGCAAAATCTGAATACGTATATATTACCCTTGGTACAACCGCATCACTATTTCTATAGAAAACACCCAATGCGACAGAAGAATTTTTAATGTTTCCAGTCATCTTGGATCCATCGGAAAGCATTACTTTATAGTCGGCCCCAATTAAGATTTCCATACTTGGCCCTTGTAATTGGAAGTAAACTCCTGGATCAATAAACATCGTTGTATTACTAATCCCAAAGGATGCATTAACAAAAGCTGCATGACGCATGTATAACGGATCATCTTCGCTATTGAAAAACGAGTAAGAAGGTCGATTTATATGAAACACAGCATATCCGGCATTAAGTCTCATACCATCGTTGGCACGCATGTTTCGCTCGTTGGTCCCCAAGGAATACACCACACCCGCTCCAACATCAAATCTAGCGAAAGAAGGGTTGCCAAAGGTTTCCCCACTTGAAATTGAAGGATCGTAGGCAATGCCATTGTATTGGCTACTCCACATACCAGTGGAAGCGTCTAATGTTCGTTGGATAAATCCTGCTTGAAGACCAAGTCCAATCGTGCTGTTTTGATTTATTTTCAAGTGATAAGCGAGGGTCAACCCTACGTTATTCGTACTAATAGAATTATTACCTGCCCTATCGTTGTAAAGGTTAATCCCTGCTGCGAATATTCCATTTTTTGAAACATTACCTGCTTTAATGCGCATATCAGCTCCTGCCGCAATAGTTGTAAACGGTGTACTAATGGAGTTCCATTGACTCCTGTAGTTTAAGGTAGCATTCACCTCGTGCTGCGCTCCTGCTAATCCAGGGTTTAAGGTAAGTGGAGAATAATCCATGCTGGAAAAATGTACATCCTGAGCAAAAGTGAACAGCTGTGTTAAGGATATCAGAGCTATTGAAGCGGCTATGTAATTGAGATTCTTCATTATTTTATCTTTTCAATATTATTTTACAAGCGTTATGTTTCCGGATTCTATTATTTCGTTTCCGTCATTGAGTAGGACCACTACTTTAAATATGTATACGCCGGAGTTCAATTCTTTACCATTTTGTTTTCCGTCCCAACATGCCTCAGGATCTGTTGTTTCAAATACTTTTTCTCCCCATCTATTGAAGACTTCGAAATTTATCGCTGAGATACAAGATCCGTAAACACACATGATATCATTATTTCCATCATTATTCGGAGAGAAGATAGTAGGAACGAATATGTCAACACAAGAGGATTCGACCGTAACTGTCACACTTGCCGTAGTTTGACAGCCATTATCGTCGGAAATAATCACCGTATAAGTGGTTGTTTCTGTTGGTGAGGCTGTTGGATTAGGACAGTTAGAGCAGGATAATCCAATACTTGGTGACCAGCTGTAATTCGCACCCCCAGTAGCTACTAAATCGACCGAGCTTCCACTTTCAATCGTAGCAGAGTTCGGAGTTACAGACCCTGTTAATTGTCCAGCATCTCCTACTGTATAAGTAGCTGTGAAAGTACAACCTTCAGCATCGGTTATTGTGACATCGTAATTACCTTGTGTAATTCCAGAGATATCACTTGAGGTTGGTGTTAGGGGCGACCAATCAAAATCGTAACTTCCAAAACCTCCAGATACTGTTAATGAGATTGCACCGTTCGCCTCTCCACAACTTGCGTCGGTAATTGTTTCCACCACAGTTATTGGATCACCAATTGTAACGGCTAACGATTCCGATTGAGAGCAGCCGTTTCCATTATCAATGGTAACTTCATAATTACCCGCTGTATTTGCGGTGTATGTATCCACGTTACCACCTATAGCGTTACCATCAAGCGACCAACTGTAGTTTGTACCACCAGAAGCAGTAAGATCAACACTTTCGCTATCGCAAAGTGTAACATCTCCAGATGCGACTAACTGAGCTTGAAATGCCGTGAGTTCGATTATTGACGAAGTACCAGCACATGCACCGAGGGTAATATCAACAGAGTAGGAGCCTGGAACATCTGTGCTGTAGGTCGAAGATGTCGCTCCAGGGATAGCTACTCCGTTAAGTTCCCACTGATAGGAGTCCCCTGCAGAGGCTTGTAGTTCTGTTGGGTTACCAGCACACACTTCAGTTGGTCCGTTGGCTGATACTGCAGGCGCAAACTCGGTCACTACAACTTCTTCTGCGACTATTGTACATGATCCAATTTCAACCACTACGGTATAATTACCAGCACTTGCAACTGTCAGTGTATTCGTTGTTTCACCTGGAATATTAACGCCATTAAGTTGCCATTGGTAAGTGTCTCCTGCACTTGCAGTGAGATCTAAAGTTTGACCTGCGCATAATTCGGTACTTGAACTTGAAGAAATAAGCACTTCTGTTTGAGTAACGGAGATGGAAGAAGAAGTCGCAGTACAGCCATTCGCATCAGTTACCGTTACTTCATATTCTCCAGGCTCTGAAATTGTTACTTGTTGAGAAGTTGAACCGTTACTCCATGCATAGCTACTAAACGGATCTGATATTAAATCAACGGTTTCATTTTCGCACAATTCTAAGTTGCCATTGACCGTCACGTTTGGTATTGGTAATGGATTCACCACTACATCTACGTCTGCTGAAGTTCCAGAACAACCTGTGTTGTCTGTTACAGTTACTGAGTAAGTTCCAGTTGAATTCACTGTGATTGAAGGAGTCGTTGCTCCTGTACTCCATAAATAAGAGTCACCAGCAGATGCAGTTAAGTCAACAGTGCTTCCAGCACAAATATCAGTTGGACCTGAAAGAGATATAGTTGGAATTAATTCTTGATCTACAACAAACGTAGTATAATATGGGATACTCCATCCACAACATGCTTCTCGCACGCGATAACGAATTGTGTAGGTCGTTGCCGTAGCGACTGTCGGCACAACAAAATTCGCAGTTTGAGAAGTTTGCACGTCAATAGGATTGTTGGCATCAGTTTCAAACAACACCCACTCCCATCCAACTTCTGTTCCCCACGCATCAGCACTAATTGTAAAAATGCTACCAGAACAAACACTAGTAGGATTCGTGAAGTTTGCAGTTCCAGGACGTGTATCGTCAATAATTCGAATCCAATTTAAGTAGTTTGTTCCGTTCGTTTCTACATCGTAAATGCCAGTAGTTGGATAGGAAACAATAATGTTACCATCCGAGTAAGTATATGAGCTAACACCGGGTGCTTCATCTTCAATTAATGCAGAACCGGGTGCTATCCAAAAATCTGGATTGAAATTAGTTAAAGAAATCTCAGAATTGACGCATCCTTTTCCATTGATAGGATAAGAAGCTACAATAGTTGTTGTATTTGGAACGCTCGTGGATGGGTTAGAAAGCGCACCATCTGTTACCATGAATTCATTGATTCCTGAAGCACCGGGTTGACCGTCTCCACCATCACCTCCGTCCCCACCGCGGCCACCTTGCCCACCAGCTCCAACTTCTGCACTATTACATACGCGTGAAGTGGAACAGTTTCCGCCGTTAGTGCCTAGTGCACCACCACCGGTTAAACTTGTATTGTTACCGCCTTCACCGCAACCTCCAATTCCACCAATTCCACCAGTTCCACCTTGACCTGCAGTTCCTCCAGCAGCAACTGCGCCAGGAAGGTTAATAACGATGTCTTCAATAGTTGCTCCAGTTGAAGAGTTAAATCGGTAGATTCCGAAGGAACCACCTCCTCCAAATCCACCAGTACCGGCTGCTCCACCTTCTCCTCCAGAGCCACCACCACCACCACCGGAGCCACCTCCGTTGTCGCAGAATGTTCCTGACTGACGGCCACCACCGCCACCGCCTTCACCACCACCGCCACCTTGGCCATCGGCACCAGAAGCACTTGCTCCATTTGGTATCCAGTAGTTGTTAAATGTGTTATTTGCTGCGGGTGCAGTTGCGGAAGCATTCGCACCAATGGCACCGTTATCACCATCTTGGCCTTTACGCCCATCGCGATTTGTATCCGTTCCACAACCACCGTTTGCTCCTCGTTCACCATTTGCAGTACCAGCTGCGGCACCACCACCACCAGCGACACCATTCGATCCGTCCGCGTTATTATCCGAGTCATTATCTGAACCCATTCCACCATTTCCTCCGGCTCCACCAAGTCGTATACCCGCACCGACTGCTGCTCCACCGTTTCCACCAAATCGATTGGTAGTGTTGTTATCACAGTGTCCCAATAATCCAATACCTCCCGTAAGGCCATCTGCTCCATCTGCGCCTGTAGTACCAGGCCCACCAGCAGAAGCTTCTCCAGTGTTAATGGTAACGCGCGAGATAGTGTAATTTGAACAGTCGTTTAATAAAATACCATAATTTGATTTTCCTCTTCCATCTGAAGCTGTTCCGGAATTATTGTTTGTTGAAATGTTGAGATCCTGAATAGAGAAATTAGTTACACTTTCTCCTTTAATTCCTACTTTATGAGTAACACTAGCCGATAGTGTTTCTTCTCCTGAGAAATTCAAATTTGTATTTGAGTTACTTGCCTTTGTCCAAACCCCTGAGTTATTTACCCAGCTACCTTCGATGGTAAGATTGTCAACTAATGAAATAATAGAAGGTTCTAAATATGTTCCTCCGGAAATACGAATATTTGTGCGGCTCCCACCAACTAACTCCATGGCTCTCCAAAGATTGGCAACTGGCTCATCTGGATATCCCAAATTTGCATTATTTCCAGTGACACCGTCCACATAGATCATATCACATGAGGAGGCACTAACGGAAGTAACACATGTAGCCACTGCATCAGCAGCTGGACATCCGTCACCATAAGTAAGTGTTATGGTATACGACCCTTCATCGTCGAACGTAATATCGGTACACGCTGCTGTTGGATCTGAAATCGTCACGTTGGTATTTGGAGTTACCGTCCAAACATATGAGTTTCCAACACTAGCGCCTGCGTTGGGTGCTTCAGTTGTACAAAATTGAACAGGTACGTCAGAAACAGAGGATCCTCCACAAACAGCACTGATGATTGGAGCAGCATAAGGATGATAAGTTACTCGAACGCATTCAGAAATAACATTTTGAATGGTGATATCAGAGCAATTACTAGAAATCACACACCTGTACAAACGAGTACCAGGAATCTGAGCCGGTTCATAAATTAAACTGTTGGCACCAGGTATGTCTGTCCAAGCACCTGGGGTTGCGCAATCGGTGTTCTCACTAACTTGCCATTGAATTAGCTGACCTAAACTCCAACCGTTCCATGAATCTACTTGAACCTCTAATGAAGTTACATCCCCTAAACAAAGTGTTCTGTCGAATGGAGCTGCTTCAGACAAAATAGTCGGTGATGAGGCAAAACTCCAATTGATAATCAATTCATCAATCCCATAACCTCCACCATTGTTGTCGTTACATCTATTTGTCATTGATAGAAAAGAGCCGGAAGTGTACTCACCGATATAGGAATTGTCTGTACAAGGAGGTAAATTCCAAAAGTTAATATCTCCAATACGCGTTCTTCCACATCGTGTGTCATCGCTATTAAATGTACAAGTGTTTGGATCACAATCGGACCCACAACCGTCTTCTTCCCAAGATTGTAAATCGATATTGATTTGGTTAATCGGTTGACCAACAATTTGCGCGGCATTAATTAAACCGGGGTTCCAGAAAGAACATTCTGCTTC
>Ga0181574_10002177_pt1 | contig 18038 bp, 8 predicted proteins | sample 101ome_24_FD_145600 | JGI IMG/M metagenome (GOLD analysis project Ga0181574, IMG submission 145600) | Coastal salt marsh microbial communities from the Groves Creek Marsh, Skidaway Island, Georgia - 101410AT metaG (spades assembly) | ecosystem: Environmental > Aquatic > Marine > Intertidal zone... | reverse complement strand
AGCGATGGAAGCATCGAAGGAACCTCTACTGGCATGAGCGTGTGGACCGTTCAGGGAACGGCCATCAGACCCGTCTACAATCCGTGGCCGGGAAGTGGGAACTCCTCACAGGCTCTTACCTTTGGAGAACTTCATCTCGCTCAGACACAACTCTTCTTCATCGCAAGCGACGGAGTGACGGGGCACGAATGGCACCGATGGAGTCACGGTGAACTGTCTAACGATTGGATTGTCATTGACCGGTGATGGGCACAACGTCATCCTGTCCGATGCAGTAGGGGCACGATTCCCCCACGACGTAGTCCTGAGAGGCCTGTTCCTCGAGGGAAAGTGGCTGACGACATGCAAAGCAGACGACTGTTTCGGTTTCTTGAAGCGCTGGATTGACGGCCACCCGCTGGTCAAAAACAAAACAATCGCCGTTCCAATGGTCGCCGCCAACGGTTTCGAAATACCCGAGGATGCCACCTTTCAGCTGTTTGACGTTGGTGAAACCCGCTTCGATCATGATGGCGCTGGCCTTCTCACACCGAATACCGCCCGTGCAAAACATCACAACGGGTTCGTCTTTCATCGTCTCCGGAAGGGATTTGATGGCTTCTGGGAAGGCTCGGAAGGACCTAATATCCAGATCAATGGCGTTCTCGAATGTCCCTACGCGCAATTCGTAATCGTTGCGCGTGTCAAGAACATGGACAAAGGTCCCATCGTCGAGCATGGCCTTCAAGTCTGCTGGCTCAATCTCTTCACCGGTGAAGAATTCGGGTTGGATATGGTCAAGTCCCACGGAAATGATTTCCTTTTTCCTCCTGACGTTCATTCTGTTAAACGGCTGATAATCGGTGTAGGATATCTTTAGTGGGATGGATTGGAACCTTGCATCCTTCTCGAGATAGGTCACGAAAGCATCGATGGAGGTTTGTGGTCCTGCAAGAAAGAAATTGATTCCTTCCGGGGCCAACAACACGGTCCCCTTCAGCCCGAGGTCATCGCACACACTCTGCAAGACCGGATGAAGCGCATCTCGGTCCGGTAAGGTCACGAACCGATACCCAGCGATGTTGGTGATGGGCCCCGACACGACCGTTGCTCAGAGCACTGCCATTTGAGGGCACCGTCATCAAGCAGCGCCGCGCCAATCATGACGGGAGGCCAACGGACGTCGCCACCCTTGTCCGAACGCACGGGGAGAAACCCTGGGTGCAGGCGGCATTTGCCATCGCTTGTGTTCGTTTCGCTCTAAGCGTGTGAGCACGTCCATCACCAGCGATTCGTCAAAGCCAGCCGTCACCATCTGGTCGGCGTTCTTCCCCTCCTCAATGTGGGCTTGCAACAGCGCATCCAAGACCTCGTAGGGGGGCAGTGTATCTTGGTCAACTTGGTCGGGTGCAAGTTCTGCAGAAGGTGGCTTGGTCAGGGTTGATTGCGAAACAGGGGGCGTGAGGCCGGCGGCTTCTGCTCGTTCATTGAAGCGTCGAGCCATGGCATACACCTCCATTTTGTAGACGTCACCAAGTGGGGCATAGCCTCCCGCCATGTCCCCATAGAGCGTGCAGTAGCCCTGAGCGATTTCCGATTTGTTTCCCGTGGTAATGGCCATGCTGGACTGTGCGTTGGCGTAACCCATGACCAGGATAGCACGAAGGCGTGCTTGCAGGTTTTCGCTGGCCACGTCGTGGCCAGCATCAAGCACGTTACCGATGGTCGCTTCCACCGATTCGTGCATCGTATCGATGCGGTGTTCATGATAGTGCAGACCCAATGCATGAGCGGTATGCGCTGCATCGTCGATGGAATGCTGCGAAGAATGGCGGCTCGGCATCGCCAAGCCCGTCACGTTCTGAGGGCCGATAGCTGCGGCTGCTACGCAGGCTGCAACCGCAGAATCAATACCACCGGAGAGCCCGAGGACAATGGAATGGATGTTGGATTTGCGACAATAATCTGCAAGACCCGTAACCACAGCATCCGTCAATTCATCCAATCCATCAATAAGGCCTTGACCTGAATCCTCTGGCTCGAGCACCATCATGCGGCTGTGTCCGATGTTCAAGGCGTCCTCGGCCGTGCTTGGGATCCACATGCAAGCCTCGGGACCACTCAAACCCACCAAAAGAACCCCTTCTTTCCACGAGGGAGCGATAACGGCCCTTCCATCGGGCCACGCGACCATGCTCCGTCCGTCAAACAACAGGTCATCGTTGCCGCCCACTTGATTGGCGAGAAGGAACGGATGTCCGAGCACAGACGCAGCGTGACGAGCCACTTGCAGCCGAGTGGTGAATTTGTCACTGTGGAACGGCGATGCGGACAGGTTCACGGTGGCATCGATGTCCACGCCCTGGCGGCACCATTCAGCGATGTGCTCAATCGGGTCTTGTGCGTACGAGGAGGGCGTCATGCCCGCTGATTGCCAAGCGTCTTCGCACACCGTGACACCCAGGTTCACGGACCCGAGAGAACGGGCGAGGCCGGATCTGTTTTTGGCAGCAAAATACCTCGCTTCATCAAAGACATCGTAGGTGGGCAGCAACTGTTTTTCAGCGACGATTCGGGCCTGATGGTTGCCCGTCACCGAAGTGAATTCCGGCCCACAACGGACCACGCCGTTGGTCGGTAACGACCGGGCGTCTTCCGACGGAAGCGGCGTTCCCACCAACAACGGCACGGAACTTTGGATGGCAAGGGCCGCTTCCATGGAGCGCTGGATGAAATCGTGTTCGAGCAGCAAGTCCCTCGGCGGATAGCCGCAAATGGCAAGTTCCGTTGCAACGCCAACATCAGCGCCGTGATCGTTGGCGAGGGTGGTCAACATCTCAAGTCGCATGGCGTTGTGATGCAAATCACCAACCGTAGGGTCAAGTTGCAACAGCCCAATGGAGGTCATGCTCTCTCACTCCGAACGCATTCATGGGTGCTTGACAATGTCCCCGTTGGCGTCCTTGTACCACCATTCATTGGTTGCTTTGTCGTGGTACCACCAGTATCCATCCGAACCCATCACCCAATCCGTTTCTTCCCCAGCGCTTTCGCTTTGGGTCGAGGATGCAGAGCCCTGGGCGGCTGTTTCAGCAACGGCCGAAGCAGCGGAAAATTCCTCCTCTTCGTCTTCAAGTTCCGATGAATATTCATCCCAATCATAGGCGACCTTTGAGCCCTGTTTGACGGTCATGCGCTTCATCCATGTCAGCAGCATCACCACCACGGCGAGCAGGAGAACTGCGGTCAGACTTCCGATGACGGGGTTGACATCGCCAAACACCTTCTGCGAGAAGGACGGCTCTTCAGCAACGCGTACGTTCACGGTTGGCCCACTGGAAGTTTGACCGTTATCCAACGTGGCCTCTACCCACTGAATACCGGATGAGGTAAGTTTCCAATCCACGGAAACCAGGCCGACGCCTCCAGCATCTGCATCAACCGTGGTGCGTTGAAGTTGGGTCCGTACGCCATCCTCCGTCACCGATTCAAAGACCACGTCGATGCTTCCCTCTCGGGTTCCGACGTTTTCAACCTCAAGTTGTATCGAGGTCGTATCGCCCACCTCAAGCAGCAGACGCGAGTATGTCATGGAGGCGGGTGAAAGCTCGAACTTGGGTTGCAACCATTCCATGTTCCAAGTGGCAATGTTGAGGTTGTTCGTTGAGCCGTCCAACCCGGTCACGGCGTTTCCTGCCAGGTCCCGCCCCTCGATGGAGATTTTGACCTGCATGCGGTCAATGAGCATCTCATCGGTGATTTCACTCAGGTTCATGTCCGTGAACAACTCCAATCGGAGGCCATCCAGGGCCTCGCCTTCGAGCGTCAACGGTTCTCGGCCTGAACGAATGATATCGCCGGTCTCGTAATCCTCAACTATCCACACCAGTTCAAGCGATTGGACATCGAGACCGCCCAACTCCTGCATGATCACACGGACCTCGTGATTGTCACCACCGAGAATGGCCAACGGTCGGGGCGAGAGCACCTCAATAGGCGAGGGGCCTGTCCCGTCAACAACGATCCATTTGACTGAGGTCTCCTTGTCGGTCAAATCGACGCCTTGACCTTCCAGGCATCCGATTTCCCACGTCATGGGAACGGAGCCGGAAGTCGCTGGGGCTTGAACAGGCATGGACCAAATCCCGTCAACGGCTTGAGCCGTGTAGGTTTGTCCTGCGAAAAGAACGTCAACCTGGCAGTTGAAATCTGGAACGGTTGAAGTTTCGGTGAAGACCACGCCACCAGAAATTTCCATCTGTGTGAGCGGCGTCACCCGTGCCCCGTCTCCGAGGAACGAACCTCGGGTGAGGTGGAGGTTCACCGATTCTTCAGGAATGCTCAAGCCTGCGGAAAACCGCCAACGGTGCTCTGGGAAGTTTCGCAATTCTTCTTGTCCGGAACGGTCAACGACCAGAACGGCAGGCTCACGACGGTTGTCGCCCAAATCAGGGGTGTTCCAACCAAAGCGGAGTTGAATATTGAGCACCATGTCTTTCTCGTACGGGCCAGCGAGACCATTGGCACCCAACATGGTGCATGATTCAACGATGACATGGATTGACGCAGTCGTGCAGTTCCCTGTTTCAAAGGCCCAATCAATGCTCATTGAGTCGCTGCCCTGATTGCTGGCCAACATCACAGAGACGGTAGACAAATCGGAACCACCGTTTGGCTCGGTGATTCGGACGTCCAATTCATACGGTTGTCCCGGGTGAAGCCAGGACTGACGACCGTCTGTCCAAGCAAATGCATTCGGTTCAAGGCTTGGTTCTCCATCAACCGCCAACTGATACATGAACAGCTGCTCCCCCTCGAGAGCACTTCCGCCGTCTTGAATGGCGTAACCTGAAGGGTCAGTCCCTTCGAGATAAACAGCGACTTTCTGGCCGAGACTTCCAGCGGTATCATCGATCATCAGCGTGTAGACCCCTGTCAAGGCTGTCAAATCGCTTGGAAGCAACATGTTCGTTGACGAGTATTCACCCTCATCGGGCCAACCGTTGAGGTTGTCATCGTCGATCCATTCCTTCCAGACCATGGCCGACATCGCGCTCGGAAGCACGGGTTGGTCCATGATGGTCACCTGCATCACTTGGGTAAGGCTTGGTGTGCGATGGTCGTATTTGTACATCGATGTTTCAATCACCCGAGGCTTCACCGAATCCACGGTAAAGGTGCGAGAGGATTCCGTAGGCTCAACAATGGATGAACCGTTGAGTGACTCCAAATGAACCGTCCACATGACGTCCCCGTAGGTGAAGGGGATGGTTTCAGTGAAATTCCAATACGTGCCGTCAAGTTGCGTGGTGTTCCTCACAAAGTTGCCGTCCCGGAAGAGCGTAAGTTTGGCATCCCCATCGACAAATGCGTCGGATGTGTTAAGACCTTCAAAGCCGACCTCAACAGAGATGTTCATGCTCTCACCGCCACGAAGGTATTGGCGACTGCTTGGCATGGGAACGCCGTCCTCTGAAAACACGACAGCCTTCAGCTCCAAATCGTTCTCGTAGCCCTGCGTGTTGACCGTTCCCCAGGTATGGAGGAACGGAATGGAAATCACGCTGTTCTGCATGACAACACGAGAGGTGGCCGTGAGTTGCATTTCATCGTCCCACAACGGACGCAATCGGAAGGTGATGTTGCTGATGACCGTCATGCCGTCCTCAGTCACCGTGATCGGGTCGGTCGGATGCAACTCAACGAGGTCCGCATCGCCAATACCGGCTGGGGCACCACCTGCTGCGGGGAACAACCAGGTGGCTTGGTGGACTTTGCTGAAGACATCCAACCGGTAATGAGCAGGCGACCCACCGGTGATCTGGTATTCTGCAGAAATGGTTTGCCAGTGTTGGCTTGGTGTCAAAACGTAGGGAGCGTTGACCATCTCACCGTCTTGAAGAAGCACGCTGCTCGACGTTTGCAAGTCAAGAACTTCCACCGTCAAACCACCGCGCTCAGCGGCCATGAACGGCAGTGGAATGGCTTGCATTCCACCAACATTCGGCACCGCCGCTCGGGCTTCGTTCACCCCCATCACAAAATCCGAAGAGGCTTCGGCGACGAGGTGATGCGAGGCGTTGTAGGTTGCCCTCAACCCACCCAAGACGGCCGAGCCGCTCCCGGTGAGTTCAATGTCCACTTCGGTGAAAGGCGTCCCGAGGATATCAACGGTGTTGGCAACGTTGCTCAGAGCGCTCACCATGGCGCTCAGTTCATCGGGCGTCAAATGGAAGAGCCCTGTGGAGATGTCTGTGGCGCTCCTGTTGGCGATGAGGTCGTTTTGGACAAACAGGGCCACGTCTTGAACCGAGCCGCTCTCGACGGCGTAACTGAAACCAAACGAGGACAATCCTTGTTGAGGAACCCACAATTTGGCCACAGACGGCGAGCCCCCGGTTAGCGTAACCTCCATCTGTTCCTGAGCGTTGACGAAGCGGTCTTGCCAACCCCAAGCGCCGACACGGGCGTCTTCACCACCCCATTCGTGGCGTTCATCGAGTTTGAAATCCAAAGCGGGTTGTACGGGGTGTTGACCGCCAAAGAGATCAAGGGCGACGGAGTCCACCGACCAAGAAGTAAAATTGCTCATGTTTCCGTCTGCTGGTGGAAGGGCGACAAAGCGTCCCTGCATACCCACGACCTCTTGGCTTACAACGGGTGTGAACGGCAACGTCACATTGGTCCAAGCGTGGTCGGGATGATAGCGTATTTGCGCCTGTGCGTTGGTCAAAGAACCCGTGAGTTTGGCGTCGTAGACAGGAGCGTTCGCCAGCATCCAAGGCGAGACGAGGGTGTCGTTGGCTCCTCCGGAAACTGAGGAGGCGCTGTACGTTGAACCGTTGAGTTCCCAACCACGGTCAACGGGGTCGGTATAGAACGATTCTCGCACCGAACCATCTCCTGATATTGAGTGAACCAGCGGCATACCGTTGGCGCCACCTGAAAGTTCGATGTGAAGTCGGAATTCATCCACGACATGATGGTCAAGCATGTTGAGTGGGACAATCATAATGTTCGATCCTTCCATGCCGGGAATCACCTCGCCTGCGGTGTTGAGCACCGACCAGTTGAGGTATGCACCGGAGGGAACCGTTGCTTCGATGTAAAGCGGCGCATAGGTGTCATCGGCGAGCGGTTGGGTGACGCCTGCGGCGTGACCCATAGCAGGGCTGGTCCAATTTGACTCGGGCGGAGTGGCGATGTGAACATCGTCAACAAACCAATAGTCACAGCACGTGCTACTGCCGCTGGTTTGGTGGATTCGGAATTGCGAGTTGGCGTGCACAGCAGCAGCCGGCAAGGTGGTCATGAACTGGAAGTTCGTGGTTTGGGCGCCACCACCGCTGAAGGTTCGAAACACTGTCCATCCACCAGCAGCGGTCTTGTATTGGAATTGGAGGTTCTCGCCGCTGTCGGGTGTTTCACCGCAGCCCGACCGACCTTCATGCACCCAAGCGTGGAAAGGAATGTTGGCTCCGCCGGCAAGGTTGACAACCGGTGAGGTCCCGAAAGTTGAGCCGGCATAGGTTCGAAGCGAACCACCCGTCGAGCCGTTGAACCCGCAAGAGGGGGATGAGACCCGCGCCGTATAGGAATTCGAGAAGGTCCAGCCCTGGTTGTTGGTGTTGAAATCCCACAGCACACCTGCAGACGACCCGGTGAGTGCACCGTTGGAGACGCTTGAGCCGTTTTGGATGGCGTCTGCGTGATTCCAATCGTTGGCATCGTCCCACACAAATCCGGACTGCGTTGGCAGGATTTTCGGTGTGAAGACCATCTCAGCGCTGACCAGAGGTTCGTTGTTCGGCAAATCGAGTTTGAAGTTGTTGTTTGGCGTTCGGGAAAGTGTGAGGTCCATTTGGTCGCCCTCTCCTACGAAAAGCACGGTTTCCTCCTCATCAAGTGCGGACGTGGGCGGTTGTAAAATCAACGTGCTCAGCCCACCGCTCAAGACCATCAGCGTGACGAGAATCAACGCCTGTGCATGGACACGCCCCCCTGCCATGCACCATGGTGGTCATTCAAGGACTTGAAGCATACGCCTTCACCGCCTCCTCAATCCCAAAGATTTTGACCTTCAGCAACGCGTTTTTTTGATGCTTCGGCTCCGTTCTCTAACAAAAATGAACAACTTTTGGAGTGATATTCAAAACCGAACCCATGGTGGACGCAACATGGCTCAGCCCAAGTCGGCAGGTGAACTGGACGCCGTTCAGTTGGAAACGAACCTGTTGAAACGCTGGTCAGATGAGCAGACCTTCCAAGCATCCATTGATGCACGACGAGACGGAGCCCCCTTCATTTTCCTCGAAGGACCACCCACCGCTAACGGGAAACCCGGCATCCACCACGTCGTTGCGCGGACCTACAAAGACCTCGTCTGCCGTTGGAAAGCGATGGAAGGCTTCCTGGTCGAACGCAAGGGCGGTTGGGACACCCACGGCCTCCCCGTTGAGATTGAGGTGCAGAAGCGCCTCGATCTGATGAGCAACGAAGCCATCGAAAAATTCGGGATGGCTGAATTTAACCAAGCCTGCAGAGAATCCGTTTGGACCTACGAGGCTGCATGGAGAGAGATGACCGAGCGCATGGCCTACTGGGTGGACCTCGACAACCCCTATGTCACGCTTGACAATAACTACGTCGAATCAGCATGGTGGGCCCTCAAGCAGATGTTTGACAAGGGTTTGCTCTACCGTGGCCACAAAGTCCTGCCCTTCTGCCCGCAAACGGGCACCTCCTACTCGAGCCACGAAGTGGCCTTGGGATACAAGGAAGTCGAAGAGCCGTCGGTCTATGTCAAATTCAAGCTCACCGACGATGACGCCTCCATCCTCGCTTGGACCACCACACCCTGGACCTTGCCTGGAAACGTAGGATTAGCGGTCGGCCCTGAGGTCACCTATGTTCGGTGCCGCATCAAAGAGGAAGCCGGCGAGAACTGGGAAGGTGCTGGAGGGGCAAGCGTCGGCGAAGAGGTCATTCTCGCAAAGGAATTGATGAAAGACGTGCTGCGCCATCATGTTGACATCGTTGAAGAATTCCACGGCTCCTCGCTGGTTGGTCGCTCTTACGAACCGCTTTTCCCCGAAGCAGTACCTCGTGGAGATTCGACCTCTGCTTGGACCGTCTTGGCCGCAGACTGGGTCACGACGACCGACGGTACGGGCGTTGTCCACACCGCCGTCATGTACGGTGAAGACGACTACAACCTCGGCATGGAGGCAGGACTCCCAGCCCACCACACGGTTGGCATGGACGGTTCCTTCGTCGCAGGAACCCATCCAGCGTTGGATGGTCGTTACGTCAAGGAATGCGATGAAGCCATCATCGGTCTTCTCAGCGCACCCAAAGGGTCCAACGGAAAAGGGCCAGAAAGCGGCCTTCTCTATCGGGAAAAGGCCTACGCGCACGACTACCCCCATTGTTGGCGAACCGACCATCCTCTGCTCTACTACGCCATGGATTCCTGGTTTGTCCGCATGACGGCCGTCAAGGAAAATCTCCTCAAATTCAACGACCAAGTTGAATGGGCACCCGACTGGGTCGGCGAGGGACGCTTTGGCGAATGGCTGCGCAACGTCAAGGATTGGGCCATCTCAAGAGAACGCTACTGGGGCACACCTTTGCCAGTGTGGCGAAGTGAAAGTGGGGAAATGAAATGCGTGGGCTCCATCAAGGAGCTTCAAGAGGAAGTCGCCAAAGCCGTCGCAGCGGGCATTGACAACCCTCCGTGCCCCGATGACGTTGACCTTCACCGACCCGTGGTGGATGGTTACACCTTACTCTCTGACAGTGGCGAGCCAATGAAGCGAGAGCCGTTCGTCATGGATTGCTGGTTTGATTCGGGGTGCGCCTCGTTCGCTCAATGGCACTACCCCTTCGAAAACGAAGACGTGTTCAACGGGTCGTTCCCTGTGGACTACATTTGCGAAGGTGTTGACCAAACCCGAGGATGGTTCTACACCCTGCTGGCCGTTTCAACCGCCGTTTTTGACGAAATGTGCTACAAGCGCTGCCTCTCGCTGGGTTTGATTCTCGACGCAGAAGGCAAGAAAATGAGCAAATCAAGAGGCAACATCGTCGATCCCTGGGACCACTTCAACCGAGAGGGAGCAGATGCGACCCGCTGGTACATGGTCACCGCTGGAGCGCCTTGGAACCCTCTCAAGTTTGACCCGAACGGTGTCCGAGAAACCTACGCCAAGATGTTCCTCACCATGTGGAACGTGTACAAATTCCACGCCGATTACGCTGCACTTGACGGGTTTGACCCGGAAGCGAGCAGCCTCGCCGTCGACCAGCGACCCGAACTTGACCGTTGGATCCTCTCTCGACTGCACACCGTCACGAGTGAGTACCACGACAACTTCGTCAACTGGCAATTCCACAAAGCTTGTCGTGACCTTGAGGACTTCATGGTCAACGATGTGTCCAACTGGTATGTTCGCAGGAGCCGCCGACGCTTGTGGGACGAAGCCGACAGCAACGACAAATTGGCTTGCCAGCATACGCTTCACGAGGTGCTCACCACCGTCTGTCGCCTCATGGCACCCGTCGCTCCGTTCATGGTGGATGAAATCCATCGCAACCTCACCGGTGATTCGGTCCACACTGCAGCGTGGCCCGCCGGCATCCCAGGCTCACTCGAAGGAGCCACATCGGACGAGTGGGATGAAGATGCAGCCAAAGCAACAGCAACCCTGCCGCCCCAAGACCACGAACTTGAATCCACCATGGCGTTGGTCCGTGAACTGGCCGAGGCGGGACGACGCATTCGCATTGATGGCAATCGACGTCAGCGCCTCCCCTGTGCGCAGGGATGGATCGTGGCTGGACCCGACCTTACGGCGTTCCACGATCTGCTCGCTGAGGAATTGAACGTCGAGACCATTCAGGTCGAAGACGACCTTGACCGCTTCCAGAAAATCGAGTTGGCTCCAAATTTCCGAGCCCTTGCTCCCAAAGCACGGGCCCAAGTTAACGAGGTGGCCAATGCTATTCGAGCCTCGGAGGAGCCTGAAGTCCTGCTGGCCTCTATCCTTGACGGAGGAGCAGATGTTCTCGGAGTGCGGGTTGAAGAAGGCGATGTTGAGGTCAAGCGTGTGGAACGTGCTGGCTTTGCTGCCCAAACCGTGGAAATGTCATCCACCGACGAACAAGCGCTTCATGTCAGCCTTGTATTGGACATGAACGATACACCTGCGCTCCTTTCAAAGGGCATGGCAAGGGACATCACGCGTCGGGTACAAGCCCAGCGCAAGTCCTTGGATCTCGCCATTGAGGCGACCATCGATCTTGAAGTTTGGATGGAAAACGGCCCCTACATGCTGCCTGCGGACGAAACGTGGGTGGCAAACGAAACACGGTCAGCTGGTTGCGTCTTCCACGGAAGTGACGGTCAACCACCCGAGGGCGCAGAGCGCTTCGAGGTGGATGGAACCGTTGTTCATTTCACCGTCAAATGAGGCGAAGACGTGCGCATTGTTTCCCTCGTCCCCAGTTTGACGCTCACCCTGTTCGATCTTGGGTTGGATGCCAGCACCATCGTTGGTCGAACACCTTGGTGCATCCACCCTGCCGATGCAGTCCGGGATGTCCCCGTGGTTGGCGGCACCAAAACCCCAACCCTTTCCAAAATTAAGGGGGCTAAACCCGACTTGGTGGTAATGGACCGGGATGAAAACCCAAAGGCGGTTCACGATTGGTGCGTGGAGCAGGGCTACGCGACCTTCGTTTGCGATGTCAAGCATCCGAAAGAAGTCCCCCGTATGATACGGGAACTTGGGCTCGTAATCGGACGAGTCAAAGCGGCTGATGAACGAGCCAGTGAGGTAGAAAGGATGCTTGAACGCATCAAGGCATCCAACGGAAAACGGGCGCTCCCAATGATTTGGCACGAACCGCTGATGGCAGCGAACGGAGCCACCTATGCTGGCAGCATGGTTGCCTGCATGGGCTATGAGGTTCCTGTCATCGAGCCCGAGGGAACCGGGTACCCAGTCATCACGCCCGATGACATCATCGCTTACGGCATCACAGACCTGTTTCTATCCTCCGAACCTCACGAATTTTCCCTCGCTGAGGGCGAAGTGTTGGCCACCGCCGTCAAAGACCTCGGCGGCACACCACCGTCGTTGCACCTGATCGACGGAGAGGCGCTGACGTGGATGGGGTCCTACACCGCTACAGGACTTGCAACCCTCCTCGAGATGGAAACAGACGAAGAACATCGTTGATTTCTTATCGCATCCGTCACAAGCGACGGCTTCAAATCACGCCGCAACAACGCCAAATCATGCGACGAACCATCCTTGGCATGGCGATGGCGTTGTCCATGCTTCTCGCCGGCTGCTTTGGAGACGGCAGTGGGGTGGTAGAGGAAGAAATCCTTGAACCCATCTGGGCAGATTATGAGCGCATTGACCTCGCAAGCCATGTTGACGAACGCATGTTTGTCACCGTTGACCTTCGGACAAACCAATCCACCAACACCACATGGGCGGTCTTTGACGCAAGTTACGGTGGAAACTGCTGCGAGCACTACTTGGCGACATCCATTGAAGGACAGATACTCAACATCGGAGGGGAATACCCCGTGTTTTCGGAAGACCGCGGGCATGCGTGGGACACCTACATTCCCGGCGTCTTGCCAGACACACAATGCAGAACCCCCGTGCCGACCAACCCCGGTCAGGAAGGGCTTGGCGAAGGCAGTATTGTTCAGGCAACCAACGGCGACATCATCTCCATGTCGTGGTTCCCCTACCCCGGAGCCGACCTCAAACTCGACAAGTTCTATGCGATTCTGTACGACGAATCCGAAGGTGAATGGACCTGGTGTTACAACCGCATCACGGAGCCGTTCTATGACCGTTCGTGGCAAGTCGAAGTTATTGGCCCCATCGATGCATCGGCCCCCTGGGGCAGCGGTGAGTGGGCAAGCATCGTCGTATCGAACTTCTGGCACCAAACGCAAAATGCGGGCGGCCAGATGAGCGTGGATGGACTCAACTACTACCCCTTCCAATTTCCGGGTCGTGGTGGAGGCGACCCAGCCGTTGAACTTGATTTGAACTTCACTGGTGCTGACCTTCCGGCCTATTGGGACGTCAACAAACCGCACAAAGAAATGCGAGCCTTCCCCCTTCCCACGGGCGGCCTTATCTTTCCCGCCTATTACAACAACGGCAACGCCGCCTACATGGACACCAGCCTCTCGTGGAACGAATTAAGCGTCCAATTCCCCTCTGAATATTGCCACATTGACCGTGCCGGAACGTTGCATTGTGTCGCCAATTCAGGCACCATGTTCACCCATTACATGTCAACCGACGGTGCCGAAACATGGTCAAACCACACCTACGATTTGGGAGTTCAAGCCTCCTCCATAGAGGAGTGGGAATTCCAAGGAAACGGTGAATTGGACCTGTTCGTGCTCAACGTCCGATACCAGTCCACGGAGGGACCTGACGTGGACACCGTCTACCACGTACGGGGATACTCGGAAGACATGTCTCCCGACACGCTGACCTATATCGGTCAAGGTGACTTGGATTCAACTTCCGGAGCAGGAAACGATATTCGCTTTGATTTTGCCTCGTTGGGCATACTCGAGGACGGCGGCGTGGTCGTCGCCTATCACGATTCAACCGACCCCGACCCGCTCTTTGCGGTTGAACTGGAATTGCCTGCCTGATCAGTCAACCTTGGCAAACATCTCCAAGATATCAGCAAACAGTGCCTTGGCGTGGCCGTTGCTCTTCTCAACCAAACGCTTCACGATCAGTTCGGGTGTTGAACGTGCGAGATGATTTCGCTTGGGCGTTCGGTCAACCAGCAATTCAAGATCTTCACCAAGACCGCTCGCCTCAATGCCGTCAACCCGGAGGTCGTCCCGTCCCGTGGCGTCAAGGATAGCGGGGGCAAGATGCGTCACCAACATCATGGTGGTGTCGGGTTGAGCTTCGGCCGCTAGCAGCATGCCAGCAATGATACGAGCCCCAGCCCCGGGTTCTGTGATTGCCTCAAGTTCGTCGGCAAGAATGAGTTTTGGCGTCGGGTCACTGACCACCGAAGCCAGTTCAACCAACGTCTGCTCAAGGGCTCCGGCACTCTGTGTACCACCGGCTTTGGCCAAGATATGGAGCGCATCCACTTTGCCCACTCGGGCTGCATCAGCGGGAACTGGCAAGCCCATGTGAGCGAGGATACACGCATAGGCTAAGCACTCCAACAAGGTGGTTTTTCCGCCAGAGTTCGCACCGGTTAACAGGGCCAAGGATTGCTGGTCTGCTTTGATGGCTGCGGCCCCCAAACCGTAGGTGACCGGGTCTGGGTCCACACCGAGCAGCAGATGGCGACCCCCCTCCAGCCAAATTCCATGCGCCACCAGCTCTGGCATAACACAGCGATTTGTTTGAGCCCAACGAGCGATTGAAAGCCACTGGTCGGTTTCAATCAGTTCGCGAACGGCCTGCTCACAGGCCTCCTTGAGTGGACCGAGCGTTTTGGCAAGGTTCACGAGGTGCTCGGTCGTCTCTGCCTTGAGCTTTGACTCAAGTGCCGCATCGATTCCGTCGATGGTTTGGCGGTCGACCTTTGCCGGCCATGAGGATGTGAAGATGTCAAACGGGCATCGCAGGGATGCGGGCTGGAGAAAGGCAGCCAACTCCTCGCGGGCTTGCTGGATAGCCTCTTGAATCACATGGCCAGTGGCTTCCTTCAGTTTGCGTTGAAAAGCCGTTCCGTCTGCCAAGGCCTCGAGCAGTTCAGCACCTGATAACGCCATTTTCGCATCGTTCATGGCCGTTTCAACCTGTTCGTTGACCTTCGTTTCCAAGGCTTTGACCGTGCCCCACAACTCATCTTTAATTCGGGCAACTTCTTCAACTTGGGACTCGTCTCCAAGCAAATCCATCGCTGCTGGAAGCGGTGAGAGCGGAGCAAGAGCCTGGCGAAGGGTGTTCAACGCTGGGTTTTCAGGGAAATCAGACCGCTTGATTGCTTCAACCAACTCGCACAGCACACCAAGAGTCGTACGGTTGTGAGCAAACCAGTCGATGGTTCGCTCGGGGAGGACCAGCGAAGCATCGGGCTGTGAGCCGAGAACGAGCCACCCATCTGGCGCCTCCATGGGGGCACCCGGACCAAGCCAAGAGACGGTTTTGAAGACTGTGTAGTCCTTCCAGGTCTCGTTTTCGCTTGGCTGCAGGACCCGACAGTATTTCTTCAGGTTGTCCAAAGGTTCGCTGGAGACCACCACTCGCTCGTAGCGTTCTTGCTTCTCTTTGAGGCGAGAAACACGCTGCCATGCCTTGGCTTGTTGCTCAAGCCATGCTGCATCCAACTTCATAGCGGCGGCGATGGCCTCGCGACGAGGTTCAGGGTTGTTGACTGGCATGAGCAGGCCAAGTCGTTCCTTGCTCGCCGAAAAGGAGGCAAACGTCTGAAGATGAACGATGAGTTGTTGGTGCAGTTTTCGTGCCTCTTTTGTTGCCAAGAATTCACCTGCGCCACCTGCGTATTGGCGAGCGAGTAAAAGGGCCCGCTTTGCCGAAAGACCTTCAACTTCAGCCAATCGAGCGATATCGCCTGATTCAAGGGTCGTCATGACCGCATCTTCCGAGCCAAAATGCTCGGTCATTTTGTTCGCCATGCGCTCGCTCACACCGGGAAGAGAAGACAAGACCATACGTCACATGGTTTGTCAAGGGCTTAAGAGGATGGCGATGAACACATCATTTGACACCCCTCTTCCGATGATTGATGAGAGGGCCATGAATGACGAGATATCACACGCCGAGACTCCAACTAGAAATAGCAGTAATGACGTGTTATCTCTCATGAAACCGCTATCATGGTTGACGGTGTTTCTTGTCCTCCTCTTGTTCTTGTTGCCAACGGTCGTTGCAGACGATGATGACGAGGACGAAGACGGAGAAACGATACTCGGTATCGAAGCAGAAGGGTTGGGAGATGTTGCTCTATACCTCATGATCGGTTCATTGCTCATCGTCGTCTGGAAACCTGCATTCTCCTGGCTGAGGAAACATGGCCCTGAACGGTTTGACCAAGAGCCTAGAGAATTCAAACGGAGGCTCGGTTTGTTCCACAGGAAGTTCATGAAGGTGCATGTTTGGATTGGTTTTGCCACAGCGTTGGTTGGAACGATTCACGGGATTTTCCTCGAATGGCATTGGACCTTGTGGGTTGGTATGGGTGCAGTCTGGATTCTTGTACTCAGTGGTTCGATGATGCAATGGCGATGGCCTCCGAAGAAGATCAGAAGAGGAACACGTCTTCTCCACATGCAACGTACCTTATCGGTTGTTGCTGTTGTTTTGTTGCTGATAGGGCATGGTATCGTGGATTGATTGCTTTTGCAACATTCAAAAATTGAACCTTAACACGCTCGCTGGTTCTCGCCACCGTATTCGTGCATCGGTGCTTGGAACAGGTCCTCACAAGTGCGCTCCACGATGGGCAGCGTGAGGGTCGCGCCTGACCAGTCAACGGAATAACTTCCAACGCTGGCAGGTGAAGGAACGTAATCGTAGCCCGTTTGAGTCATGGTGATGACGATGGATTCACCCGCTTCGAGGAAAATATCCATCGGCAGGAACTCCATTTTGCCGACCACGGTTGCGAAAGGCGCGAGCACTTCTTGACCGTCACGACCACCTTCGTGGAATCGATAATCCATCACTGCATGGCCGAGGTGCATACCGTTTTCGTCCTCCATGGTAAGGAATCCATGAGCGCCGTTGGTGGTGTGAGGGGTGACAGGGATGTGGAAACTTGGCATGCCGACGAGGAAGGTGTCGTTTTCAAACGGCCCGTAGGTCATGGTGATGGATGAACCACCTGACCCGCCGATGGAGGTCCCTGATGGATTCAAGTCTGCTCCGTTGATTTCGAGATAGGTGGTATCGGTGGGCGGGTAAGTTTGCTCAAACCGCCAACCGCCACGGTTGTCTTGCATTTCAACACCAAGTGTTGGTGCGCGCCCTTCGCCCTTGAGGTACCAGTCGAACCAGTAGAGCATCTCATCGGCCCAATCCCAGCGCAGTGTGTAGGGATAAGCTTCTGCTCCTTCTCCGGAGGGAAGACTGCTGTGGCCTGATTTTCGGTCGGGATAATCATGAGCCCATTGCCCGGCGAGCGTTTTGATTTCAATCCCGGCATCTTCGACGAGTTGGTGGGCTGGGAAGGACATGTGCGGGTCAACGTTCCAATCTTGCATGCCCTGAATGATGTAAACGGAACCGTTGTAATTTTGCAGCACCCTGTCGAGGAAGGAGCGTTCGGTCCAGTAATCGTTACCGGCATAGGTCACCATGCCTCCCGAAAGGTAGGCGGCTGGGCCGTTAACATATCCTTCGACATAGCCTTCACAAAGGGTGTGAGCATCCTCTGAATCGCCGTCGATGCCGAAGGAACCGTAAACGCCGTTGTGCATGATCATGCCTCGTGCTTCCATGCTGCCATTTCGCCACATCAATTCGTGAACCCCAATCAGCCCTGACATCGGGACGATGGTGGCGAGGTAGGGGTTGCCGAAGGTGGCTGCCTGCCAAGGAGTAGAGCCGTCATAGGACTTCCCGATGATGCCGACTTTTCCGTTGGACCAAGCTTGCGTACCGAGCCACGTCACGGCAGCGTCGATGCCGCGTTGTTCGTCGGTCCCCATGAGATCCATGCAGTGGTTGGATTCGCCGGTACCGAACACCGACACTTGGGCGACACCGTAGCCGTGAGGAACGTAATTCTCGATCAGCATCTTGCCGAGACGGTCGGCAGGTGTCAGCGCGTCAACGTCTCCGTCGTTGTAGTAAGGCCCGATTTCGGCGATGATGGGGATTTGACATTCTGGACCGAGCGATTCGCTCTCCCAATCACATCCTTCGATGACGGGCATGAACAGACCGAGGTGAACCTCAGCATCACCCGTCAATCCTGCACCGCCGTCGGCCGCTGTAATGGTGTCGACCGAGACATACACAGAGCGCACGTCATCCAAAGGATAGGTGCCGTTCACGGTCACTCGTGCGTAA
>Ga0181574_10002173_pt1 | contig 18062 bp, 19 predicted proteins | sample 101ome_24_FD_145600 | JGI IMG/M metagenome (GOLD analysis project Ga0181574, IMG submission 145600) | Coastal salt marsh microbial communities from the Groves Creek Marsh, Skidaway Island, Georgia - 101410AT metaG (spades assembly) | ecosystem: Environmental > Aquatic > Marine > Intertidal zone... | reverse complement strand
ACGGGACTCGCGGTCAACGTCCTGACCGTTGGGCTGTTGTCCGTTAAATCAATTAACGGAAACTAAGCATGTAGAGCCAAAGGCAGAGTACTGGCGGACGCGGGTTCAACTCCCGCCGCCTCCACCATAAAACAGAAAAGGTCACCTTCAGGTGGCCTTTTTTGTTTTAAGCGGCTGTGACAGCTGAACCTGCGCCTGTAAGGCGCGGGTGGCCGAAGCGAAGCGGAGGTCTGTCGAGCGATAACGGAGACTCAAACTCCCGCCGCCACCAAGCGCTCGCAATGCACCAACCAGTTACCGGCTATCGTTGGATTACCCTACCCAACTTGTGAGCCTACGAGGTAAATCTGGCAAACTGCGGCAGATGAAAATAAAGCAATTACTTCACGCTCAGCCCGGCCTGCTGCGAACCGCGGTGCTCGCACTATTAATCGGCTGGGTAAGTCCAGGTATTCACGCCAGTGACGGCGAACCGACCGCCGGCGTGGCAACCTTCAGTGACATTCTGGCATTAGAGGCGAGAAGCCCCTCTCTCGAGGCGGCCTACGGCCCGGATCTTTTGCAAACCACCCTGCTTTTTGAGTCGGCTGGCTCAACAAAAAGGCAGGTCGTGTTGATACACGGCGGCTGCTGGTCAAACCAATACACCCGCGCCCACATCACGCCGCTAGCATCGGCTTTAGCCGACGCGGGCTTCACTGTTTGGGTGCCAGAGTATCGTCGCGTGGGAGATGTGGGCGGAGGTTGGCCGGGGACTTATCAGGATGTCGCAGCAGCAATCAACTTCGTTGCCGATCAAGTCACTGAGCCGCCGACCGTCGTAGGCCACTCGGCTGGTGGGCACTTGGCGCTCCTAGCCGCTACCGACCCAGATGTTGCAGTCGAGGGTGTTATCGGACTGGCGGCGATCACGGATGTGAGCATCTATGGCCAGCAGGAGGGCTCCTGTCCTGCCATGGTCCAGGAGTTGATGGGTACTACCTATGCCGATTCGCCGGAGGACTACCGCGCAGCTTCTGTCTTGAGTTCGGCGGTTACGGTTCCCGCTCATCTGATACAAGGGTCGCTGGACAGGATTGTCGGCGAGGATCAACTAGCGGGATTTGGGTCTAATCAAATTGTGCGGATTCCCGATGCTGGGCACTTTGATCTGATTCACCCCGAGAGCACGGCCTTTGACATACTCGTCGACCTACTCTCGAGCCAGGAACAATGAAAACAAGCGCTGAATTGGACGCAGAGGACACCCTAGCCAGCCTGCGCCAAAACTTTGTGCTGCCGGTGGAGAAAATTTATCTCGACGGTAATTCTCTGGGCCCGCTGAGTCACAAAGTCAGCGACCAGCTTGCGATCGTGACCAACGAGCAGTGGGCGGAAGACCTGATCTCAGGTTGGAATACGCATCAATGGATTGATCTGCCTCTGTCGGTGGGCAACCAGTTGGCACCGATACTGGGAGCACAGCCGGGCGAGGTGATCTGCTGCGACAATCTCTCGATTAATCTATTCAAGTGCCTCGCTGCCGCACTCGAGCTAAACACACCCAGACGAAAGATCCTGACCGAAGCCCATCATTTCCCCACAGATAACTACATTGCCCAGGGCCTCAGTCAGCTATTAGGGGAGTCGCGCTGCGAGGTACAAACCGCTGCAATAGAGGATCTGGATCGCATCGATCTGCAAGACGTTGCCGTGGTGTCGCTGTCACATGTGAACTTCAAGACCGGTGAATTGCGCGACCTGCCACGGATAACGCAGCAAGCTCACGAGGCAGGCTGCCTGATTGTTTGGGATCTTGCCCACAGCGCCGGCGTCGTGGATATGAGCCTGACCGAAAGTCAGGTGGATATGGCGGTTGGATGTACCTACAAATTTCTCAATGCCGGACCGGGCGCGCCGGGCTTTCTGTTTATGGCCCGGCGGCACCAGCATGTCGGCGTTGCGCTTCAGGGTTGGATGGGCCACGCAGACGGCTTCGCCTTTGAATCACGCTACCGACCAGCCAGCGGCATCGCTCGTTTTTTAACCGGCACCCAAAGCGTGCTGGCAATGGCCGCTGTGGCAGCCGCACTCGATATCTTTGAGTCCGTCTCGATCTCCGATATCCGCCACAAGAGCCTCGCGCTGACGGATCATTTTCTCGACCACCTCGCTAGCAGCGAGTGGACGCGCAAACTAGAAATGCTGACTCCAAGGGACCACGCCTCGAGAGGCTCGCAAGTGAGTCTTGCCATCGACCATGCCTACCCCGTCAGCCAGGCACTGATTGACCGCGGCGTCATCGTCGATTTCAGGGAACCCAACATCGTGCGATTTGGTTTTTCCCCTCTTTATAATCAATTTTCAGAAGCAGAGCGGGCTGCACAGATACTTTCAGCCATTCTAAAGAACGAATGGTTTCTTGAGCCTGCCTACAATCAACGCCCTAAGGTCACCTAAAAAAGACCGTATGCTCTGTATTTAATGGATCTATTCAGAGACACATCGATGTACACGCGGATCGTTGAACAGCAATGAAACCGAGCCCTGTTGAGGCCTACATTGAAAACCTCCCCTATTCCGCTAGGAGCCATATGGCAGCGCTCCGCGACTGTCTAAAACTTGCCGCACCCGATGCGCTTGAGGAGTTGAAGTGGGGGAAGCCGGCCCTTGTCAAAGACGGCATACTGTTTGTTTTTGCGGCAGCCAAAGCTCACATTAGCCTTCATCCAACGCCGCGTGTCATCACCCAATTTAAAACGGCGCTACGGGAGTTTCAGACCACCGAGAATACGATTCGCTTTTCTCTGAATGCGCCACTTCCCACAGACCTTGTTATGAAAATCGCTGAAGTTCGCGTCTATGAAAAGGAGGTTAAGGGTATAGGATGGCGATGACGCGTTGAGTTGCACCAGATGTTCGATGCGCTAATCTTGATGCAGTCCGTAGAGAAACCTTAAATGTCTGGCTTGCCCCTAAGATCATCTTCATCGCCCGAGTGGCTGTCATGCGTGCTGGCTCACTTTGATCAATTTCTGCTTGATCATGCCGCGGCTGAAAAAAAAGCGGCGGGCATGGCCCTTTCGATGTTGTCCCACTACCCTGACCGAACACGGCTCGTCACCGCCATGTCAGAGTTAGCGGTAGAGGAGATGGTCCACTTTCGTGAGGTCGTCAAATTGATTCAGGAACGGAGCCTGCAGCTGGGTTCAGATGAGAAGGATCCCTACGTGAACGAAATTCGCAGCTGGATTCGTCAGGGCACGGAGGTCTACTTACTCGATCGCCTGTTGACCGGCGCGGTGATCGAGGCGCGGGGTGCTGAGCGCTTCGGACTCATTGGCGCGGCGCTGCCCGCGGGCGCAGTAAAGAATTTTTATCGCTCTCTGGCAAAATCTGAAAGCCGGCACTTTGAGTTATTTCTCGATCTGGCGCGCGAGTATTTTCCTGAGCAAGTCATTGCACAGCGCTGGGAAGAGTTGCTGGTTGCTGAAGCAGACTGTATTGGCAGACTCCCCGTGCGAGCCGCCCTGCACTGACGATGACCTACCCCACCAAGGTGGAAAAATACCTGTCGACCTACGCCCTCCTGCCCGGGGGATGCCCTGACTTATCTGGCGAGTGGCAGCACGTACTGGTCGTACCCTGCTACGACGAATCACCGGGGTTCGTCGAAGATTTCTGCCGAACTCACGGCTCGACTTCAATCCTCTTGTTATTGGTCTTTAATCGGCCAGAAGGTAGCCCGAGCACGGTGAATCAACAGTTGCGTGACCGGCTCGCTGTTTGGCCCCATGAGGCAATAAAACCCGGGTACACGCTGCATCGTGCCAGTGAGAGTCTGAGCATATTGAGCGTCGACTTGGAGTGCCTGGAAGGAGAAACGCCACGGCATCAGGGTGTTGGGCGGGCGCGCCGTACTGGCTGCGATCTCGCGCTGGCATTGATGGATAAGGGCAGCATCACCTCACCGTGGATTGTCTCGGGAGATGCGGATTGCCAGTGGCCTACCGGGTTTTTTCAGCAACGCTGGCCTGACGAAGCCAGCGCCATCACCCTCCCGTTTACGCATCACGGCCGAGAAAATGACCCAATATCGGCCGCAACATTGCTCTACGAGCTCAAGCTGCACCATTACGTATTACATTTGGCGGCTCTCGGGAGCCCCTACGCTTTTCATGCGCTGGGCAGCAGCTTCGCGGTCAGCGCCAATGCTTACGCAAAAGTGCGCGGAGTGCCCTTGCGCAGCGCGGGCGAAGATTTTTATCTACTGAACAAGCTGGCCAAGGTGGGGAGTATCCACCGGGCTACAGGTCCGTGTATCGCGATCACGTCGAGGCAATCCCCGAGAGTCCCCTTTGGCACAGGGCCAGCAGTCCAGCATTTATTGGAGACAGGGGACATGTCGAGCGCACCTCTGTTTTATGACGCCCGGTGTTTTAAAACCTTGGGCGGCCTTCTCAAAGTGTTTCATCATTGGGTGAATCACCCCGATGCCAATATGGAGGTCGCGCTGGAGCAAGCACTGGGGTCAGATATCGCGTCCAGCGTGATGACATTGCTGCAACAGTGGCATTACCAGAAGGCGATCGCACACATAAACAATGCCGCTCGTACCGCCACCCTCCGCCAGCAACATACGCATGTCTGGTTAGACGGTTTTAAGCTGCTTAAGCTCATTCATTTATTGCGAGACAGTCACTTCCCCAACATCAGCTTCATCGACTCGGTCACGCAACCAGCGCAGTGGCCCATCGACCTCGACACCCAATCACCCGCAGCGGCGCGGCAAGCAGTCTATGGACACCTCAATTGGCGGTTCTGACGACTGCGACAACAACGCCAATGATCAGTGATCAGGCTACACGCCGCGAACCTCTTGCGGCTCTGTCATACTAGAAGCTCCTTAGGATTATCGCGTTGACCGCATGAGCTGGTACTCCCAACACTGGATCGCAGTGGTATTGCTTGCCTGCTATACAGCGGTGCTTTTTTACAACGCTTATCTGGGCAGTAAGGCGAGCCGAGGTATGGCTGGCTATTACGTCGGAAATCGCGAGATGAGTGGCACCATCGTGGGTGTCTCCTTCTTTGCGACCTTTGCATCGACCAACACCTACATCGGACATGCCGGCAAAGCCTACGACTACGGCGTGGCATGGTTCACCATGGCGATCCTCTTGGTTTTATTCAGTTGGGTCTCCTGGCGATGGATCGGACCACCCTTGCGCCGCTTCGCCGCGCAGTGGGATGCGCTGACCATTCCCGACTTTCTCGGCAGTCGATACATCGCCAGTCCCAATCAGCAGGGCCGACATCCGCTACTGCAGACTTCAGCCGTCGTGATTGTTTTTGCGAGCCTGCTGTACCTCCTCGCCATCTTTAAAGGCGCGGGGCACCTCTTTCAGATGTTTCTTGAGGTGCCTTACGAGGCAGGTGTGGGGTTGACCCTCTTGATCGTGGTGCTCTACACCTCCGTGGGCGGCTTTGTCTCAGTGGTGAGAACCGATGTACTGCAGGGCACGCTCATGCTGCTTGGCAGCTTGGTTATTTTTTATTTTGTGACGCGCGCCGCTGGCGGCGTCACTTCGATTACTCGGCTTCAAACCTTACCGGACAAACAATTTTTGTTTGAACTCAACGGCGGCATTCCCTTCGCCGTGTTGCTGGGCGTGTCGCTATCAGGCTCGCTCAAACTGCTGGCAGACCCGCGACAGTTATCGCGCTTCTATGCGCTGAGAGACGAGGCTGAGGTGCTTCGCGGCAAGTGGATCGCCACCATCGGTCTGGCCATTGTGCTGGGATGTTTGTTCCCCGTGGGGATTTACGCGCATCTCATTTTGACGGACGTCACCGATACCGATTTGATCGTGCCATCTCTGGTAAGCGACGCGTCCGTCTTCCCATTATGGGCAACGGACTTTCTGATCGTCTCTATATTGGCAGCCGCGATGTCATCGATGGACAGCGTGCTGCTAGTCGCTGCCTCCACGCTATATAAAAACATCGTAGCGCCCTTTAACCCTTCATCACGCGAGCTTCTCTGGACCCGCACCGCGGTCATTGGCTTTTCGATTGTGGCGGCACTGCTGGCGCTAAACCCACCTGGCGACATCGTCGAGATCACGATCTTCTCCGGTAGCCTCTACGCGGTCTGCTTTTTTCCCGCCGTGGTATTTGGTCTTTACTGGCAACGCGGCTCGGCGCGCACGGTGCTCTGCTCAATGGCAGTGGGCATATCATCCCTGATCATCTGGATTGCCGCGGGGTGGCGACAGGAGCTTCACGAGGTCTTTCCCGCCCTGCTGCTTTCCACCTTCACCTACTATCTGCTCTCAAAAGCAGAGGCGCCATCGGAAACCCCCGCGAAAACGTCAAATAACTAAATGGGAACCGTTAGTTGGTCGCGACGGTGCCTAAGGAGTAGCCGCCGCCCAGCCATAAGGCTGGTGCGCAGGAGACGTTATCCAAGCTTGCAGCTAAGTCACTCAAGCCAGGTCACTCAAATAATGGCTTGAGGGAGGGTTTCATCACCTTGCCCATCGCATTGCGCGGCAACGCATCCACTACCCGGAGCTGCTTGGGCACCTTGTAAGACGAAAGGTGGCCATCGCACCAAGCTTTCAGGGTTTCCAGCGTCATGTCACCGTCACCTTTTCGCACCACCACCGCGGCGACGGCCTCTCCCCAAGTGCGATCCGCAATACCCACAACCGCCACCTCGGCGATCTGCGGATGCGCGAGCAATTTATTTTCAATCTCGAGTGCCGACAGCTTGTAGCCCCCCGACTTGATGATGTCGACAGAGGAGCGACCCATAATCCGGTAGTAACCGTCCTCGATCACCGCAACGTCACCCGTACAAAACCACCCTTCTGAGAAGCTGGCCTCTGTCGCCTCCGCGTTGCCCCAGTACTCCAAAAATACCGTGGGGCTTTTGATGCGAATTTCGCCGGGCACGCCTTCCTCGGTGACGATGCCTCCCTCCTCTTCTACAAGCTGCACCGCCACCCCGGGTAGCGCTTGCCCCACGTAGCCAGCCCGTCGCTCACCTTCGTAGGGGTTAGAGAGCGCCATACCGATTTCAGTCATGCCGTAGCGCTCGAGCAGCACCTGCCCGGTCAACTGCTGCCACTCACCGAACACCTCTACCGGACAAGCAGCTGAGCCCGACACATTGAGACGCATATTGGCAAAACCCTCGCAAATGACCTCCACATCCTGATCTTCGAGGGTTTCCAGGTAATCAATGAGCTTCACATAAATAGTGGGGACCGCCATAAACACGCTGAAGGTGTCCGCAGCGACCTGAGCACAGAGTGTAGGGAGATCGAGTTTGGGCATGGCGTGAACCGTGGCCCCGGCACACAACGCGCAACTCAGCACGTTGATAATGCCGTGCACGTGATGCAAGGGCAGAAACAGCGGTATGACATCATCCGCCCGCCACTCCCAGGCGTCGATCAAGGTGCTGATCTGGGCACTCACGTTGGCGTGGGTCGTTACGACCCCCTTCGGCTTACTGGTTGTGCCACTGGTAAATACGATCAGCGCTCTACGATCGGTTGACACTACGGGTAGCGCAGAGTCAGCGTCGCTCAGCAGATCGGTCACCGTGTTCACATCGATCGACAAGCGATTACACAACGCTCGAATAGCGCTTAATTGGGGTTCGCCAGCGATAACCCGGGTCACACCCGTGCTCGTGAGACAATGTTCCCACTCGGATTCTGCTGACGCGACATTGAGCGGAATCGCAATCCCCCCCGCGCGCCAGATACCGTGCAGCGCCGTGACGTAATCGACACTTGCGGGAATCAAAAAAGCGACTCGCGCCTCGTCGAGATCCGACGCACCTGCGAGTAGTCCACGAGCAAACCGGGCTACCCGCGAATCAACTTCGGCGTAGGTAAACACGCGGTCACCCTCGACGAGCGCCACCTTGTCAGGCAAGGTGGTGTTGATTGCGTCACGCATCCGTTGGACCAACTGGTTCTGTCATCGGCAGTTTATGCCAGTCTCCGGAGGAGACCTCTCCCGGGACTTCACCGGCCATTCACCGGGTTGAGACCATCCAGCACTATCAACAATGCTAAATGCTCAGATCATCGAGGTTGTAGTCTTTAAGATTGCGCCGGGCATCCGCGTCCCACTGGTAAGCATCGCCCGACGCGAGAAAGGGCTGATACTCATAGGGCGTCTCGTCAGGAAATCGCTGCTTGCGCGCATCAATGGCATAGCCGATCGCGCGTGAGCGTCGCGAGACCGTCGCGTCATCGAATACCTGCGCATCACTGTGGATACCGCCCCCCATAACACCCAGTACCGATGAGCGCTTGTGGAAACCAAAATTCACGGTCACGCGGGGCTCAAAGCCGCAATTGGGGAAAGACCCATGCAATAACTGGCGGTTACAGATCACGACGTCACCCGGGTTACAGACAATCGGCACCGCGCCGTTGAGTCGCTCACTCCCTGACTCCTCTACCAGCTCGGCGATGTCGAGCTTGCCCTGTTTGTGGGTGCTTGGCAGTACCCAAACGCCATTCACCGCAGTACTGCCATAAACCTGCGCCATGAAATTGAACCCGTGAATGTCTTCATCGAAGTCAGGGCTATCCCAGTGCGTAACACCGTCTTGATGCCAGGAGACTGCCGCACCGATACCCGGATCCTTAATAAACAGCGCCTCATTGAAGGGAGCGAAATCCGGACCATTGATCGCCGCGGCGACTTGTAGCAACTCGGGGTGTGCATAGGTACGCAGGCACGCATCAGAAAACTGCAACGAACCCAGCAGGATAAAAGGTGCAGCAAGCGGCGCCTCCGCGTCGGCCTCTGGCTCAAACATTTTGACCTGATGTCGCCCGTTAGCGAGCGCTGTCCCTCCGAGGGGGTCCCCAAGGGGCTTGGACCAGACCAACGTCAGCGCCTTGGCATCGGCACCCAGTGCAGGCTCGCCCTCCGCATTGACCTTGCTCTCGGGTCCGGTCGGAAATTGCGCACGCATCATCTCGAGATCCGCTTTGATATCGTCGAGTTCTTCGGCGCTCAGCACATTTTCAAAAATATAAAAACCGTATTCGGAATACGCCGCTCTGATCTCTTCAGCCAGCGACCCCGATTCGGTGAATCTCAATGGCCCTCTGTTGGGTAGCGCCAGCGCAGCCGCCTGGCCCGCCAGTAAATAGCGGCGCATTGCATCCGCCTGCTCGCCATAATGATTGGCGCAGGCCTCTATCGACTCACTGATATCAATCACGAAAACACCCCCAAAACTGCTGTGACGGCAAACCATACCAGATCGCCGCGAGTGATTGCGTTACGAAACGGTAACGACAACGCCTATTCGACTGAACTACGGATGATGGTCAGCTCCGGCGTAATCACTGAGCCGATGGCGGCGTGAGAGATGTGAGAGCGCGGCAGCTGCAGCTGACTGGCGATGGTTTCAGCCGCAGCAATGCCGGTGCAATGACCACCCATCATCAACCCCAAACCCTGCTCCTCGAGCCAGCTTGCCGTGCGGTCCAGTGTCTCGTTGTCTGCCTGCCACAAATGGAACCCACCAACGATGGAATAAATGGGCCCATCTTTTATCGACTGCAATACCTTTCCAGTATTGATCAAACCTGAGTGACCGCAACCGGAGGTCATCAGCCAGCCTTTATCGGTGAGATACCCCAGCGACTGATCATCCATGATGATGTCAGGCACCGGTGCGCCATTTTGGTTGATAAACAACCCCGCGGGACCGTTATAGTGCTCCTCAACCCGCGGCACAGGACCCGTCAACCACAGCTTGGGGGCTATTTCGGTAGGTTCGGTAATGACAGTGAAGCGGATACCGAGGGCTTCCGCGGCGGATTTGAAATCTTGCGCACTGGCGAACTCACCGGGACCCACCTCAACGCCCGCTGCGGTCGCCCGCTGGTCAAAAAACCCTGCCGCCACATACACCTGACTTAGGGCGGACTCATTTGCGAGGCGAAAATGCTCGCGGAGGATCAGCAAGCCCCCAGTGTGGTCACTGTGAAAGTGGCTCAGCACGACCTTCTCGACCTCTGAGAGATCGACACCCAGATGCAGCACGTTGTGGAGCACGGTGTCTTTTTTAAAGCCGGTATCAAAAAGCACTGCGTCCTGCTCGCCCTCGAAGAGCGCGGCAAAGCTCCACTCACCCAAACCCCCATAATCAGAAATGTTGGTTGCCAGCACCGTGATCTGATACGGCGCGGTTTGACCCAGAGCCGAAAACGTAGCGCATAGGGTCAAGACAACTGCCCTGATAAAACGAGAATTCATCGATCGACTCCTCTGATTAATGAGCGACTCCACCCAGAGCCTATCGCAGGCACCGTGCTGCCACGGGCAACCACGCTGCAGACTATATTGTTCAGCTCAAGGCCGCTGGGAAGCCCGGAGCACGCAGCGGCGTATCGAGCGCGTCTTCGAGCAACTTCACAATCTTAGGTGATTGGCTTGCCCCACCGTAAGCTTGCCGCGCCGTCTCAAAGCGAGCAAACGTGGCTGAGGCTAGCTCCAGAGGCACTCCCAGCTCTTCTGCAAATTGCTTGGCAAAACTCAGGTCTTTCAGCGCCAAATCCATGGTGAAACCAATATCGTAACTGCCGTTCAAGATGAGCTGCCCCTCGGTTTCATGCACAAACGAAGTCCCCGAAGACGCCGCTATCGCTCGCCAACTGTCACCGAGATCCAGTCCACCGCGTGCCGCCAGCATCAGCGCCTCACCACAAGCCTGCAGATGAATAAACGCCAGCATGTTGGTGATGACCTTGATCAGCGACGCAGCCCCGACGGGGCCCATATGGAACAACGTATTTCCCATCGCGTTAAGCGCAGGACGATGCAGCTCCAACAAGCCCTCTGGCCCTCCCGCCAGGAGCGTTAGTTCACCTCGGGCAGCAAGATGGACGCCGCCGGTGACAGGCAGTTCAAGAAATCCGATTTCTGCCGCCTCGGCCATGGCAGCAAACCGCAAGGCGTCGTCGCGACTGATCGTGGACATCTCAATCAGGCTCGAACCCTGCCTCATATTGTCCAATACCTCGGTCAGCACCGCGCTCGAAATCTCGGGGGAAGGCAAGCAGGTGATCACATGATCGACTGAACCCGCCAACGCCACGGTGCTGGCTGCGCGCTGTGCTCCCTGTGACACCAGTCGCTGTACCTGGGTGTCATCAAGATCAAAAACCGTCAGATCAAGCCCCGCACCGATCAATCGCTGGGCCAGTTTGCCGCCCAGGTTTCCCAACCCAATAAATCCATAATGCATTTACGACCGGCCCTCGCGCTGATTATCGGTTTGCTGACTCAATGGCAGAGATTTGCCGTGACATCCAGATCGAGTCGTCCTCATCAAAACCCTGGCGGGCGTAGAACCGTCGCGCCCGATGATTGTGCGTTTCAGTCTCGAGGAACATCTTGACGACGCCTCGGGCTGCCATCTCGACAAATAGCGCATCCATGACTTTGCCGCCACGGCCCTCTCCGCGTCTTCGCAGGTAAATCTCGTCGATCAATGCTTCGCGGCCACCAGACTCCAGACTGTAACCCCAGGTGATCACTACATAACCCTGTTCGTTGTCGGCGAGATACACCACACCGTGCGCGTCATCTTCCAGTAACGGTACCAATGCGCGCGTCACTCGGTCTGGGTCGAAAGTATGCTGATCCGTGACGCAAAATTCCGATACCAGCGTCAGCATCAAGGGCAGGTGCTCCATTCGTGCGCGCTGTAACACAGTGCCGCCCGTCACAGACAAGGGCTCGGCGAGGTATCACGGCCATACCGTGAGCAGGCGCCGCGTCTGACGAGCGATTTTCGGGCGGGCTCCAAGGTGCTGTTACTCATTTCAAGACTCATGACGCCGCATCAACCACGCCACTATCAGGTCGTTCACCCGCTCGGGTTGTTCCTGATGTAAGAAGTGTCCCGCCTGAGAGATGCGCTCGAATTGAAGACCACTCGGAAAGTCCTCTGGCACCATCAGACGCTCAAAAACCCCGCTGTCGATGCACCCGTCTTCCTCACCCGTGAGGGCCAGCGTCGGGACCGGTATCGGATAATGTGCTTCCTCTGCACTCATTGTCAGCGCCTTTACAGAAAGTGCCGCTCGGTAATACCCCAGAGTCGCAGACAACACGCCCGGCTGGGATAACGTATCGATCACGCCTTCAAGCACACGGGTTTCGGGGGACCAAGATGGACTCCAGTCGCGCCAAAGCTTGCGAATAAACGCATAGTCACTTCGCCGCGCAACCCAATCTGACAGCAGGGGAATATTGAAGAACCCCATGTACCAGGAGTTTCTTAACTGCTTGGAAATACGCAAACCCTCGCGTGAAAAACGCCCGGGGTGCGGCACCGCCATTGTGATCAAACTGTGAAACCGTTCAGGTACCGCCGCGGCGACCGTATAGGCAACGGCTGCACCCCAATCATGTCCCATCAAGTGCGCCCGGTCGACTTCAAGCTGATCCATCACCGCAATAATATCGGCCGCAATTGACTCAAGCGTGTAATCGCCATTCACGGGAATTGAGCCGGGCTCATAGCCTCGCAACGCCAACGAAATGGCACGATACCCGGCCTTGGCAAGAGCGGGCAGCTGATAGCTAAAAGTATTGAGGGTATCGGGAAATCCATGCAGGCACAGCACAAGGGGGCCCTCACCCATCGCTCGCGCCGAGAATCTGAGATCGCCGTGCTCAAACACCATCGGTTCAACAGACTGTTCCGTACTCATCACGCTGGCTCGGGCGGCTGTGTATCGCAAGTGTCTGCCAAGCACGGCATACTTTCAATTTTTTGGACCGATTCCATGACAACTACCATTTGGCACAACCCGCGCTGCTCCAAATCTCGTCTCACGCTGGCACTACTGCAAGAGCATGATATTGAGGCAACCGTGCGGCTCTACCTTGAAGATGCACCCTCAGTGGCAGAACTGAACGTCGTCGTCTCTCAGCTGGGCATCCGACCGTGGGACCTTCTCCGGCGCGGAGAGAATATCTTCAAGGGGCTCGGACTTAACAAAGGCAGCAGCGATAAAGCGGTTATCGAGGCGATGGCGAAGCATCCGATCCTGATTGAACGGCCCGTAGTAATTCACCACGACAAGGCCGCTCTGGGACGACCTCCCGAGAATACGCTGGCGCTATTTAATTGAATTAACAAGGGAGGGCGTCAGGCCCACAGCTTGCTCGGGGGGTAATTTGCGCTAAGGCGAATCCAAAAAGGCCTCGCGGCATTGGCGTCTTACGCAAGCGACAGTGGCTGTCGCTGCCTTCAATAGCGTTCTATTGCACCATATCGCCGGATCGGCCCGCTGCGCCACAGACATCCTGAGCGACACGTTGCGCAAAAATAAAGTCCCCCAGCGCCGACTGCTGATCGTTGAGCTCAGCCCGGCATTGCGCCACATCGTCATTGGCGCCGGCCACGCAGCGGTTGAAGGTGTCGAAGAAGTACCGCACGGCACCGTACTTGCTCTTTGCCCGATCTCGGGCCACGTCGCATTCAGAGGGCATCGGGTCTGCCAGAAGCGCGGTCGCACTGGAGAGTAGCAATAGCGATGTGGCGACTTTCGTTACTAAGGACATTATGGCTTTACTCATCGTCAGTTAAAGCGGCTATTGAACCCCCTAGCGCCGCATTTTTCCACGCTGGCGCGTCCCAGGCAGGCAATAGCGACTCGCGGCCATAGGAAGCCTTGGGTTATCCAGCCGCTTCCCCCTTGCACAAATCAGGGTCGAGCACCAGGTCATCATCAAGCTGGACCCCAAAAGTATTCAGCATCATGGATACCTGAGTGTACTGCGAGACAGTCATGACCAGATCCATGCGCTGCTTCTCGGAAAAATCACCCAAAGCTTGCCAGGTGGTGTCCGTAATGAAAGCGTCTTGGGTGAGCTCATCCGTCGCCCGCAAAAGTGCGCGATCTGTTTCGCTCCAGTCGGTCGCTGTCGGCCCTGCCTTGATACGCTCAATTTCGTCCTCGCCCAAGCCGCAATCCAAACCGATGCGCACGTGCTGCGCCCATTCGTAACCCGATTTCCAATTGAAGCCCGCCCGCAGAATCACCAACTCGCGGTCGCGCGGACTCAAGCTATTGGCATCCGACAAAATATAGCCCCCCCACGCCATAAAGCGCTTAAAGGCCTTGGGTGCATGGGCCAGCGTACGAAAGATATTGAGCACCGGTATGGCCTTAAAACGCGGTCCCAGCAGCGCCAATAACTCGGGGGCTATGTCCGCCTCACTTAACGGCAGTACTCTCGCTTTTTTCAATCTCACAAGTGCATCTCCTTGGCTCACTGGCCGAGCGGTGTTCATTCGTGAGCCTTCATTATGGCGCGGGTCTGCACCAAACGGCACACCTGCCGATGGCAACTCGCACAGTAGCCACACAGTGACACAGCAGTTGATGATTCTGACAACCGGTAGGTGCCAGAGGCCGCATTTGATATGGTGCGCCTGCCCGTACTCGTTCGGGCAAAAAATGGGACCCCTCCTTTCCCCCGAGGCGCACATGGATCCATTGAGCCAAGCCGCTATAGGTGCTGCCGCGAGTCAGTCGAGCAGTTCTGCCGCGGCGATTCGTCACGCTTTGTGGATCGGTGCATTCGCGGGCATGGCACCCGATTTGGACGTTTTAATCCGATCTGATCAGGACCCCTTACTTTTTCTCGAGTACCACCGTCAGTTTACTCACTCACTATTGTTCATTCCGCTCGGCGCGTTGATTTGCGCCGTCGTTTTCTATCCCGTTGCCAAAAAAACGTTCTCGTTCAAAAAAGTGTGGTGGATAGCGATGCTGGGCTACGCCACCCATGGCTTGCTTGATGCCTGCACTACCTACGGCACCCAATTACTGTGGCCGCTAACGGATACCCGCTTCGCGTGGCATAACGTTTCGGTCATCGATCCGCTGTTCACACTGCCACTCGTCGGACTGGTCGTGGCTTCAGCGATTCGGCGCCGTGCTCGGCTAGCGTTGTGGGGGCTGTGCTGGGCAGTGCTCTATTTAAGTCTTGGGATGGTGCAACACTACCGAGCGCTTGGAGCCGCTGAAGTCATCGTTGCCAACCGCGGTCACGACCCCGTCAGACTGGAGGTCAAACCTGGCTTCGCAAACCTACTACTGTGGAAAGCCATCTATGAATACGACGAACGATATTTTGTAGACGCGGTAAGAGTGGGCATCTCGACCAGCTATTTCCCAGGCGAATCCATCGCCAAATTCGAGGTGAGTAAAGATTTCCCCTCTCTCCATGCCGACAGCCAACAGGCGCGGGATATCTCGCGATTTCGTTGGTTTTCTGATGATTGGCTTGCTCTGGACTCGCAGGACAACTCAGTCGTCGTCGACATGCGCTATTCGCAGCTCCCCAATGCCATTAAGGGACTGTGGGGTATACGCATCAGGACGGATCCTTCACCTGACGCTCATATCGAATGGGTTGCCCAACGGGAGACCAGTGCAACTGAAGTCAACGCACTGTGGCAACAGATCAAAGGAGTGGGGGCAAAACCACTGCCCGCCAGGGAATGACGGTTGGCGTTTCGCGCGGTGCACACAGACCGCTCGATCATGCTCCCCTCTGATCCTTCAGGACTCTGATAAAGTTGAGGGCTCTCAAACGATATTGGAATGAAAGGACCCTCCTATGCGCGGCAAATTCGACAACATCGTAGAAACGGTGGGGGATACGCCCATCGTCAGAATCAACCAACTCGCGCCCGATCACGTGACGATGTGGGCCAAAATCGAAGCGTTCAATCCCCTGGGCTCGGTCAAGGACCGACTCGCCATGGGCATCATCGAAGCCGCTGAGCAATCAGGGGAGCTCAAACCTGGTCAGACCGTGATTGAAGCCACTTCGGGCAATACTGGGATCGGTCTTGCCATGGTGTGTGCAGCCAAGGGCTACCCCTTTGTATCGGTAATGGTAGAAACCTTCTCGGTGGAGCGGCGCAAGCTGATGCGCTTTTTGGGGGCCAAAGTGATACTGACGCCAAAAGAGGCCAAGGGCATGGGTATGGTCGCCAAAGCCCGCGAATTGGCCGAGGCTAACGGCTGGTTTATGGCGCGGCAATTTGAAAACCCCGCCAATGCCGACGTGCACGAGCGCACCACCGCACGAGAGATCATGCAGGCCTTTGAGGGCGAGCGGTTAGATTACTTTGTCTCGGGCTACGGAACGGGCGGCACCATTACCGGCGTTGCGCGGGTGCTGAGGGCCGAGCGCCCCGATACAAAGATCGTGACCACTGAACCGGACGGTGCGGCACTGCTCTCAGATGGGCGAGCGCAAGATCGCAACGAAGATGGCTCGGCCAGCGGCAGTCACCCCGCCTGGGCGCCCCATATGATTCAGGGCTGGACCCCCGACTTTATTCCGCTGGTCGCGCAGGAGTCGATCGACAAAGGCTATATCGATGAAGTAATTCCGGTGTCGGCAGAGATTTCTTTTGCCACCGCGCAAGCACTGGCACAAAAAGAAGGCATCTTCTGCGGCATTTCCTGTGGCGCCACTTTTGCAGCCGCGCTCGACGTTGCGGAACGAGCACCCGAGGGATCGGTCATTCTGTGCACGCTGCCTGATACCGGAGAGCGCTACCTCTCGACACCCCTCTTCGCAGACATTGAAGCCGAGATGACCGAAGAGGAGTGGGCAATGGCAGCTTCAACGCCTACCGCCGTATTGGCGCGACCGTCATGAAATCCGAGCCTATCCTGCTCGACCCGGATCCGCTGGCGCCATATCGGATCTCGCCGGGCTTTAAGGTCAATGGCATGTTGTATCTTTCTGGCCATGCCGCCATCAGTGAGTCCGGCGAACTGGTGGGTGTCGGCGACTTCGACGCTCAGGCAAAAGCCACGTTTGAATCCCTGCAGCGGACGTTGCAAGCGGGAGATTCAGACCTTTCAAAGGTCATCAAAGTCACCATTTACCTTACTGACATGTCGCACTTTGAAAAGATTGTGGCGCTGAGAGGGGAGTGGTTTTCGGAGCCCTACCCGGCCGACACCATTGTCGAGGTCAAGGCGCTGGCACTGCCCGAACTGATGATCGAGATCGAAGCCATTGCTGTAGAAAGTTGATCCGGTATTCGTCATTGGCGTATTCAAAAGCTCTACGGCAAAGGGATTACGCACCATGCAACGAACGCGAAAACTTACAATCATTGGCGCTCAGCTTTGGGTGTTTTTATCGACCTTGGTTGCGGGCATGAGCGCGAACGCCATAGAAGAACCGGCTTTCGAGGTCCGCCAGCGCTGGGACGAAGAGCAAATTGAAATTCGGGAATATGCGCCGCGTATCATGGCGGTGACCGAAATGGCCGAACGCGAGAACGACGGATTCAGCGTGCTTGCCGGCTATATATTTGGCGGCAACGCGCGGGAGCAGGAAATCGCAATGACTGCCCCGGTGCAGCAAACCATGAGCGGCCCGGCTGAGATGGCGTTTATGATGCCCGCCGAATACGCTTTTGATGAGTTGCCCGAGCCCAATGACGCGCGCGTCGCCTTCAGACAGGCGCCCGCCTATACCGCTGCTGTTATTCGCTTTAGCGGTTGGGCTAACACCGAGAAAGCTGACGCAAATTGGCAAAAGCTGAGGAGCTTTCTCATTAGAGAGGGTATCGAGATCGTAGGGGAACCCACATTGAACCAATACAATCCGCCGTGGACATTGGGTTTTCTCCGCCGCAATGAAATTATTGTTCCGGTGAAGCGCGATCGATCGGAAGAGGAGAGCTCGGCAGCCGAGCTCTCCTAGACCACGGCATCAGTCCGCCGCGAACACCTGCTTACAATCCTCAAAGGTATCCAGCTCGACTGACTCTATAAACGATTGCATTTCCCCCATCACTGCGCGGTCGTGCTGACCGCTCAAGACATATTGCGCCAGCGCGCCACCAATCTCTGGCTCTACGGCAAAGATGCGAATATCAATGAGGCCCGCTTTGGTTTTTCCTGCACCCATGGGCATGAAAATGCCAATTTCCACAGGATGCCCGGCATCTTGCATGGACTTCTCTAGCGCGGTAG
>Ga0181574_10002168_pt1 | contig 18082 bp, 11 predicted proteins | sample 101ome_24_FD_145600 | JGI IMG/M metagenome (GOLD analysis project Ga0181574, IMG submission 145600) | Coastal salt marsh microbial communities from the Groves Creek Marsh, Skidaway Island, Georgia - 101410AT metaG (spades assembly) | ecosystem: Environmental > Aquatic > Marine > Intertidal zone... | reverse complement strand
GGAAGATAATAGCTATCGGCCGCCACATATTAAATATCAAACGCCGCAAGGCTTTGATTTAATGGATATTATGGCCTTTGCCGAGCATGGTCAGCCATATGACTATTTCCACACATTGCGCGAACATGCCCCGGTGGCTTGGTGGCAGCCGCCTGAAGATACCGATGTTGCCGGTTTTTGGTCGCTGACACGTTATGAAGACGTCAAAAAATGCGATCTTGATGCCAAGACGTTTTCTTCCGGCAAAGGCGGCATTTTGATGGGCTATAGTGAGCGTCAGCAAGGCCCGAAAAGGCTGAGCGGGGCGGCCTTGAACTCGATGATTAATATGGATCAGCCCTTTCATATTCCGCTGCGCATGGCGCATCGCCCGTTTTTTACGCCCGATTATATTGCTCATTTGCAAACCCGTGTTGAGGGTGAGGTTGATCGCCTGCTCGATAATATGGAAGCGATTGCCAAAAATAATGACGGCAAGGTCGATATGGTGAGTAATTTTTCCGAATGGTTGCCCATGTATACTTTGTGCGAAATGCTCGGCATTGATGAAAAAGACCGGCATAAAATCGTCCGTTGGATGCATTATTTGGAAAACGCGCAATATATTATCGGCAATCCCGATGCCAAGGTGAGCCCGTGGTTCATTATGAAATTCCTCTGGAATATCCGGCAAATGTTCAATTACGGGCAAAAGGTTTTGCAAGACCGCCGCAAAAATCCGCGCGATGATTTGCTGACGGTGATTGCCACCACTGAGGTCGATGGCGAGCCGATGGACCAGTCTTATCTCGACGGTTCATGGTTGCTGATTATTTTCGCCGGCAATGACACGACGCGCAATTCACTATCGGGCACCATGCGGCTCTTGACGCAATTTAAAGACCAAAAGCAAATGCTGTTGGATGACCCCAATTTGGTGCCGGCCATGGTGCCCGAAGCGCTGCGCTTGGTTTCGCCGGTCATGTATATGCGCCGCACCGCTTTGGCCGAGGCCGAGTTTTCAGGCCAACAGATTATGCCGGGTGAGAAAGTCATCATGTATTATGGCGCCGCCAATCGTGACCCGGAGGTTTTTCAAAATCCCGATAAAATGGATATGCACCGCAATAATGTGCAAGACCATTTGGCCTTCGGCACCGGCCCGCATGTGTGTCTCGGCCAACGCATTGCCAATATGCAGTTGGAAACCGCTTATAAGCGTATTCTTGACCGCTTCCCGAATATTGAATGGACCGGCAAGCAGCGCCATGCGCCGAATAATTTCGTCAATGCTATCTCGCATTTGGAAGTTGATTTGGGCATTCAATAATGCCTGCCATAATGTCAGCAAGGCTCAAAATATGGCTTAAACGCCTCGGCCTTTTGCTGGCTTTGCCGGTGCTGGCCGTCATTTTCGCTATCGGTTATGTGAGCGTCAAAATCGCCACTTATCAGCAGCTTGATGACGCTGCCCATATGGCGTCAAAAGCCGATTATTTGAAATCCATTGCCCGCGCCGCGCCGGACAAGGCCCCTGATTTGGTGGTGATTTTGTTTGATGATTTGGGCTATGGCGATGTCGGTTTTACCGGCAATCAAATAATTGCCACGCCGCATATGGATGGGCTGGCCGCCAAGGGCATGGTGCTTGAAAATTATTATGCGCCGGCACCGGTCTGTTCGCCGTCGCGTGCGGCCATGCTGACCGGGCGCCTGCCGCCGCGTGCCGGTCTCACCCATGTGCCGTTTCCCTCGGGCACCACATTTGACCGCCTCAATCGGTTTTTCGGTAATCCGGTGCGCCTGCCGCGCGAAGAAATTGTGCTGGCCGATATTTTGCAGGCCGTCGGCTATGAAACGGCCATGGTCGGTAAATGGCATATGGGCGACCATGCCGGTTCCCTGCCGACGCAGTTTGGCTTTCAGCGCTTTTTCGGCACTTATTATTCCAATGATATGAACCCGTTCACGCTGGTCAGCGGCACGGCAGATAAAGGCGAAGCAATCAGCCATGCCGCGCCGTTTGACCAGACACAACTCAATCGGCTTTATGCCGAATCGGCGGAAAGATTTATTGCCGAAGCGGCGACCGATAAGCCGCTATTTCTCTATTTCGCCCATAATTTCCCGCATGTGCCGCTCTATGCCGCGCCATCGGAGAAAGGGCGTTCCGATGCCGGTCTTTATGGCGATGTCGTGCAAGGTCTCGATGATACGGTCGGGCGTATTATAGCGGCGCTCAAACAGCGCGGGCGCTTTGACAATACGCTTATTCTCATCACCAGCGATAATGGCCCATGGTGGGAAGGGCGCGGCTTCGGACGCGGCCGCAAAGGGGTGAGTTTTGAAGGCGGCATTCGCGTGCCTTTCATTGCCCATTGGCCGCAACAGATAAAGCCGGCGCGCTCTGCGGCGCTGGCCATGGGCACGGATTTACTGCCGACCATGCTCGATGAATTAAATGTGCCGCCGCCGCCCGACCGCGTTCTGGACGGCAAATCCATCGCGGCCAGTCTGCGCGGCGGGGCAAGTCCGCATGAGGTGCTGTATCATTACGCTGCCGGCACGCTGATGGCAGTGCGCAGCGCCACGCATAAATATCGCGACCGCAAAGCGGTCGCTTATCCGACCGATCCGGTGCGCTTGCCGATTTGGCAGGCGCATGGCCCTTGGCTGTTTGATATGCGCGCCGACCCTCAAGAAGCTTATGATATTTCCATGCAACAAACCGATATGGCGGCGCGCCTGAAAGCGCAGCTAGATGCCAAAAACGCCGAAATGAAAGCCAATCCGCGCGGTTGGAAATAGCTGAATCGCGGCCAAGGCGTCCGGCGGGCAGGTAATCTTTTGGCGTAAAATGACAATTAAAAGATTGAAAATTACCCAAATATACCATGCCGGGTAATAATTCTGCTAAATTTTGACAGCGCTGGACATTTCGGCCTTTAAGGCGCATTATCTCGTTTATCACAGCCGTCAACCCTTTGGAGAGGAAGCTATGGCGCAAGAGAAAAAATCGGCAAAAAAATCGGCGCAGCTATCGGACGATAAGCTGGTCGCCATGTGGCGCGATATGGCGCGCATTCGTCGCTTTGAAGAGCGCTGCGGCCAGGTTTATGCAATGGGCCAAATTGGCGGTTTTTGTCATCTCTATATCGGGCAAGAAGCCGTCGTTGTCGGTCTGCAAGCGGTGGCGCGAGAGGGCGACCAAGTGATTACCGGCTATCGCGACCACGCTCATATGCTGGCCTGCGGTATGGAACCCGGGCGCGTTATGGCCGAGCTGACCGGCCGCATGGATGGCTATTCCAAAGGCAAGGGCGGCTCCATGCATATGTTCTCGGTCGAGAAAAACTTTTATGGCGGGCATGGCATTGTCGGCGCGCAAGTGCCGCTCGGCACCGGCCTCGCTTTTGCCAATCAATATCGCGGCAATGACAATATTTCCTTCATCTATTTCGGCGATGGCGCGGCCAATCAAGGCCAAGTCTATGAGAGCTTCAATATGGCCAAGCTGTGGAACCTGCCTTGCCTTTATGTCATTGAAAACAATCGCTATGCCATGGGCACATCGATTGAGCGCGCCTCCTCGCAAACCGATTTATCGCAGCGCGGGGCCAGTTTCGGCATTCCCGGCACGCAAGTCGACGGCATGGATGTTGAAGCGGTTTACGCGGCGGCACAAAACGCCGTGGCTCATATTCGCACCGGCAAAGGCCCGTATATTCTCGAAATGCTGACCTATCGTTATCGCGGTCATTCCATGTCAGACCCGGCCAAATACAGAAAGCGCGAAGAAGTCGACAAAGTGCGCGATGAAACCGACCCGATTAAATTGTTGGAAGCGCGGCTTATTGAACGCGGCATTTTGGATGAGGCCGAAGCCAAGGCGCAGCGTGACGTGATTAAAGAAGAAATAGAGCAAGCGGTCGATTTCGCGCTCGATGCGGCGCTGCCGCCGGAAAGCGAGCTAATGGTCGATATTTTGGCCGATAGCGCACAGATTGAGGGAGGCCAAAATGGCCGTTAAAATTCTTATGCCGGCCCTGTCGCCAACCATGGAAAGCGGCAAAATTGCCCAATGGCTGGTCGAAGAAAATGACACAGTGGCCTCAGGCGATATTCTCGCCGAGATTGAAACCGATAAGGCGATTGTCGAATTGGAAGCGATTGACGATGGCACGATCGGCAAAATCCTCATCGAAGCTGGCCCTGACCAAATTGACGTCAATCGCACCATTGCCGTGTTGCTGACCGAAGGCGAAGATGCCAGCGCCATTGAGGCGGCTTTGTCTGATGGCGAACCGTCGGATGCGGTGGCAGCGGCCGCTTCTGAAACGGCGGCGGAAGATACGGTCATTCCCCTGGCGGACCACAAAGTTACACAAGACCTCCCAAAACCCGTTCCCGCCGCGCCGCAAGAAACGGTTTTGCCGCAAGGCACAAATTTTCGTGATATTCCGATGCGCGAAGCTTTGCGCGATGCGCTGGCGGAAGAAATGCGGCGCGATGCTGATGTCTTTATTATGGGCGAAGAAGTGGCCGAATATGAGGGCGCATATAAGGTGACGCAAGGCCTGCTGGCCGAGTTTGGGGCGAAGCGGGTGATTGACACGCCGATTACCGAACACGCCATTGCCGGTCTTGGTGTCGGTGCAGCTTTTGCCGGATTAAAGCCGGTGGTCGAGTTTATGACGTTTAATTTCGCCATGCAGGCGATTGACCAAATCGTCAATAGTGCGGCCAAGACGCGCTATATGTCGGGCGGTCAAATTTCTTGCCCGATTGTGTTTCGCGGTCCCAATGGCGTGGCCAGCCGCGTCGCCGCCCAGCACAGCCAAGATTATTCCAGCTGGTATGCCCATGTGCCGGGGCTTGTGGTGCTCACGCCGGCCGATGCGATGGAAGCCAAAGGGCTGTTGAAAGCAGCCATTCGTGACCCCAATCCGGTGGTGTTTTTGGAACATGAATTGCTTTATGGCGAGCTTGGCGCCGTGCCTGATTATGATGATTTTGTCCTGCCCATTGGCCGCGCCCGTATTGTGCGGCCGGGCAATGATGTCACTTTGGTCGCCTATGCGCGCGGCGTCGCCATGGCGTTGCAAGCGGCCGAGCAATTGGCCGCCATTGGGCTGGAGGCGGAAGTGATTGATTTGCGCAGCCTGCGTCCGCTCGATATGGATACGGTGATTGCTTCGGTTGAGAAAACCAATCGCTTGGTGACCATTGAAGAAGGCTGGCCGATTTGCTCGGTCGGCTCGGAGATTGCCGCGCAAGTGCAACGCCATGCATTTGATGCTTTGGACGCGCCGATTGAAGCGGTCAATGGCGCCGATGTGCCCATGCCCTATGCGGTTAATTTGGAAAAACTGGCCTTGCCGCAGCTTGAGCAAATTATTGCCGCGGCCAAACGCGCCGCCTATTTTCAAGACGCCGCCGAATGAGCGCCAATCGCGTAAAAGCATCGCCCTTGGCGCGCCATATGGCCGATGAGGCTGGGCTTGATTTACAAAAAGTCACCCCGTCCGGGCCCAATGGGCGTATCATTAAGCGCGATATTGAAGCGGCGCAAAAAGCCGGTGGCGCCATAAAAGCCGCCGCGCCGACACTATCCAAAAGGGAAGGTGGCGCTTTGCATGATGGCATTATGCCGGCCTTGGCCGATGCGCGCGCTTATTACCGGCCCGACCAATATGATGAGCTGCCTTTGGATATGATGCGTGGGGCGATTGCCACGCGGCTGACCCAATCCATGCAGCAAGTGCCGCATTTTTATTTGACGCGCACGCTTTGCATTGACGCGCTGATGGCGCATCGTGGGCGTCTCAATGCCGCTTTGGCCGAGCGCCCTTTGGCGGACGGTAAAGTAGAAAAAATATCGCTCAATGATTTGCTTGTCCGCGCCTGCGCCTTGGCGCTTATTGATGTGCCGGAGGTCAATGTGTCTTTTGCCGGCGATGCGATTTTGCGCCACCATCACGCTGATATCGGCGTCGCCGTGGCGCTGCCCGACGGCTTGATTACGCCGATTGTCAGCAAATGCGATGAAAAGCCCATTCGCGCCATCAGCGCCGAGATTAAGGATTTGGCGGCGCGCGCGGCGGAAAAACGGTTGAAGCCGTCAGAATATGAAGGCGGCTCTTTCTCCGTGTCCAATTTGGGCATGTTCGGCATTGACCAATTCACTGCCGTCATCAATCCGCCACAGGCGGCGATTTTGGCGGTTGGCGGGCCGGTGAAGAAACTGATAATGGCTGACGGCGCGCCGCTCGAACAGACCGATATGCGCGTCACCCTGTCTTGCGATCATCGCGCCATTGACGGCGCCATTGGTGCACAATTTTTGGCGACGCTCGCCGATTATGTCGAAAAACCGCTGCTGTTGTCGCTCTGAAGGGGTTAGCCATAGGCCGAGAAACTTTGTGCCAATCCTTGGCTGGTCATTTGCACAAGGCGCTGGCAATGCTCCAAAACATGCAAGATTTGCCGACCGCTATCTTCTTGACCATTGGCTTGTGCCGGATAGGTGGCCGATAATGTTTCAATCACATGATTGAAATCAAAATTGCAAATGCGTTCCATAATCTCATCACGCGTGGCGCCGGGCGGGGCATTGATCGGCAGGCCGGCGCTGGCAAATTGTGCGTGCATTAATATGGCCAGCCGAATGCCGTGAAACAATATTTGGTTTTGCGTTGCCGTATCGGCTTTGGGCGACAGGCTGAGACTGATCTCGCCACCGCCTTGCATAATGCCGCTCAACAGATCGCCATCGGCGCGTAAGCGATAGAGCAATTGCCGCAAACGCGGATTGGCATTGCGCTGGTAAAGTTGGTGCGCGACGGTGCGATATTGCCAGCGCGTCGGCTTATTACCTTGTGCAATGGAACGTGAAATCCAGAAATTCGGATCTTGAAAATCGCCATAGGCGGCAAGAATTTGCAAATGCGTATTGTGCCAACTGCCCATGACCATATCCATAATGGTGCGCCCGCGCGGCGATTTTCTGAAAATCACATCAAAGCGGTTCGGATCAATACGACCGGCACGGCCAATGCCGAAAATCACATTGGTCGGCATGGCCAATTGCTGCAATATCGCATTATGCGGAATGGCGCGAATGCGGCGCGGCGTGAAAGTCGATTGTGCCAGCGGGCCGCTGGCTTGGCGAATTTCTGGTCGCGAGCCTGAAGGGATAAGAAAATTGCGTGCAAAGCCGGACAAGACATAGCGATAATCATCATCATGATAGAGACTGTCTTGCTGGTTGATGACCTCATTATAAAAATCCCAGACAAAATCGGCATCGGCATAAAATTCATCGTCGCCGGCCGCCTCGGTCGGCTGAAAGCGCGCGCATAATAATTGCATCAGCGCCGCTTCGCCCAATTGATTGTCGGCAAACCATAAAAACCCGTCGCCGCCTTGAAAGCTAAACTCATGGGTCAGGGCAATATGATGACGGCGAAAGCGGTCCACCACCCATGGGCTCATAATATAATCCATGCGCTGGGTCAGTGTGCCGGGATGGCCGCCGCGCCCGATGGACTCGCCATGCGTGTTGAACACCAAAGCGCGCATATCGGTCAAACCGCTATCGGCAATGGCGCTGACGAGATGCGATTGCAGCCTTTCCACCGCCAAAACCGCTGCGATTTGGCCCATAAAGCGACCGGCATCGGAAAAGCCGGTCTGCACGGCAATGACGCCGCGCTGTTTGACATGGGCGCGATAGGCCGGTTGCTCCAGCATTTGCGCCACCACGCGTCCACCATTGCGCAAAGCATGCGGGGTTTCAAAAAGCGGTGAAATATCCAATTGCGCGGCGACGCCGTAATAACGCGCCAAGGCAAGGGCGCTCAAAACAATACTGGCTTGGTCGCATTCGGCGATCAAAAACCGTATCGGCATATCGCGGTCAATATGGGCAAGAATTTGCGCCGCCAGAATAAGCTGGCGATTGACCGTGCTTTCCTGTCGGTCGAGCATGGCAAAATCGCTTTTGGTGGCTTTTACCTTTTCGGCAAATTTGGATACGCGACGCAAGAATGTGCGCGAATTTAGGCGGTCATCACCGGTCACCGGCATATGTGCACCAATGGCCGTCAAAACCTGTTGCGCATTGACCCGCAAATGCAGGCGCGCCGTGCCAAGGCCGCAGCGTTTCATATGCGCGCGCAAGACCAGAAGCTGGTGCTTTATTTTGTTCTGCGATGCCTGTTGGATGGCTGCATTGAGGCATTTCAATGCCGGTGCCATGTCGAGCCAACGCCCGGCCTGCGCCGTGGTCAACAATTTCGCCGCCGCTGCCAAATTTTCATCAACCGTCAAATCTTGTTCAAAGGCCGCTTGTTCGGCTTGCGCAATGGCCAGCGCTTTTTGCGCTTGGGCGATGAAATCAACCAGCCCTTTGGGCGGGTTTTTATGCGCTGCCGCAATGGTTTCACCTTGCGCGCAATAATCGGCAAGCTTGGCGACTTTTTCGTTCAGTTTGAGGCGAATGGTATCGCTCCATTGAATGTCACGTCGTCCGTCCAAATCATAGCCGACCCAGCTCGCCACAGTGACCATTTGCGGCGTCAGCTTGCTCCATTGCTTGGGAAAGCTCTTCGCTGCCTGCGCCAATATCAGGCCATTGGCGCGGTCAATCACCTGATGCATCACGCTGATGCATGCTTGGGCATGGCCGTGTTCATCGCGCAGGCGCGGGGGCTCTTGGCGAATAATATCATCGGCACAAAGCTTGCCGCGTTTCGGTGTCCCCAAAGCCGCGGCCAGCACATGCGCGCGCATGGCATCGGTCATGGCAAAGGTCGGATGCGCCGTGGCGACCAGGCCGACCGCTTCGCTCTCGACCCATTTGCGGTAAGCGGCAAAACCGCCTTTGGCCTGCTGTGCGAGAATTTTTTTGAATTTTCTTTGCCAGTTTTCCAATTCCGGCAGTCCGGCGCGCGCCGCCAATTTTTGACCGCGATCGCGCGCTGCCGATTTACATAAATCGGTCAGAATGGTTTCGAGATTATCAAGATTAAGGGCATTGCCGGCCAATTCATCTGACAAGCGATAAGCCAAGAGCTTGGCGGCATTGGCATGCGGATCATAGTCGCGCATGGGCAGATAATTCATCAGCTGCCGTCGTAAAGCGGCTGCATTATTTAGGGGCTGGCTCATATTCTTTCCTTAGACGCGAATTTGTTGTTCAGCGAATGAGCCCAGAGCCTCCCAGTCACCTTTGGCGAGGGCTGTTTTGTCAATCATCCAGCTCCCGCCCACAGCAACCACATTGGGCAAGTCCAAATAGTCTAACATATTTTCCCGATCAATGCCGCCGGTTGGCATAAAAGAAATTTCAGCCAAAGGCGCGGCCATGGCTTTCAGCATGGCGGTGCCGCCATTGGCGCTGGCGGGAAAAAATTTTTGAACCTCATAACCATGCGACAAAGCGGTCAGTGCCTCACTTGGTGTGGCAATGCCGGGAAAAACCGGCACAGTTGCGGTTTCAAATAAATCGAATAAAGCCGCATCGCAGCCCGGTGAGACGAGAAAATCGCTACCGACGCCACATGCTTCATCAAATTGTTTCTGGCCGGTAATCGTGCCGGCGCCAATGTTCATATCGGGGCAGGCTTTGCGCATGGCGGCAATGGCCGCGGCTGCATGTTGCGTGCGAAAGGTCACTTCCAAAGCGCTAAACCCTGCCTTTTGCAATGTCTCGGCCAAGGGGATGGCCTGTTCGGCGGCGTCAATGGTCAACACCGGCACAATGGGACATTTGAAAAGCTCGGGCATATCGCTCATTTTATTTCTCATATTGTAAATAATGCGCCGCCGCGCCAACCAGTGGTGCCAGCGGATTGACCAGCAAGCGAATGGGGATGTGCTGCAAGAAATCACCTTGCGGCCAAACCCCGTCAAAGCGCGCAATGGTTTCTTTATCGGTCAAGAAATTTGACAAATGTCGCGCTACACCGCCGGCGACAACAATGCCGCCCCTTGTGCCACCGACCAGCGCCATATTGGCGAGGCTATTAATAATGGCATCAGCTCTTATTTGACAAATATCTCGGCAAAATGCGTCGCCGGCTTCGCCTTTTTCAATAATTTCCTGAGGCGATAACTCGGGTATCTCAACCCCATGTACCTCGGCAATGGCGGCCGTCAGTTCCGGTAAATAGCCGCCGCCGCAAACGCGTTCCACCGATACCGCATCGTTGTGACGTGAGAGAATATCCAAAACGGCTCGGTCAAGCTCATTGCGCGGCACAAATAGGCTATGCCCGCCTTCGCACGCCAGCGCTTGCCATTTTCCGTCATCGGGTATCAATAGGCAGGAGCCGAAACCGGTGCCCGGGCCGGCGACCAGTACGGGTGAATTATCCAGCGGCTCGCCTTTTTTCAAATCAATATAGCTGTCATCGCCAATACGGGTGACGGAGAAAGCCATGGCTGTGAAGTCATTCATCAAACAAACTTCATCAATGCGGCAGTTCTGAGCCAAGTCATGGGCATTGAGCTGCCAAGGGCGATTGGTTAGCTTGACCTCACCATTATGTATCGGGCCGGCCACGGCAAGTACGGCCAAAGACGGACGCACGCCGATACGGTCGACAAACTCATTCATAGTATCGTCAAAATTATCGAATTGCTGTGCATTGAATTTTTCAAAATCCGATATCACAATTCCCTGATCATCAGTTGTGCGGGCAATTGCAAAACGTGCATTTGTGCCGCCAATATCACCTACCAGAAACATTTACCCCTCCTCAAACGCCACCAATGACGCCCCCTCTTCTGCTGAACTGACTTGTTGTTTCAACAAGCCGAATAAATTACGCCCCAATCCCGGCGCTGCATTTCTCAAATCGGCCTTGATGATCGGCCGTGCCGTCAAATCTTCAGCGCAGCTCAATTCACCGCTTTCGCTGTTGAGCCGTATCATGTCGCCATCGCGCAATTGCGCCAAAGGCCCGCCCTGTGCCGCTTCCGGCGTGACATGAATGGCCGCTGGCACCTTGCCGGAAGCCCCCGACATGCGGCCATCGGTGACCAAAGCGACTTTAAAGCCGCGCTCTTGCAACACCGTCAGAGCCGGTGTCAGCTTGTGCAATTCCGGCATGCCATTGGCGGCCGGGCCTTGAAAACGCAAAACGATAATGGCATCCGAATCCAATTGGCCGGCTTCAAAGGCTTCTTGCACGGCATTTTGGTCGTGGAAAATACGCGCCGGTGCTTCGACAATGCGATGCGCATTGGCGACCGCCGACACTTTAATAATGGCACGTCCCAAATTGCCGTCGAGCAGTCGAATGCCGCCTTCGGCGTCAAACGCATTGCTGCAATCGGCGAGAATATCCGTGTCACCGCTTTTGTCTGCGCCATTGCGCCAAGTTAATTTGTCGTTCTGCAAAACCGGCTCTTGGCGATAAGCCTGCAAACCGTGACCAAAGACGGTCTGCACATCATCATGCAAGAGGCCATTATCCAATAATGTGCCAATAACAAAACCAATGCCGCCGGCAGCGTGAAAATGGTTCACATCGGCTTGGCCGTTTGGATAGACTTTGGCCAAAAGCGGGATGATTTTCGACAAATCATCAAAATCTTGCCAATCGATCAAAATACCGGCGGCACGGGCAATGGCCGGTAAATGCAATGTGTGATTGGTCGACCCGCCGGTTGCCAATAGGCCGATCATGCCATTAATCACGGCTTTCTCGTCAATAATATCGGCCAATGCGCATGGCCGCGCGCCATAAGATGACAGCGCTGCGGCTTGCGCCGTGGCGGCGTGTGTCAGCGCGTCGCGCAAATCCGTATCGGGCGGCACAAAGGCGGCGCCGGGCATATGCAGTCCCATAAATTCCATCAGCATTTGATTGGAATTGGCGGTGCCGTAAAATGTGCATGTGCCGGCGCTGTGATAGCTGTCGCATTCGGCCTGCAATAATTCCTCGCGGCTTGCTTTGCCTTCGGCATAAAGGTTGCGAATGCGGGCTTTTTCAATATTGGGCAGGCCAGAGGCCATTGGGCCGGAGGGCACGAAAATGGCCGGCAAGTGACCGAATTGTAACGCCCCGATGAGCAGGCCGGGGACAATCTTGTCGCAAATACCGAGATAGAGCGCGGCATCAAAGCTATTATGCGATAGCGCAATGGCTGTGCTCATGGCAATGACATCGCGCGAGAATAAAGACAATTCCATGCCGGGTTGCCCTTGCGTGACGCCGTCACACATGGCCGGCACGCCACCGGCAAATTGCGCCGTGGCATTGCACTTGCGGGCCGCTTCGCGAATCAGATCGGGATAACGGTGATAGGGCTGGTGCGCTGACAGCATGTCATTATAGGCGCTGATAATGGCGATATTCGGCCAATCGCCACCCAGCAAAGCTTTTTTATCATGCGCCGGACAGGCGGCAAAAGCATGCGCCTGATTGCCGGCCGACAGCGTATCGCGACCTTTCGGCAAATCGCGCGCCGCGGCGACGCCATCCAAATATTGTTGCCGCGTGGCGGCCGAGCGCGCGGTGATGCGCGCGGTGATATCTTGCAATACAGCGTGCATTATCCGTCACCCCGCAGAGCAAAAACCCGCAATCGCGGCCCTAAAATTTCAGCCGCGCGCAATATCGGACTGGACGCGGCCGACGCCCGTAAGCAATCTTCCAACAAAGAAATTTTGCTGTCGCCCTTAATGATGAGAAAAGCTTCGCGGCACAGCGCCAGCATGGCACCGGTAATCGTCATGCGCTGCAGATAATCTCCGGTGACCGGGCTTTGCGGGGCGGTGAGACCGGCCACCATTTGCGGCGCATTGGCGCGACTGACGGCTTCATATTCCGGCGCTTCAGCAAACCATGAGGCGGTGTGTGTGTCGGGGCCCATGCCAAGAATGGTGAGGCTTGGCTGCGGCAAGGCGCGATAGCGCTCATCGATTTCTGCCGCTGCTTGATGCGGCGTTGCGGCGCTCGTTTTCATCGGCGTGAATGTGGCTGCATTGGCTGCGCCGGCCATTAAACGGCGCTTGACCAAAGCGGCGTTTGAGCCGGCATCATCTTCATCGACCCAACGTTCATCGACCAGTGCCACATCAATCTCAGCCCATGACAAATCTTCTTGACCGAGCGCCTCATAAAAATCGCACGGGCTGCCGCCGCCCGACAATAAAAGCGTTTGGCGTTGGCGTGCATTTAAGGCACGCCGCGCATGCTCAACCAGCGCCGCCGTCATATCTTCATTGCTGTCAAACAGCGATAAATCATGCTTTGCCGTCATGAAGCCGCCGCCTCCTCAGGCTGCCACCAAGCGCGCCCATCGCGGTCGAGCAGCAGTGAAGCTTGCAAAGGCCCATCCGTGCCGGCCGCGTAATATTCCAATTTCTGGTCGGCCCGATCCCACGCCGACAGCAAATCATCGGTCCACGCCCAAGCGGCGCGCACTTCTTCTTGCCCCATAAACAAGGCGAGATTGCCGCGCACCACATCCATCAATAGCCGCTCATAAGCATCGGGATATTTGACGGTGGAAAAACTGCGCGCATAGGACAAATCAAGCGGTATTGATTTCAGGCTCATATGGCCGGGGCCCGGCTCCTTGACCTGCATATAAAGCTGCATGCCTTCATCGGGCTGCAGGCGCAAGACCAGGCGATTGGGCTGATTATGCCCTTCGCCGAAAAGATTATGCGGCGTCGATTTGAACTGAATGACAATTTCCGAACGCCGCTTGGCCATGCGTTTTCCGGTGCGCAAATAAAACGGCACACCGGCCCAGCGCCAATTGGCGATTTCGGTTTTAATCGCCGCATAGGTTTCGGTGCGGCTGTTTTTCAAAGCCTCAGGAAGGCCGTCGACATAGCCCGGCACGCGGTGTTCATCGATATGGCCGGCATTATATTGCGCGCGCACCGTCTCGCTGGCGATATTGGTGTCGTCAAAACCTTTCAGCGCGCGCAGCACTTTAATCTTTTCGCCGCGCACATTTTCGGCATCCAAAGAATTGGGCGGCTCCATGGCAATCAGGCACAGCAATTGCAGCAAATGATTTTGCACAATATCGCGCACCGCGCCGGCACTGTCATAATAGGCGTCGCGCCCCTCAGCGCCCAGCGTTTCGGCCACGGTGATTTGAATATGGTCGATTGAACGATTGGACCAAAGCGGCTCGAACAGCATATTGGCAAAACGCAAAATCAATAGATTTTGCACCGTCTCTTTGCCAAGATAATGGTCCATGCGGAAAATGTGATGTTCGTCAAAAACCGCACCGACGCCCTTATTAATCTCATCGGCACTTTGCAAATCCGACCCAATGGGTTTTTCCAGCACCACACGCGCGCCGGCATTTTTCAAGCCGGCCTGGCCCAGCGCCTCACAAATCGGCACATAGAGACGGGGCGCAACGGCGAGGTAGAAAATGCGTGGTCGTGCATCTTGCGACAATGCCGTTTTGACACCGTCCCAATCGGCTTTTTCATCGGTCGCATCAATATCGAAATAGCCCAATAGGGCGGCAAATTTTTGCCATTTCTCTTCGATGAAACTATCCGTGGCGGCGCTGCAACTTTGCATGACCAAGTCGAGAAATGCCGAAGCTTCCATGGCGCCGCGCGCCACTCCAATGATACGGCTGCTATCGTCAATCTGGCCGTCACAATATCGGTGGAATAGGGCGGGCAAAAGTTTTTGCCGCGATAAATCACCGGTGACGCCGAAAATCACGATATCAAAAGGTTCGACGGGCACGAACTCTGCCACGGCAATCTCCTATGCCAAAGAATGAGCGCCAAAATAGCGCTAAGATGACAACGTTGTCAAACGGCCTGTAAAAATGCTTTTCTCTTTGCGATAATGCGCCGAATGATTTACGGGCAGCTTTCGCGAATGATGATTTCGGTTGAGAATTCAAAGCGCGATTGGTCAAGCGTTTCGGCATGCACCCACTCAATAAGTTTTTGGGTCGATAAATGCGCCATCTCATCGACCGGCTGCGCCAAGGAGGTGATGGTCGGCCACATGGCGCGTGCAAATGGGCTATCGTCAAAACCGACAACGCTTAAATCCTGGGGAACTTTTTTTCCATTGCCCAATGCGGCAACAATTATCCCGACCGCCATTTTATCATTGGCGGCAAATATGCCAGTAACATTGGGTGCTTTTTTCATCAATATATCAAAAGCCGTAAACCCGGATTGCATAGAAAAGTCACCGGCCAGGCGCACGGCATTTTTCTTGGGAATTTTAGCCACATCAATGGCTTCCCAAAAGCCAGCTTCGCGCTGGCGGCTGGCCGCATGACTGTCCAGCCCACTGATAAAGGCCAAGTGCTGGTGGCCGCGCGCAATCAAATAATCGGTAATGCTGCGGCCGGCGTTTTTCTCGTCAATGAAAACATTAATGGCGCTTTTTTTCTTTTTGCCCGGTGAGATAAGCGCATAGGGAATATTGCGTTCTTCAATCTCTTTAATGACCGCCGTATCATCGCTGACCGGCGGCGATAAAATCACCCCATCGACCTCAAAGCGCAGCAAATAGTCAAGCAACGCTTGTCGATAGGAGCCTTTTTGCGGCGCCAGTTTTTCAGCCACCGCATAATAGCCCTGTTCGGAACAGGCGCGGCGCATGCCTTCGTATATTTCCGAGAGATAATCCGTATTTGGATTGTCATGAAAATGCGAAATGACAAAGCTGCGCTTGCTAGCCAATTGGCGGGCTGAAATATTCGGGCGATAGCCGAGATCGCGCGCTACGCCCAATACTAAATCGCGTTTTTGTTGGCGCACATTGGGGGCGTTATTGAAGACGCGGGAGACGGTTTTAATTGACACGCCTGCCTTCTCAGCGATGTCTTCAATTGTTAGTTTCTTGTTTGTAGACATGTTATCCCCTAGCTACAAAATATGCGATATTTGCAAAGGCGCAAGCTCGATCAGCTCACTTTTATGAATTTAAGGGCATACTCCTTCGGCTTTGTTTATCGCCAATTTTGTTAAGCTTAATTTTAGCGAACCATTAGTTTCCAGTAAAAGTGGTGCGTTTACAAAGCGAGGGTTAAGCCCAGCCTTCGTAAAACAACTCAGTGGAACGTTAAGCTTTTGCCACTCGCCCAGCGAGCTTCGCGAGAGTTGTTCTGTAATATCAAGTTTGGCGCCGCAATTGTCCCCACACCCGACAGCCCAGAATACCTGTTCCGATGGTGCTTCGTCGAGGCGGTAGTGCAAGGACAGGCTTAATTCTGAAACTCGACCGAAAGCGGTAAGGTCCGTATGACGCTGGGTTTGTATGCTCAGCAATCCCCGTCCATTGCCCTGCCAGCTTAGCTGTCTGGCATCCTCTTGCGCTTGGTAGTCGACGCCTTTCGACTTTAAAACCTTGCCCAGACTGGTTGATAAAAAAGCTCCGGCGGGCGTCTTCCAATTTGAGCTGTCGCCGAGAAACATGCTGAAAGGAGCTTGTGCAGCGCCCTGGGTTACAATTTCACCATTAAATGCTCCGTTGGGAGCTTCGACGCCGGCCTCTTCCGACAATGACGCCATCTTGGCCGGTTGGCTCTGATAGTTCAGTCCGTAACCAAATGGAAATTCCACGCCAGACTTGCTTTCAGCAGTAATTGGTTGGCCGCTTCCGTCTGACGGCCAGCTGAAAGATAATCTGCCCTCAAAATCATGGACAGGATTTCCGTTTTGGTCTGCGGCCAGCACATCAGCAACGCCCGCGCCCTGGGTTCCGGGCAGCCACCCAATAACAAAGGCGTCGGCGAGGTTAATATGTGGATTTACCCATAAAGGCCGCCCAGTCAGAAATACTGCTACGGTTGGCAGCCCCCGTTTTTTCAGAGAGGTTAAATCTGCAAGCGCTTGACCATCAGTAAATTCGAACACTAAGTCGCTCATATCGCCTTTAAACTCGGCATATGGTTTCTCGCCAAAAACATAAATGACGATGTCGGGTTCTTCAGTCAAATCACCGATAGTTTTTGCGTATGTGATCTTGCCGCCCGCAGCAGAGACTTTTTCTTCCAAGCCGGCGAGAATTGTCTGCCCCGTCTCAAATTCTGAATTTGCGTTGTTGTCTCCTTGCCATGAAAGCGTCCACCCCCCGGTCTGCTGACTCATCGAATTGGCGGCTTCACCGACCACCGCAATATGGCCGCTCGGATTGAACGGCAAAAGGGCATTATCGTTTTTCAAAAGCACCAGTGACTTTCGCACCGCTTCACGACCGACCGCCTGATGGGCGGCGCTGCCGAGCACGGCGCGATCAACGGCAGGACGGGCCGAAGGCAGACCAGCGTCAAATAGGCCGGCGCGCAATTTCACCGTTAAAATGCGTGTCACCGCTTCATCAAGACGCGTCATCGGCACCGTGCCGTCTTTCACTTGGGCCAGCAGAGAATTGTAAAGCCCCTTCCAGCTATCGGGCGCCATATACATATCCACACCGGCAAGCAGTGATTGCGGGCAATCGGTTGCGGTGCAGCCAGGGATTTCGGCATGGCCGTTCCAATCGCCAATGACAAAGCCGTCAAAGCCCATTTCGCGGCGCAAAACATCGGTCAGCAGTTTTTTCGAGCCGTGCATTTTTTCGCCATTGACGCTCGAGAAAGAGGCCATCACCGTTTGCACTTTATTGTCAATGGCGGCGCGATAGGGATAGGCGTGGACTTTCTTAATGTCGCCAATGCGGCCTATCGTGTCGCCCTTATCAATGCCATATTGCGTGCCGCCATCGCCGACAAAATGCTTGGCTGTGGCGACAACGCGTTTGTTATCCAAAAATGTATCGCTATCGGGCGCCCCTTGCAGGCCTTGCAAAATTGCCGCACCCAAATCGGAAACAAGATTTTGGTCTTCCGAATAGCTCTCATAGGCGCGTCCCCAGCGATCATCTTGAGCTACCGCAAGGGTCGGGGCAAACACCCAATCGAGCGCCGTTGCTTTTACCTCATGCGCCGTTACCTCACCAATTCGGCGCAGCAAATCGGCATCGCCGGTTGCGCCAAGTGCTGAATTATGCGGAAAAATTACTGCCATTTGGAGATTATTGTGGCCATGCACCGCATCCGTGCCCCATAAGAGCGGTATGCCGAGCCCACCGTCTGAGGT